>Ga0316624_10000818_pt1 | contig 11426 bp, 15 predicted proteins | sample OWC_Aug_N3_C1_D5_FD_207657 | JGI IMG/M metagenome (GOLD analysis project Ga0316624, IMG submission 207657) | Wetland soil microbial communities from Old Woman Creek delta, Ohio, United States - OWC_Aug_N3_C1_D5_A | ecosystem: Environmental > Terrestrial > Soil > Wetlands | place: USA: Ohio...
TCGCACGCGAGTTCCAAAATGGAACTGAGCTCATCATTTTTCATAGATAACTCTCACTGCGGCTGCAAGCGGGCGTTAGTATGGAGCGGCTGTTCGCAACCCCCGCATGCAGCAGGCGAACACTAACTCGAAGACCGCCCCTCTGCCGCTGTTTCGCGCGGAGGCGCTCGCTGCCCGGCAGCAGAATGCGCAGGGAGAAATTTTGCTGATCCGCCCTTTCTCTCTGGTGTTTCTTTGTTGGCTCGGCGTAACCGTTGCTGCAACGGCGCTGGGCTTTCTGTTCCTGGGCCATGCCCCGGAGAACCTGCGGATCGCGGGAACGATCGCCAGTTCGCCGGAACCGCAAGCCGTCTTCCACGTCCCGGAGTCGCAACGGCAGATGTTTCAGCCGGGCCGCGATCTGCTCGTCCGCTGCGCGTCTTGTACGCAGCCGCTCACGGGGAGGATCATCAGCGTCTCGCATAACACTTCTTCTGAAATGGGCCAATCCGGCCCAACCCGTCCTTATTCCACGGTGACCGTCGCGCTGCCGCAGCAGGAACAGATGCGGCCCGGCGCCGGAGTGGAAGCCGAAATCCAGCTAGGCAGGAAATCGCTGATCGCGTGGCTTTTCGAGAAGCCGGGACCTTAAACGTCAGTCGAGCGATGCGCCCCAACAAACTGAGATTCGGTCAAGCCCTTCCCATGGTCTTCCAGACCGAGGCCGCGGAGTGCGGCCTGGCCTGCCTGGCCATGGTGGCCGGCTACCACGGACTGCGCATCGATTTGCCCACGCTTCGCCGGCGATTTTCCATCTCGCTGCGTGGGGCCACGCTGGCCCACCTCATTCGGCTGGCTGACCGGCTCGGCTTCGCTTGCCGCCCGCTGCGCCTGGAACTGGAAGATCTGCCGTACTTGAAAACCCCCTGCATCCTGCACTGGGACATGACGCACTTCGTCGTGCTCAAGCGCGCCACGCGCAAGCACGTTTACCTGCACGATCCCGCGCGCGGCGCCCGGCGCATCACCTGGGCTGAGGCTGGACGCCACTTCACCGGCGTGGCCACGGAACTGACCCCCACGGCCGGTTTCTCGCCGCGTGATGATTCAGGCCCGCTGCGCCTGAGAGATCTCACCGGGCGCGTGGTGGGACTCAAGCGCGCTCTCGGGCAGATCTTCGCTCTGGCTGCGGCGCTTGAGATCTTTTACGTCGTCAGCCCGCTGTTCCTCCAGCTCACGGTCGATAAAGTCCTGCGCAGCCAGGACCGCGGCCTGCTGTTCACGCTGGGTCTGGGGTTTATGCTGCTGGTTCTCTTACAGGCGCTGCTGGGAGGCCTGCGCAGTTGGACCACGCTCTACTTCGGCACCTCACTCAGGCTGCAGTGGTATGCCAATCTTTTTTCCCATCTTGTGCGCCTTCCTGTCTCTTTTTTTGAGAAGCGCTTCTTCGGTGACCTGATATCGCGCTTTGAAAGCGCGGAAAACATTCAGCGCACGCTCACCAACAACTTCATTGAAGCGCTGTTGGACGGCCTGATCTCCATGGCCGTGCTGGCCGTGATGGTCTTATACAGCCCCCGGCTGGCGATGATCGTGTTTGCCAGCGTGCTGCTCTATGTGGTGCTGCGCCACCTGACGTATCTTCCCCTGCGCTCGCAGACGGAAGAAATGATCATGCGCGGCGCGCGCCAGCAGAGCTATTTCCTGGAGACCCTGCGCGGCATACGCACCATCAAGGTATTCGGGCGTGAAGACAATCGTAAAAGCCGCTGGATGAACCTGCTGGTGGACACCACCAACGCGCAGGTGGCCACGGAAAAACTGAACATACTGTTCAAGGCTGCCAACACTCTGATCTTCGGCTTGCAGTCGGTGCTGATCGTCTGGATGGGCGCGGCACAGGTGCTCAATCGCTCATTCACCGTGGGCATGCTGTTTGCCTTTGTCGCTTACCAGGAGATGTTCAAGGCGCGCGTGGTGGTCCTGGTGGACCGGTTGTTTGATTTCCGCATGCTTTCGTTGCAGGCGCAGCGTCTGGCGGACATCGCCTTCGCCAAGCCTGAGCTTCTCGCGGATGATCTCCCCGCCGGCGGCGCCGCGCAGTCCTCCATTGAAATCACGTCGCTCTGCTTCCGCTATTCTGACGCCGATCCCTGGCTGCTGGAAGACGTCAACCTGCGCATCGCGCCGGGAGAATGCGTGGCCATCACCGGGCCTTCCGGCGCCGGTAAATCCACGCTGCTCAAACTCATGGCCGGATTGTTGCAGCCGCAGCAGGGCGATGTGTTGATCAACGGACACTCCGTCCTCGCCAGCCGCGCCGCCGTGTTGGGCAAAGTTGGTTTCGTATTGCAGGACGATAGCCTGTTTGCCGGTTCCATTGCGGAAAACATCGCCTTCGCTTCTGACGAGCCTGACCTGGAGCGCGTGCAGGAATGCGCCCATCTGGCCTGTCTGCACGATGAGATTGCGGCCATGCCCATGAGCTATGACACGCTGATCGGCGACATGGGTAACGCGCTCTCCGGCGGGCAGCAACAGCGGCTCCTGTTGGCCCGCGCTCTCTATCCCCGCCCCTCGATCCTGATTCTGGACGAGGCCACCAGCCATCTTGATATCGCTACCGAGCAGCGCATCGCCGCCATGCTGGCGGAGCTGCGCATCACCCGCGTCTTCGCTGCCCACCGTCCGGACACAATCGCGATTGCGGACAGGGTTATCGCTCTCAGCCATGCCGGCCTTGCCGCGCATCAAAGAGCGGCAAAAGCCGTAACCGTAAAACCCACTCACACACCTGCCGGCAATGGCAGCGCAACAACAGCCATGAAAGGAAAAAGCCATGTCCAACCATGACAGAACCAGGGTGCTCATGCGCCAGGGCGCGCGCGAACTCTCACGCGAAGAGATAGAAGCCGTCACCGGCAACGGCAGCAGCCCGCCGTGCCGCATCACCTTCACCCACCTCCCCAAGGGCGGCTCGGATGAAGACACGCAGTGTTGAACACACCGGAAGCGTTGAAAGAAGAAGGAGAAAGTCAATGCAGGAACTTGAGAACACCAGGGTGCTCATCCGCCAGGGCGCCCGTGAACTTACGGAGCAGGAGCTGAACAGTGTGCTTGGCGCTCTCCACACCGCGACCAAGTGCACGTTTGATCCGTTCACCGGCCATTCAGACGGCGATACGGGAGAGTGCTAGCTCGGCTTCCGGCTGGCACCCGGCCGCCTGCGCTAATCGGGCCAAATTCCATGAGTAAAGAGTGAAAGATGGAAAAAGGAGCAAGGAAATGGACAAATGTGAAAACAACAGGGTGATGATGCGCCGTGGCGCGCGCGAACTGAGCCAGCAAGAAGTGGAGAGTGTATCGGGCGGGCTTCGGATGGCCGCGGTGTGCACAGTCACCGTTAATCCGTTTACCGGAAGCATGGATAGCGATTCGCACCCATGTTAGCGCGGGTTCTCGGCAGCTTCCCCAAGCGCCGTCAAGCTTGGTCCAGCAATGGGCCAGGTCGCAGTAGCAAGGAGTGAACGATGAACCAAACCCCAGAGTCCTCGGGCGCACCGGCGCGCGCGAGTTAACCACCGATGAAGTTGATCGGGTCACCGGTAATGCAACCAACTGCACGTCCAGCAGACACACGTCGGCCATACCATCGACGATCTGGTGGATGACTGCACCGCCATCTAGTCAGCCATCGCGCACCACGGACGCGATCGGGCATGCGGGACCGGGCGTCCGATGGATCCGCGACTGATAGTTACACAGGAAAGGACGTAATCCATGGCAAATGAAGACAACCGAGTGCTCGGGCGCAGAGGCGCCAGAGAGTTGACCGTAAACGAAGTCGATGCAGTATCCGGCGCCACGCTGCGTACCCTTGTGTGCACCGCAATTACGGCTACAGCCACTGTCACCGGGTTGGGTGATGGCGACGGCTGCAGTGACAGCGATCACGACGCAATCTAAAACACCCGCGTGCGGCGCCACAGTATGTCGCCGCCTTTGTTCAGACCTTAGAAAGGAGTAACCCATGAATCAGGAAAACAGAGTACTCGGGCGCACGGGCGCTCGCGAACTGACTCAAGAGGAAGTCATGGCCGTGACCGGTGCGTTCCGCATACACACGCTGACTCCCTGCATTGTCGATCGTAACGGAAACCTGCTGAACGGCGACCAATCGATTGGCGAGTGCGGATGAACAGCTAACGCTTCGCCTCGACTGGGGCCATTTGGGCCCGGCGTGGACTTTTTCTCCCGCGCACGGGCCCAATGAAGGGGCCCCCGGCAAGCCCGATTTTGGCTTGCCGGGGCGTAGCAGTGCCAGGATTGGAGCCAGAAATGGTTCCAAATTCACGAAAAGGAGAAAAGCATGAATCAGGACAATCGAGTACTGGGCCGTATGGGCGCACGCGAACTGACTGAGGAGGAAGCCGGCCAGGTAACCGGCGGCCTCCGTACGCTCACAGTTTGCACGTTCTTTAACGGGCAGCTTGATGGCGATGTAGGCGAGTGCTAATGCCAGGCAGGTGGCGCTCATCGCGCCGCCTGCATTTATTCGCTGGCGTATTTATCTGCGATGGAGGGAAACAACATGAAGATCGTGATCCTGGCCTATGACAATGACAACCACACCGGTCCCCTGAAATGGGCCCTGGAAGAAGCGGGATACCAGGTCGCCTGCTGGCCGGGCCTCGGTTGGTCTGAGCAGCAACAAGCCTCGATTGTCTTTGACGGGAGCACGCGCCTCATGCTGGGCCCGCATTCCGTTGAAGAAGGCGATGTGGTCTGGATCCGCCGCCCCAACACGCCCATCCTCAACCCCAAGGTAGCGGAAGCGGACAAGAAGTTCGCCGAAGGCGAGTATCGCTGGTTCTCCTGGTCTCTGCTGTATTTGCTGGGTACGCTGCCGGTGCGATGCATCAATCCCTATTCCGCCTCTCGATTTATCAACAGCAAATCGGTTCAACTGCTGCTGGCGAAAAGCTCGGGCATGAACGTTCCTGAGACTCTGATGTCCAATTCGCCCGAAGCGGTAAAAAACTTTCTGCGGCAGCGCGGCGGAAGAAACATCTGCAAGGCTTTCTTTCCGCACGTCTGGCAGAAAGGCGGCGGCGGCATCGCCGTGACGGAAACCTTTGAACTCAACGCGGACCAGTTGCCCGCCGATGAGGTTTTGACTTACGCCCCCGCCATCTATCAGCAGATGGTGGTCAAGAACTTTGACGTGAGAATGGTTCTGCTGGGCACCACCGTGTACTCCTATTCCCTCCACAATCCAAAAGGGGCCATCGACTGGCGGCAGGATTGCGGCCAGGGCCTGGTGGAAGTCAGGAGCATTGAAACGCCACAGGAAGTGGAAAAGGCCGTGCTTACCTTCGCGCAAAAGGCGGGAATTTCCTTTGGCAGCCTTGATTTCGCCATCGATGCCGAAGGCCGTTGGTGGTTCCTGGAAATCAACGAAGAGGGTCAGTTCCTATGGCTCGATGAATTCAATGCCGAGGTCAATGTGCAGCAGAAGTTTCTCGCTTTCCTGACGTCTCCGGAAGGAGCGTCGCGGGAGATCATCGAGCAACGGCAGTCGTTATTCCCCTCGTGGAGGGACTTCTGCGCGTCGCCGAAAAAAGATGAGATTCCGCCCGAAGAAAACGTGGGGGCCCCATTCATCTCCGTGGAGCCATAGCCGGCAAGTTTCCACCAGAATGGTCGGATTGACAAAAGCATTCTCGGGTTACGGTAGTGACTACTTGAATTGGCTGCGGAAAACGCTCTTGATGTGAGCCAGCCGGGCATCGAGGGCGCGCGCCTCCTCGGCGAGTTCCAGATCGCGGGCCGTAGCGATCGCATCATGGAAGGCCGCTTTGGCGTCGCTGTAACATGCAGTGGCCGCAGAGAATGAGATGACGTCGTACATGTCGCTATAAGCCTTCTCGCCGAGGGCCTTGAAATATGTCAGCCGTCTGCTCAGGTAGTCGCTCCACCAGTCGAGGTAGTGCTCGGGGCCGCAGGTTCCTACCGCGGCTTCAGGAAGCCGCAGCAGGATTCCCGTGGTGGTCTGCAGGCCGCAGAGGCAACACGTGGCTCCCGAGTCACGCGGTACCGACAGTCCGAACCATGGAGCGCACAAGTTGTCGTGCCAAGGGAGGATGGCGAAAACCGCCCCGAATGGCGCCGGTTCGCGTGAATCAAAGTTCTTGCAATAAGTCGTGTGCGGTTCCGTGATATCGAATCCACGAACGGTGCACACGCTCCGGACATGCTGTTCATCGGACGCGTCCAGCCAACGCCCATTGTTGGCTCGATTGAAGCCGCAGCGCGCGCAACTGCCCTTCGCCGGAAAGACCGTGAATGGGGGGCCTTCATCCTGCTTTTCGGCAACGAGGAGTTCGGAACCGGAAGAAGTGGAGGCGCTGCCCGACCGTCCAGCGCGCAACAAAGTGGATAACCCTCGTAACAGTTCCGCAAAAAGTCCCATGCGCCAATCGTCAGTTTACATGCAAAATCCCATGTAAAAGCCGGGCTGCCCAGGCCGAAATGTCACACACCCTTCCCCGCTTCCTCCTGTGTATAATGCGTGGCGCTTCTAAATCAGCCAGTCGTGCTCGAATCGGGAGGAAGTATGCGCTTCAGGAGCTTTGTTGCTTTCCTTGCAGTTCTGTCCATGCTCGCGGTCGTGCCTGCGGCTCATGCCGCTGACGGCAACACGGTCAAGATCGGAGTGATCACTTCGCTCACTGGCAGCCAGGCCGCCTTTGGCGAGGCGCACAAGAACGGCTACATGATCGCGCTGGATGAAATCAACGCCAAGGGCGGCGTCCTGGGCAAGAAGGTGGAGCTCGATTTCTATGACGACCAGAGCAAGCCCGACCAGGCAGTCCAGGGTGTCTCCAAGCTCGTGGACCAGGACCACGTTGCTATGCTGCTTGGCTCTTACTCCAGCGAGAACACCAAGGCCATCATCAATCCTGTGACCACGCACCAGATACCGCTGCTGATTCCCACCGCCACCGCGGACAACGTGATGGATTCGAAATCGCCCTGGGTGTTCCGCATCTGCGCCGGCGCCGCTGCGTACGCCAAGACCTGGATCGATTTCCTCAAGAAGAATGGCGATCCCAAAACCATGGTGATTGTGTATGAGAAGACCAACTTCGGCCAGGCCAACATGCAAGCCATGAAAGCGGCCGCCACGGCCGCCGGCATCAGAGTGCTGGCCACGGAAGAATATGAAGCCAAGGCGCCGGATTACAAGGCTGTTCTGCGACGCGTGAAGGACAAGAATCCTGAAGTAATTTACTTCTGCTCTTACCTGCTGGACGCCACCACCCTGATGCGGCAGTCCCAGGAAGTGGACCTGAATCCCAGGTATTACACTGCGGCCGGCACCGGCTTTTCCGCCGCGGAATTCCCCACCGCAAAAGGCGCGGGCAAGAACGCCGAATACACCTTGTCGGTTTCGCAGTGGCTGCCGGAAGCGCCATGGCCGCACGCGAAAGAATTTGACGCTGAATATTTCAAGCGCACCAACACGCACCCGCAATACCATGCCATGCAGGCCTACCAGTCTTTAATGACGGCAGTGCAGGCCATCGCCAACGCCAAGTCGCTGGAGGCGGCCAAGATCCGCGACGCCCTTAAGAACATCGACCTGAAGACGTCAGCTTTCGGGCCGGTCAAGTTTGACGCCAATGACCAGAACCAGCATCCGGTGCTGATCACGCAGATTCAGGGCGGCAAATACCGTGTGGTCTTCCCCGCGGACGTGGCTGACGCCAAACCCATCATTCCTGCGCCCAAGTGGTCTGATCGGCACTAAATAGGAGGTCTGCTCAGCTTGGTTGGGTTCCTGCAAGCATGCCTTGACGGCCTGCTGATCGGCGCATTGTATGCGCTGATCGGCATGGGCCTGGCCCTGATTTTCGGGGTGATGCGCATCGTGAACTTCGCCCACGGCGCTTTTCTCATGGTGGGCATGTATGCGAGTTGGCTGCTTTTTGACAGGTTCAATCTCAATCCCTACCTTGGTTTCATCCCGGCCGGGCTTCTGCTCTTCGCTTTGGGGTTCCTGGTTTACAAGGCACTGATCCAGCCCATCCGCGAGCGCTCTGACTTCATGCAGATCCTGATGACCACCGGGATCGCCCTCATTCTGGTGGACACGGCGCAACTCAGCTTTGGCGCCGACTATCACCAGACCAACATCGAGCTGGTCAATCGCTCACTGCACTTTGGGCCGTTTGTCATGAACGCCGCGTCAGCCGTCTCCTTTGCGATTGCGGCGGTCTTCATCATTGGCCTGCAACTTTTCGTGGTGCGCACACGCACCGGACAGGCGCTGCGGGCCATCGCACAGAACCGCGACGTTGCTCCCCTGATGGGCGTAAACGTCACCCGCATCCAGGGACTCAGCTTCGCTCTGGGCCTGGCCTATGCCGGCATCGCCGGCGGCCTGCTGCTTCCCGCGCTCTATCTCTTCCCCAGCGTCGGCGAAGACTACACGCTGAAGGCCTTCGTCATTGTGGTGCTCGGCGGTATGGGTTCGATTGAAGGCGCTGCCATGGGCGGCCTGGTTCTGGGAGTGACGGAAAACGTTACCAGCCTTTATCTGGGTAATCAGTGGGCGCTGGCTGTCGATTTCCTGCTCTTCTTGCTGGTGCTCTCACTCAAGCCCAGCGGCATCTTCGGGAGGCAGCGCGCATGAACCAGTTACGCGGATGGAGACTGTGGGTCTTAATCGCGATTGCTCTTGTCGCCGTGGCCCTGCCTCTCTTCGTGCACAATGACTACCTCATGCAGGTCTTCTTCCGCATTGTGCTGTTCGCGGCGCTTGGGCTGGCGTGGAACCTGGTAGGAGGTTACGCAGGGCAGCTCTCGCTGGGGCACGTGGCCTTTTTTGGCGCCGGCGCCTACGGGTTGGCCATATGGACCGCCCACGGCGTACCCAAGTGGCTCGCCTTCGTGCTGGCGGTGCTGATCGCGACTCTTTTCGCGGCGATCATCGGCAAGATCGCTTTCCGCTTGCGCGGTCCCTACTTCACGCTTTCCACCATCGCCGCTGCTGAAGTATTGCGTCTGATCGTAACCAACTTGAACATCACCGGCGGCGCTATCGGACTTTCCACCCCGCCGCTCTTCAGCATCCAGGGATTCTGGACCTGGTTCTATTACTCCGCGGTCGCGCTGGCATTCCTCACGTTCCTGGTAAACCTGTGGACCTCGCGCTCGCGCTTCGGCTACTACCTGATGGCCATCCGTGAAGATGAGGACACGGCCAGCGCCGTGGGCATCGACACCGCGAATTACAAGCTGCGCTCGTTGCTGTTGAGCGCTTTTCTCACCGCCATGGGCGGCGCACTGTACGCCAGCGCCTTCCAGTACATCGTGCCCGATAGCGTGCTCAACATCGACATTTCCGTGCAGATCGCCATCATCACCATGCTGGGCGGCGCCGGCACGCTGGTGGGTCCAATCGTGGGTGCGGTGCTGCTGCTGGGGGCCTCAGAGCTGTTCAAGACCAGGTTCCAGGAAAGCCATCTGCTGATCTATGGCATCCTCATCGTTGTCGTCGTGCTCTTTCTGCCGGAAGGCCTGGTAGGCGGCCTTGAGCACCGAAGGCGCGGGAAAAAACCTTCCCAGCCCGCCGCCGGCGCGTCGCAGGGCCAACCGGCCCTTGCGGATACCCCGGCGAAAGGAGGACGCTGACCGTGGCCGTGGTCCTCGAACTCAAAGGAGTCACCAAGCGCTTCGGCGGCTTGAACGCGGTGAAGAATGTCTCCTTCGCGCTCAACGAAAACGAAATCCTGTTTATCATCGGGCCGAACGGCGCGGGTAAAACCACGGTCTTCAATCTCATCAGCGGCTTCCTGCACCCCGACGAAGGCTCCATCATCCTCAGCGGCCGAGACATCTCCCGTGTGCCGCCGCATGATGCCGCGCGACTGGGGATCGGCCGAACATTCCAGATCGTGAAACCGCTGCCCAATCTCACTGTGTTGGAAAATGTGATGCTGGGCGCCTTCATGCACACCGGCCGCCTTGGCCAGGCAAAGGAAGAAGCGGAAAAAATCCTGGCATTCCTGCAAATGTCACATCTCGAAAAATCGCAGGCCCGCGGACTGCCACTGGCCGCACTCAAGCGTTTGGAGATCGCCCGCGCTCTCGCCACCAAACCCAGGCTCATCCTGCTGGACGAGGTCGTCTCCGGCCTCACCACCAGCGAAGCGCTCGCCCTGGCAGAACTGGTCCGGCGGCTCCCGGAGTGGGGCGTGAGCGTGGTGGGCGGCGTGGAACACGTGATGCAGGTGGTCATGAAAATTGCGGACCGCGTGGTGGTACTGGACTACGGCGCCAAGATCGCCGCAGGCACCCCAGGGGAAGTGGTGAAGAACCCAGCCGTGATTGAGGCCTACCTCGGCGCCAAATACAAGGAACTGGCGCGATGAGTACCACCCCTACAAACGCCGCCGCGCCATTGCTTCAGCTTGAAAATGTAACCGCGTTCTATGGCGACCTGCAGGCCCTGTTCGGAATTTCGTTGCGCGTTCAGCCGGGCGAGATCGTTACGCTCATCGGCGCTAACGGCGCGGGTAAGACCACCATCCTGCGCGTGATCTCCGGCATGAAGCACCCGGAAGACGGCGCCGTGCGGTTCAACGGCGAAGAGGTTTCCCGCGTGCCCGCCCATCAAATGGTTGCGCGCGGCGTGAGCCACGTGCCGGAAGGGCGGCAGGTCTTCCCTTTCCTGACCGTCAGGGAGAATCTTTCTCTGGGCGCATACACACCGAAGGCCCGCAGAGGCTCGAAAGAAGCCATGGAAGAGCAGCTCACGCTCTTTCCCCGCCTTGCCGAACGCATGAACCAGCTGGCCGGCACCCTCTCCGGCGGCGAACAACAGATGGTGGCCATCGCCCGCGGACTGATGGCCCGTCCGCGCCTGCTGCTCCTCGACGAACCGTCGCTCGGCCTGGCGCCCAAAGTCGTAGATGAAGTCTTTGAAAAAATCCAGGAAGTGCGACGCAACGGCATCGCCATGCTGATCGTGGAGCAGAACGTGGTCAGCGGCCTGGGCGTCTCCGACCGAGGCTATGTCATCCAGCACGGCGCCGTGCTCATGGAAGACGCATCGAAAAACCTGCTCACAAATGAGATGGTAAGAGCGGCGTATTTGGGGCTGTGAGCGGCCGCTTTCAATTCTGTCTTACAATCATCCATGGTGACTCCCTCCATTCGCCTTCTGGCCGTCGACATTGACGGCACCCTGACCGATCCTCAGTTCAAAGTTTCGGAGCGGAATATCGCCGCTCTGCGCGCGGCCCACAAGGCGAGCGTGGAGGTCATGCTGGCCACGGGCCGCCGCCACGACTACGCTTTGCCTATCGCGCAGCAGCTCGGATTCCCCGTCCTTCTAGTTAGCTCGAACGGCGCGGTGGTGCGCTCAAGTAATGGCGAAA
>Ga0316624_10000819_pt1 | contig 11425 bp, 6 predicted proteins | sample OWC_Aug_N3_C1_D5_FD_207657 | JGI IMG/M metagenome (GOLD analysis project Ga0316624, IMG submission 207657) | Wetland soil microbial communities from Old Woman Creek delta, Ohio, United States - OWC_Aug_N3_C1_D5_A | ecosystem: Environmental > Terrestrial > Soil > Wetlands | place: USA: Ohio...
ACATCAAGGTGGCACGAGGGACGCCTGCCGGTTCGTGCGGGAGAGCCCCCGGCGAGGGAAGCGCCGGAACCCAGGGTGCAGGACTTAGCGTCGCTGGTGCAGCGCCTCGAGGACGCGCTTCCTGGTCATGGGCGCATCGGTCAGCCGCACACCGATCGCGTGGCCGACCGCGTTGGCAATCGCCGCGGCCGTCGGGATCGTCGCCGGTTCGCCCAGTCCCTTGGCTCCCACGCTGTTGCAGCCAGAGTCGTGGGGGTCGATCGGGAGACACGTCTGGTCGGCGGGCACGTCCAGCGCGGTCGGGATCTTGTAGTCGTGCCAGTTGGCGTTGACCATCCGACCCGTTCGTGCGCGGTCCATGACACGCTCCTCGGTGAGCGCGAGGCCCGTCCCCATGGTGATCCCGCCGAAAACTTGGTTCTCGTAGGTCAGGCGGTTCATCACGCGGCCGCTGTCCTGGGCCGCGAGAAACCGCACGAGCCTCACCTCGCCGGTCTGCGTGTTGACCTCGACCTCGGCAAAATGGGCCGCAAACGGGCAAACGACCTTGCCTTCCGGATCGGGCCCGCGCGATCCCACGCCCACGACCACGCCTCGACGTTGCAGACCGCCCAGCTCCCTGACGGCGACCTTCTTCGCAGGGTCGGCGACCGACACGATGGTGCCGTCGACGATCGAGAGCTGATCGACCGGCAGCTTGAGCTGTTCGCCCGCCAGGGCGAGCAACTCACGCTTGACCGCGATGGCGGCCTCGCGTACCGCCGGCGCCTCGGTCGGCACCGTCTTGCTGCCGCCGCTCGGGTTGGTGAACTGGGTAGTGGCAGTGTCGGCGTGCTCGATCTGGATCTGATCGAGCCCGACGCCAAGCTCCTCGGCCACGACCATGGCCATGACGGTCTTGGTGCCGGTGCCGATGTCCGCCGCACCCATGTTCAGGTTCACGCTCCCATCGGCGAAGAGCTTGACGAGGACGGTCGCCGGCGGCCAGGCGCCGCCGCCCTGCCACAAACCCGCGGCGACTCCCACGCCCCGGCGGATGGGGGCGGCGTCCTTCGCCCTCGCCCGTGCCTCCTTCCAGCCGAAAGCAGCCGCCCCCTCGGTCAGACATTCCCTGAGGCCGGTGCTGCTGTACGGCGGCTGTCCTTCCGAGGCCTGGCTGACCGCGGGGATGTTCCTGAGCCGAAGCTCGACCGGGTCCATCTTCAGCCGCTCCGCGAGCCCGTCCATCGTCTGCTCCAAAGCCCAGGCGCACTGCGGGTGCCCGGGCGCACGGAACGGTCTCGCCGGTCCGGCGTTGATGAACACATCTGTGGCCTCGGTGCGGACGTTGGGGCAGCGATAGAGGTCGCGGACCTGCCAATCGACGCCCCCGACACCGTCGCCGAGATAGGCGCCGCCGCTGCCAACGGTCTTCAGGTGAAGCGCGGTGAGGGTGCCGTCCTTCTTCGCGCCGGCCTTGATGGTCATCGCGTTGGCCGGCCGGTTGCCGACGGCGACAAGGGTCTCTTCCCGGCTGAGCACGAGCTTGACGGGGCGAGCCGTCCTGCGGGCCAGGAGCGCCGCGATGACCGTGTGCTTGGAGAGCTCGATCTTGCTGCCGAAGCCTCCGCCCATGTAGTGCCCGATCACGCGCACGTTGGCGATCGGAAGGCCGAGCGAGGCGGCCAGCGCCGATTGGATGAAGAACACGCCCTGCGTGGAATCCCAGACCGTCAGCCGGTTGCCCTCCCACCTGGCGACCGAGCCGTGCGGCTCGGCCGTCGTGTGGATCTCGCACGGCGTCCGATACGTCTGCTCGAGCACGACGTCGGCGGCGGCGAAGCCGGCTGCCACGTTCCCGCGCTCGGTTACCTGGACGTCACCCACGCGATTCCCTCCACCGTGCACCGGCGGGGCGCCGGGTTTGAGGGCGTCCTCCTCGGTCACGACGTGCGGCAGGACCTCGTAATCGACCGTGATCGCCCGCGCCGCGTCCCACGCCTGATAGGGCGTCTCGGCGGCCAGGGCGGCAACTTCCTCTCCCGCGTAGCGGCACTCTGAATCGAAGAGGCGGCTGAGCGGCTTCTCTCGGCCCTGGTACCAGTCGATCTTGGCTTCCGGCGTCGCGTCGGTGATGACGGCTCGGACTCCGGGCATCGCCTCCGCACGTGTCGCGTCGACCCTGGTGACCCTGGCATGCGCGTGCGGACAACGGAGGACCGCTGCGTACAGCATGTCCGGCAGAACAACGTCGGTCGGATAGACAGCAGACCCGCTGACCCGCTCGTAGGCGTCGATGCGCGGGGTCGCACTGCCGACGATCTTCGTGTCTTTCCACGGCGGTGGCGTCTGGGTCTGGTCGGCCATAATCTCCTCGCTTCGCCTCACAATTGTCCACATTTGGCGAGCGGGGACAAGGGGGGGATTGCGGCTTGCTCCAAGTGCCCCGAATCGAAGATCCGCGGGCGGTGTAAGATCCGCTTTTCGCCGCGTTCCACGATGTGGGACGGTGAGCCGGGCGGTGGCGGAGGCCTCTCGTGCATGTCCGATATCGTCCGGAGATCCTCGCCGAGCTCTTGAAGCACGGCGTGCGGCCGGGTCCGACGACCCCGCCGAAGCTCGTGGCGGACTTCATGAGCGATCTCTATCGCTACGAGATCCGCCGGCTGAGGACGAAGCTGCGCCGCGGCGAGGTGCCCAAGGAGCGTTACCTCGACGAAGTCGTGGCGCTGAGGCGCAAGTACCCGCTCGTCTCGGTGCCCGTTCGACTGTGGACAGTGCCGGCCGACACGTCCGAGTTCTGAAGCGCCGCTCGCCAGGCGTGCACTTTGGGCACGACCGCGGGTCCGGGCTGGCTCAAGTCGCGCTTTGCGAGACGCTCCGCTGCCGGGGACGCCCGCTCCGAGTCTGAGACGGGCTCCAGAGCATGCACTGCCGGCTGCCTGCTGCCCACGGCTCTTATGTTCGACTCCCGGTACTTCGCCTACTGCACGATCTCGGCGCTGCTGGTCATGAGCCCGGGCGCCACGATGGCCGTCGTGCTGAAGACGGCGGTGGAGGAGGGGCGATCGGCCGCGCTGATCACCGTGGCGGGCGTGAATCTCGGCAACTCGACGCTGGCACTCACCTCGGCGCTCGGAATGGCCGTCCTGTTCGCGCGGTGGCCGCTGGCTCTCGGTGTGGTCAGAGTCGGCGGGGCCGTGTACCTGACCTACCTCGGAATCGCAGGGCTCGCCCGCGCATGGTCCGGCAGTCGGCGGCTCTCGACCAGTCGCGCGGCGGCTCGGCCAAACCAGAGCTCCGCGTCGTTCAGCCAGCACGGGCGTGTCGAATCGCTCACGGAAGGGGCGAGACCCGGCCAGGCGCACCGGCGTACGTCGACGCGGACGTGGATCGGCCGGGGCGTCATGACGAACCTGCTCAACCCGCCCGTGATCCTGTTCTACATGACGTTCCTGCCGCAGTTCATCGGCCCGGCGGACCCGTTCTTCCGGCGGTTCCTGGTGTTGGCGGCCACTCACGTCTCGATGAGTCTCGTGTGGCTGTCGATCTACGCCGTGTCACTGGGGACGCTCGCGGAGCGGATGACCAGGCCGGGTGTCAGACGCGCCATGGAGACGGCGACCGGCGTGGTGCTGATCGGGTTCGGGGTCAGGCTCTTCTTACGATAGTAGCGAGTAACGAGTAACGAGTAGCGAGTCGTTGCTCATCGCTCTTTAGTCGTTGCCTCATTGCTCACTACTGACACTCTGTACACTCTGTCACTGCGCCTATGTCCTTCACCCTCCGCGTTCTGATCGGGCTTCTCGGCGGGCTGGCGGTCGGCATCGCCGTCTCGGCTGCCGGCTCCCCGTGGCTCGGCGTGGTGCCGGCGCTCGTCGAGCCGATCGGCATCCTGTTCGTCAACGCCATCCGGATGGCGGTGATTCCGCTCGTCGTCGCGAGCCTGGTCGTCGGCGTCGCCTCGATGGGCCACATGCGGAAGGTGGGCTCGCTCGGGGGACGGGCGCTGGCCCTGTTCGTCGTTTTCGTGACCGCCGCGACAGTCTTCGGTGCTGCGCTGGCGTATCCGTTGCTCGCTCGCATGACGATCGACCCGTCTGTCGCCCTGGCGCTCGGCGCCGGCGGCTCCGGTGCGGGTCGCGCCGCAGCCGAGAGCGCCCGCCACCTGCCATCGATCTCCGAGTGGATCACCGAGCTCGTGCCCGTGAACGCATTCAAGGCGGCCAGCGACGGGGCGATCCTGCCGCTGATCGTCTTCGCGCTCGGGTTGGGCCTCGCACTGACGGCTCTCAGCGCCGAACGCCGCCAGCCGGTCGTCGGTGTCTTCCAGGGGCTCGCCGATGCGATGCTGGTCCTGGTCGGGTGGGTGCTGAAGATCACCCCGCTGGGCGTTTTCGCTCTCGCGGTGCCGTTGGCCGCCCGCATGGGCCTCGCAGCCGCCGGGGCGCTCCTCTCGTACATCGTCCTGTTGTCGGCTATCAGCGGCGCTTTCATCGTGCTGCTGTACCCGGTGGCGGTGTTCGTCGGCGGGGCGCACTTCGCCGCGTTTGTCAGGGGCGCGGCACCGTGCCAGGCCGTCGCGTTCACATCCCGCTCGTCGCTGGCGGCGCTTCCTGCCGCCATCGAGGGCGTGAGAACCGAGCTCAGGCTCGCCGACGAGGTCTCGAGCTTCTTCCTTCCGCTCGCGGCGTCGATGTTCCGCGTCGGCGGCGCGATCGCCCAGGTCGTGTCGGTCCTGTTCCTGGCCCGGCTCTACGGTGTCGATCTGAGCGCGGCCCAGCTCGCGACCGTCGTGTTGACGGTCATCCCCACCTCGTTCAGCATCCCCGGGATCCCGGGCGGCGCCATCATCGTGATGGCACCGGTTCTGGCCTCGGTCGGACTCCCCGTCGAGGGGATCGGCATCATTCTCGGTGTGGACACGATCTCCGACATGTTCCGCACGACGGCCAATGTGACGGGTTGGCTGGCCGTGGGGACCATCGTGGGACGAGGACGAGGGGCGAGGGCGTGAAGGCAGCCGGGTTGCCCTGGTTTCCCGGAGTCTATAATCTGGCGTCCACGCGGTCCGGATCCGCCCACAGACCCGGAACGTGGCAGACAGAAAGGAAGGGTGCGTCGTGAAGATGATGTCCAGGTCGGTGGTTGCTGCATTGACCTTGTGGCTCCTGGTCCCCGGCCCCGCCGGGGCGGTGGACGTGACCGACACGCGTTTGTTGAGCCAGCCGGCGATCAGCCAGACGCAGGTCGCCTTCGTGTACGCCGGCGACCTGTGGGTGGCGGGGCTGGATGGCACGAACGTGCGCCGCCTGACGTCTGGCCAGGGGGTGTCGCGGCCTGCCTTCTCGCCGGACGGGACGCTCATCGCCTTCAGCGCCCAGTACGAAGGCAACCTCGACGTCTACGTCGTCCCGGCCGCGGGCGGCGTGCCCGCGCGACTGACCTGGCACCCGATGTCCGATCTCGTCCAGGGCTTCGCTCCGGATGGGTCGGCGGTTCTCTTCACATCGGCGCGGGCCGTCTTCTCCGGCCGCTATCAGCAACTGTTCACCGTGCCGGTGAAAGGGGGGTTCCCGAGCGCGCTCGACCTGCCGAACGCGTTCCGGGCGACGTATTCGCCCGACGGGAAGCGGCTGGCCTACAACCCTCTCTACGACGCCTTCACTCAGTGGAAGCACTACCGGGGCGGCACTGTCTCGACCATCCAGCTGTATCAGTTCGGCACCCATGCAACCGAGAAAATCCCTCAGCCGCCGGACCGGGCCAATGACGTCTACCCGATGTGGGTCGGTGACATCATCTACTTCCTGTCCGACCGAAACGGCGAGTTCAACCTCTTCTCGTTCGACACGCGATCGAAGCAGATCAAACAGCTCACCACCTACACCGATTTCCCGATCCTGAGTGCGTCGGCGGGCGGAGGACGGATCGTGTACGAGCAGGCGGGATACCTGCATGTCTACGACCCCGCGAGTTCCCAGCACAAGAAGCTGACGATCGGCGTGGCAGCGGACCTCATCGACACGCGCCCGCGGTTTGCCAAGGGTGCCCGCTACATCCGCGACGCCTCGCTGTCGCCGTCGGGCGCGAGGGCAGTGTTCGAATTCCGCGGCGAGATCGTCACCGTGCCGGGCGAGAAGGGCGACCCGCGCAACCTGACCAACACGACGGCCGTGCACGAGCGGTCGCCGGTCTGGTCGCCGGACGGGAGGTCAATCGCGTATGTCTCGGACGCGAGCGGGGAATACCAGCTCGTCATCGAGAGCCAGGACGGCAAGGGCGACGCCCGGTCGCTCAAACTGACGGGCTCGGGTTTCTACAGCAAGCCCACCTGGTCACCCGACAGCAAGAAGATCGCCTACGTGGACAACTCGTGGTCGCTCTACTGGATGGATGTCGCTTCGGGCGTTTCGAGGAAGATCGGATCGGAAGAGGTCGGCGATCCGTTCAGGAGGCTCGCACCAGCGTGGTCACCCGACTCGAAGTGGGTCGCGTACACGCTCGGTGGACCGAATTACATCCAGACCGTCTACGTGTACTCCCTGGAGCAGGGCAAATCGTTCGCGGTGACCGACGGGTTGAGCGATGTCAGCGGCCCGGTGTTCGACCCGGGTGGCAAGTACCTCTACTTCTTCGGCTCGACCGATGCCGGCCCGGTCAGGGACTGGTTCGCGATGTCGAACGCGGACATGCGGGCCACCAGTTCGATCTATCTCGCCGTGCTTCGCAAGGACCTGCCTTCACCGCTGGCGAAGGAGAGCGACGAGGAGAAGGGCAAGGAGGAAAAGGCCAAGGAAGAGAAGGGCAAGGAAGAAAAGGCCGGGGAGGAGAAGCCCAAGGAGTCCGCCAAGCCCGGTGACAAGCCGGCAGCCCAGCCCGCGACGCCGGCAAAGGATGAGAAAGCCGGCAAGCCCGCCGACCAGTTCTCGATCGACTTCGACGGGCTCAACCACCGAATCGTGGCTCTCCCGGTCCCTTCGGGCGAGTACAGGAGCCTGCAGGTCGGGGAGACCGGGCAGATCTACTACCTGCGGACGGCCGACGGGAAGACGGCGCTCCACAAGTACGATCTCACCGCCCGCAAAGACGAGGTCCTGCTGCCGGAGCTCGACGACTACCTGCTCTCGGCCGACGGCAAGAAGCTCCTCTATCGCTCGAGGACGAGCTGGGCGATCGCGGCGGCGAAGACCAAGATCGACGCAAGCCAGGGCAAGCTCAACATCGACGCGATCGAAGTCAAGATTGATCCGCGCGCCGAGTGGCCGCAGATCTTCAACGAGGCGTGGCGCATCAACCGCGACTACTTCTACGCGACGAACATGCACGGCGCCGACTGGCCCGCCATGCGCGAGAAGTACGCGGTCTTCCTGCCGGACCTCGCGACCCGTGACGATCTGAACCGCGTGATCCAGTGGATGTCGAGCGAGCTCGGCGTCGGGCATCACCGCGTTGGCGGCGGCGACTATCGCTCCGAGCCGGCCAGCGTCCCCGGCGGGCTGCTCGGTGCCGACTACTCGATCGAGAATGGCCGGTACCGGTTCAAGAAAGTCTACGGCGGTCTCAACTGGAACCCCGAGCTCCGCTCGCCGCTCACCGAGCCCGGCGTGGACGTCAAGGCGGGCGAGTACCTGCTGGCAGTCGGAGGGCGGGATCTTCGCCCGCCGACCAACCTCTACAGCCTGTTCGAGAACACGTCCGGGAAGATCGTCGAGATCAAGGTCGGGCCGAACCCCGACGGAACCGGCGCGCGCACGGTGTCGGTCGTGCCGGCTGCCAGCGAGAGTGCGCTCCGCAACCGCGACTGGGTGGAGGGAAACCTGAAGAAGGTCACCGACGCGACCGGGGGCCGCGTGGCCTACGTCTACGTGCCGAACACGAGCACGCTCGGCCACACGTACTTCAAGCGCTACTTCTACCCGCAGGCCAACAGGGACGCCATCATCGTCGACGAGCGCTTCAATGGCGGTGGGTCGGTGGCCGACTACTACATCGACATTCTGAGGAGGCCTCTCGGCGCCTACTGGAACATGCGGTATGGCGGCGACCTGAAGACGCCGACGGCGTCGATCCAGGGACCGAAGGTGATGATCATCGACGAGACCGCCGGGTCCGGCGGAGATCTGCTGCCCTGGATGTGGCGCAAGTTCAAGATGGGGCCGCTCGTCGGCAAGCGCACCTGGGGAGGGCTGGTCGGGACGCTCGGGTTCCCGGTCCTGATGGACGGCGGGTTCGTCACTGCCCCGAATCTGGCGATCTGGACGGAGGACGGCTGGGTGGTCGAGAACGTGGGCGTGCCGCCCGACATCGAGGTCGAGCAGACGCCCGCGGAGGTCATCGCGGGGCACGACCCGCAACTCGAGCGGGCCATCCAGGTGGTCACGGACGAGCTGAAGAAGAACCCGCCCTCGAAGCCGAAGCGGCCCCCGTATCCGATCCGGGGGAACAGGAAGTAGTGGGCAGTGGACAGTGGGTAGTGGGTAGAGTAGTGGCCAGTGGCCAGTGGCCAGTGGAAGCCAGTGAATAGTGGGAACTGTATCGGTAGGGCGACCCTTCAGGGTTGCCTGCCGCTCGTGCTAGTGTGAGGAGTGGGCACGGCGAACCACCACGAACAGCCACGCGCCGCTTGGCGGTGCCGGCGTCTCTGCGTGCGGCCAGCCGGCCACGGCGCCCCGCTGTCACGCCCGCCGCTTCGTTGATCGATGTCTGACCAGATCTCCGTCCAGCGTTTCGACCGGAGCATCGTCGAGGGCCCGCTTCCGCACGCGGTCTGGAAGCTCGCCTGGCCGACGATGCTCCAGAACATGATCGGCGGGCTCCAGGGCATCATCGACCACACGCTGGTCGGGCACTTCGTGGGCTACACCGGCAACGCCGCGATCGGCGTGAGCTGGCAGATCTTCCTCGTCGTCATCGTTTTCGTCAGCTCGCTCTACACGGGCATGGCGGTGCTCGTGGCGCGAAGCGCCGGCGCGGGTCATGCCGCGACGGTGAACCGCGTCGTGTATCAAGCGTTCCTCACGTCGCTGCTCCTGTCGGTCCTCGTGATGGCGCCGGCCGGGTACATCCTGGCGCCACACCTGCTCGACGTGGTGCACGCGGCGCCGGAGGTGAAGGTCGAGGCCCTGCCGTTTCTCCGGATCATGTTCGTCTTCGGCGTGGGGACGCTCACCTTCTTCATGCTGGGCGGCGCGTTCCGGGCGGCCGGTGACGCGCGGACGCCGCTGCGCCTCGGCATCGCGCTGACGATCCTGAACGCCTCGCTGAACGTCGTGTTCATCAGGGGGCTCGGGCCCATCCCGGCGTTCGGGACACGCGGGGCGGCGATGGGGACCGTCATCGCGAACGCGGTGGTCAGCGGCGCCGGCCTGGTCATGCTCTTCTCCGGCCGCTCCGTCATCCGCCTTTCTCGCGCGATGTCGTGGCGTCCCGACTGGACCATCATCCGCTCGCTGTTCCGCTTCGGGCTGCCGACCGGGTTCCAGGGGATCGCGATGAACATCGCCGGCGTGCTCCTGCTGCGGTTCATCGGGTCGCTCCAGCACAGCGCCCAGGCCCAGGCCGCCTACGCCGTCGGGTACACGGAGCTGTTCTCGTTCATCACGTGGACCTCCGTCGGCCTGATGGGCGCCTCCGCCACCGTGGCCGGCCAGAACCTGGGCGCGAACCGGCCGCAGCGCAGCGTCGACGGCGTGGCGATTGCGTCGCGCATCGGTCTCGGGCTCGCCGCGGTGCTCGGTGCGTCGTTCCTCGCCATTCCGAGGGTTCTCTTCGGCATCTTCGGGCTCCAGGACGACGTGGTCCTGAGGATCGGAGCCCAGTTGCTGCGGTACCTGAGTGTGTCCGGGTTTTTCATCACCGTGGCGCTTTCCTACACGGGTGCCCTCCAGGGCAGCGGGGACACGCGCAGCCCGTTCGTCATCTCGGTCATCTCCCAGATCGTGGTGCCGCTGGGCCTCTGCGCACTCCTCCAGGCAACCCGCCCGCTCGAGCCCGCCGACATCTGGCGGGCCATCGTGCTCGGCCACATCACACGGTGCACGCTGAGCGTCCTCCGGTTCCGACAGGGCAAGTGGCGTGAGATCAGTGTCGACCTCGGGACGACGTGAACTCAGGCCACAGGCCACAGTGGGGCGGACCCTGCCGGCACGTCCTGCTGTGGCATGATGGAACGCTGGCGACGGAAGTTCATCGGCTCGAGTCCGATTCCGCAACAGCGATGCCAACATCATCCAGACCTCGGGTGCAGCCCGTGCCCGACGCGTCTTCGGATCATGGCCTGATCGGCGTGATCGACCGCGCTGCCCGCTACGGCGACCGCACGGCTATCATCGACGCCGACGGCCAGCACAGTTATCGAGACTTGATCGAAGCCTCTCGCGTCGTCGCGCGCGAATTGCTCGCGGGGACGACCGACCTGAACGAGCGCCGCGTCGTGTTCCTGACGCCGCCGGACTTCAGCTACGTGGCCACTCTGTGGGGAATCTGGCAGGCCGGCGGAATTGCCGTTCCCCTGTCGAACGGCCAGCCCCCGGCCGAATGTGACCACGTCATCTCGGACTCGCGCGCAGCGGCCGTTGTCGCATCCCCACACCTCGAGCCCGCGATTCGGCCGCTCGCCGACGCCCGCGGCGCGAGAGTGGTGAGGGCAATCCTGCCGGACAGCGATGGGACGGCGGGTGATTCCATCGCTCTCCCCCGCGTCGAACCGGGACGACGGGCGCTCATGCTGTACACGAGCGGAACCACGAGCCGCCCGAAGGGCGTGGTCCTGGCGCACAGGAACATCAGGGCGCAGGTGGAGAGCCTGGCGACGGCCTGGGAGTGGTCCGAAGACGATCGGATCCTCAACGTCCTGCCACTCAACCACACGCACGGTCTCATCAACGTGCTGACCTCAGCGCTCTGGTCCGGGGCGGTCTGCGAGATGCACACGGGCTTCGACGCCGCGCGTGTGTGGCAGCGGATCGCCGAGGGTGGCCTCACGCTCTTCATGGCGGTGCCGACCATCTACGCGAAGCTCATCAACGCGTGGGAGGCGGCCGGTCCCGAGCAACGCGCGGCCTTCTCGGACGGGTGCCGTCGGTTGCGCCTGATGGTATCGGGGTCGGCTGCGCTGCCGGTTACGACGCTGGAACGCTGGCGGACAATCACCGGTCACCTGCTGCTCGAGCGTTACGGGATGACCGAGATCGGAATGGCGCTCTCCAATCCGCTCCGTGGCGAGCGGCGCCCCGGCTTCGTTGGCGTGCCCCTCCCGCGCGTCGATGTGCGCCTGGTCGACGAGCAAGGAGGCGAGCTCGGTCCCGACGTCGCCGGCGAGATCGAGGTGCGCGGGCCCGGTGTCTTCCTGGAGTACTGGGGCCGGCCGGGAGCGACAGCGGAGGCGTTCCGGAACGGCTGGTTCAGGACGGGCGACATCGCTGTCGAGGAGAAGGGGATGTAC
>Ga0316624_10000820_pt1 | contig 11423 bp, 8 predicted proteins | sample OWC_Aug_N3_C1_D5_FD_207657 | JGI IMG/M metagenome (GOLD analysis project Ga0316624, IMG submission 207657) | Wetland soil microbial communities from Old Woman Creek delta, Ohio, United States - OWC_Aug_N3_C1_D5_A | ecosystem: Environmental > Terrestrial > Soil > Wetlands | place: USA: Ohio...
CCCGCTCGACGCGGGCGTACCCCTCGGTGCTCGTCTTCTTCTCCGCGCGGCGCTCGCCACGCACCGTCAGCACGCCCTTCTCGGCCGTGATTTCGATGTCCTTCGGCTCAACGCCCGGCACGTCGGCGGCCACGACGAAGCGGTCGGCCTCTTCGCGGATGTCCACCTGCGGGATCCAGCTGACGCTCGCGGAGTCCGTCGCATCCGCGTCGCTGTGCAGGGCCTGTTCGAGCTGCTGGTGCAAGCGGCTCACGAGCGCCCAGGGCTCGTAACGAAGAATCGCCATGAGAGATCTCCTTGCTGAAGAATGAAGTTGCGAATCGGCCGCGCCAAACAGCGCTCTTGCATCCGGATGTGTGTTCGGCTTCTGCAGTTTCAAGGCCGTCAGCCCGCGCCGACGGCGGGGCTTCGGTTGCCTTCGGGGGCCGCCGCCCGCATCTAGGAGGCAATGGGTTTCTTGATGCGTCGGTGGTCAAAAAGTGACCAATCGCCCCTTGGGGCCCTTCGTGGGGGGACGGAGGGGCTGTGAGCAGCCTGTGCAAAAGCTGTGCTCGACCTGAGCACAAGATATAGGGGTTCCGGGGTATTGGCGAAAGTGACGCGTTTTTATAAAAATAGGCGGGGATCTTACGGCGCATATTGTCGTAAGTTTTGGAAAAATAAAGGTAAAAATGACGTTACTAAATCCCGCAGCGACGCTTGACGCTCCGGGACACCGTCATTAGGCTCTTGACCCCGACACAAGATCTTGTGTTCGCCAGGAGCGATCAGGGTCACGCGGTCGGGGGGAGGTTTCAGGGACCTGACTGTCATCCAAAAGGCAGCAGGTACCGTTCAGGCGCGCGGGGCTCTCAGTGAAGTACCCGAAGCGCTTCATCGGCAGTCCCTGCAATCCGTTGGACAAGGCGTAAAGAATTCGGAGCGCCGCGGATTAATGAACACAGTCGTGAAGATCGATCCCAAAGACGTCGATGCGATTTCCTTCCAGGAAGCCTCGCTCGACATCTGGGACAAGAAGTATCGCCTCACCGCCAAGGACGGCACGCCCGTCGACAAGACGATGGACGATACCTACCAGCGCGTCGCCCGCGCCCTCGCCGACGTCGAGCACGAGGAGGTGCGCGAGCACTGGTACGAGCGTTTCCTGTGGGCATTGCGCCGTGGCGCGATCCCGGCGGGCCGCGTGACCTCCAACGCCGGCGCGCTCGAGCACAAGCCGGCCACCTCGACCATCAACTGCACGGTGTCGGGCACGATCCGTGACTCGATGGACGACATTCTCAAGAAGGTCCACGAGGCGGGACTGACGCTCAAGGCCGGCTGCGGCATCGGTTACGAGCATTCGACGCTGCGGCCGCGTGGCGCGTACGTGTCGGGCGCGGGCGCCTACACCTCCGGCCCGCTGTCCTTCATGGATATCTTCGACAAGATGTGCTTCACCGTCTCCTCCGCCGGCGGACGCCGCGGCGCGCAGATGGGCACCTTCGATGTCGGCCATCCGGACGTCATGGAGTTCATCCGCGCCAAGCGCGAGAACGGGCGCCTGCGCCAGTTCAACCTCTCGCTGCTGATCACGGACGAGTTCATGCAGGCGGTGCGCGAGGATAAGGAGTGGAAGCTCGCCTTCCCGCTGTCGCTGCGGGAGTACGAGGCGGAGAAGCACGACGTCAGCGACCCGGCGAAGTTCGTGTGGCGCGAGTGGCCGGTGCAGGAGGGCTACGTCGCCAACGACGAGGGCCTGGTGGCCTGCAAGATCTACAAGACCCTGCCGGCGCGGCGCATGTGGGACGTGATCATGACGTCCACCTACGACTTCGCCGAGCCGGGGTTCATCCTCATCGACCGCGTCAACGAGATGAACAACAACTGGTGGTGCGAGAACATCCGCGCCACCAACCCGTGCGTCACTACAGATACGCGGCTTGCGACCCGGCATGGATTGGTTCGCATGGGCGATCTGTACGACGCCGGCGTCTTCATTCAAGCGACCGTTGACCAGCGGACGCTTGGAGCAGGCAAGGGCGTCACCGTGCGTGAAGCCGTCCCGGTATTCATGACTTCGCCAGCGGCCGACATCTTTCGTGTCACGACCAAGGACGGCTATGAGATCAAGGCGACCGAGTGGCATGACTTCTATACCACTCGCGGCAAGATCAAGCTGCAGGACCTGAGGGTCGGCGACGAGCTTCTGGTGCAGTCGGGCAAGGGCCAGTTCGGCCCTCAGGGGTCCGAAGAGCTTGGAGCTTTGCTCGGGCTGCTGACCGGCGAGGGGCACTTCACCAACCGCGGCGATGGCCAGTACGCGGCGGTTGTTCATCTTTGCGGCGAAGACCGTGACTACGCGCAAGAGGTAGTCAGCTATGTCAATTCGCTGCTCGCGGGCGCGGCAGGCAAGCACCGCAAGTATCGTGTCAGCGCGGAGGCCGTCCCCGAGCGCAACCTCGTCATGATCCGCTCGGTAATCCTGGCCCGGGTCCTTGAGCACTACGGCTTCAGTGCCAAGGCTAAGGCTCAAGTGCCCGAGATCATTTGGCGCGGCAACGAGGCCTGCGTGCGCGGCTACTTGCGTGGACTGTTCCAGTCGGACGGCACCATCAATATTTCGGGTAACGAAGGCACCAGCTGCTCGGTGCGGCTCGCCTCAAGCCAGTCAACACTCCTCAAAGATGTACAGGTGCTGCTGGCGAATTTCGGCATCTTTGCGCGCGTTCTGAAGCGACGGGAGGCAGGCCAACCACTGCTGCCGGACGGCGCTGGCGGCGTGAAGAGCGACGAATGCAAGGCGGACTGCGAACTCATCATCGACGGTGAATCGCGTGAGCGCTTCATGGCAGAAATCGGCTTTATAACGCAGAGCAAGAACGAGAAGTATCGGAACTGGGCTGCTGGCAAGGCGTTGCGCAACACGCAGAGTTTCGTGAGCCGCGTCGCTGAGATTTCCTATGTTGGCAAGGAGGCGGTGTTCGATACCACGCAGGCCGATCACAACAGCGTCATCTTCAATGGTCTCGTGACTGGACAATGCGGGGAGCAGCCGCTCCCGCCGTACGGCTCGTGCCTGTTGGGTTCGGTGAACCTGACACGCTTCGTGAAGCATCCGTTCGGGGACTTCGCGGAGTTCGACTGGAACGAGTACCGCGAGGTCGTGCGCGTGTTCACGCGCATGCTCGACAACGTCGTCGAGGTGAACGGGCTGCCGCTGGAGCAGCAGCGCGGGGAGATCCTGCGCAAGCGCCGTCACGGCATGGGCTTCCTCGGCCTCGGCAGCACCATGACGCTGCTGAAGATGAAGTACGGCTCGCCCGAGGCGGTGCGGTTCACCGAGGACGTGTCGCGCGAGATGGCGGTAGCCGGCTGGGAGGCAGCGCTCGAACTGGCGCGCGAGAAGGGTCCGGCGCCGATCATGAACGAGGAGTTCACGGTCACCAAGGAGATGCTGCGCAAGCGCCCCGAGATGGCGAAGGACGGCTGGCGGCCGGGCTCGAGGATCGCCGGTCGCCTGCTGCATGCCAAGTACAGCCGCTACATGCAGCGCGTCGCGCAGGTCGCGCCGCAGCTGGTGCACGAGCTGGCGGAAACCGGCGCGCGCTTCACGCACCACACCTCAATCGCGCCCACCGGCACGATCTCGCTGTCCCTGGCCAACAATGCCTCGAATGGAATCGAGCCCTCGTTTGCACACCACTACTTCAGAAACGTGATCCGGGAAGGCAAGAAGTCCAAGGAAAAGATCGACGTTTATTCCTTTGAACTGCTGGCATATCGCGAGCTTGTCAACCCGAACGCGAAACCTGGAGCGACGAACGATGATGAGAGACTGCCGGATTACTTCATCGCCGCGGACGACATCACTCCCAAAGAGCATGTCGAGGTGCAGGCTGCATCCCAGAAGTGGATCGATTCATCGATTTCTAAGACGGCGAACGTGCCTACGAATTTCCCCTACCCGAAGTTCAAGGACATCTATCTGTATGCACACGAGCAGGGCCTGAAGGGCTGCACGACGTTCCGCTTCAACCCGGAGGCCTTCCAGGGCGTGCTGGTGAAGGAGCAGGACCTGAAGAACACGCTCTACAGGTTCACCCTCGACGACGGCACGGTGGTCGAGGCGCGCGGCGACGAGGAGATCGACTACGACGGCGAGATCCATACCGCGGCTAATTTGTTTGATGCGATAAAGGACGGGTACTACGGGCGCTACTGAGCCTACGCGGCGCAACAGCAGCAGGATTGCCAATATGACCATCAAGATTGATCGCAAGATCGTGAAATACGCGGTGCACAAGCCGGAAGACAAGCCGCCGGTGGTGCAGGCATCCGAGGCCAAGACGCAGGCCGCGGAAGGCGAGACCGTGCGCGACCGCAATGGCCACATGGCCAAGGTCATCCGCATGCACGAGAAGCTCGAGCGCCCGGAGGTGCTGATCGGCTCCACGTACAAGATCAAGACGCCGATCTCCGATCATGCGATGTACGTGACCATCAACGACATCGTGCTGAACGAGGGCACCGAGTACGAGCAGCGCCGCCCCTTCGAGGTGTTCATCAACTCGAAGAACCTCGACCACTTCCAGTGGATCGTGGCGCTGACGCGCATCATCTCGGCCGTGTTCCGCAAGGGCGGCGACGTCACCTTCCTCGTGGATGAGCTCAAGGCGGTGTTCGACCCGCGCGGCGGCTACTGGCAGCCCGGGGGCAAGTTCATGCCCTCGATCATCGCCGAGCTCGGCCACGTGATCGAGAAGCACCTGCTGACCATCGGCCTCATCCGCAAGACGCAGCTGGACGTTCACCAGCAGAAGATGGTGGACGAGAAGCGCGCCGAGTTCGAGGCGCGCAGCAAGCAGAGCGATGCCTTTGCCAAGGCGCATTTCCCGGAAGGCGCGCAGCTGTGCGGCCGCTGCAGCACCGCGGCGGTCGTCATGATGGATGGCTGCATGACGTGCCTGAACTGTGGTGATTCGAAGTGTGGGTGAGTCCGATTTGAAGACCGACGCGAACTGACAGACTCTGGTCTGACTCGAAGGCAGCCCCCGGTGGCTGCCTTCTCTTTTCCTGGCACCGGTTTCCCGCGCACGGCCGTCGGCACTGCCGCGGCGGGCAAAAAAAACCCCGCCGGAGGCGGGGTGTCGGTCGCTTGCTTGTGTGTGGAGGAGTGTCTTCTCGTTATTGTTATCTGGTGGGCGCGAAGTCGGCTCGCCCCTCTTGGGCTGCGGTCCTGACTTGCGCTCTTGTTTCGGCTATCCCGTGGCTTCGGCTTCCTTCCCGGCGGTAATCTTTCCGTCGGTCACTAGGATATGAGCAACACTCATGCCAACGCCGCGCGCCCGGTCTGTGACACGACATGTTGTAGGCAGCAGGACCGCCAACTGTGACGCAGTGCGCACTTCGGCCTGTCGCGGACCCGCTGGCGGGCTGCCGTGCGCAATGCCGCGACGCCTTCGGGCAACGACCTTGCGGCTGAAGTGTCAAAATAGCCGACGTAATGCGGGGCCTGTGCCGGCAGGGGTGACGGCGGCATACTTGCCCAAGCCCTTGAACGGATGAAGGAACCCGGATCTTTCCCCAGGTGTAAATGAACCCGACAGGACGTCCGCGATATAACCGCCGCCTCGCGCTCTGGGCCTGCGCCGTCATCAGCGCGCTGTCCGTGCTCGCACCGGCGCGCGCCGCCGAGGACCCCATACCCCGGCCGCCGGAGCTCGAGCGCGACGTGCAGTTCTGGATCCGCGTGTACACGCAGATCGACACCGACTCGGGCCTGCTGCACGACCAGTACAACCTCGGGGTGGTGTACGAGACGGTGCATTTCGCGGCCGACACGGCACCGCGCGAGCGCCAGCGCGAGGTCGACGACGCGCGCGAGCGCATCGGTCTTGCCCTGCGGCGCATCGCCGAGAGCGGTGACACGCCGCTCTCGCCCGAGGATGAGCGCATCAAGGACCTGTGGGGCGCCGCGGCTACGCCGGCGCGGCTGCGCGAGGCGGTCGACGACATCCGCTTCCAGCTCGGCCAGGCGGACCGCTTCCGCGCGGGACTGGTGCGCTCGGGGGAGTGGGAGACGCACATCGCCGAAACCCTGGCCAACCTCGGACTGCCCGCCGAGCTTGCGGTGCTGCCGCACGTGGAATCCTCCTTCAACCCGTCGGCGTACTCCAAGGTCGGGGCCGCGGGGCTGTGGCAGTTCATGCGCTCGACCGGGCGGCGCTACATGCGCATCGACGGGGCGGTGGACGACCGGCTCGACCCGTTCCGCTCCACCGAAGCCGCCGCCCAGCTGCTCGCGTACAACTACCGCGTGCTCGGCAGCTGGCCGCTCGCGCTCACGGCCTACAACCACGGCACCGCCGGGGTGCTGCGTGCCAAGGAGACGATGGGCACGGATGACATCGCGAAGATCGTGCGCGGCTATACGAGCCGCACCTTCGGCTTCGCCTCGCGCAACTTCTACGTGTCCTTCCTCGCGGCCCTGGAGATCGACCGCAACCCGGAGAAGTACTTCGGCGCCCTGCAGCGGGAGAGCGAGGCGCGCTTCCGCGAGGTGACGCTGCCGGCGTACGTGCAGGTGAGCGCGCTGGCGCGCGCGCTGAAGATCGACCCCGGGAAGCTGCATGCGCTCAACCCCGCGCTCCTGCCGCCGGTGTGGTCCGGCGTGCAGCGCGTGCCCAGGGACTACCACCTGCGCCTGCCGTTGGAGGCGGACAAGTGGACGAGCGAGCTCTTGGCGCAGCGCTTAAGTCCCGGCGAGCTGTTCCAGGTCCAGCGCGGCCCGCGCCGCTACAGGACGCAGCCGGGCGACACGCTCGTCAGCGTCGCGCAGCGCAACGACGTGCCGGTCGAGGTGCTCGCCCGGGTCAACCACCTGCGCACGAGCGCGCCGCTGCCCCGCGGGCGCCTGCTGACGCTGCCGGAGGCCCAGGGGCCGACGCTCGCCTCGGCGGGGCTGGTGCCGCCCGCGCCCGCACCGGCGGCTCCGGCCGCTACGCAGGTCGTGGCCAGCGTGGCGCCGCCCTCGGCAGGCGGCGCGGTGAGCGCGGACGTCGCCGAGCGCGAGAGCGCCGAGGATGCCGCGGCGGCCGATGCCGCGCGGCCGCGGCGCTACCGCGTCACGGTGGAGCCGCTGTCGGCGGCGCAGGCGGAAGCCCTGAGCCCCTCGGTGGGCCCCGCGCCCGACACCGAGCAGAGCGCCGACCCGACCGACTACACCGTGGCCAAGGATGACAGCATCCGCGTGGCGGCCGACGAAACACTCGGCCACTTCGCCGACTGGCTGGGCGTGCCCACGCAGCACGTGCGCGACCTGAACCACCTCTCGGCGAGGCGCCCGGTGAAGATCGGCGAGCGCATTCGCCTGGACTTCAGGAACGTGAGCCGCGAGGCCTTCGAGGGCCACCGCCACGAGTACCACCGCGCGCTGCAGGCGGGTTACTTCGCCTCCCACCGCATCGTCGGCACCGAGGTCTACATCGCGCGCAGCGGCGACTCGCTGTGGACCCTCACCCAGCGCGCGAAGCTGCAACTGCCGCTGTGGCTGCTGCAGCAGTACAACCCCGAGGTGGACTTCTCCGAATTGCGCGCCGGCACCCAGATCGTGATGCCACGCGTGCAGGAGGTGAGCGGCAATGGCTGAGTGTCGCCGGGGGCGAACACCTACCGCGACGTGTGACGGGTGCCCATGCCCGGGTGCGCCGGCGGCGCCTATAATCGCGCCAGCTGGCCGGTGACCGTGCGCAACATGAATTTTTTCAGGAGCTTAAGCATCACGCTCGCGCTGTGCGGCCTCACCGCCACGGCCACGGCCGCGGATGCGCTGCCCGAGGCGCAGCCGGCGATGCTGACCCCGGCGCCCGCGCAGAAGCTGCCGAGCGTGGACCGGGTGGTCGTGCACAAGGGACAGCGCCGGCTCGTGCTCATGCACGGGGGCGAGGTCGTGCGCGCCTACTCGGTGCACCTGGGCCTGAATCCGGTCGGCCAGAAACAGCGCTCGGGGGACTTCCGCACCCCGGAGGGCAGCTACCGGCTCGACCGCCGCAACCCGCGCAGCGACTTCTTCCTGTCGCTGAAGGTCTCCTACCCGAACGCCGAGGACCTGCGCCGCGCGCGTGTGCATCACTGGGACACGGGCGGCTCGATCATGATCCACGGCCTGCCCAATGCGCTCAAGCACGAGCCGGACTACTACGAGTCCCACGACTGGACCGACGGCTGCATCGCCGTGTCCAACGCCGACATGGTCGAGATCTGGATGCTGGTACCGGACGACGCGCCGATCGACATCCTCCCGTAGAATCGCTGCGTGGCCAGCGACCTCTCAGAATTCGTCGACGCCCGCGTCGGTCCGCGCGGCAGCCTCGAGAACCTGTCCCAGAACGAGATCGACATGCTGCTCGACACCGGCCGGGGCGGCGTCTACCCGCTGTTCCGGCGCTGTGCGCTGGCGGTGCTGAACTCCGGCGCGCCCACCGACAACGCCAAGGAGATCTTCGACCGCTACCGTGACTTCGAGATCCGCATCGTGCGCCACCCCTGGGGGGTGAAGCTCGAGGTGCAGAACGCGCCGGCGGCGGCCTTCGTCGACGGGCAGATGATCCGCGGCATCAAGGAGCACCTGTTCGCGGTGCTGCGCGACGTGGTGTTCATCTCCAACGAGATCATCGCCAGCGGCCGCTTCGACCTCAGCGACTCCGCCTCCATCACCAATGCGGTGTTCCACGTGCTGCGCAACGCACGTCTGCTCGACTACAAGGCACGCCCGAACCTCGTGGTCTGCTGGGGCGGGCACTCGATCAACTCCGCCGAGTACCAGTACACCAAGAACGTGGGCTACGAGCTGGGGCTGCGGGGCCTGGATGTGTGCACCGGCTGCGGCCCCGGGGCGATGAAGGGCCCGATGAAGGGCGCCACCATCGGGCACGCCAAGCAGCGCATCGAGCACAGCCGCTACATCGGCATCACCGAGCCGGGGATCATCGCCGCCGAGCCCCCGAACCCGATCGTCACGCAGCTGGCGATCATGCCGGACATCGAGAAGCGCCTGGAGGCCTTCGTGCGCATGGCGCACGGCATCGTGGTGTTCCCCGGCGGCGCCGGCACGGCGGAGGAGATCCTCTACCTCACCGGCATCCTGCTGGACCCGGCCAACCGCGAGCAGCCCTTCCCGATCGTGCTCACCGGGCCGCGCGACAGCGCGGCCTACTTCGAGCAGATCCTGCACTTCATCTCCGGCACGCTCGGGGCGGACGCGGTGCGCCGCCTGACGGTGATCGTGGACGATGCGCCCGAGGTCGCCCGCCGCCTGGTGCGCGGCATGGACGCCGTGCGCGAGTACCGCCGCCGCATGAGCGACTCGTACAACTTCAACTGGCTGCTCACGATCCGGCGCGAGTTCCAGCAGCCCTTCGAGGTCACGCACGCCTCCATGCGCGCGCTCGACCTCAAGCGCGCTCAGCCCAGCCACGAGCTCGCCGCGAACCTCAGGCGCGCCTTCTCCGGCATCGTCACCGGCAACGTGAAGGAAGCGGGCATCCAGGCGATCGAGTCCCTCGGCCCCTACGAGCTCGCCGGCGACCTCACGCTCATGCGCTCACTGGATGATCTGCTCGCCGCCTTCGTCGCGCAGCAGCGCATGCGCCTGCCCGGGAGCGCCTACCGCCCGGTGTATCGGCTGGTCGCCTGAAGCGCCGCGGTAACATAACGTTCTCACGCGCTGCACACTTTGCGCGCGAGGTGACGAAAGCCGCTGCCGGCGTATGCACGCGGCGACATGCCTGTGAACCAGTTCCTGCGCCGGCAGGGGCGAACCCGTACGCTGCCCCCAAAGGTATAGGAGCTTCTCAATGAGCTCGAGTGACAGGGGGCGAGACGATGCGCCCGGTGCGCCGCGCGAACCGGCGCCGACCGGCACCCCGGCCGGTGGCGCGGACGCCTATGCCAACTGGCTGGACCGTATGCAGCGCGCGCGGGCACGCCAGGCGGCGATCACGCGCAACCTCTACACCTGGTCCAACTACAAGAGCTGGGCCGAGCAGGTGCGCGGCTCCTGGGATGCGAACGACGGCGCCGGCAGCGGCGCCCCGGCCAAGCCGAAGAAGTAACGACCCTGCGGGCCCCTCCAGCGGGACCCGACCGCGCCCGCCGGGCGCGCGTCCTCCAAGACCCCTGCACGTTTCTTGAGGAACAGCCCCCGGACGGGGCCGTCAGGCGTTCGACACGGCCGCCGGCAGCGGCGGCAGCTCCGCCAGCGCCTTCTCCAGCACCGGCTGCGCGTCCGTGGGCGAAGGCTCCGGTCCTCCCGCCGAGCTGCCGCCCGAGGCCGGTGCGCCCGCATCCCCCGGGGGCTTGACCAGCGAGGGCCTGGGGCGCGCCAGCCACTCCACCAGCGGCGCCCACTGCTCGGTGTCGTCCTGAGCCACGTAGGCCTTCATCTCGTGCACGCCGACGCCCAGCTCGGCGGCGCGCACGTAGTTCTGCGAGTCGCGCAGCGTCGCCACGATCGGGATGCCGAGGGTGTGCAGGAAGCGGATCAGGGCCTGGTAGGTGAGGGTATTGCGGCGCACGCGGTTCGCGATCACGCCGATGCGGTCGTCCTCGCGGCGGATCTTCGCCACCAGCAGCAGGTCGCGGATGCAGCGCGAGCAGGTGTGGATGTCGATGTCCGAGGGCAGCACCGGCACGATGATCTTGGCCGCATCGCGCACCATGTCCGGCAGCTGCGCGGCGGTGAGGGCCGCCGGGGTGTCCACGATGACGTGCGAGGTGCCTTCGGGGGGGCGCAGGTGGAACGCGCGCGTCGTGCGCGTGTCCTTCTCAAACGCGGCGATGACGTGGATGCGCGGCTGGGCGGGCTTGCGCTTGTTCACCCAGCGAAGCGAGGACCCCTGAGGGTCATAATCCATCAGCACGGGCGTATGACCGCGCGAGGCCAGGTAGCTCGCCAGATTGATCGCGATGGTCGTCTTGCCGGACCCGCCCTTGGGGTTCAGGACGACAATGCGCTGCATGATGCCCCTGAGCTGACGCGTCCGCGTGACGCGGGTCGCAGCCAAGCCTACGCACGCCTATTAAGTCCTGCAAGCCGAGGCGCGACTGTGAGCGCGCGCACGCCGTGCACGCCGGCGCATCCGTAGAGTTTCACCCCGCATGGAAGAATCCTTTCTGCATCTGTGGGACGAATTGGACGATGTGCTGTGCGCCTGTCGCCACCTGGCGACCGCGGCGGCCACCGAGACGCTCGCCGTCGCGGCGCCCTACATCGGCGTGCTCCTGGCCGGGGCTGCCACGCTCCTGATCGCGCACCGCCACCTCCTCGTGCCGGCCGCCTAGGGCCGATCCCCCCGCCGCGCCGCCCCACGCACGCGGCGCTTGAAAATCCCGCGCCGATTCCCAAGATCGCTGATCGGCAAGGCGGCCTTACCTACCCCGAA
>Ga0316624_10000821_pt1 | contig 11423 bp, 6 predicted proteins | sample OWC_Aug_N3_C1_D5_FD_207657 | JGI IMG/M metagenome (GOLD analysis project Ga0316624, IMG submission 207657) | Wetland soil microbial communities from Old Woman Creek delta, Ohio, United States - OWC_Aug_N3_C1_D5_A | ecosystem: Environmental > Terrestrial > Soil > Wetlands | place: USA: Ohio...
CACGTTTCACGAACAACCCACAATGAAACTGAAGATTGTACGGTGACCGCTTCTTAAACCTTCAAATCCAGCGTTGGCGGAAAGCGCGGAGGCGTGCGTGCTCTGATCGTCTGCTCGAATCCGTATGCGATCTTGATAAGGGTTGGCTCGCTCCATGCGCGTCCGAAAAACGAGATCCCCACAGGAAGCCCGAAGAGCATTCCAGCCGGTACATTGATGTTCGGATAGCCTGCGACGGCGGCAAAGTTCGAGCTGGCGCCGATAGAATGATCTCCGTTTACGAGATCGGTGACCCAGGCGGGCGAGCCAGTAGGCGCTACTAAGGCATCGAGCTGCAGGCGCTCCATGACGTCGTCGATACCTTCAGATCGAGAGAGTTGTCGGTTTCTTGCCAGAGCGTCGATATATTCTGTTTCTGTAAGAGAACCCCTTTCCTGCGCCTTCAGGAAAATATCCTGCCCGAAGTATTTCAGTTCTTGCTCGTGATGGCGGTCGTTGAAATCGATGACGTCCTTCAGTGTGTGGACTGGAGCCTCGAGACCGAGGCGCGCGAGATAGTTGTTGAGGTCGGCCTTGAGTTCATATTCAAGGACAAGCAGTTCGGTGTCGTCGAATTTGCCGAAGGTCGGAAGATCGACGGGATCGACGATCGCGGCCCCGGCCCGCTTCATCTCGTCGATGACAGTGTTCATCAGGTCGTCGACATTCTCGCTGAATCCGAAATACTTCCGCACGATCCCGAGACGCGTGCCCTTCAATCCGTTGGGATCGAGAAAGCGAGTGTAGTCGGATTGTGTCTTGCTGCGGCTGGCGGCGGTGGCAGCGTCTTCCGGATCAACTCCCACCAATGCACCCAAAAGAATCGCGGCGTCTTTCACTGTGCGTGCCATTGGACCCGGCGTGTCCTGGCTATGCGAGATAGGAATGATGCCGGAGCGGCTCGCCAATCCAACTGTAGGCTTGATGCCGACAATACCATTCGCAGAAGACGGACAGACGATGGAGCCGTCGGTTTCGGTGCCAATCGCGACTGCGCTGAGATTGGCGGAAACGGCGGCGCCTGATCCGGAACTCGATCCGCAGGGATTGCGATCGAGAGCGTAGGGATTGAGCGTGAGGCCACCGCGCCCGCTCCATCCGCTAGTCGAATGCATGGAGCGAATGTTCGCCCATTCACTTAGATTCGTTTTGCCGAGGATTACCGCACCGGCATCGCGCAGACGCTGCACGATGAACGCGTCCTTCGGCGGCCTGGCACCAATCATCGCGCGCGAGCCGGCGGTTGTGGCCATGCGGTCGGCGGTATCGATGTTGTCTTTGATAAGGATCGGAATTCCGTGCATTGGCCCGCGAGGACCCTTGGCTTTGCGCTCCTTGTCGAGCGCGTCGGCAATGGCGAGCGCGTCGGGATTCAACTCGATGATGCTGTTGATGGCAGGGCCATGCTTAGCTTGGTCTATGGCGGAGATGCGCTCCAGGTACTTCTCTGCGATGGAGTGGGCGCTGAGTTTGCCAGACTGCATCGCAGATTGGAGATCCGCAATTGTGGTCTCCTCGAACTCGAAGCTGGGAATAGAGGGCGCTGTGTTGGCTGCCGCAGTTTCGACGAACGCCGGAGCGAAAGCACCAGCGGCTCCGGTGAGCAAAGTTGATTGCAGAAATTTGCGACGATCCAAGGAGTTCTCCTGGCAGCTAGAAGAGAAGCGGGAGGAGAATGCTAGCAGATGGTGTGGGCCTGCGGAAGTCGATTGTGAGGCAGGCGGCTTCACAAGTCGGCTGCCTCACCGTGAATAAGTCTAATGCTGTTGTTGCGTCTGGTTGCGTAACGCGGCGGACTTGCCACGTTCCAGCATCACGTGTTCAGCATTTTGCTGCAATGCCCTGGCTTGCGGAAGATACTGCACTGCCTGCATCACTTCGGGATCGGTAGCTGCACGTGCTGCTTGTCCCTGCTCCAGTCCAAAAGCGTCGGTGAACAATTCGGCCTTGATGTGCGCCTTCACCCATTCGGTGTTGGAGTCGAAGTCGGCTTGGCTGTAGGTGACGTTCTTCTCTTGCAGGAAATTGCGGAATGCCTGCAACGTCTGCTCGTCCACGTTCCAGTCAGGCGTGACTTTGTGCTGCGACAGATACTGCTGCGCAAAGTCGAAGAAGATGTAATGCAGCGTAAGGTTCTGCTGGAAAGCATTCGGCTTCGGCTCGGGCAGTTTGACGTCGGGCGTGATGCCATCGCCACCGTATACGAGGCGGCCAGTATCGGTCTTCTTGGCTTCACGATGACTGTTGTCAGAGCTGTTGTCGTTTACGTTGTAGTAGTAGTCGTACAGCGAAATGCCTTCGTAATTACGCTGGATCAAGCGGCCGCTGGGTGTGTAGTACTTCGCGGTAGTAAGTGCCAGTCCAGTGCTATCGGAAAGCGGAAATACCGTCTGGACCAAACCTTTGCCGAAGGTGTTTTGGCCGACCACGATGCCGCGATCATGGTCTTGAATCGCGCCAGTCACGATCTCAGCTGCCGATGCGGTACCACGGTCGACGAGAACGACGATTGGATAATTTTTACCACCATTTCCCTGAGCGACTCGATAGACGCGCTCCGGGGAAGAGCGCCCGTGTTGCGAAACAACAACTTCGCCCTTCGGGAGGAATTGGCTGGCGACGGAGACTGCCTGGTTCAGAAGACCGCCCGGATCCTGCCGTAGATCGAGCACCAGACCGTCCAGATTTCCAAATTCACTTAATGCATGTTGAAGCTCGGTGTCCGTGGTTTCATCAAACATGGCCACGTGCACGTAGCCGACGCCAGGCTTGAGTGCGAAATGCACATCGACGCTGTTGCGCGGGATCTCGGCGCGCATCACGGTGAGGTGAACTGGCTGGTTGAGGCCTTCGCGGACGATCGTGATCTGCACATTCGTTCCGCGGGGACCGCGCACGAGGTCGGCGACTTCGTCGGTCGTCATGTTATCGGTGGGCTTGCCATCGACTGCTGCGATGACGTCGCCCGGACGAATCCCAGCTTTATATGCTGGAGTGCCGGCGAATGGTGCGATTACGACAATTTTGTTGGCGCGCGCGCCAATGCTCATGCCGATCCCGTAATACTTGCCGCTCTGTTCTTCCTGAAGTTGCGTGTAGGCTTTGGGATCGAAAAACGTGGAATGAGGATCGAGAACCCGTAACATGCCGGGAATCGCGCCTTCGAAGACGGCCTTGTCAGGATCAACGGCCTCGGCATAATTCTGCTCCACCATCTCATAAACGTTGGTGAAGTGGCGCAGAGATTCGCGGGCTTGCGCGTCGTTATCCGGGGAAGCACTCTGGGGGCCCGAAGTCAGACCACCTGAATCCATGCGCTGGCCGAGCACTACGCCCAGTCCGGCAAAGATAAGTAGAACCAAAAGCAAACGAATTCCAAGGCGCCGGTTGTATGCCATGAAACGAAAATCTCCGTCTTGGTATGGATGCAAAGAGCGCTTCAGGTGGTTCAATCTCATTTCAGATTGGAGGGATTTGAAAGATGTTAAGGGCCTTAGTACCAGATCAGTGAAAATCGTGAGAAGTAGTCTCTGCTTGCGTGATGTGTAACGGCAGAATGCGGTGCGCCTTGACGGAAATTACGTTGTCGAGGTTCTGCAGTACTCCCTCCACAATGAGGAAGCGTTCGGAGACGAGTGTGACTCGGTTTTTCTGATACAGATCGGGATGAATGATCGCATTCGCGATGCCGGTTTCGTCTTCCAGGCTGAGAAAGACGAAACCTTTCGCCGTGCCGGGGCGTTGGCGCACGATCACCGACCCAGCCGCACGGACCAGCTTTCCATTTGGGAGATGCGGAAGCTGATTGGCGGGCGAGATTCCCATGCGGTTCATCTGCTCGCGGTGATAGCGCATGGGGTGCGGACCAACAGTCATGCCGGTACCGGAGAAATCAGCTACGAGACGTTCTTCGGCGGTCATGCGGGAAAGTGGTGATGCGTCGTGCTCGTCTGGAATTTCGCGCAGCAACGGTCCAGTGCCGTGGACAGCGCGCTCCACCTGCCAAAGAGCATCGCGACGATGAACACTGGCGCCGCCTAAGGCGTTCAAGGCACCGATCTCACCCAAGGTGACCAGCTCTGTTTTCCGCAACTCGGAGACGCGACGCGCGAGCTCATCGATAGAAGCAAAGGGTCGCATAGCTCGCGCAGCGACGAGAGCCTCTGCCGCTTCCTGACGCATACCTCGCGCATAGCGCATACCGATGCGCAGAGCGAATTGTCCATTGTCTGGCTCGAGGGTGCACTTCCAGTCGGAGCGAAGAACGTCGATGGGACGAACTCTCAGCCCATGCCGCTGCGCGTCTTTGACGATGGTTGCCGGATGGTAAAAGCCCATCGGCTGATTGTTGAGCAACGATGCGGTGAATGCCCCCAGGTAGTGACATTTCAACCAGGCGCTGGCATAAGCGAGCAGGGCGAAGCTGGCCGCGTGCGATTCGGGGAATCCGTAAAGAGCAAATGAGGTGATGGACTGGATGATCTGTTCCTGTGCTTCCGGGGAGATGCCGTTTTCCTGCATGCCTCGTCGCAGTTTTACTTCTATCTCGCGCATACGTTTTTCCGAGCGCTTGAAGCCCATTGCCCGGCGCAATTCTTCGGCTTCACCTCCACTGAAGTTGGCGGCGATCATGGCTACGCGCAAGAGTTGTTCCTGGAAGAGAGGTACGCCCAGGGTTCGCTTGAGCACGGGTTCCAACGACGGATGCGGGTAGGTGATGTCTTCGCGCCCCAGGCGGCGTTCGAGAAATGGATTGACCATCTGCCCGACGATTGGTCCGGGACGAATGATGGCAACTTGCACGACGAGGTCGTAGAAGCGCACGGGCCGCAGGCGTGGCAGGCACGACATCTGCGCGCGGCTCTCGATCTGGAACATGCCAATGGTGTCAGCCTTCTGCAATACGGCGTATACGCTGGGATCGTCTGCGGGAAGCTGGGCCAAATCGACATTTTCACGATGCTGATCGTGAATTACAGAGATGGTGTCTTCGAGTACGGCCATCATTCCGAGTCCAAGCAGATCAACTTTGACGATCTTCATGTCGGCACAATCTTCTTTGTCCCATTGCACGACGACGCGATCGGGCATGCTGGCGGGTTCGAGCGGGACGACGGAATCAAGGCGTCCCTGACACACGACCAAGCCGCCGGAGTGTTGTCCGAGGTGACGCGGCAAATCCTGCAATGCCATGCAAAGCTGCAGGAATTTGCGGATGCGTGGATGCGAGGTGTCGCAGCCGGCATCGTTGAAGTGACGCTCCATCGTGTCCGATTCGTCTTTGTATTCCCAGGAATTCACCAGCGGCGAAAGACGGTTGAGCGTTTCAGCGTCGAAGCCTAAAACCTTGCCGACTTCGCGCGCGGCAGAGCGTCCGCGATAAGTAATGACATTGGCCGTCATGGCGGCGCCCAGCTTGCCGTAGCGCTCATAGACATACTGAATAGCGCGTTCCCGCTGCTCGCCGCTGGGCAAATCGAGATCGATGTCGGGCCACTCGCCGCGTTCTTCCGACAAGAAACGTTCGAAGAGCAATTCCATGCCGACGGGGTCGACTGCGGTGATCCCGAGTGAATAGCAAACGGCGCTGTTGGCTGCCGATCCGCGGCCTTGCACGAGAATGCCGTTATCCCGGCAGAATCGGACGATATCCCAAACGATGAGGAAGTAGCCGGCGAGGCCGAGTTTCTCGATCAGGGCAAGTTCGCGCGCAATCTGTTTGTGAGCACGTTCACGGAATGCGGCATCGCGCTGGCTGTAACGTGCGATCTCGCCATCTGCCGTGCGCTTGCGCAGGAAGGAGTTCATGTCGTCGCCGTCCGGTACGGGATAGGGCGGGAATTGATATCCGAGTTCGGTGAGTTTGAATTCGAGGCGAGCGGAAAGCTCAGTGGTATTGGCGATGGCTTCGGGAAGATCTGCGAACAAACGCGCCATTTCCGCGCCGGATTTCAGGCAGCATTCATTGTTGCGGGAGAGCAGTCGTCCGGCGGTGGCCAGCGTGCGATGGTTGCGCAAGCAAGTGAAGACGTCGAGTACCTGGCGAGCCGCAGGCTGCACGTAACGAACTCCGTTGGTGGCGAGTAAGGGCAAGCCAAGCGAACGCGCCAGCGAGACGGCTGCCTGATTGCGAGCTTCCTGTTCGCGTCGATGATGCCGCTGGAGTTCGACGAAGAGATTGTTTCGTCCAAAGGTGAAAGCAAGCTGCTCGAGAGTACGGTGGGCTGCGGTGAATCCGCCGTTGGCGAGGGCAACGGCGAGCGGACCTTGATCTTCGCCGGTAAGGCAAACTAACCCGGTAGCGAATTGCGCGAGCTCATCGTAAGTCGTGATGCCCTCGCTTTTGCGCGGCACACGCAATTTCATGCGGCTGATCAGGCGGCAGAGGTTCTGATATCCAACCTGATTAGTGACGAGCAGTGGAACGCGGACAGGACCGAACTCGGTTTCGCAAAGGACGTCGGCGCCGAAGTGCGAACGGATTTTTGTTTTCTCCGCGGCAAGATGAAAACGCGGCGCGCCATAGACACCGTTGCAATCGATCAGCGCCATGGCCGGCATATCGATCGCAGCACAGGCGGCGGCCATTTCTTCCGGCAGGGAAGCACCTTCGAGAAAGCTGAAGGCGGAACGGGCGTGAAGTTCAACGTAGGTCATTTATGAAATCAATCAGTCGTAGCTGGCAGCGATGAACCAGCGACCTTTCGTCATGTCGCGGTAAATGCGATAGAGCGCGACCTCTTCTTTTTCGCGTACGGCGACGTCCCATTCTTCATGCTGCCAAGCTTGATCGCTCCACCACTCGCCTGAACTATGCCAGGGACCGCTGCAGGCAAGGACATCTCTGTGTGGCTGCAGTCGTACTGGACAGCCATTACTTACCAACACGACTACTGACACAGGCGGACGAAAAATACGTTTCACCACGCGGCCGGATTGTTTGGCGACAGGTGCTTTGTCCGTCGGAGCAGTGACTTCGAAGCGCTCCATGCGAAAGGGATCGGGGCGGTGTGTATCCAAAACCTTGGCGACACCGACGCGCTCTTCACTAACAACGCCTTTGGCACGTGCGAGCGTGAGTTCGAGGCGTTCGGCCTCAGGCGCCACGGGCAGGAATAGTCCGCCTTGCGCGAAGCGCGGACGCACGGCATCGGCGGTGAGCCGGACTTTGCCGATTGGCGCGGAGGGTGGATGCGATTTCAGGTCGAGATGCAGCAGTTGCAAGAACAACTTTGGATTGAGCATGGGCACGGGCAACTGCAGATCACGCTCGAAGATGCTGGAGCCGCGGTCCATGTCTTCGAGCTGCAGCCACAGGTGCAGGGCGTTCGTCGCCAGCGAGCGCGATTCGAGCCGCGCGCAGATGTGCTCCAGCAATCGCGCAAGTACGAACGCAAGCGGTTCAAGCAGATCGATGGGATACTCAAGCTCCATCGACTCCTGAAAAGTGAGCGGAGCTTCCGCGGGAACCAAGGTGCGAGCAAATGTCCCGCGCGCGAGCTTCTGAAGCTGCAATCCTTCCTGGCCCAGACGCTGCGAGAGAGCGACCTCGGGCAGAGCTGCAAGTTGTGCAAACGTGCGCACACCCCAGCGGTAAAGCGTTTCCAGAGTTTCAGGAGGAGGGAAAAGGTTCTCGATTGGGAGCGTGCCGAGACGCTCGGTTTCGGCACCGGTGGGGATCACAGTAATTCCTGGAAATCCGTGAGCGGCATAAATCGCAGCATCGGGATTGGAGGCGAGAGCGACATTCGTTTGTAATCCCAGACTAGTGCCGCGCTGCGCGATTTGTTGGGCGACTTGCGACAGATCGCCGAGGAGGCGGTCGAGGCCTGATGCGTCGATCACGATGTGATCGAGTGCCGTATCTTCGACACGAGGCGAGAAGGCATGTCCGCAATCGAGCAGGGAAGCGTGCGCGGTGGCTTCCTGTTCAGGAGAGCGCATGCGTAGCACGGCTTCGGGAGCGCGCAATTGCGCCTGCATGCGCGTCATGCCAAGTTCAAGAGCTGCATCACGCGCGCGATCGTTCATCGCGATGATGCGCGACAGCGGCGGTTTTCCTTCCAGCACGGCAACGGACTGGAGGCGCAGTTCGGGTTCGAGGCAGACAAATGCTTCCACGCGAAAATCAGGGACGAAGAGACAGGCGAACATGGAAGCAAGCTCCTGATTAACTGCGAATCGACCAAGCTGAAGGCAGAACGTAATGGGCATGCGCCGATGCTGGACGTTTCTTGATGGCAATCTGCGAGCGCAGCACTTCAGCGCCGATTTCAATTTCACCCATTAGGCGCGTATGCGAAGGCCCGGCCCGATCGGCAATGGCTTTCCACTGGCAATTACGGCGCGCGAGGCCAAGCACGAGAGAAGCAGCAGCTTTTGCGTAAGCCTGCTGCTCCAAGGCGAGCAGGACCGTGGGTGTATTTTCCACGGCGCGGCGAAAGCGGAACCACGAAGTGAGTGGTACGCGGCGGGCGATCGCCGGCGGAACGTCACTGAGATCCAGAACCACGACTCCGAAGCCACCACTTTGCAGGAGCAGGTCGGCAGTTTTGAGTGCTTGTTCGACGTGGGCACCAGGATCAGTTCTTTTCTTTCCCGCGATTACGGCCCTTGCGACTCCAGTCCTTGTTTCGCAAGGACTAGTCACCCGGCAGCGAACCCAGAGCAGGCGTTTCAGATCGATGCCGGCGGCGACGGCAGATTCAGGATCGAAGGCATCGCTGGCGTCGACGAGGGCGCAGGCTTCCTGACGAGCGGTGGCCTGGGCCAGCAGAGAAAGCAGCAGGCTGGTGCGGCCGGAAGAGGCAGGGCCGACGATCTCGGTGAGTGCACCACGCGGCAACCCTCCGGTAAGCGCATCGATGGCAGGAACCCCGGTTGAGACCATCTCTGGCGAGGGCCGTTCAAGCGTCGACGCACGGCGAACTCCCAGTTCTGAATCAGCCAGAATGGCCTGAGCACGCGAAAAATCGAGAACACGAGCAGCGGCGGAAAACATTAGGGACCCTGCGCAGAGGAAGTGGGAATCAGGCGATTTATGAAGCAGCTACTTTCGCTTTTCATTCGCCATCAAATAGATTCTTGCGCGCGGCGGGGAGGTTGTCAAGCGGAGGAGGAAAGCCAGGATGGGGCGCGGGTTTCAGCTAGTGAACGTCAGGCGATGTTGGCGCTTCCGGCCGCGCGCACCGAAGAAGTCGCAACTCTTGGCGTTTCGATCTGGACGTTGCTGAGTTCGTTGATCAGGGTGCCGGCCCAGCGATAAATATTCTGGTCCTTCACCAGTTCGCGCATACGATGCATGCGGCGGCGGCGCTCTTCGGGGCGCATGTCGAGAGTGACCCGTATAGCCTCGGCAATTTCATCCGCGTCATAGGGATTGATGAGGATAGAGTCACGCAACTCGTTCGAGGCGCCGGTGAAGCGGCTGAGGATGAGCATTCCCTCTTCGTCTTCGCGAGAAGCTAGAAATTCCTTGGCTACAAGGTTCATTCCATCGTGTAGCGACGTAACCAGGCAGAAGTCAGCCAGTTTGTAGAAACGCTCGATTTCTTCGTGACTATGATGCCGGTTCAGAAACACGATGGGTTTCCAGTTTCCGGATTTAAATTTCCAGTTGATGCGTTCAGCTTCGGCTTCCACCTCGGTCATCAGATCGTGATAACGCTTGATGTGGGTGCGACTGGGCGCGCCAATCTGCACGAAGGTGAACTTGCCGATGAAGGACGGATATTTTTCGAGGAAACGCTCGATGCCTACGAAGCGCTCGGGAAGACCCTTGGTGTAATCGACGCGATCGACACCAACTCCGAGATAAAAAGCCTCGATACCAAGTTCCTTCAGCAGTTGAGGCTGACCAACGAGATAATTTTTCTCGCTGCGATTGCTGGGGCCGGGTGCTTTGAAGTCCACGCTAATGGGAAATGGTTTCACTTCTGTCAGATGGCCGGCCCGCATTGCGGTGGCAGAGGGCCAGTCAATACGGCACTCGAGTGCGCGATCCACGGTTTCCAGAAAATTATGACAGTGCGACTGAACGTGGAAGCCGATGAGGTCTGCCCCGAGCAGGCCTTCGAGCAATTCCGTTTGCCAGGGGCAGATGCCAAATGCCTCCGGATTTGGCCACGGGATGTGCCAGAAGATGGCCACACGCGCATCGGGCCGCTCCTGCTTGATCAACTTGGGGAGCAGTGCGAAGTGGTAGTCCTGCACCAACACCATGGGTTCGGTCAGACCGTCGATTTCCTCGAGAACAGCATCGGCGAATTTCTGATTGGCGCTCTGGTACTGATCCCAATCGCTGGCGCGGAATGTCGGCCGTGTGTGCGCGATATGACACAGTGGCCACAGACCTTCGTTGGCAAAACCGTAGTAGTAGCCTTCCTCCTCCTGCTTGGTGAGCCACACACGGCGCAGGGTGTAGGCAGGCTCAGAAGGCGGTACGCGCAGGCGATTGTTGGCATCGACCATTTTTCGATCAGCGTCTCCGCTGCCGTGGGCGACCCAGGTGCCGTCACATGCGTTCAGAATCGGTTCGAGCGCAGTGACCAGACCGCTGGCTGGAACTATGGTTTCGACGTCCTTCCCCTTTTGCCGGTGCATGTAGGGCTCGCGATTGGAAACCACGATGAGCTGGCTTCCTTTCAGCTTCGAGCGAACATGGACGGCGAGCCGCTCCTTGGTCCAGACAGAATCTGCGGAGTCACGGAGTTGGGCTTCCTGCTGGGCAGAGGCGCGTGCATCGGACAAACTCTGAGCGAGAGTCGTCACTTCCTGCGTAAAAGATTTGAGCAGATCGTCGCTTTGAACCACGGCGGTGGAGGACGGCGATAAGCGTCCGGCGCGCACGGCACGGATCCACTGCAGGGTATGGCTCATGGGGTGAAGCAGGTTACGGCGCACAATCAGGATCGTGATGGCGGCGACCAGGATTAACTGCAGCAGCATGCGCAGAGCTGCTTCACGATAGAGCCGATAGATCCGCACATCGATGTAGCTGGTGTCGTGGACGACGGCCAGTCCGCCGATCTTTGTTTGATCGTCGTGATCGTGGAGCGGTACGGCCAGAATATTGAGCGAAGCATCTTTAGTGCGAACAAAATCGCTTTGAGGTTTATCGGCAGCAATTGCGTGGATAAGCACACCAGGCTCACCGGTAATCCGAGATTCGGTTCCGGGAGATTGGGCGATCAGGGTTCCGTCAGTGGAGTAGACGGCCAGACCAGCGAGTCCCGTGCTGTAGCCATACCGTTCGAAAACCCTTTGGTACTGGCTAGGCTTGGCACCCTTTTCAACCAGAGGCTCGATGCGGGCGGCTAAGGTTTCGCTCAATAATTGGGCGCGCCTCTCCACATCCCGTTGCATGTTCCGGCGTTCCCGCCGGA
>Ga0316624_10000822_pt1 | contig 11418 bp, 9 predicted proteins | sample OWC_Aug_N3_C1_D5_FD_207657 | JGI IMG/M metagenome (GOLD analysis project Ga0316624, IMG submission 207657) | Wetland soil microbial communities from Old Woman Creek delta, Ohio, United States - OWC_Aug_N3_C1_D5_A | ecosystem: Environmental > Terrestrial > Soil > Wetlands | place: USA: Ohio...
CGTAGGGGCCGTAGACGGTGAATCCCGAGGCGTGGATGTGGCCGCCCCCGCCGAAGTGCTCGGCCACGCGGGCGGCGTTGGCGCTGCCCTTCGAGCGGAGGCTGACCCGGAAGACCTCGGGCGCCATCTCCTTGAAGAACATGACCATCTCGACGCCCTTGATCGATCGGGCCTGGGTGGTCATGTCCTCGGTGTCGACCTCCTTGAGGTGGAGGGCCTCGGTGTCGCGCTTGAACATGCTGATGACCGCGATCGTGCCGCGGCTGTTCATGGTCAGCGTCGAGAGGACGCGCCCGAGCAGCTGGATCTTCCCCGGGGAGTTGTTGTAGTAGAGCTTCTCGGCGACCCGCAGCGGGCTGGCCCCGAGACGGGCCAGCTCGGTCGCCGCCGCCAGGGCCCGGGCCGTCGTGTTGGAGAACTGGAACGAGCCGGTATCCGAGGCGATCGCGCAATAGAGGCTCTCGGCGATCTCCGGCGTCGCGTCGATGCCGAGGGGGCCGGTCAGCTGGAAGACCATCTCGCCGACGGCCGGGGCCTCGGGATCGATCCAGTTGATCTCGGCATACGGCGAATTCGAGTGGTGGTGGTCGATGTTGATCTTGTAGGCGCCGTCGAGGCCTTCCTGGCCCGAGCGGGACACGTCGGCGCACTCGAGCAGGACGACGGTGTCGAAGTCCGCCGCCCGGATCTGGCCGACGCGGATCCCGGCCAGCTCGGGGAAGCCGCTGAAGGGGACGGGGGTGGGATCGCGGTTGACGATCGCCGCCTCCTTGCCGAGGAGCCGGACCATGAGCTCCAGCGACCGGGCCGTGCAGAGCGAATCGCCGTCGGGCCGGAGGTGGGAGGTCACGGCGATCCGGCGCGAGGCCTTGATCCTCTCCGCGATGAGGGCCCGCGGGTCAGCGGCCATGCTTCTTGGTCTCCTCGATCAGCTGGTCGATCCGGTCCTGGTGCTCGAGACCCGGATCCAGCGCGAAAAATAGCTCGGGATTATACTTCAACCGGACCCGGGAGGCAAGGGCCCGGCGCAGGGCGCCCTTGCGCCGCTCGAGCCGCTCGACGAGCCCGGCGGGATCCCGGCCGCCGAACACCGAGAGATGGACGCGGGCGACGAGCAGGTCCGGGGTGACGTCGACGCGCGTGACGGTCAGCAGGCCGGACTCGGCGTCCTGGAACTCGGCCAGGACGAGGCGGCTGAGCTCGGCCCGGATGAGCTCGGCGACGCGCCGCGTCCGGAAGCCTTTCTCAGGCATAGCGGATCTCCCGGCCGGTGATCTCGGCCTCCTCGAGGTTGCCCGCGTCGGCCACGACGCGGCCCAGGATCTCCTCGACAAGCGAGGCGTGGCTGTTGACCGTGACGATGCCGAGACGGGCCCTCTGCCAGAGGTCCTGGAACTCGAGCTCGGCGACGGCGACGTTGTGGCGCCGGATGCGGTCCTTGAAGCCGTGCAGGATGCGGCGCTTGTCCTTGAGCGAATGGGCGTAGGGGAAAAAGAGGTCGAGCGTCAGGACGCCGACGATCATCGGAGCCTCCCGCACCTCAGACGGGCTGGACCTTCTCCCGGACGAACGCCTCGATGACGTCCCCGGGCTGGAAGCCGTTGAAGCCGCCGACGCCGATTCCGCACTCGTAGTCCTTCTTGACTTCGGTGACGTTCTCCTTGAGATGCTTGAGCGAGGTGATCCGCCCCTGGTGGAGAAGCTCCTTGCCTCGCAGGACGCGGGCCTCCGCGTTGCGGCTGATGCGGCCGTCCTGGACGTAGCAGCCGGCGATGGCGCCGACCTTCGGGATCTGGAAGACCTTGCGGACCTCGGCCCGGCCCATGAAGGTCTCCTTGATGACCGGCTCGAGCAGGCCGATGACGGCCTTCTTGATGTCGTCGGTCAGCTGGTAGATGATCTTGTAGGTCCGGATCTCGATCTCTTCCTTCTTCGCCAGGTCGAGGATCTTCGGGTTCGGCTTGACGTTGTAGCCGATGATGATGGCCTTGGAGGCGGAGGCGAGAAGGACGTCGGCCTCGGTGATGTTGCCGGTGGCCGCGTGGACGATCTTGATCTTGACCTTCTCCGTGCTGAGCGGCGGCACGACGTCCTGGAGCACCTCGAGGGAGCCTTGGACGTCGGCCTTGAGGACGATGGCCATCTCCTTGGCCTGGCCGCCCTCGATCCTCTTGAACAGGTCGTCGAGGGTCACGCCGGTCTCGCGGGCCGCCTCGGGCTTCCTGGCCCGGGCCTTGCGGGACTCGACGACGTGGCGGGCCGCCTCCGGATCGTCCATGACCTGGAACGGATCGCCGGCGACGGGGACCTCGGCGAAGCCCATGATCTCGACCGGCGCGGACGGGCCGGCGCTCTTCAGGATCTTGCCGAACTCGTCGAACATGGCCCGGACCTTGCCCATGGTCAGGCCCGAGACGAAGGCCTGGCCCTGCTCGAGCGTCCCCTGCTGGATGATGACCGTGGCCAGCGGCCCCTTCTGGCTGTCCAGACGGGCCTCGAGGACGACGCCCTGGGCCGGGACCTTCGGATTGGCCTTCAGCTCGAGCATGTCGCTGAGGAGGAGGATCATCTCGAGCAGGTCGCCGATGTTCTTTTTCTCCTTGGCCGAGACCTCGACGCTGATGGTCTTGCCGCCCCAGTCCTCGACGAGGAGATTCTCCTTGGACAGCTGCTGCTTGACGCGGTCGACGTTGGCTTCGGCCTTGTCGACCTTGTTGATGGCCACGATGACGGGCACGTTGGCCGCCCGGGCGTGGTCGATGGCTTCCTTCGTCTGGGGCATCACGCCGTCGTCGGCGGCGACGACGAGGACGACGATGTCCGTGGCCTTGGCCCCCCGGGCCCGGAGGCGGGTGAAGGCCTCGTGACCCGGCGTATCGATGAAGGTGATGGTCCGGTTCTTGACCGCGACCCGGTAGGCCCCGATGTGCTGGGTGATGCCGCCCGATTCTTTGTCCACGAGGTTCGAGGAGCGGATGGCGTCGAGCAGCGTCGTCTTGCCGTGGTCGACGTGGCCCATGATCGTCACGACCGGGGAGCGCGGCTGGAGCTCGGAGGCCTTGGCCTCGGCCAGTTGGCGCATGGCCTGGTCGAGGCTGATGAACTCGGCGTCGAAATGGGTCGCCTTGGCCACGGCGGCGGCCGTCTCGGCGTCGACGAATTCGTTGAGGTCGGCTTTGAAGCCCTGGGCGGCCAGCTTCTCGAGCAGGTCCTTGGGCCTCATCTTCATCGCCTCGGCGGCGTCGATGAGTTGCCAGCCTTCGCGCAGGCCGATCGGCTGACGCGGTTTCGGCGGGGCGGGCGGGACGGCGGGCTTCGCCGCCGCGGGGGCCGCGGGCCTGGGGGCGGGGCCGGCGGCCGGCCTGGCCGGGGCGCCATGAGGCGCGCCGGGCCTGGCCCCGGCCGCGGGGCGCGGGGCCGGAACGGGCGGGTGAGCGGGCCTGGCCGGCGCCGCGGGCCTGTGGGGAGCCCCGGCGGGAGGCGCGGCCGGCTTCGGCGCGGGGGCGGCCGGCTCATGTCTGGCCGGCGCCGCCGGTCTGACGGCCGCGGGCGGGGCCGGCTTGGCGGCCGGCGGCGTCTCGGGCCCGGCCGGATGGGGAACGGTCTTGGCCGGCGCCGCGACCGGAGCGGGCTTGGCCGGAGCTGGTTTGGCGGGCGCCGGGGCCTGCGGCTTGATGGCGGGCTTCAAGGGAGGGGCCGCCTTGACGGCCACGGCCGGCTTGGCCGGCGCGGCGGGCTTCTCGGCCGCCGGCTTGTGCAGGGCCGGCTTGGCCGGGGCTTCCTCGCCCGGCTTGACGGCCCTCTTCAGCGGCGGGGCCTTCCGGACGGCGATCACCGGCGGCGTCTCGGGCTTGCCGGACTTCTTGACCAGGGGTTTCTTGAGGGGTTCACTCATGCGCGTCTTCTTGCTTGATGGAGATTTTCCAGCCGACCAACCGGGAGGCCAGCTTGACGTTGGTCCCTTTCTTGCCGATGGCCAGAGAGAGCTGGTCCGCGGGGACGATGGCCAGCATGGCCTTCTCGGCCCGGCTGACGACCTGGAGACGGTCGACCTTGGCCGGGCTCAGGGCGGACTTGGCGTAGGTCACGAGGTCGGCGGACCAGGGGATGATATCCACCTTTTCGCCGCCGAGCTCTTTGGAGATGGCGAGGATGCGATTGCCCTTGACGCCGATGCAGGCGCCGACGGGGTCGATGTCGCGCTCGTGGCTGGAGACCGCGACCTTGGCCCGCTCCCCGGGCTGGCGGACGATGTCCTTGATCTCGATCGTCCCGTTGGCGACCTCGGGGATCTCGGTCTCGAGCAGGCGGGCCAGGAAGCGGGGAGAGGCGCGGGAGACCAGGATCTGGGGACCCTGATAGCCCTTGAGGACCTGGGCGATGACGGCCTTGACGAGGTCGCCGCGGCGGACCTCGTCGCCGGGCAGCTTCTCGCGGAGAGGCAGCGCCACCTCGGTCCCGTTGACGTCGAGGACGACGGCGCCCTCCTCGATGCGGCGGACGACGCCGGTGACGATCTCGCCGATGCGCGGCGTGAACTCGTTGATGATCTTCTCCTGCTCGGCGTCACGGACCTTCTGGAAGATGACCTGCTTGGCGGCCTGGGCGGCGATGCGGCCCAGCGTGTCGGCGGGCAGGTCCACTTCGATCGGATCGCCCTCCTTGGCCCCGGGGCGGATCGCCCGGGCCTCGGCCAGGGAGATCTCCTCAGCGGGGTTCTTAGGCTTCTCCGTGGCCTTTTTGAGCGCGAAGACGCGGAGGTCGCCCTTCTCGGGCTTGAACACGACCTGGACGTTCTCTTTCTGGGAGAAGAACTTGGCGGACGCGACCCGGAGGGATTCCTCAATCGCCTGGATGATGATCCGAGGATCGACGCTTCGCTCTTTGCTGAGCTGAAGGATCGTATTCCAGACGTTGACTCTCATCCAGCGTTCTCAATTCCCGTTTCTGGGGGTTCAAGGAGCTTGGATTATATCGGAATCCCGGCCAAAGTGCAACGCGGATTCGTCCGGCTGTCCCTCATTCGACCGCGCGGCCGTGCAGGCTGTAGGGGCCGGAGCCGGTGATGCGGACGGTGACGAAGCGGCCGGTCGGATCGGACGAGGTCTCGAAATTGACGACCAGGTTGCCGGCCGTCCGTCCCGAGAAGCGGCCGGCGCCCTTGGGGCTGGGGCCGGCGCCGAGGACCTCGAGGTCCCGCCCGACGAACGACCGGAAGATCTCGGCCTGGATAGACCTTTGGAGCGCCTGCAGGGCGACGAGCCTTCGCCGCTTGACCTCGAAGGGAACGTCGTCAGGGACGGCCGCCGCGGCGGTCAGGGGCCGCGGAGAATAGCGGAAGGAAAAGATGCCGGCGAAGCGGACTTCGCGGAGCAGGCCGCAGGTGGCCTCGAAGTCTTCCTCCGTCTCGCCCGGAAAGCCGACGATGATGTCGGTCGTGAGCAGGAGACCCGGCACGCTCCGCCGGAGCCGGTCGGCCAGGGCCAGATAGGCCTCGCGGGCATAGCCCCGGTTCATCCTTTCGAGGACCCGGGACGAGCCGGACTGCAAAGGGAGATGCAGCGCCGGGCAGACCTTCGGACCGGCCGCCATGGCCCGGATGATGTCGTGGCCGAAATTCCTCGGGTGCGAGGTGATGAAGCGGATCCATTCGATGCCCGGGATGGCCGCCACGGCCTCGAGAAGGCCGGCTAAGCCCGTCCCGGACCCGGGGTCCCGGTACGAATTGACGTTCTGGCCAAGGAGCTGGACCTCCAGCGCGCCCGCGCCGGCGGCGGCCCGGACCTCCTCGAGGATGTTCGGCAGGGGGCGGTACTTCTCCCGGCCGCGAGAAAAGGGGACGATGCAATAAGCGCAGAAGTTGTCGCAGCCCTCCATGACCGGGACGAAGGCGCTCCAGCGGTTCTCCCGGCGGGTCGCGTCCGGCCCGATCTCCCTCCAGTCGCGGCCGAATTCGGCCCGCACGACCGGGGCCGCGGCGGCCCGGCCGATCGTCTCGGCGAGATCGAGATAGGTGTCGGGGCCGGAGACGAAGTCGATGAACGGCAGCTTCTCGACGAGCTCCGCCTGCCGGACCTGGGCCACGCAGCCGGCGACCCCCAGCAAGAACCGGCGCTCCTTCTTGAGGCGGGCCAGGCGGCCCAGGTAGGAATAGAGCTTCTCCTCCGACTTCCGCCGCACGGCGCAAGTGTTGACGATGACGATGTCCGCGTCCTCGGGCCGCGGGGCCGGAACCGCCCCGGCCCGGACCAGGACGCCGGCGATATGCTCCGAGTCGTTCTCGTTCATCTGGCAGCCGAACGTCTGCACGAAGACCTTCAGACCGGCGAGGGAGACGCTCATGGGTTCAGAGCAGCTCTTCGAGGAGCGCGGCCGCGTCGCGGACGAAGTCCTCGCACTTCGTTTGATGGAGCTTCAGCTCGTCGACCTTCTTCTGGCCCTCGGCCGTGCCGAGGTCACAGCCCAGGAGGTCACGGCACTTGACTTGCCCGTGACGGGCCGTGAACCGGGCGATGAGCTCCCGGACGAGCGCGTAAGTCTTGTCGCGGGCGGCAAAGTCCTCGGGCCGGGTCCGGCCGTGCTTGAGCCCGATGACCAGGAAGGCCCCGGTGAGCGCGCCGCACCAGTCCGCCCGCCGGGCGATGCCGCCGCCGAAGGCCTGCGCGAGCTTCAAGGCGGTCTCCTTGTCGAGGCCGTGGTCGGCGGCGAAGGCCGCCGCGACCGCCTGGGAACAGCTGAAGCCCTGCCGGAAGAACGACACGGCGCAGTCGGACTTGCTCATGGTCGTTGTCCTTTGACGGCTCCGCCGTCGAGCATCTCGCGGGCGATCTCGCGCGAGGCCTCGGTCAGACGGCTGCCGGCGATGAGCCGGGCGATCTCCTCGACCCGCTCCTCGGGGCCGAGCTTGCGGACGCCGGTGAAGGTCCGCTCCCTCTCGACCCGCTTGTCGACGCTGAAGTGGTGCGTCGCGGTCGAGGCGATCTGGGGCAGGTGCGTGATGCAGACGACCTGGTGGCGGGCGGCCAGCTGGCCGAGCTTCCTGGCGATGAACTCGGCCGTCTTGCCGCCGATGCCGGCGTCGATCTCGTCGAAGATGAGGGTCTTCCGGCTTTCCCGGTCCTTGCCGGCCGCCTTCAGGGCCAGCATCATCCGCGACAGCTCGCCGCCCGAGGCGATGCGCCGCAGGGGGCGGAGCTCCTCGCCGGGATTCGGAGAGAGCAGGAACTCGACATCCTCGGCCCCTTGGTCCCGGATGGTGGCCGGGTCCTCGAGGGCGGGGGTCCGGGCCGAGAGCCGGACCTCGAAGCGGGCCTTGGCCATGCCGAGCAGGGCGATCTCCTTCTCGATCGTCCGGCCGAGCCTGTCCGCGGCTTTCTTTCGCGCGGCGCTCAGACGGGACGAGGCCCGGGCGTAAGCGTCGAACTTCGTCCCGATGAGGGCCTCGAGCTCCTGGAGCCTCTCCCGGCCCGATTCGAGGCCGGCCCGTTCCCGCCGGAGGGCTTCGGCCGAGGACAGCGCCGCCTCGATCGTGCCGCCGTACTTGCGCTTGAGCTTCTCGAGGACGCTCAGACGCTCTTCCACCTCCTCGGCGTTCTCCGGCGCCGCGGCCCGGCGGTCCCTGAAGCGGGCGAGCGAGTCGGCGGCGTCCTGGAGAAGGATAGAGGCGTCCTCGAGCCCGCCCCGGAACCCGCCGAACGACTCTTCGTACGCGGCCAGCTCGCCGAGGACGGACCGGAGGCGGGCCAGGCGGGGGACGATCGAGTCTTCGCTGAGATAGGCCAGGTCGAGCGCCTTGTCCACGAGAGCGGCGATCTTCTCGGCATTCCGCAGGATGTCCCGCTCGCGCATGAGCTCCTCGTCCTCGCCGGGCTTCGGGGCCGCGGCCTCGATCTCCTTGAGCTGGTAGGCGATGAAATCGAGCCTCTGCTCGCGCTCCCGCTCCTTCGCCTCGAGATCGCGCTTCTCCTGGAGGAGGCGGCGGAGATCCTGGGCCGTCCTGGCCGCGTCGTCGACGAGGCCGGCTGCTTCGAGCGTCTCATCGAGGTAGGCCAGGTGGTTCTCGAGATGCAGCAGGAAGACGTGGTCGTTCTGGCCGTAGATGTCGACGAGCTGGGGCCCGAGCTCGCGCAGACGCCGGACCGGCACCAGGACGCCGTTGATGAAGGCCTTGCCCGAGCCCTGGTCGGTGACGGAGCGTTGAACGAGAAGCTCGCCGTCCTCGGGCCCGGGCAGCCCGGCCAGGTCGACGGACTGCCCCGCGACGTCGAAGACGGCCTCGACGAAGGCCTCGGACCGGCCCGTGCGGACGAGGTCCGGCGCGCCCTTGTCGCCGAGGATGAGCCGGATGGCGTCGATGATGATGGACTTGCCCGCCCCGGTCTCGCCGGTCAGGATGGAAAAGCCCGGCTCGAGGCCGATCTCGAGGTCTTCGATCGTGGCCAGGTTCCGGACCCGGAGGAGCTTGATCATGGCGTCGGAGGGCTACCGCAGGATGGTGGGGACGAGGGCCCGGGCCATGTTGATGCGGCCGTAGCCGGCGTGATCGTCCCGGCCCGGGAGCTCGGCTCTATTGACGTCGTCCGCCGTATAGCGGATGACCTTCATCAGGTCGTCCACCGAGAGATCGGGCTTGGCGCTGCGGATGAGGGCGGCCATGCCGGAGACGTGCGGCGCGGCCGAGGACGTCCCCGAGGCGAAGACGTAGGGCGGGGCGCCCGGCCCGAAGGCCGCGTCGGCGTAAAACTGCGGCACCGGGCCGAGGACGAGGACCCCGGGCGCGGCGACGTCGATCTCGGGCCCGAAGTTCGAGAAGTCGGCGATGTCGTCGTTGTAGTCGCTGGCGGCCGCGGCCAGGACATAGTCGTCGTAGGCGGCGGGGAAGAGGACCCTCTGGAGCCCGTCGTTGCCGGCGGAAGCGACTATGACGACGCCCTTGTCGTGCGCGTACTGGCAGGCCTCTTTCAGGAACGGGTCGTCGGCGTCTCCCCCGAGGCTGAGGTTGATGACGTCGGCCCCGTTGTCGGCGGCCCAGCGGATGCCCTCGATGATCCAGCTGTAGAACCCTTCGCCGGTGGCGTCGGTGACCTTGACCGGCAGGATCCGGCAGTTCCAGGCCACCCCGGCGATGCCGACGCCGTTGTTCGTATTCGCGGCGGCGACCCCGGCGACGTGCGTGCCGTGCCAGACGTCATCGGTCGCGTCGTTATCGTCGTTGGCGAAGTCGCGGCCGGTCGAGACGATCTTGCCGACGAGGTCCGGATGCGTCATGTCGACGCCGGTATCGAGGATGGCGATGATCGTGTCGGCGTCGCCCTTGGCAACGTCCCAGGCCGCGGTGGCCTTGATGTCCGCCCCGGCGGTCATCTGAGGGCGATTGTCCGGGCTGATGTCGAGGATGCCGCCGTTGTTCCGGAGGGCGTACTGATAGTTCAGGAAATACGGGTCGTTGGGGATCTCGGCGAGGCGGACCCTGTAATCGGGGCGGGCCAGGGCGATATCGGGGTTGCGTCGCAGCAGGGCCAGCGTCTCGGCGACCGTGACCCGGGGGGCGGTCCGGACGCTGTAGATCCCGATGCCGGAGAGGCGCCGGACGGCCGGGAACCCGTAGGACCGAAGCAGGCCTTCCGCGTAAGCATCATCGACCTCGGGGCGGAAGCGGACGAGGACCCGGTCGGTCGCGTAGCCCCGGCGGCGGGCGCGCACCATGGCTTGCTGAACGTGAAGCCGCCGCGGCGCTCGCAGCGAGGAGACCCGGACGGGTCTCCGGACCCGGCTCGAAACGTTGGCGTCCCCCGATCCGAGCGAAGCCCAAAGGATGACGAGGACGGCCGCGGCCGCCCTGGCGAATCTCCTCGCTGGCATGCTCATGGTCCTCTCCGCGCTAGAACTTGTATAGGACCCCGACGGCGACGAGGCCGTCCGCGCCGCCGGCGTAGGGGAGGACGGCGGCCTTGGCCCTGACGGCGATGCGGTCGCTGACGTCCGCGTCCGCGCCCAGGGCCACGCTGAACGAGAAATCGCCGCGGACGCGCCGCGTCTCGCGGCCTGAGAGATCGGCCAGCGTCTCGGCCATGGTGAAGGAGGCGTGGAGCCAGCGGGCCCAGACCTCGACGTAGGGAACGACGCGGCCGAAGAACAGGTAGGAGACGCGGGGACCGGCGGCGGCCTCGATCCAGCTCGCTTCGCCCCTGGCCTTGCCCTCGACGGCGAAATCCTCGAGCGTCCAGGTCTTTGACATGCCGAAGGAATAGACGAGCCGCCCCGTCCCGCTGATCTCAAAATCCGAGAATTTGCGGACCGGCGCGACCACGTCGGCGCCCAGGCTGAAGCCGCAGAGCGTCTTGTCGCCGAGCTCGAGCGAGATCGGCAGGACGTCGAAGACGAGTCCTTCGTTGCCGGTCAGGGCCAGGCCGGCGTTGAGGCCGACGATGACCCCCTTGCCGAGGCCGAGATCGGCCCGAGCTGTGAAGAGGTTGGCGCCGATCTTGGAGGCTTCGGCGTCGCCCCCCCAGACGACGGTCCTCGAGAAGTTCTCGTAGCTCAGGCCGGCCGAGATCGTCCGGACCATGACCTGCGCGCCGGCGTCCGGGGCCAGGCCGAGCGCCGCGGCCAGGGCCAAAGCGACCAAGACCCCACCGGCCCTTCGTCCCCCATCCCCCATGTCAGGACCTCCCGACCCCCCTCGGGGTCAGCTTCCCTTGGCTTTCGCGACGGGCGGCGGCGCGGTCTTCAGCCTCTCGATCTCGGCCAGCCTCTGGCCCGCCGTCTTGGCCGTTTTTCGCCCGGAGTAGTCCGTGACGACCCGGCTGAAGAACGGGCTGGCCTGGTCGTACTGCTTCATCTGGAAGTAGGAATCCCCGAGATAGAAATAGACCTTGTCCATCCCGGAATAGGCCGGGTAGGTGTTCATGACCTCGGTCAGCCGGCTGATGACGGCCCGGTAGCCCCGCCGCTTGTAGTAGCTGACGGCGATCTCGGTGCTGTGGGCGGCCAGGCGCTCCTCGCATTTCTTGATGTTCTCCTGGGCGGCCTTGGCCTGGTCGCTCGCGGGATAGTCGGCGATGACCTTCTTGAACTCGGCCAGGGCCTGGATCGTCTTGGCCGGGTCGCGGCCGGGCTTGAGCATCTTCTTGTAGAAGGTCATGGCGATCTGATACTGAGCGTAGGCGGCCGACGGCGAGTAGGGATAGGAGCGGATGAACTCACGGTACTCGGCCGCGGCCAGGATCATGCTGCTCTCGTCGCCTTTCTTGAAATAGGCGTCGGCGATGAGGAGCTTGGCCCGCTGGGCATAGAAGCTCTTGGGGAACGAGTCGATGACCTGGCGAAGGTAGAGGAGCGCCTTCTCGGTGTCCCTCTTGACGGTCGACTCGCCCAGCTTGTAGAGGGCCTCGTCGGAGGAGGCCAGCTCGGGCGCGA
>Ga0316624_10000823_pt1 | contig 11411 bp, 13 predicted proteins | sample OWC_Aug_N3_C1_D5_FD_207657 | JGI IMG/M metagenome (GOLD analysis project Ga0316624, IMG submission 207657) | Wetland soil microbial communities from Old Woman Creek delta, Ohio, United States - OWC_Aug_N3_C1_D5_A | ecosystem: Environmental > Terrestrial > Soil > Wetlands | place: USA: Ohio...
AAGATCGAGCCGAATGCCCAGGCTCTGGCCGAGCAGGAAAAGATCGATATTCGCCTTTACAACATCATCTACGATGCGATCGAAGATGTGCGCAAAGCCATGGAGGGGCTCCTGGAGCCGGTGTATGAGGAGCGGCTGGTAGGGCGTGCCCGGGTGATCCAAATTTTCAATATCTCCCGGATTGGCATAGTGGCCGGGTGCATGGTTTACGAGGGCAAGATTCTGCGCGGTTCCCGCATCCAGATCGTGCGGGAGGGGAAAATGATCCATAAGGGAGATCTTGCCTCCCTAAAACGCGTGAAAGATGACGTGAAGGAGGTAGCCTCCGGGTATGATTGCGGGATCACCGTGGGAGGTTTTCGGGATTTTCAGATCAACGACATCATTGAGTCTTATGTGGTGGAAAAGAAAACCGCGCAATTGTAATGGGGGGCGAAGCCCATGGTTGTAGGGGTTTGTCAATTGGAGCTTTTTCTTCACGAAAATTTTTCCCTGAAAGGGAAAAGGCAGGTACTGCGCAGCATCGTGCAGCGAGCCCGTAAAAGGTTCAATGTCGCGATTTCCGAGGTGGCGGACCAGGATCTATGGCAGAAAGCAGTTTTGGGCATCTGTGCGGTGGGCAACGATCGGCAGCGGATTAACTCGACACTGGATCAGGTTATTAATTTTATCGAAGAAACGCAGCTCACCGACGTGGCTGACTCCCAGATCGAAATCTTGAATTTTTGACCGCCGAGAACGCAAAGGATTTGAAAAGTTAGCAAACCCAAGAAAAAGAGGAGCTCCAAGCCTTCGGTTTTTGGGAGACTTCTATAATTTTTTCTCGGCGTGTTCGGCGGTGAATGAATAATGATGCAATATAAACGATCCCATCGCGTCGGCGATTTGATTCGGGAAATCCTCTCCGAAATGATCCTGCGGGATTTGGGCGATCCTCGCCTGGAGGTCGTAACCATTACGGAGGTAGAAGTTACCGATGATTTGAAACAAGCCCGCGTCTTTTTCAGCGCCCGCGGAAACCAGCTGCAGGAAGATGCGGCCCTTCATGGGCTGGAAAGCGCTGCCGGCGTGATGCGGAAAAAATTAGGCCGGGAAATGCGGCTGCGGTATATTCCGGAGCTTATGTTCAAAGTGGACCATTCTTTTGAATATGGAAGCAAAATTGACCGCCTCATCCAAACGATCCAAGAAGAAAAGGGTGGAGACCCTCAGAAAAATCGCTGAAATCATCTGTAAGGGGAAGCGGTTTCTGATTGCAAGCCATGAAAATCCAGAAGGGGATGCGATTGGATCCATCCTGGCTTTGGGATTGGCGCTGCGGGACCTGGGGAAGAAGGTAACGATGCTCAACCAGGACCCACCCCCGGAAGTCCTATCCTTTTTGCCGGGAGCGAAAGAAATCGTCCACCAGGTTTCTGGAAATAAAAGATTTGATGTGACCCTGGCCCTGGACTGCGGAGATCGAAGGCGTCTGGGAAAAGAATTCAACAAACTGGAGAAGATCGGCCGCTTGATTAATATCGACCATCATGTCAGCAACACCGAATTTGGAGATATAAATCTCATCGATCCGCTGTCCAGCTCGGCTTGCGAGATGACTTACGATTTGCTGCGGGAAATCCCCGTAAAGATATCCCCGGCCGTCGCGGAAAATCTGTATACGGGCATCTTAACGGACACCGGATCTTTTCATTATTCCAACACCACCGCAAAGACTTTCGCCGTTGCCGGGGCCTGCGTCCTTGCCGGGGTAGATCCGTGGAGGGTGGCTGAAAGAGTTTATGAAGCCCAGCCATTGGCCCGGCTGCGCCTTCTTCCCCTGGTCCTTGAGACTCTGGAAATTGAAGAAGATGGGCGGGTGAGTTCGGTGGTCATCACCCAAAAGATGCTGGCGCAGGCAGGAGCGACCCCGGCCTTGACCGAAGATTTCATCAATTTTCCGCGATCCGTGAAAGGGACCGAGGTAGCCCTACTCTTCCGGGAACTCAACTCGAAGAAGTATCGGGTGAGTCTTCGCTCCCGAGGCAACGTCGATGTTTCCCGCATCAGCCAATTTTTTCAAGGGGGAGGCCATCCAAATGCCGCCGGCTGCACCGTGGATGGATCCTTGGGCGAGGTGAAGGCAAAGCTGCTGGCGCAGGTGAGGGCCGCCTTTTGAATGGGGTCTTGGTAATTGACAAACCCAAAGGATGGACTTCCCACGACGTCGTGGCCCGGGTGCGCAAGGTTCTGAAAGTCAAGAAAGCAGGCCATGGAGGCACTCTGGATCCCCTGGCCACGGGCGTTCTGCCCATTTATTTGAATGAGGCCACGAAGCTGGTGCCTTTCAATCTTGATGGAACCAAGGAGTACGAGGCTACCCTCAAACTGGGGCAAGAAACCAATACCCTGGATGCAGATGGAACCGTGGTTGCCGAAGTGGAAGGTTTTTCTTTTACGCCGGAGGAGATTGAAGAAACCTTGAAGCGATTCCGGGGAACTATCCGGCAGAAGCCGCCGCTATTTTCAGCGATCAAAAAAGAGGGTGTCCCGCTTTACCGGAAAGCGCGGTCTGGGGAAAAACCGGATCTTCCGGAGCGCGAAGCCGTCATTCTTGCCCTGGAATTGCAGAACCTTTCGCTTCCCTATGTGACCCTTGCCGTTACCTGCGGGCGAGGGACCTATATCCGCAGTCTGGCGGCTGATATCGGCAGAGCCTTGAAGTGCGGGGCGCATGTAACCGCATTGCGGCGTCTTCGTTCTGGCCGATTCTTGATTTCCCAGGCTTTGTCGATGGAGGGGTTTGCGGATCTTGCGAAAAGGGGTACAATAGAAGAAAGATTGCTTTTGCTGAAAGACTGTGTGGACCTGTGCGTCGCGATCCAAGTGGAAGAGGAAACCGCCAGGCATGTAAAAGAGGGCAGGCCTGTTCACTTCCATGATCTTCCCCGCGAGCATTGGGGTCAATTGAAAAAAGGACAGCGCGTGGGGCTTTACCAAGCCCCCGAAGACCTTTTAGCGATCGCGGAGGCGCAAATGGATGGAGGACCGGGACTTTCATCCGAGCCGCGGGCGCTGCGGATTCTGAGAGTATTTCACCATTAAGAAAGGCCGAAGGGATTTAGAAATCGCAGAAAGGAGAAAGACGTGAGTTTACTGCCAGAAAAGAAAAAGGACCTCATTGAGACGTATAAGACCCACCCTACGGATACGGGGTCTCCAGAAGTACAAATTGCGCTTCTAAGCGAACGGATCACGTATCTCACCGAGCATTTTAAGACTCATATCAAAGACCACCATTCCCGCAGGGGGTTGCTGAAGCTGGTGGGGCAGAGACGCCATCTTCTCGACTATCTGAAAATGAAAGATGTGGAACGGTACCGCACCGTCATCCAACGCCTGGGGATCCGCAAATAGAGCCTTTTTCATCGGCCCAGAAATTTCGGGAATGAAAAACGGGAAAATCGACCGTAAGGTCAAACCTGATCTGGAGAGAGGATAATCAAGATGTCTAAGTTAGAAGAACGCATGGAGGTGCGCTGTACCCTGGAAGGCCGGGAATTCGGCATTGAGACCGGAGCCGTGGCGAAGCAAGCGGACGGAGCCGTCCTGGTTTCCTTTGGGGAGAGCATGGTCCTGGTCACGGCCACAGCCTCCAAAACCATACGGGAAGGAATCGATTTTTTCCCCCTCGTAGTCGATTATCAAGAAATGGCGTACGCCGCCGGAAAAATTCCGGGAGGATTTTTCAAACGAGAGGGGAGACCCAGCGAGAAAGAAATTCTCACCGCCCGGCTGATCGATCGTCCGTTGCGCCCCCTGTTTCCCAAGGGGTTTTACAACGACGTACAGATCATTGCTACGGTCCTTTCCGCGGATCAGGAAAACGACCCGGATGTTTTAGCCATCTGCGGGGCCTCAGCGGCCCTGGAGATTTCGAACATTCCTTTTCAAGGCCCCATTGCCGGGGTCCGCGTTGGGCGCGTAAACGGGCAGTACGTTTGTAACCCCACCGCAAGTCAACTCCAGCAGAGCGACATCAATCTGATCGTCGCGGGGAGCCGCGAAAATGTCGTGATGGTAGAAGGAGGGGGAAAGGAAATCTCCGAAGACGATCTTTTGGAAGCGATTTATTTCGGTCACCGATCTTTGCAGGCCATCCTGAATCTCCAGGATGAATTGAAACAAAAAAAGGTGACGGCGGAAAATGAGAGAAGAAAAACGGCTGGCGAGCCGCCTTTGTTGGCGTTGGAAAAGCGGACTCCTCCGGAGCTTTACTTTGATTCATTTTTAGGGAAAAAGGTTTTTATCAGCGATGAGGCCCTTCGGGAAAGAATCCGCAGCCAAGCCCAAGCAAGGATCCGCCAGGCGTTTGCCATCCGCAACAAGAAGATGAGAAATGAAGAGCTCGAAAAGACCCGTCAGGAGGTTTTGACCGCCATCCTGGAAGAGTTTCCGGAAAAGAGCCAGGCGATAAAAGACTACTACGAATCTCTGGAAAAATTCATCTGTCGCCAGCCCATTTTCCTGGAAAACCGGCGGATTGACGGCCGCTCCATGACGGAAGTTCGGCCCATTGATATTGAAATCGGTTGGCTTCCCCGCACCCATGGCTCCGCCCGCTTTACCCGGGGAGAAACCCAGGTGTGCGCGGTGGTGACCCTTGGATCCGCAGAGGACGAACAGAAAATTGATGCTTTGGCCGGCGAAACCTTTAAATCCTTTATGCTTCATTATAATTTTCCGCCCTTCAGTGTGGGGGAAGTGCGCATGCTCCGGGGCCCGAGCCGTCGGGATATCGGGCACGGGGCTCTGGCCGAGCGTTCCATCAGCCAGGTGCTGCCCCCGAATGATGAATTCCCCTACACGATTCGAATCGTTTCCGAGGTTCTGGAATCCAATGGATCGTCTTCCATGGCCACGGTTTGCGGATCTTCGCTGGCCCTGATGGATGCAGGGGTTCAAATCAAGAGCCCGGTCGCCGGGATCGCCATGGGGCTCATCAAGGAAGGGGAGAAAGTTGCGATTCTAACCGACATCCTCGGGGACGAGGACCATTTCGGAGATATGGATTTCAAGGTGGCGGGGTCCCGGAAAGGGATTACGGGTTTCCAGATGGATACCAAAATTTCTGGAGTAACCCGTGAAATCCTGGGACAGGCCCTCAGCCAAGCGCGGGAAGGCCGGGAATTTATCTTGAATAAAATGGAAGGAGCCCTGGCTCATCCCCGCCTTGAACTTTCTCCTTATGCGCCTCGGGTTCAAACCCTGCAGATTCCTCAGGACAAAATCCGCGAGGTCATCGGGCCGCAAGGCAAGGTGATTCGAGGGATCCAGGATGAAACCGGGGTTAAGATCAACATTGAAGATTCCGGCCTGGTTCAGATCTTTGCCGCGGATGGACAGGCCGCCGAGAAGGCTGCCGAAAGGATCCGTCAACTCACCAAGGTTCCGGAGGTAGGCGAGTTCTATATGGGGAGGGTCGTCTCCATTGCTCGCAAGCCGGACGGTAAAGAATTCGGGGCCTTTGTTGAAATCTTTTCGGGGGTTGAGGGCTTGGTTCACATCTCCCAATTGGCAAAGGAGCGCGTCAAAAACGTTGAAGATGTGATCAAAGAGAACGATCAGGTCCTGGTCAAAATCATCGGCATTGACGAGCGGGGAAAAATCAAGTTGAGCCGCAAGGAGGCTCTTGGCCACCCCTGGCCTGAAAAAGAGGATTAACCCGAGCGCCCTTGCGCCAACTATGATGGCTCCTAAAAAGGTTCAGCTGTCCCGCTCTGGGGTGGGATGGTCCTTTCCATTCGTCGTGGCAGCGTATCCGTAAGTAGGCTTCACTCCCCGGTTTTCGCGCCTTGTCCCGCCTGTGGCAGGGAGAGCTTTTTACGAAGCCATCGTTTTGAGGATTTCTTACGAGACCATCATTAAAATTATCTAAAATCTCTTTTACACATAATCCCTAAACCGGGTATTCAAGGATCGAGGGATTTGTGCCGATGAAGTGAAGTGTTCTTTTTGCAGCAGTGCTGAAAAAAAGTTTAGGAGTCGATAGGGCTTTAAGATCATGGTGGAAAAGACCACGCTTGAGAATGGGATTCAAGTCATTACCGAAGAAATTCCGGGGGTTCATTCCGTTTCCGTAGGGGTATGGGTGGAGGCCGGCTCGCGAGACGAACGCTTGGAGGAAAATGGGATTTCCCATTTCATCGAGCACATGCTGTTTAAGGGAACCAAACGCCGCAGCCCTCAGCAGATCGCCAAAGAAATCGATGCGGTGGGCGGCGTTCTCAACGCCTTTACGAGCAAGGAATTTTCCAGCTTTTACGCCAAGGTTCTGGCCGAACACCTTCCCGTGGCCCTGGACCTCCTTTTTGATCTTTTTCTTAATTCCCGGTTTTCGGTGGAGGAGTTGGAAAAGGAGCGGCAGGTTATCGTTCAAGAGATCAATATGATCGAAGATACCCCGGACGAATATATTCATGATCTCTTTAGTGAAGCCTTCTGGGCCGGCCATTCGCTCGGATTTCCCATACTCGGCCGCCTCGAAACCATTTCCCGGATGAACCGCCGGCAGCTCAAAGATTTTTTTATCCAGCATTATCTGAGCGTACAGCCGGTCCTGGTTGCCGCCGGAAATTTGAAACACGAAAATCTCCTCGGGCCGGTGGAAAAGGCCTTGGGAAAAATAAAACCTCATGCCAAAGAGCATAAGGACCATCCTCCTCGCCCCCATCCCAACCTTCTGATCAAGAACAAAAAGTTGGAACAGGTCCACCTCCTGCTTGGAACCCGGGGCTTTGCGGCCGCCCATTCCCAACGGTATGCCTTTTCGATTTTGAACACGATTCTGGGAGGGGGTATGAGCTCTCGTCTTTTCCAGGAGATCCGGGAGAAAAGAGGACTGGCCTATTCTGTCTACTCCTTTCTCTCCTCCTTTATGGATAGCGGGATGCTCGGAGTCTACGTCGGCACGGGAGAGAAGACCCTAAGTCGGGTTCTGCAGATCATTTTGCGGGAGATGCAAAAATTAGCAGAGATTCATTTAAAACCCCGGGAACTGCAGGCGGCCAAAGAGCAATTGAAAGGAAACCTCCTTTTGAGCTTGGAGGGCACAGACAGCCGCATGGGCAGACTGGCTAAGAATGAAATTTATTTTCAACGGTTTATCGGCACGGAAGAGATCATTGAAGGCATCGAGAGAGTTTCTGCCGAAGAAGTCTGCCAAATCGCCCAGCAGATTTTCAAACCCAAATCCCTTTCCTTGACTGCCCTCGGTCCGGTAACGGAAAAGGCAATCCCCAAGACCCTCTTGAATTGATGAAACCTCCGGTGGTTACAGTAAAAATCAAAAGGATTCGCGGGAAACGAGATCAAGACCTGCCTTCGCCCCAGTACATGACCGAAAAATCTTCGGGCATGGATCTCTTTGCGGCCGTGGAGGAAGATTTAATCCTCAACCCCGGACAGCGAAAACTGATCCCGACAGGTATTGCTGTTTCGATCCCAGAAGGGTATGAGGCCCAGGTTCGACCCCGCAGCGGTCTGGCTTTGCGAGATGGCATCACGCTGGTAAATACTCCCGGGACCATTGATGCCGATTATCGGGGAGAAGTGGGGGTTTTACTCATCAATCACGGAGAAAAACCCTTCCAGGTAAAACGAGGGGATCGAATTGCCCAGATGGTTATCACCCCCGTAATACGCGCTCAGTTAGAATGGATCGAGGATCTCGATGAAACGCGTCGGAACGAAGGAGGGTTTGGACACACCGGAGTTTAGAGAATTCAAAAACCCGAAAATAAGAAATTGGGATACTTTCAGATGGCGACATTTGGCTATGGGATTTTTTCCGTAACTTCTTGACGACTGGCCTTTTTTGATTTAATTTATAAATATTATGGCTTCTTTTGTTTTCTTCGACAGAAAGCAGCGTTTTTGGGTTGGAGAAGCCCTGGAAAGATCAGAAGAACTGGCTGAGAATTTTTTCCGGGTTGATCTGAAGGATTATAACCGTTTTCCTTTTGATCTTCAGACCTTGGTCCACTTACAAGGGCCTGAAAAAACCCGGCGGGCCTTGGCGCAGGTATGTAAATATGAATATCGAAAAGAAGAATTATCCCGAAGAGTTAAGAGAAAAGCTTTTTACAGAATATGCCTTCAAGATGACAAGATTCTGGAGTCGGTAAGCGAAGAAACAACTGCGCTTTTGAAGCCTTTGCTTCTCTATGTAGTCGCCCACGAGCTCATCCACGTCATTCGTTTCAGCATGGACCCAGTAAAGTTCCACCTAAGCCCAAGTGAGCGACATGCTGAGGAAAAAAACGTCCATCGAATGACATATGATTTGCTAAGGCCAATCCAGGATTCAAAAATGGAAGTCCTGTTGGAACGTTATCGCCCCCTGGGAATTTAAGAAATAGCGGCCCTTGACAAGATTTTATGGATTTCTTAGGTTAATAAAAGAGGATTTGTCAATTATTGGGAAATTGGAGGTTTGAGGAATGCCAGTTTATGAGTACAGATGCCATAAATGTGGAGAGACTACGGAAATCATGCAGAAATTTTCCGATGCACCATTGAGCCGATGCCCCCGATGCAACGGGAAAGTGTCAAAGATCATATCGAATTGCACGTTTCATTTGAAAGGTTCGGGTTGGTATGTGACGGATTACAAAAAGAAGGATTCTACGTGGAAAGAAAAGACCCCGGAGGCCAAAAAGACCGAAGCGCCCAAAACCGAGACAAAAAGCGCCGCTTCCGATAAAAAAGACTAATCCTTTCGGTTTCTGAGGTGGCGCCAGAGATAATAGATGATCCCGGCTCCGATAAGGATTCCGATGACGATATCGAACTCGTGAAAGTACACTCCAAGGGTGTCCCAGTTCTCCCCCAATTTCATGCCGATGTAAGCCAGCCCCAAACACCAGGGGAAAGAGCCAATAAAGGTATAGATTACAAAGCGAGAGACATTCATCCGCGCGACTCCAGCCGGAAAAGAAATAAACGTGCGCACGACGGGAAGAAGACGACTGAAAAAAATGGCCCAATCCCCATAACGGGCAAACCAGCGGTCGGCAATATCCAAATCATGATGAGAGATTAAGACATATTTTCCATAGCGCTCGATCAGGGGGCGTCCTCCATAAAGTCCAAAATAATAGGCGGGGACAGATCCCACCACGCAGCCGAAAGCTCCGGCTAAAGCCACCCATAACAAGTCAAAATCTCCCCGAAAGACCAAATATCCGGAGAAGGGCATAATGATTTCCGAGGGAAGAGGAATGCAGGCGCTTTCTATGGCCATAAGGGAGATCACGCCAATGTATCCGGCAGAAGAAATGACGGCGATGACATACGAAGCCAATATTTCAATGATCCGGGCAATCATTTGAGCAAAATCCACAAAAGTATAAAGGCGGCCAAAACCAGGCGGTAGCAGGCAAAAATGTTTAAAGTGTGCTTCCGGAGGTATTGCATAAGGAAAGCAATGGCAAGATATCCGGAGATGGCCGAAGAAAAGAATCCGACGGCAAAAATGCTCCACTCCTCCAAAATGGAACCGGAGAAGAGATGCCGCAGATGGAGGATGGCTGCCCCGGCGATTGCCGGGGTTGAAAGAAGAAAAGAGAACCGCATAGCCGCCTCCCGGTCATAACCTCGAAACAACCCTGTGGTAATGGTGATTCCCGAGCGGGAGACCCCCGGCAAAAGGGCCAATGCCTGAGCAAAGCCGATGAGCAGGGAGTCCGAAAGGGTCAACCTTTTTAGAGGAAAAGAATGATGGGGGCGTTTTTCCGCATAAATCATTAGGAAGCTCACCACAATTAAGGGCAGAGAAATCAAGAGAGGGCTTCGAAAGCTTTCCTCGATTCTTTTCTCAAGAAGGAAGCCGGCGAGGGCCGCGGGGATCGTGGCCAAAACAATATACAGGGCAAGACGCCCCTGGAAATCTTCAACCCTTTGCCTTCTCACAGTTCGGAAAAAGCCTTTCGCCAGTTCCTCCCAATCTTTCCAAAAGTACCAGAGGATGGCGATCAAGGTGCCCGTATGCAAGGCCACATCAAAGGTGAGGGTGTCGACTAAGGTATGAGTCCAGCCAAAAAACCGGGGAATGAGAATAAGATGGGCCGAGCTGCTAATAGGCAGGAATTCGGTCAGCCCTTGAATGATTCCCAAAATAAGGGCCTGAAAAGGAAGGGAGGATGAAACCATGGGTCAGCAATTTTTCCGACTGCGAGTAATTTCATTTTAAGAAATTCCCTAAAGGGACAAGTTCTATAATTGACGGGGTACAGGCAAAAGTCAAGGAATAATTCCTGGTGGCTTCGTAGAAACTCTCCCGCCCGGCGCATAAGTCCGGCTGTAGCGAGACTCGACCCCGCCTTTGTCGTTGCCGCGCACACTGTAAGTAGGCTTCATTCCTAAGTTTTTGCGCGACCCCCCTGGAACTCCTTACGCAGCCATAAATTTGATGGCTCTTTGGCATCGTCATTTCTCCAAATTATGATTTAAAGGGTTGACTTCGAGAGAATTGCGGAATATTTATATCGTTAAAGGCCGTTTGCCGGGGAGGAAAAAATGGGAGAACGGAAAGAAATCGATAACTATGAAGAGTTGAAAAGATATGCCATGCGGGAGGGAGCGGCACTCTTTGGAGTATCCCGGACCTTCGAACTGGGGGAACGGCATGTATCTTTAGCACCTCATGTGGTACAGGGGTTGGACAAGGCCATTTCCATGGTCTTCCATCTATCCGATCGGGTCCTCGAGGATGTAGTTAGCGGGCCGACCCGCCTCTATTTTTTCCATTACCAACGGGTCAATGTTTTGCTGGACGAACTCGCTCTCAAGGTGACCAACTTTATTCAGAACCAAGGAAGGAATGCGCTGCCCATTCCCGCTTCGCAGATCATCGATTGGCAAAACCAACTGGCTCATGTGTCGCACAAACACGTGGCTCAAAAAGCAGGAATTGGCTGGATCGGACGGAACAACCTATTAGTGACTTCCCAGTTTGGATCTCGTCAGCGTCTGGTGACGGTATTAACCGACCTTCCCCTGAAGGCTGATGAACCGATGGATCGGGGATGCCGGGAATGCCGTGCTTGCATTTCGTCTTGTCCGTCCCAATCCATCAAAGAAAGGCCCGAGGAATTTGATCATGTCGGGTGCTATCATCAGATAAAGGCCCTGGTTAAGGCTTCCGGAATCAGTCAAAATATATGCGGCCTGTGCGTCAAGGCCTGCCGGTCCAAGAACCTTTGATCGCAGAGAACACAGAGAAAAAAATTTCAAGCGGGAACCATGGGATTGGAGGTATAAAACAAAAGATTTTTCTGCGTATCTTTCGTTTTAGCGGTCTCTGCGGGCGCGCCAATGAAAAATTTTTGATTAATCCCTTTTTTGGGCAGCCTTCGGGTTTACTTAGCATA
>Ga0316624_10000824_pt1 | contig 11407 bp, 10 predicted proteins | sample OWC_Aug_N3_C1_D5_FD_207657 | JGI IMG/M metagenome (GOLD analysis project Ga0316624, IMG submission 207657) | Wetland soil microbial communities from Old Woman Creek delta, Ohio, United States - OWC_Aug_N3_C1_D5_A | ecosystem: Environmental > Terrestrial > Soil > Wetlands | place: USA: Ohio...
CGCGAATCATTCGTCGCCGGGGCCGGGGGTGCCGCTACACACCGGAACTTCCTCGCGAGTGCAGCCCCGAGGCAGCTCGCGGGCACGCGCCTGCGCTGCCGTGGCTGCTGCGGCCGGTTAAGTACCCGGGATGGCGCGCGTGAGTGACCCGCCCGAGTCTTCCTGCGACGCGGACTTAAGGCTCATCGAGGCACCGGTGGCCGTCCCGCACGCGGAGCTCTCGCCGCAGGCGCTGCGCGGGGTCGTCGAGGCGTTCGTGCTGCGCGAGGGCACCGACTACGGGGCACGCGAGTTCTCCCTCGCCGAGAAGATCGCCCACGTCATGGTGCAGATCGAGCGCGGCGAGGCGCAGATCTGGTATGACCCCAACACCCGCAGTATCGACATCCTCCGCAGCCCCGGACGCGGCTGAGCCCCCGCGGGCGCCGGCGCCCACGCCGGCGCAGCTGGCGCGGCAGCTGCGGGCCCGCCTCGGCGCGCACCTCCTCGATGACTCCGGCACGGCGGCCCGCGGCGTGGCCATCTACACGCTCGCGGACCCGCGCGCGCTGCGCACGGTCCGCTACGTGGGGCAGAGCGTCGCGCCGCGCCGGCGTCTGCTGCAGCACTTGGGTGCCGCACGGCTGTGGCTGCCGGATGAGACGCCCTGGTGGGTAGCCGCGCCGCAGCTGCGGCCGCTGTACGCGTGGATCCGTGCGCTGTACCGGGACGAGGGACGGCTGCCGGTGATGGTGGTGCGCAGCTGGGTCGATCCGGCGCAGGCGCGGCTCGCCGAGCGCGGCGAGATCTGCGCGTGTCTTGAGCAGCAGCTGCCGCTGCTGAACTTCGAGTTCCAGCTGCTCAGGCGCCAGCTGCTGCTGCTCTAGTGGCGCTCGTGGCCCTTGAGGATCCCGAGCCCGAACGCGGCGGCTACCGCCTCGGTGCGCGAGTGCACCTGCAGCTTCTCCAGGATGGCGGACACGTGGTGCTCGACGGTGCGCGCGGAGACGTGCAGCCGGTGGGCGAGCTCGGAGTTGGTGTGGCCGCGCACCAAGAGCGTCAGCACCTGCACCTCGCGCGCGGTCAGGCCGGCCGGGTTCTCGCGTGTCGAGGCGCGCGGACCGCGCGGGATCGCCCGCGCCCCGAGCGAGCGCAGGCGCTGGCGCACGATCGCCCCCAGGGGACCTGCGCCGAGCTGCTCGAGGATCTCGAGCGCCTCGCGCAGCGCCTCCTCGGGCCCGTCGGCGAGTGCCAGCGCCCGCTCGTAGGGCATCCCCGCCTCCTGCCAGGCCGCCGCGGCGGCGCGCCAGTCGCCGCGGATCATGAGGGCATAGGGTTCGGCCAGCTCCTGGCCGACGCGCAGCGAGGGATCGGCGCGATGCCCCCAGTAGGCGAGTTCACCCAGGAGCCACACGCCCTGGCGGCCGCGCGCCGCCTCGAGGCCGACGGCGACTTCGGCGGCGACGGCCTTGAGGTCCCCGCGGTACCAGGCGACTTCAGCCCGCAGCGCGGCGACGCGCCCGATGCGCTGCAGCTCCCCGGTCGGCTGCGCCAGGCGCGCGGCCTCCTCGAGCAGCGGCTCCAGTCCCGGGTCGCCGCGCCGCGCGCGCACCAGGGCCAGCACCACCAGCGCCGGCACGCGCTGCGGCACGGCGAGCGCGTGGTGCTCGATGAGATCGCCCGCCAGCCGCGCCGCCTTGTCCCACGCGCCCAGGTCGAGCTCGAACTGCGCGGCGTCGGCGCGCATGTACGACAGGCAGTCCTGCACCTCGTGCGTGTCGCAGTACTCGAGGCCCTCGGGCAGGTAGCGGCGCGCCAGCTGCGGCAGGTGATGGCGCACGGCGCTGTTGACGATGTTGGCGTAGGCGCGACCGGCGTGCGCCTGCAGGTTGTGCTCCAGCGCCACGGCGAGGCTCTGCTGCAGCAAGGCCATCCCGGCCGCGTCGCCCGCCTTGATCATCGCCGCGCCCATGTTGTTGAGCGCATGCGCACGCACGCCGTGGTCGGCGAAGCGCCCGGCGAGCTCGAGCGCGCGCCGCCCGAACTGCAGCGCCTCCTCGGTGTGCGCGCTGGTCATCGCCACGCGCGAGCGCATGCTGTAGGCCATGGCCAGATCACGCGACGGCGGCAGGCTCTCCAGCAGCGCGATGGCCGCCGCCACCTCCTCATCGACCGGTGTCTTCTGCCCGCCCTTCCAGTGCTGCATCGCCAGGAGCAGCCGCACGCGTGCCTCCGCAACCCCTTGTCCGAGTCCCTGCCACAGCGCGATCGCGCGGCGGGCGGAGTCGGCCGCGGCGGCGACCTGGTTGGTGAGGTCGCACTCGGTGGCGTGGGCCTGCAGCAGCCGGGCGCGCTCGGCGGCGGGCAGCGCGGCCGCGTGGCGCAGCGCCGTGGCGAGGTGTGCCGCGGCCTGGCGGTGCGCGCCGGCGCGCGCGGCCTGCTCGGCCGCGCGCGGCGCATACGTCAGCACCGCCTGCGTGTCCTGGGCGCGCGCGGCGTGGTGCACGAGCTGCGGCAGGTCGGCCGCGTCGCGCGCGAGCACCTCGAGGATGCTCCGGTGCAGCCCCTGCGCGCGCGCCTGGGGCAGGGCGCCGGCGACGGCGAGGCGGCCGAGCTCGTGGCGGAAGGCGAGCGCGCCGTCCTGGTGCCGCAGCAGGCCGCGCGCGACCGCCTCGTCGGCCGCCGCGGCCGCATCGCCGAGGATGGCGTGCGTCAGGGCGTACTCGGCCTTGCCCGGCAGGAGCGAGACGAGCTCGGTCACCTCGCGCGCCGCGGCGGAGCAGTGCCCCAGGCGGTTCAGCACCGCATCGCGCACCGTCTCGGGCACCGTGCCGGTGGGGCTCGCGAGCACCTCGCGCACGAAGAACGGGTTGCCGCCGGTCACGCGGTACACCTCGCGGGCGTCGCGGCCGGTGCCATCGCTGAGCGCCGCGACGGCCGCGAGCGAGAGCGCGGGCACCGGCAGGCGCGCCGCGTGCTCGCCGGTGAGCTCCCCGAGCACGGCGCGCAGCGGGTGCTCGAGGTCGAGCTCGTCGGCGCGGTAGGTGAGCACCAGCAGGCAGCGCGTGCGCTGGATGCGCCGCCCGAGGTAGCGCACGAAGTCCAGCGTCGCCTCGTCCGCCCAGTGCAGGTCCTCCAGCACCACCATCGTCGGCGGGTGCGGGGGCGCGAGGCGCTCGAACAGGCGCGTGAACAGCTGCTCGCGCGGCAGGGCCGGCTCCCCGGGCAGTCCCGGCAGGCCTGCGCGCACCTCGTTGACGGGTCCGAGCACGCGCGAGGTCTCGAGCGCATCGCAATGACCCCAGACGACGCGCGCGCTGCGCGCCGCCTCGGCCGCGAACTGCTCGATGAGGACGCTCTTGCCGGCGCCGGCCTCGCCGCTGACGAGCACCGCCTTGCCGGCGCCGGCGCCCGCCTCGCGCAGCCGCCGCGCGAGTTCCTCGAGCTGCCCCTGTCGCTCCTGCAGTTCCATCAGGTGCGCGACACTAGCTGAAAAGCAGCGCCGGTTGGTACGGGTGCCCTAACGTAGGTGCCCGGCGCGCCTAACTTGGGTAGAGCGCCCGATTTGCCGCGGCGCCGCCGTGCCTATCGTGCCGGCCGTGTGGCTCCAGGAACGCTCAGGAGAAGGCCGATGCCGCGCTACGTGGTCGAGAGGGAGTATCCGCAAGGGCTGCGGGTGCCGGTCGACGAGGCCGGTGCCCGGGCCTGTCTTGCGGTGGTGCAGAGCAACGCCGTCGATGAGGTCACGTGGGTGCATTCCTACGTGAGCATCGACAAGGCGAAGAGCTTCTGCATCTACGATGCGCCCTCGCCGGAGGCGATCCGCCGCGCCGCCAGCCGCTGCAAGCTCCCGGTACAGCAGATCACCGAGGTGCGGGTGCTCGACCCGTACTTCTACAAGTAACCGGCCAGGCGCCGCGCGGTGCTAGGCGGCGAGCACCTCGCGCGCGGCGCGCGCGCCGCTGTGCAGCGCCCCGGTCACCGTGCCGGGCTCATCCTGCGTGTCGGTCGCCTCGCCGGCGAAGTACAGCGTGCCCTCGGTCGGCTCGGCGAGCGCGGCGCGCGCGCCATCCCCGCCCACGAGCACGTAGCTGTAGGCGCCGCGCGCAAAGGGGTCGCGCTGCCAGTCGTGGCAGTAGTAACCCTCGAGCCGGTCGGCGGCATCCGCCGCCTCGCCGAAGAGGGCGCGCACGCCCGCGAGCGCCGCGTCCACCGCAGCGGAGGCGCGGTCCTGCCCCGAGAGGCGCTGCGCCCGCGGGCCGCCGGCCCAGGCGACCAGCAACGGTGCGCGGGCGGGCGCGGCCGTCCAGTAGGTCGGCATCGGGCTGCCCGGGGCGTGGAAGAACTTCGCATCGCGGTAGCGACCCGCGTGCAGTGCTTCCCAGAAGGCGTCGGCGAAGCGCAGCAGCACCTTGATGACGGCGCCGGAGGCAAGTCCCTCGAGCGCCGCGCGCTTGGACTCAAGCGCCGGCTCGAAGCTCACCGCGCCGTGCGCGGGGCTTACCTCCTGCAGCACCCCGAGGGGCAGCGTGACGATGGCCCGTGCAGCGGCGGCGCTGAAGGCGCGACCCAGGTGGCGCGCCGCCACCTCGACGCGGCCGCGTGACCAGCGCACGGCGTGCACCGGGCAGGACAGCTTCAGCTGCACGCGCCCTGCGGGCAGCTGCGCCATGAGGGCGGCGAGCAAAGAGGCGTAGCCGCCCTGCGGCCGCGACTGCGGTGCACCCCCGAAGGCATCGCCGGTCCACTCGCGCACGATGGCGCGCGCACTGGCGCGCGTGGTGTCGGCCGCATCGAAGCCCTCGGCCATGCGCAGCGCCGCCTCGCGTGCCTGCGGCGGCAGCGGCGGCGTCAGCTGCCGCTCGATGAAGTCCTCGAAGGACACGTCCGGACCGGCCAGCACGCCCGGCCTGCCGATCGCCTCGAGCACGCACTCGAACCCCGCGTCCGCGGGTTGCAGCTGCCCGTCCTTGAGCGTCCAGCGCGAGTGGCCCGAGTCGATCGTGCCGACGCCGGCCGCCGCGAGCAGCCTGCGGGTGAGGGGCGCGTGACCGTGGATGAACTCCGCCCCCAGCTCCACCGGGACGGCGAGTCCGGGCTCGTGCCGTGTCCAGATGCGCCCGCCGATGCGGTCGCGCGCCTCGAGCAGCAGCACCGAGCGGCCGTGGCGGGCGAGCTCCGCGGCGGCGGCGAGCCCCGCGGCGCCGGCACCGATGACGATGACGTCGGCCACGGGACTAGGCCTGCGCGTTACGCCCGTGCTCGGCCTGCGCCAGCGCCACCGCGGGGGTGTGCCAGCCGGAGCGCACGCCCCAGAGGTAGAAGGCGAGGCCCAGGGCTGCGACCACGGCGAGATCCCAGCCCCAGCCGAGGTAGTCGCGGCCGCCGAAGCGGGCGCTGCCCGCCCACGAGACCGCCGCGATCGCCGGCAGGTACACGATCAGCCACCACGCCGCGCGCAGCTGGCGCGCAAAGTCGGGCCAGCCGCTCTTGGCCTGGTAGAACAGGTACACCGGCAGCGCCACGACCATGAGGAGGATGATTTCCCCGGTGAGCGGCCACTTGGCCCAGTACAGCAGTTCGGTGGCGAAGATGAAGGCGAGGGCGGCGAGCAGCGGCAGCAGCGGCAGCCGCAGCGGCCGGTGCATGCCGCCTGCGGTGCGGCGCAGGGTCACCGCGCTCACCGGCCCGGTCATGTAGGAGATGATCGTGGCGACCGAGATCACGGCCGCGAGCGTGCCCCAGCCGCGGAAGAAGAAGAGGAAGAGGAAGGAGACCGCAAGATTCAGCCACATCGCCGCGCGCGGCACCCCGTACAGCGGGTGCACCGTGCCGAGGATCCTCGGCAGCGTGCCGTTCTTTTCCATGCCGTAGATCATGCGCGCGGTGCTCGCGGTGTAGGTGATGCCCGTGCCGCTCGGGCTGACGAACGCGTCCGCGTACAGCAGGATCGCGAGCCACTGCAGGTTCACGACGAGCGCCAGCTCGGCGAACGGCGAGCGCAGCTCGATCCCGTGCCAGCCGGCCTTGGCCAGCATCTGCGGTGGCACGGCGCCGAGGTAGGCGAGCTGCAGGATGACGTAGATCACGGTCGCGATGGCAATCGAGCCGAGCACCGCGAACGGGATGCTGCGTGCCGGGTTGCGCGCCTCGCCGGCCAGATTCACCGGGCTCTGGAAGCCGTTGAAGCTGAAGACGATGCCGGCGGTGGCCACCGCGGTCAGCACCGCCGCGAAGTCCAGGGTGTGCAGCTCCCCGTGCACGCCCACCTGGAAGTTGCCCGGATGGAAGCCGCTCGCGATGAGCGCCAGCCCCGTGGCCGCCGGCACGAAGAGCTTGAAGACCGTGATGGCCGTGTTGGAGTGCGCGAACACCTTCACGCTCCAGAAGTTGAGCAGGAAGTACACCACCACGAGGGCGGCGGCGATGCTCAGCCCCGGCGGCGTCAGCTCGCCGCGCCCGCCGGGCAGGTGCATGAACAGGTGCTGCGCCCACGGATACGGCCAGGAAGCCATGTACTGCACCGAGGCTTCCGCCTCCACCGGGATGACCGAGACGATGGAGATCCAGTTGGCCCAGGCGCCGATGAAGCCCACCAGTGAGCCGTGCGAGTAGTGACTGTAGCGCACCATGCCGCCGGACTCGGGGAACATCGCCCCGAGCTCCGCGTAGGTGAGCGCGATGGTGGTGATGATCGCGGCCCCGAGCACCCATGCCCACACGGCGCCCGGGCCGGCGAGGCCCGCGGCGCGCCAGGCGCCGAACAGCCAGCCGGAGCCGATGATCGAGCCCAGGCCGGTCAGCATGAGCGCAAACGTGCCGACCTGCCGGCGGATGGGGCTGGAGGAATTCACGGGCGTCCGGGTCCTTAAGCTTGGGGGCGGCCAGTTGCGGATCATGCCAGAGCGCGCACCGCAGGCTCGCGGAAAACCTCAGCGCGGCAGCCGCGCGGCGGCCCGGTCGGCGCGCAGCGCGAGCCGCTCACTGCCGAGCCGCGCGGCCCGCACCGCAAAGTCCGCGCGCGGCCCGCGCCAGCGCAGTTCATCGACATCGCAGAAGAGCTGTGCATCACGCCGCAGCGTCGCCAGGCGCTTGAAGAGCAGCGCGAGCTCGCGCCGCTCGCCGAGCACGCCCGGGGGGAAATTCTCCAGCGCGCCGAACTCGCCGATGAGGCGCGCGGCGCCGACGCGGCCGATCCCGGCGATGCCCGGATAGCCGTCGGCGCTGTCGCCCACCAGGGCGAGGAAGTCCGGGATGCGCGCCGGCTCCACGCCGAACTTGGCGCGCACGGCGGCGGCGTCGCGGACCTGTTTCGTGCGCCGGTCGACCTGCACGACGCGCTCCCCGCACACGCATTGCGCGAGGTCCTTGTCCGGCGTCCAGATGCACACCCGCTGCGTGCGCGCATCGGCGGCGGCGCTGCCGGCGGCGCAGGCGAGTGCATCATCGGCCTCCAGCTCCGTCATCGGCCACACCCTCACCCCCATCGCGGTGAGTGCGTCCTCGAGCGGATGAAACTGCGCCCAGAGCGCCGGCTCCATGCCCGCGCCGGTCTTGTAGCCGCTCCACAGCGCGTTGCGGAAGGACTCGATGACGTGGTCCGTCGCCACGCCCAGGTGCGTGGCGCCTTCCTCCAGCATCTGCAGCACGGTGTTGAGCACGCCGACGACGGCCCCGAAGGGCGCAGCCTCTGCCTGGGTGAAGCGCCGCAGGCCGTAGAAGTGGCGGTACAGCTCGTAGGTCCCGTCGATGAGGTGCACGATCATCGCGGCCGGCTTCGCGGGAGCCGGCGTTCAGCGCGCCGGCCGGCCGACCTGGCGGCAGATGGCGCGCCTCAAGGCCGCAGAACTCGCCGCCACGAACGAGCCGCGCTCGACGATGCGCGTGGTCTGACCGTCGAGGTCGCTGACCGAGCCGCCCGCCTCCAGCACGCACGGCGCCAGCGCGCCGATGTCCCAGGGCTTCATGGCAGGATCCACGGCCGCGTCCAGCATGCCGCGGCACAGCAGCGCGTACTGCACGCAGTCCCCGACGAGGCGCACGCGCCCGGCGGCGCGCGCGAGCTGCGTGAGCCGCAGCGGACCGGGCGGGCGCGCCAGGTCGCTTTGCTTGAAGCTCGTCAGCCCCACCTGGGCCTGGGCCAGGCTGCGCCGGGCGCCGACGTGCACCCGCTGCGGCCGCGCGCCGGCGCGCTGTTGCCAGCAGCCGTGCCCGGTGGCCGCGTACGTCGTCTCCCTGAGCGCCCCGAGGTGGATGCAGCCGAAGACCGGCTCCCCGTCGATGAGCAGCGACACCAGCGTGCCGAACAGCGGCAGGCCGAGCACGTAGGAGGCCGTGCCGTCGATCGGGTCGATGAGCCAGCAGCGCCCGCATCGCTCGAGCGTGCCCCCGTGCTCCTCGCCGAGCACCGCATCGCGCCCCCAGGCGGCCTTCAGGTGCGCCCGCAGCAGACGCTCGGCGGCGCGGTCGGCGACGGTCACCTCGCTGCCGTCGGCCTTGTGGCCGATGCGCACGCGGTGCATGAGTGCCAGCGTGATCCGGTCCGCCGCGGCGACGGCCGCGAGCACGCGCGGCAGGGTGTGGCGCCATTCGCGCGTGGACAGGCGCGGACTTGAGTGAGTCATGGGTCTCCTTAAGGGTGAGGGTGCGCGGCCGCGCGAGGAGGCCGGACCTGTGCCGCGGGCGCGGATTGTCCGTCGGGGCTGCCCGAATGTCATGGCGGCCTAACGGTCTTCTGCGGTGGCCCGGCGCCGCGGTCGCAGCGCCGCCAGCTCGCCTACGATCCCGCGGCGGAACACGAGCACGCAGGCCACGAACACCGCCCCGATGATCACCGTGACCCAGCCGCCGACGAGCTCGGACAGGTATTCCTCAAGGGTGACGATGATCGCAGCGCCGATCGCGGGCCCGAAGAAGGTACCCGTGCCGCCGACCAGGCTCATCAGGATCACCTCCCCGGAGGTGCCCTGCGAGACGTCCGAGAGGGTGGCAAAGCCCAGCACCTGCGCCTTGAGCGCCCCGGCGAGGCCTGCGAGCGTCGCCGACAGGACGAAGGCGAGCAGCTTGTAGCGCTGCACCTCGTATCCGAGTGACACCATGCGCGGCTCGTTCTCGCGGATCGCCTTCAGCACCTGCCCGTAGGGAGAGTGCACCACGCGGCGGATGAAGAGGAACACGGCCACGAACGCACCCAGCACCAGGTAGTACATGAGGACGTCGGACTTGAGCGCCACGCCCAGGAGCGACCCGCGCGGGATGGCCTGCAGCCCGTTCTCCCCGCCGGTGAAGGGGGCCTCGAGGCACACGAAGTAGACGAGCTGGGCGAGCGCGAGGGTGATCATGGCGAAGTAGATGCCGCGGCGGCGGATGGCGATCGCGCCCACGATCGCACCGAGCAGCCCCGAGACGCCCACCCCGGCCGCGGTGGCAGCGGCCGTGCCCCAGCCGTGCGCGGTGCCGAGCCAGCCGGTGACGTAGGCGGCGGTGCCGAAGAAGGCGGCGTGCCCGAAGGAGAGCATGCCGCTGAAGCCGAGCAGCAGGTTGTACGCGCAGGCGAAGATCGCAAAGCACAGGAGGTTCATCATGAACACCGGGTAGATGCCCAGCAGCGGCACCGCGAGCGCGAACAGCAGCGCGAGTGCATAGCCCACGGCGGGCAGGCTCCTGGGGCTATTCTTTTCCAAAGAGTCCTGCCGGTCTTAAGATCAGTACCAGCGCCATGATGACGAAGACGACGATGTTGGAGGCCTCCGGGTACACCACCTTGGTCAGCCCCTCCAGCACGCCGAGCATGAGACCGCTGAGGATGGCGCCGAGGATCGAGCCCATGCCACCGATCACCACCACCGCGAACACCACGATGACGAGCGAGCGGCCCATCTCGGGGGTGACGAGGATCACCGGCGCTGACAGCACCCCGGCGAGTGCCGCCAGGGCGACCCCGCCGCCGTAGGTCGCCGCGATGAGCAGCGGCACGTTGACGCCGAAGGCCTGCAGGAGCGGGGCGTTCTCGGTGGCCGCGCGCAGCGTCGCGCCCAGACGCGTGCGCTCGATCACGAACCAGGTGCCGAAGCAGACCACGACCGACACCAGGATCACCCAGCCGCGGTAGACGGGCAGGATCATGAAGCGGAGGTCCAGCGCCCCCTGCAGCTGCGGCGGCACCGGGTAGGAGCGCCCCGAGGCGCCGAAGATCTGGTGCAGCGAGCCCTCGATGACGAGCGCGAGGCCGAAGGTGAGCAGCAGCCCGTAGAGCGGGCTTAAGCCGCGCAGGCGCTGCAGCAGCAGCCGCTCGGTCAGGACCCCGAGGAGCCCGACCGCGAGCGGCGCGAGGAGGAGGGCAGCCCAGTAGTTCAGGCCGAACTGCTGCAGTCCCACCAGCGCCGCAAAGGCGCCGAGCGCGTAGAAGGCGCCGTGGGCGAAGTTCACCACGCCCATGAGGCCGAAGATGACCGCAAGCCCGAGCGACAGCAGCGCGTAGAACGAGCCGTTGACGAGCCCGAGCATCAGCTGTCCGAGGATCGCGGCCACGGGGATGCCGAAGAGCTCGCTCACGGGGCGCTCGTCTTGAGGGCGGCCACAGGGGCCCGCGGCGCTGCGGCAGGTCCGAAGCTTACTTGGGCGCGAGCGAGCAGGCGCCGGTGATCGGGCCGAACGCCTCCTCGCCCTTCATGACCCTGAGCACCTTGTAGTAGTCCCAGGGGTACTTCGATTCCTGCGGCGACTTCACCTGCATCACGTACATGTCGTGGATCATGACGCCGTCGGCGCGGATGTAGCCGTCCTTGGCGAACATGTCGTTGATGCGGGTCTTCTTCAGCTGCGCCATCACCGCGTCCGCGTCCGTCGTGCCGGTGGCCTTGACCGCCTTGAGGTACGTGAGCGTGGCGGAGTAGTAGCCGGCCTGGTCCATCGTCGGCTGCCTCTGCGTCTTCTGGAAGTAGCGCTTGGCGAACGCGCGCGTCTCCTCGTTCAGGTCCCAGTAGAACCCGGTGGTGAGGACCAGGCCCTGCGCGGTGGCGAGACCTAAGCTGTGGATATTGGTGATGAAGGCCAGCAGCGCCGCGGGCCGCATCTTGCGCGTGATGCCAAACTCGTTGGCGGCCTTGAGCGAATTGCTCAGGTCCTCGCCCGCGTTGGCCAGCCCGAGCACCTGCGCGCCCGAGCCCTGCGCCTGCAGCAGGAAGGAGGAGAAGTCCGAGGCCGCCAGCGGCACGCGCACCGCGCCGACGTTCTTGCCGCCGTGCGCCTCGACCACCTTGGAGGCGGCATTCTGCAGCTGCGTGCCGAAGGCATAGTCGGCGGTCAGGTAGAACCAGCTCTTGCCGCCGTTCTGCACGATCGTGGTCGCGGTGCCGTTGGCGAGCGCGGTGGTGTCGTAGACGTAGTGCACGGTGTAGGCCGTGCAGTCCTCGTTGGTCAGCGAGGC
>Ga0316624_10000825_pt1 | contig 11407 bp, 12 predicted proteins | sample OWC_Aug_N3_C1_D5_FD_207657 | JGI IMG/M metagenome (GOLD analysis project Ga0316624, IMG submission 207657) | Wetland soil microbial communities from Old Woman Creek delta, Ohio, United States - OWC_Aug_N3_C1_D5_A | ecosystem: Environmental > Terrestrial > Soil > Wetlands | place: USA: Ohio...
ACGGCGAGGGTTGCGTCGAACTTCCTCGTATTCAAAAGCCGCCGCAATCGCGAAGAGAACCTGTTCGTCGGCTGCCGCGAGGATACCTGGCGGCGCAACGGTGGCGCCTGGAAGCTCGAAGAACGAATGATCGTGCTCGACCACAACGTGATCGAGAACATCACGGTGCTTTTCTGAGCGGAATGCCTTCTCCTGGAATTGAAACGGAATTGAAAACGATGGAGCCGAGCGTAGCGCAGCTGTTCGATCTGAGCTCCCAGGTCGCCCTGGTTACGGGCGGCGCCAAGGGGATCGGCCGCGGCATCGCCGAGGCGCTGGCGGCGGCGGGCGCCGCGGTTGCCGTTGCGGACGTGGACGCCGAGGGCGCGAACTCCGTGGCGCAGGCGCTGCAGAAGCGGGGCTTCGCGGCGATCGGAATCCAGGCCGACGTGGCCCAAGAGGAATCGGTAAAGGCGCTGGTGAACGGCGTGCACGCCCATTTCAAGCGCCTTGACATCCTGGTCAACAACGCCGGCATTTTTCCGATGAAGCGGCTGCGCGAACTCGACGCGGCGACCTGGGACCGCACGCTCGCGGTCAATCTTCGCGGCGCGTATCTCTGCACTCGGCACGCCGCCGAACGAATCATCGCGGGAAACGCCGGCGGACGGATCGTCAACATCTCGACCATCAATACCGCGCGCACTTACCTGGGCATGGCGCACTACGACGCCAGCAAGTACGGACTCAACGCATTGACCAGGGCGAGCGCCCTTGAGTACGCGCCGTTCGGAATCACGGTCAACGCGATCGCGCCGGGCGCGGTAAAGACTCCGGGTTCGCTCAAGGTGCGGAGCGAGTTGGGCGGCGGGTCGGTCGAGGTTGCGGATGCGGAGTTCGCCAAACGTATTCCACTGGGACGCTGGGCGGAGCCCGAAGACATCGGCCGCGCAGTGCTGTGTCTGACGGGACGAGCGGCCGATTATATCACCGGGCAGATTATTTATGCGGACGGCGGCTTGATGCTCGGGTTTTGAGCGGAGCCGCACTTTCCACGATAGCGGAAGGTTAACATGACGAGCGTTTCGACAAGCGTTTCACAACTGGGGTACCTGGGCTTCAAGGCCTCGAATCTCGACGCGTGGGAAACCTTCGCCACGCAGATTCTGGGAATCGAAAGTGCGGGCCGCAACGAGAACGGCGCCTTGATGTTCCGGATGGATGAATATCAGTACCGCTTCGTGTTCGAGCAGGGCGCCAAGGACGACCTGGACCTGATCGGCTGGCAGGTTGACGACGAGCGCGCGTTGGGCGCCGTGGCGGATCAGCTGACGGCGGCCGGGGTTGAAGTGCAACGCGGCTCGGCGGATGAAGCCGAGGCGCGCCGCGTGGTGGAGCTGATCAAGTTCAGGGATCCGAGCGGAATCGCGTCCGAAGCTTTCTACGGGCCGCTCACCCGGATCGACGTTCCATTCAAGCCGGCGCGGCCGATCGGCGGGTTTGTCGCCTCCGGGATGGGCCTCGGGCACATTACGATGGGCGTCGACGACATGCAGCGCAGCCTTCAGTTTTATCGCGACGTTCTGGGGATGCGTCTCAGCGACTGGGTGCAGCCGCAGCCCGAGCGCGACGTTAAATCGCGCTTCAACATCGCCTTCCTGCACTGCAACCCGCGCCATCACTCGCTTGCATTCTGGGAGGCGCGGATGCCCAAGCGGCTGCATCATTTCATGCTCCAGCTCGAATCGCTCGATGACGTGGGAGCGACCTACGATCTTTGCCAACAGCGCGGAGTGCCGCTCGAGCTCACGATGGGCCGTCATACCAACGACCGGATGTTGTCGTTCTACGTGCGTACTCCCTCGGGCTTCAGCGTCGAGTACGGTTGGGGCGCGCGCACGGTCGACGATCGCGACTGGCAGGTACAATTGCATCGCACCGGCAGCATCTGGGGGCATCACAGGGCGGGCGCCTGAGCGCCGACGGAGATAAGTACGTGGCAAACTATAGCAAGAAGCAGGCGCGCGATTGGGCGTGGGCCACCATGCGGGGAGTGGCTAACGTGGTGAATCCCACGTTTACCGGGGATCTCACGGCGCTCAACGAAAAGGCTATTCGCTACGATATTCGCAAGGAGATCGAATACGGCTTCTGGGGTGCACTGCTGGTGGCTGAAACCGCAACCACTCCCGAGGAATACATACGCTTTACCCAGTGGGCGGCGGACGAGGCGCACGGAAAACTGCACCTGATATTTCATGCGTCCTTCAATACCCTGGCGCAAAACGTATCGGTCGCGCGCGCCGCGCAGGAAGCCGGAGCGGAACTGGTGCTGCTTTCCTACCCGGCTAACTTCTATGCGCGCACCAGCCAGGACATTTACGACTACACCAAGTCCTTCTGCGACCAGGTGGACATGGGTGTGATCCTCTTTCCGGTCCCGCTGTGGGGCTTCGAGCGGATTCATCCTGCCGGGATGGAGATCGATCTTCTCCGCAAGCTGGTCGACGACGTACCCAACATCGTCGCGATCAAAGCGGAAGGCGGCATGCCGACCATCGGCGGCTTCGTGGAAACGTACAAGACGCTCGGCAAGCAAGTGATCGTGACTTCGCCGCTGGAATGGGACGGCATCCCGCTCGCATCGCTGGTCCCGATTCAGTTCATGGGCACCAGCAACTACGAATTTTATGGCCCGACCATACCCAGAATGTTCGCCCTGATGCAGGAGGGCGAGTTCAGCGAAGCGATGAAGCTGTTCTGGAAAATCCATCCGGCACGGCTCGCGAACCTCCAGGCGATGTCGCTGCTCGCGGGCTCGAACTTTCTCCACCGAATGCTCTGGAAATACCAGGGCTGGTTGCAGGGCTTCAATGGCGGTCCGCTGCGGCAGCCCACGATGCGCCTGGTGGATCGGCAATTGCGGCCGCTGCGCAGCGCGCTCGAGCAATGCGGGCTCAATCCACGGCCCGAGCCGGACGGCGATTTCTTTGTCGGCCGCAATCCGGCCTGACGCGACACTCTCGATGCTGCTCCTAAACGCCCGCGAGGTGGAACGCCTGGCCGATATGCCGCGGCTGGTGGCGGCCGTGGAGGCCGGGGTACGTGAGCAAGCCGCGGGCCAGGTGGTGCTGCCACCGCGTCTGAACTTGCCAAACGGACGGGGATTTTTCCGCCTCATGCCCACCATCATGAACGGCAGCGGCATCATGGGGTTCAAGGCCTTTCACGGGTCCGTGCAGGACGGCGTCCGCTATTTTATCGCGATCTATGAGCAGTCCAGCGGACTGCTGCTCGCGATGATGGACGCCCACTATCTGACCGCGGCCCGGACCGGCGCCACTACCGGCGTGGCGACAAAGTTCATGGCCAACCGTGATGCGCGGCGCGTGGCGGTAATCGGTTCGGGGCTCGAGGCCCGCACGAATCTTCTCGGCGTCTGCGCGGTGCGCGACGTCGAGCGGGTGACGGTGTTCAGTCCGAATCGCGAACGCCGTACGGCCTTCGCCGAGCGTATGCGCCACGAGCTGAAAATCGACGTCAGAGCCTGCGACAGCCCGCAAAGCTGCATGGAAGGAGCCGACATCGCGGTGGTCGCCACCAATACCACGGGCAAGGGGGACGGAATCGCGTTTCGCGGCGCGTGGGCGCGCGCCGGGATGCACGTCAACGCCATTGGCTCGACGATGCCGAAGTTGCGCGAAATCGATTCGGACAGTTTCGCGCGCGCGGGCCGAATTGTAATCGATTGCCAGACCGGACAAATCGAAGAGGAATCGGGCGACGTCATAGACGCGCTCGCCAAAGGCGCCTGGGACCGCGGCAAAATTGTCGAACTGCAGGAGGTAGTTGCCGGGCGCGCGTCGGGCCGCGACGCGGATGATCAGATAACGCTGTTCAAATCCGTCGGCACAGCGGTCCAGGACGTGGCTTCCGGGTACGCCGTCTACCAGGAGGCGCGCCGCCTCGGCATCGGTTCCGAGGTCCCTGATTTCCTGGAACTGAAAACGTTTTAGCCGCCGAGCCTAAGAGCATCCATGGAAGGCTGAGCGGCCTTGCATCTTATAGCGCGGCTCACGGTGGAACTGGAGATCCCCTGACGGCCGATCGCCCCGGTCTCACCGCACAGCTTCGAGCGCCTCGCGCACCCGGGCGCATTCGGCGCGTAACCGGATGAAGGTCGCATCCGTGCCGTCGAGCGAGCCGTTGCGCCCCTTTTCTTCGATCGCACTTGCGAGCACCTGCATCCGGGAGGCGCCGAAGTTGCCGCCGGTGCCTTTCAGCGTATGCGCGGTCAGCCTTGCGGCGGCGGCGTCTTTCCTGGCCAGGGCCGTTTCGAGCGCAGCCAACTGACGCGGGACCTCGCCGATGAACATTTCCACCAGGTCGCTCAGCAGATTCTCGCCCTCGTCGCGCAGATTCTGAATAGTTTGCTCATCGATCGCAGCGTCATTGGCGGCATTGTGGGAATCAGCATCCATATAAGTCTCCAGCGATCCGAATCTCCGGACATTTGAATCTCCGGAATCCTTGTGTACAAGTCAGCGCCAGTCGCAAAGATCGGCGGTTACGCAAGCGGGGTCGAAAAGATTCGCTGCAACTTTTGCCTCACCGGCTCGAACGAGAACTGGTTGAACGGCTTGATCACATAGGCCGTCGCACCCTCATTGAGAAACGTATCGCGCGTCTTCTCGAACGGCACCGCGCTTACTACCACCACCGCGGTCTCCGGGGCCTCGCTTCTGATCGTCCGGAAAGCCATCAGGCTGCTGAGGCCCTCACGCTCGGGCATCATCACGTCCAAGGTTACCAGCCTGGGCTTCAGTTCTCTGAAGAGCCGCAGGCCCTCTGCGGCGGTCTCGGCTTCACCCACGACATGGAAGCCGAGCTTAACCAAATGATGGCGGATGATTTTTCGCGCGAACGGTGAATCATCGATTATTAACGCCGATAACGTCACGGCTGATTCGCCTCAACAATTGCTGCTGGCAGCCGCGGGCCCAAAGCCGCCGCGGCTGCTTAACCACTCACTGCGTTAACTGAGCATGAACCGCGCCCATGTTTGACCCACCCGTGCCCGGATTGCCCGCCGCTACCTGGCGAATGAATACCGCGGTGATATCGGTGCCGCTGGTGCCTGAGATCCATACTTCCGCAAACCCGGTCACTGGCACCGAGCAGTTGCCACCGCAACCGGTCCAGTTGACCACCGGGACCACCGTCACTCGCGCGTCGCTCAAAGTGTGAGAGGACCAGGTCCCGCTGGGATCGGAGGCAACCCCCGCGGCCACGCGGTTGGCCACGCCCTGGTCGATTGGGCCAGTCGTCGCACCGGGCTCGCTCGACAGGATATCGCCTACTTTGACGGTGCAGGAGCATCCTGACCCAAGATTCTGTCTGAATGCGTTGGCACCAGTGATGCCGTTGCTCGAACTCTGCATGGAAAGCCCAGCCCAACAGCCCGGACCGCAATTTCCATTGTGCAGAGTGATTGCCTGCCCGTACGTATAGGGGGTCTTCGAGTCGAGGCCAACCGGAGCGATGTTGCTGGCGGAAGAAAGTCCCTGCAGCACCGCCACAGAAGTGGCGCTCACGGTAAAGTTTTGGATGCCGACGACCCTGGCGAACAGGGCGGGCACCGTGCGAGTCGCGCTCACGGTCATCGACTGAGCGCCCGCATTGGCGACCACAGCTGTGATCTCGCTCAGCAATACGCCGTTGTTGAGCGCATAGGTGCAGGCCGCGTTTTGCGCGTCGGTTGCGTAAAGGCACGAGCCATTCTTTCCGATAAAGGTAACGCCGTTGAAATAGGTCGCGCCCGCCAAAGCTGCGGCGTCGGTGCCGCTCTGCAGCCGATTTTTATTCCAGTAGATATAGAAAACGTCGATTCCCAGCGCGGCTATTCCGACTAATCCGACCGCCGCCAGCGCAAGGATGACCATGATCTGGCCCCGCCGTCCACGCCGCGCTTGTATATATTCTCTTTTCAGACCCATGTCTCTCCATTTTCCCCATGGGCTATCGTGCAAGGAGCGATCCACAATCGTGGCTTGCAATGACTATCCAATCGGCGATCGTAAATTGACTAATCGCCTTACTGGTATAGATCATGCTCTCCCTCCTCTTGCCGGTGCGAACTTTGTCTACATTGCCGAAGATCAGTCATGTCGAAAAAGGAGACACTGTACCGCGATCGGACGCAGGATGGATCGACCGCGGGACAGATCGCGCCAGCGCCGCCGCTCATCTTTGCCCTGCGATTGCCCGTGAAGGTAGCGCGAAGGCGCCCGTTCGGAGGCAGACCGGCGGTCAGACCCTGGTCGAATTCGCACTTATCATTCCGGTCTTTCTGCTCCTGATGCTTGGCGTAGTGCAGATGGTGGTGGTCGGCGGCGCGGCGCTCGCCGTCAATCAGGCCGCCATCTCCTGCGCGCGCTATGCTTCGCTCAATCCGAGCGCCGCCCAGAGTTCGGTTGGCACCTATCTGACCGCCAACGCGTCGCCGCTCATCAGCGACTCCGGCTTGCAAGCGGTGGTGCTTTCGCCCATCACGGTGCCGCGCGCGACCGGCAGCGCGGTGACCGTGACGGTCAGCTACAAGCTCGCAACCAAGCTGTTCCTGGGCACGACCTTCTTCGGGGTTACCTTTCCAAGCCAACTCTCGGTCAGCGAGACCATGACCAGCGAATAGACCAGCGAGTGGGCGCGCGCGCGGGCGCCGCCGTGAGTCAGCCGGAGGGGCAATGAATTCAGAACAACACAACGGCAACGGCGTCAGCACCGCTCAGCACAGGCGGCGAGGCAGCTTCAACATCTCGCTGGCTGGAGGCACCGCGGCGCAGCGCACCGCATTGAACGAATCGCTGGCCGCGCTTACCGACCTCAGGATAGAGGCCGCCGAGATCTCGGCCCCCGGGCAGGCCCCGCCGCAAAGCGACGCAGTGCGCGTCCTGATGATACTGCTCGACGAAGACCCCGACATGTGGGAGGAAGAGCTCCGGCCGTGGGTGCTGAGCCACAACTGGTCGCAAGTGACGGCGGTGGTCTCCAGACGCACACCCGAGGCGGTGCGCAGCGCCTTGAGCGCCGGCGCCAATGAAGTGCTGTTTATGCCGCTTGACCCGGTCGACCTCGCGCGTTCGCTATGGACGGTCAGCGAAATTAATCGGAGCGGCGGCGGACGGGCGAGCAAAGCGGCCTTCGCGTTGGTCAGCGTGTCGGGCGGAGTCGGCGTCAGCAGCCTGACGGTCGCGTTGGGACTCGCGCTTCGCCGTCTGACGCAAAAGCAGGTCGCGCTAGTAGACCTCGGCCTTCAGTCGGCCGCGCTCGCGGCGATTCTCGACCTCGAAAGCATCCATTCGATCGGCGAGCTTGCCGACCCGACCACCAGCGTCGATTCGATCCGCCTGGAATCGGCCACCAGCAAGCACGCCTCGGGGCTGTACCTTTTGAGCGCGCCCAAGCGAATCGAGGACGGCGAGATGGTCTCGCCGGGCACCATCGAGGCGACCATCGGGATGATGCTGCAGCTGTTCGACTACGTGCTGATCGATTGCGGCCATCACGTGAACGAAGGCTCGGTGGCGGCGTGGGAACGGGCGGGCAACGTGCTGTACGTGCTCGACCAGTCGATAACCGCCGTGCGCGCGGCGCAGCGCTTCCTTGACCTGTTCGATCGGCTCAATCTCAAGCACGTCACGCTCGACCTGTTGCTCAACCATTACCGCCCCGCGCATTCCATCTCGCGCGAGAAGATCGAGGCCGCGTTGCATCGGCCGGTGGCCTTCTGCGTTCCGCACGACCCGGCGGCGCTGGCCGCTGCCGAGGCGCAAGGCGACGGACTCTCTTCGCTGGGGACGGGGTCGCCGATGCTGCTCGCGGTCGATCAACTGGCCGAAACCCTGATCGGCGCTCCGCAGGCCGTCAACAGCGCGCGCAAGCCGGGCGTCTTCTCGAAGCTGATGACCGCGATGGGCCGCTAGGGAGGCGCGCCGCCGATGGGCCTCATAGATCGTCTGCAAAGCGACGGGCAACAGGCGCCCTCGGCGGCCGGGCCTTCGCTCTTCGCCACCGACACGCGCCAGCAAACGGAATTGTCGGTCGAGGACGTGGGCAAGGAGCGTTTCCAGGCGCTCAAGGGCAGGATCCAGGACCTGCTGCTGCAGAAAATCGACGTCACCAAGCTCGAAGACGCGGGCTACGCCCCGCTGCTGTCGCAGGTCAACGCGGTCATCGACGAGCTGGTCGAACAGGAGCGCCTGCTGCTAGCCGAGGCCGATCGGGAACGCCTGATCGAGGCCACCACCAGCGACATGCTCGGTCTCGGTCCACTCGAGCCGCTGCTCCAGGACAACGACATCTCCGACATCCTGGTCAACGGCTACCGCAGCGTATGGATCGAACGCCATGGCAAAATTCACAAGACCACCGTGCGCTTCCGCGACAATCAGCACCTGATGAGCGTCATCAACCGCATCGTGTCGCGCGTCGGGCGGCGGATCGACGAAGCCTCGCCGATGGTGGACGCGCGGCTGCCTGACGGCTCGCGCGTGCACGCGATCATACCGCCGCTCGCGATCGACGGTGCCGGACTGTGCATCCGCCGCTTCGGCGGCCATAGCTACCGGATGGAAGATCTGATCACCAACGGCACCCTTACCCAAGAGATGGCCGACTTCATGCGCATCGCGGTGCTCACCCGGCTCAATATCCTGATCAGCGGCGGCACCGGCAGCGGCAAGACCACCTTGTTGAACTGCCTCTCGACCTACATTCCCGAAGACCAGCGCATCATCACGATCGAGGACGCCGCCGAACTGGCCTTGCAGCAGCCCCAGGTCTTCCGGCTGGAGACGCGCCCGCCCAACGTCGAGGGCAAGGGCGAGGTCACGCAGCGCGAGCTGTTCCGCAATACGTTGCGGATGCGCCCCGACCGCGTGATCGTCGGCGAGGTCCGCGGCGCCGAAGTGCTCGACATGCTGCAGGCGATGTCGACCGGACACGATGGTTCGATGGCGACCATCCATGCCAACACCCCGCGCGACTCGTTGGGACGGCTGGAGATGATGATGCTGCTGTCGGGCGTGGCGCTGCCCGAGAAGGCGATGCACCAGTATATCGCCAACTCGATCAACCTGATCATCCAGCTCGCGCGTCATTCCGACGGCACCCGCAAGATCATCAAGATAACCGAGATCACCGGGATGGAAGGCGACACGGTGCTGACCCAGGACCTGTTCGAATACGTGCGCACCGGAGTCGACCCGACCGGCAAGGTGCTGGGCCATTTCAGGACCACCGGCACGCGCCCCTTCTACACCGAGCGCTTCGAGGCCGCCGGCTTCGCGGTTCCGCCGTCGATGCTCGCGCCGCGCGAGCTGAAATGATGCCGACGACGCCGATAATGCCAATGACTCAATGACACCATGACGGAGCTGGTCACATTCGTCTGCTTCGTCCTGCTGATAAGCCCCGCGGTCGCGTACTACGCGTTGCGGCAAAAGCACCGGCGCGCTCAAGATCGGATCCTCGAACGGCGGCTCGGAAATTCGCCGGCCGCGGGCACGCCCTCGCCGGTCGCGTGGGCCCCGCCTAAGGACGAGGTGGTGCGCGTGCTTGCCCGGCTAAGAGCTCTGCCGTGGGTCGGCGGCTACCTCGGCGAGACCATGCGCGAGGCGACCGTGCCGACACTGCTCACGATACCGGCGCTGCTGGTTGCGGGCACCGTCGTCTCGGGTAAGTGGCTGACCGTCTCCGGCGCTTTGCTCTTCGGTCTCGCAGCCTCCACGTTGCCGGTGTTCTACGCGCGCAGAAAAAGCAAACAGCGGCTCAAGCTGCTCGGCGAGCAATTGCCGTATCTCATCGACCTGCTCAAGTCCGCGCTCGAGTCGGGCCACACGATGCTGCGGGCGCTCCAGATGGCCGGGCAAAATCTCCCCGAGCCGATCTCCAGCGAGCTGCGCCTGATCGTCGAGCAGGTCCAGCTCGGGATGACCCTGCCGCTGGCGCTCGAGGCGATGTACCAGCGGGCGCCGGTCGAAGAACTGGCCTTCCTGGTCGCCGCGGTGCGGGTCCAGACCGACGTTGGCAACAGCCTGGCCGAGGTTTTCCAGCACGTCTCGGAGGGGATGCGTAACCGCCAGCGCGCCGAGCACCAATTGCGCGCGCTCACCGCGCAGTCGCGGGCGAGCGCGGTCATCGTCACTTTGCTCCCGTTCATCGTGCTCGGGGCCTTCAGCCTCATCAACCCGGACTATTCGCGACCGCTCTTCCATAACCATTACGGGCAAAAGATGCTCGAGGCCGCAATCGTGCTCGACATAGTCGCATACTTCGTGATGCGCAAAATCGCGCGGGTGAATTATTGACATGTCTTACATGGTCGCCATTACTGTCTTCTTCCTCGGGATGGCCACCGTCATGTCGCTGTATTTCGGCTTTACGGCGCCCCAGCCGCAACCTTCATGGGTGCGCAAGCGCGCCCCCGTGAGCGGCTCCAGCAGCATCGCCCGCTCATCGCTTCAGTGGGGCGGGATCCGGGGACAGTTGCTCGGATGGTGGGTCGCAAAAACCGCCACCGCCGATCAGAACGCGCCCGAGGTCCGGCAAACCCACATCGCGCTGACCCGGGCCGGCTTCAACCAGGTGGAGCAGCTGGCGGTCTATCGCGCGGCGCGGGTCGCCTCTGTGGTGCTGGTGATCCTGACGGGCCTGGTGCTCGCGCACTTTTACCCGCGATGGCGGATTCCGGCCGTTCTGGGCGGCGCGGTGATCGGCTACCTGCTGCCCGGCAATATCGTCAACCATCTGGGCCGCAAGCGTCAACTGACTATCCTGCACGAACTGCCCGCCATCCTCGATCTGCTGGTAGTGACGCTGGAGGCCGGACAGGGACTGCTCGAAGCGATCAGGGTCGTCGGCCGCGAGGCCGCGCGGCAGGGCCGCGTGCTCGGCAAGGAGCTGGTGACCGCGGCGGCCGAGATGAGCGCGGGAATTTCGCTCGAGGACAGCATGTGCAATCTCAGCGAACGGACTGGCGTCGACGACCTCAAGGCGATCGGCGCGGTATTCATCCAAAGCAAGGAAATCGGCGGGCGCCTGGGGCCTTCATTGCGCGCGGCCGCCGACCTGCTCGGCGCCAAGCGGCGTCTGATGGCCGAGGAGGCGGCGCAGAAAAGCTCGGTCAAGATGCTGCTGCCGCTGGTGCTGCTTATTCTGCCCGCGATGATGATCATCATTCTCGGCCCCGCGATCATCCAGATCTTCCAACTGATCATGGGCGCGGCCGCATAGGTTCCCCCCCCGGCAATCCATCCCCGCAGAGATCGCTGTCGCCGGCAAACGCACTCCTCATCACCCGCGGTCGCGCGCGCGTTACCTCCCGTCGGAAAAATCGGTAGCGGGTCCGATACGGGCAAAGAGCCGCTTG
>Ga0316624_10000827_pt1 | contig 11398 bp, 11 predicted proteins | sample OWC_Aug_N3_C1_D5_FD_207657 | JGI IMG/M metagenome (GOLD analysis project Ga0316624, IMG submission 207657) | Wetland soil microbial communities from Old Woman Creek delta, Ohio, United States - OWC_Aug_N3_C1_D5_A | ecosystem: Environmental > Terrestrial > Soil > Wetlands | place: USA: Ohio...
AGGTTAGCATAGCGGCTCCAACACAATAAGTCGCTGCTGCTCCAATTCCCTGCAGCATTCGAAAGCAAATAAGCATCGTGGCAGAGCTTGAAACAGCGGAACCAACGGACCCAAGGGTAAATATCAGAATGCCATAAGTGAAGATTCTTTTCCTTCCGTAGATATCCGCTATCTTTCCGAAGGGAACAAGGAATACGGCTGAAGATAAAAGATAAGCGGTCGTCACCCAACTGAGCAAAATGGCATCCATCAGAAATTCTTTTTCGATGGAAGGAAGGGCGATATTGACAGAAGACACCCCAAAGGGCGAGACGAAGGCAGCTAACGTGGTAACAAGTAAGACAACTTTTTTGGTTCCGGCAGTATCAACATCTATAGCATCCGTCATAGTTGCTCTGGACAAAGGGTTTCTGAATTTGGACAAGTTATCCCAGATAACCCAAAGTTGACTTTCTTGTCAATTTTGTACGAAGAAACTCAATATGTCGCTTCCCCGGCCGTTGAGAATCGAAGGACACTATCGTACAGGAATAAAGGACGGGTAGTTGGGGAGAGATTTGAGGGGCAGCTATTCAGGTGTCGCCCGAGTTCCACAGACGCTTAACGAAAAGATGGTCGAGAATATAAGTTTGAGGAGGCAAGAGGAAGAGATCGATGACAGGATATTAAATGTCAAGGCTGGCTCCAATCTCCATTTTTGAGTTAGTTTTCTTGCCAACGGCCCGCAAGGACTTGCCCCGGCTAGGGCTTCGATGGCCCGATAGGTTTCACCGGGAGGACCGGTAATGGGCCTGGCGGCTACTTGGCTGATCTGCGCGGACAGTTCGATGAGGACTTTCAAAAGTGGGATAAAGATTTCCTAAAGCCGCACTAAGATTCCTAGGTCGACGGTCAGAGGTCCCTTGGCTAAGCTTTTCTTCAAGAGCCAACAGATCGTACAGGCTCCTTCTCAACTCTGTGAAATCATCGGAAATTCCTACAGACAACGAAGCCCTTTTGAGACCTGAAGTCCCCAGATGCAGCGTAGCGACATAAGATTCTTTGTAATCCCTGAAGTTATTAAGGACGACTTCACATAATCTTTTCTCTGCCGGAGTCAGCCACTCCGCCGTAAGTGCTTGTTTGATCTCCTTGTTGGTTTTATCTAAAGCCGCCAGTTGCTCCCTTACCAGGAGGTTGATCTCTTTTTCGTCGAATCCAGCATCAGCCTGTCGAGTAGCTTTATCAAGATTCAAATGGATATTAGACACATTCCTGATAGCCGTTGCAGTCGATTGATAGATCCTAAAGCGCTTGTCAAAGAGATTCTCCGTAGACGATCTTGTATTGTAAGAGTTTAGGCGGGAGAAAAGTCCCGTTATTATCAGTAGTCCAAGAACAACGTAAGAAATAAACAAGCATTTCTTGAGCATCCTGTCGTTCCGGAAGAATTGTCTCATCCTTGCATCCTCCTTCGTGATCGATAGCCTACAACTTCTCCTTGCGAAAGAAATTACTGCATTTCCCATGCCACAGAAGATTATACGTTTTAATATATTGAATTTATTTAGTTTTTTCAGAAACATTAAGGAGAGAATGTGACAATTGTTGTTAATTTGGCAGGAAAAGTTTTATGTCTCTCAGACAGGTCCAACCCAAATTCGGGTTGGGCATCAAGGAATTTCACGATTTGCTAAGGCGGCAATGACAAATATAGCTAAGCCCATGGTTGATTGGATTCTCACATCTAAGAACCACCCTATTCCCTCACCCTCAGTTTTTTGGCGCGGGGTCCGCAATCCGGGGCTCTCTCACTCGGTCCTATTACGGAATTGTCCCTTACCTACAAAACTGGTCAGAATCTAGCCAGTTTTCAACCATGGAAATGTTTCTTAACCTGGAAATAATATCTTTGTTTCATGGAACTTCGTATTAGAGAGACCTCTGATGAAGAGTTCTATGCCCTTTAGCGCCATGGCTATCACCGAAAAAATGCCCAAGAAATACAGTTGAGTTGTCTATTTCATTCCCCTCGCTTCTCTTCGGAACGGTGAAGTCTTTATCAATCAGATCCAAAGCTTGAATGGAGACTACATAAAGTGAATCTTTATGGCTGGCATGAAATTTGCTGATGTATGAAAAAAAAAGGCAGCTTTCAACGTTACCATTTCTTGGAGACGGCTGTGTAGGGTTTATCCTTAATCCCCGAGAGATTGCCGCCTTAATCAGGCAGGCGGGGAATCCAGGGGGTCGAAGAGAGGTCAAATCTATGGAACCATGCAAACAAAGAAAGGAGGCCGTGAAATGAAGCGAATTCTAGTAGCCCTTCTCATCAACCTTTTGTCAGCCAGTTTTGTTCTTGCCATCAGTCCAGCCGATCAGGCCAAGACCATGGTGGATGAGGTCGTCGCGTTTTTCAATGCCAGCGGGAAAGAGAAGGCTCTTGCAGAAATCAGTAACCCGAAAGGGAAGTGGGTAAAGGGAGAGCTCTATGTATTTGCCTATGATTTGAAGGGCGTGGTGGTCGCTCACCCCATCAATCCGAAACTTATTGGGAAAAATCTCATAGATGTCCCGGATGCAGCCGGCAAAACTTTTAGGAGGGACATCGCAGAGCTTGCAAAAACAAAGGGTACAGGGTGGGTGGATTACAAATATAAAAACCCCTCGACGAACAAGATTGAAGACAAGAGCACGTTTCTTAGGAAAGCGGGAGATGTCATCATTTGTTGTGGAACCTATAAATAGTGGAAATCTCCCTTCAGAAGACAGGGGAACGCCGAGTAGCTGGTTTTGAATCAGCAGGCCGCAGGACCTTCCGAGACCTCGCGAACAAAGGGAACGATCGATTCATGTGGGAATGGAGGGGTAGAAGAAGATGAGGACCTTTCTTACGGATCAGAAAATATTTGTAAAGTTACTCGTTGCCCCGATGCTCGTCTTACTCCTCCTCATCGTTTTGGCAGGGACCTCTTATCGGGGACTTTCCAATCAACAGAAGGCCATGCAGGATCTGTTTGATGTTCGATTTAAGAATTATCAGGATATCTCAGCAACCGTCAATAGGATCACCGCAGTCCACGCGAATGTTTACAAGATTCTTAGTTGGAGCCAGGCAAGCTTTGACGAGAAGCGGGTGGATGCCCTCATCAAGGACGAGTTGGCTGCCCTGAAAGGGATTAGGGAGTTTCTCGAAAAATCCTCCAACGCCAGTAAGATTACGGAGGAGGAAAAACGCCTTTACGGGGATTCGTTGCTAGAGGCCCGTGAGTATGAAAAGGTGGTTTTCCAGGTGGTCGATATGCTCTCCGCAGACTTGAGTCTAGCCACATCCATGATGATCCCTGCCGAGGATAAATTTCAAAACCTCTACAAAAAGCTGAAGGACTTATGGGGCCTGGAAAAGCAACTAAGCAAGTCGAGATATGACTTGTCGCTCGACAGTTTTAAATCCGCTTCGAAGATTTTTATGCTCGTCCTGGGCATTGCCATCGGGTTTTCCGTGCTTGTCAGTTTTCTCATGGCACGGCTCATCACTTCTCCTATTCAGGAGACCATCCGCGTGATCGGGAAGATTGCAGAAGGTGACCTGACTCAAGAGGTCGGCCTTTCTTCCAGGGATGAGATTGGAGCCCTGACCCGATCGGTCAATGAGATGCGCCAAAAAACGGAGGAAGCAGTGAGTCAATCCGTGGCGATGTCTCAGAGCTTATCAGAAGCGGCCTCCGCACAGGTGGCTTCTCTGGAGGAGACCTCTTCATCTTTGGAAGAGATGACGTCCCAGACGAAACAGACCGCCGGGAACGTGGCCCAGGCAAATATCCTTATGTCAACAGCCCGGCAGACCATCGAAAAAGCCAACATGTCCATGGGTGGACTGACAGGTTCGATGAAGGAGATCGCCGCGGGCAGCGAGCAGACGCAGAAGATCGTCAAGACCATCGATGAGATTGCTTTCCAAACGAACCTTCTCGCATTGAACGCCGCTGTTGAAGCGGCTCGCGCAGGGACAGCGGGCGCAGGGTTTGCCGTAGTGGCGGATGAGGTGAGGAATTTGGCGATCCGGGCGGCAGAAGCGGCGAAAAACACGTCCGGTTTGATAGAGGATATCGTGAAGAAGATCAGGAATGGCGAGAAGTTGGTGGGGGTGACGAGCGAGGCGTTTAAGGAGATTATGGAAAGTTCAGGCAATGTGGTACGACTGATTGGGGAGATTGCGGGGTCCTCGCAAGAGCAGTCCGCTGGAATTGATCAGATCAGTCGGGCCGTGACGGAAATGAACAACTTGACGCAACAGAATGCAGCGGGGGCGGAGGAGTTGGCATCGATCATGGCCATGTTTAAAACCAAGTCCGATTCTTCCAATGTCTTCGGTAATCGAAGTAGGACAGTTGAAACACCCGCGACCCAAGAGATGGAGGCTAAACCATAACCCGAAAAACCCGATGGCTGCGCTGTCTTTGACCCGGGATGTTCAATTCCACAGGGCGATTTTGCAAAGAGACTCCAGGAGATCAAGTGCAAACAATTCTGCTTTGTACACCCGGACGGGCGTAAGACCTCTTCGCCTTTCTGGGGTAGGATGCTCTGCCACACCATGCAGTTAGCGCGCGTCGTTTTGATGAAATAGGATGAGGGTTTGAAATCGTTAGCCCGATAAAATCAATTTCCTTACACCACACTTTAAGGTTATCTTATCAGGGTTGGACGCCCAGGGCCAAATAGAAGCGTATGTGATGATATTATCCTCTTGCCTGTAGAAAAAGGATTGTTCATTTCGCAAACCACCGAAGGCATCAACTATTTTTTGAACTTCTTTCGGCAGATAGGCTTCTTTTCCGGGTTCCTTAACTGCCGGGCCTAAATATTGTTTTAATAAAGAATTAAGCAATTCAAGATCCTTCTTGTGAATGACCCCCTCAAGATACTCCGATCCTCTCGAGTTGAGTCTGATTTCCATCAAGAGAGTGCTCTTTATTTCTTCAATCATGTTCATCATCGTTGCCTTCCCAAAAACTGGTCTGCGATCACCAACATCTTACCATCGATCCTAATCTATTCAATCAGGGGTAGGGTTGTCAATGAGAATTAGGGGGCCCCATCCCCGATACAAATTATTTGATTGGAAAGGAATTTCCCAAAAATGGAAATTTGGTTCCGCTGATAAAAGGATTTCATCATCATGGTGCCGTATGAAGGATTTCTTAACCGGCTTAAAGTATTCATCCTTTCTGGAGCAGATCTAAACAAGAATGGTATGGCATGCGTCTTGCTGAAGAATAGCAACGCCATCTTCGGAGGCCTCATCTTGCCTAGTTCGGTCAGGTTGTTTTAATATGGGGATGGAGAATGTCATTACCTATAGGTCACGCAACAATCGGTTTTACTGCCTACAGTTTATTTTGCAGGAATGGATCAAGTTTCGGGCGATGGAAGGCTCTACTCGGAATTCTCATTCTTTCCAACCTGCCTGATGTAGACGTTGTCCTCGGGATTGTTCTTCAAGGGAACGGGAGTGCGTTCCATCGAGGCCCCACTCATAGCCTGGCATTTGCACTCCTTGCCGGGTTTCTAGCCTCCAGGGTCTGGGACATGCGGTCACAATGGCCGAGCTTGAGCTTCAGAACCTGCTTCGTACTCATTCTCTCCCACATTCTAGCTGACGCTGTTTTCACGAGTTCGCCAGTTTCGTTCTTCTGGCCTGTTATGGTAAATTGGAGTGGTGGCCATAGCGGGTTGAGGCATGTTATCAATTCAGTTTTATTCGGAAACTATCAAGATGTGACAATCATTTTGGGATGTGCATTCCTGATCCTTCTTCATCGGGCGCTTTCGGTTCGATTTGGTCGATCACTCGTCCCATGGTCCCTTCGCTCCCGATCCTTTTCCCCGGGAACCACGGACCCCAAGGTTCCTGTAACGAACGCTTTGCATGAACGTCCATTTCGTCCTCTTTTTTCTTCTTTGGACTCTTCGGACATAATCCACCCCCTCCATCCTGATAAAGGTGGCTAACGGTAAATCATTCGATCTCCATGATCAAGATGAGCGTATACCCCAGCCGGAATTAATGTTATCAAGCTGCCCAATAATGCTCCCATCGAAATTCGTCCTGTCAATTACTGAATCCTGGCGAAAGTTCCGTCTTTCTTCATAGTGTATATTCCAGGTTTCAATCCAAACGTTTCATTGGAGAATACCTGCTGCGAAACCCCAACGCCTCCCGCTTTAGCCCCCAGTTCCCCCACGCCCTTTACAAAAGTCAAAAAAGACGTGGTATCCTGGTTTGAGGCGATGCCCGTCAGCATCCCTTCTGTCATTTCCACTTTAAAGTCATGTTTGGCTAGTATCGTGAGAGGCTTTATGTCGTAGGCCTTCTCAAAGTCAGGTGCAGATACCAGCCAACTCGATTTCTCACCGACAAACAAATACATTTTAGGCGGATATACTCTAACGCCATCGGGTTTATTGTTGAGATCTGCGTTCTGGGTTTGAATCGTCGCGCAAGCGGACAACAGTAAAATGAACCAAACAACCATAAGCCAATGAATAGCCTTTGTCATCATACCCTCCTTTCTCTTTTCAACCCTCCCCTCCATCATGTCGAAGGACAGGGGTAATTATATAACGGAACAATCTCTTTCTTTGATGATTCCATCAATCGCTAGAAAACTCTTAATGGGAACTTCGGCTCGATTTCTGCTAAATGTTTGATCGCTGGCTCCAGAGGTTGAAACCAGGCCCATCCTGCGGGTGATCGCGCCACGATGAGACCGATTGCCTTGGTTTCAGCATAGACAATGCCTCCCGAATCTCCATGTTGCACCGGCCTGTCAATGACAAAGACATTACGGAGCGTATACCACCGGTTATTGAGCAACACCTTCACGGCACCGGCGTACGAATGGATATGCCCCTGAAGCAGCCCGGACACTCCCAGCATACATTTTACAGACAAAAATGTGTCCAATTCGCTTTGGGGCAGGAAGTCATCCAGTTGAATATTATCTTGGACAATAAATCTATCGCGTTCATCGGATAAGGCATCGTCGACCCGGGCAATTGCAATGTCATATTCCATCGCCCCATTGTTATGGGTAGAGTTTTTAAGAGTCGTTGCCCTCAGGGGCCCGCCACTTTGGCGGTGAATCCGAAGTTCCCGGTCTATAGGCGGGGAATACCCTATATCTCCTGCTACATGGGCACAGGTAAGCGAGAAGAATCGATTGTCTCCCGCCACCTTGTTCCGGAAGATTAGGGTAATTGTGCCTTGTTCATTCGGCGCCTGGGTTACCGAGCCTCCACCGCAAGAGAACTCGACGACGCCCACTTCGATAACATCCGTCTTGATCCGGGCGGAGAGATCTACTCCGCCGCCTTTTTTTCTAGCGTATAGAAAGACGGGTAAGGCTTTATTTGAAGGTAACCCGCGTAGCTTTTGCACGACGAAAAACTGAATACAGACGTCTTCGGTGGGTTGTCCACCGCGAAACTTCGTTCCCGCAGAGACGCCCACGATACCGGGACGTTTCAGATAGATTCGCTCGGCGGCATCCCGTACCCGAGCGAGCAACTCCCTCTTTTTTTCCGGATCATTCGCGCTTCGCCGTTTCATGCTATTCTAGAGGCATATCTGAGCAGCCTTTATCAGTCCTTGGTCATAGGAAGGCCCTTAAATGATCCTAAGACGTCAGATAGAGGTCCGGGTCTAACTTTTTGACGGGGAGTCAGAATTTTGATAGGGAGAACTTCAAAGACCTTTCTCCATCCCCACCCCCCTCCGGGGGGGGAGAAAGTCTAGTTATGATTGTTGGGTTAATGATACAGGAGACAAAACTATTGTCAACGAAAAAATGGGATTGTGAAAAGAATCTTTTTACTTACAAATTTGCCAGACATGGAGAGGCAAACAACGGGTGAGGAGCAAGCGCGGTCATGGGGTGTCTCCACGCTGCCATTTCCAAGATTCTGCATAGAATAGATCGACACAGAAGGGTTCAACTTTTGTTGCGTTGTCAACTTCTCTGCCAAAACGTAGTTCACTGATCAGGAAAAGTACGAAATGAAATTTTATTTTCGAGAGTTTTGAAGTAGGTTCATAATAAAATGTGGCGGCTTCACCCTCAAGTGATTACGGACAACCATAATCAGGAATCGAGGATTACGAGGTTGAAAGTGTGTATAACGATCAAGTTCAGCCGTCGCTGTTCGCAGATCGGCCTGAAGCGACATGTTGGGAGGCACCCGAATCGGTCTAGGGAAGTTTCATTAGGTCGAGCATGGCGCGCCCCAAGAGACCGTAGGGATTGGCGAGCGTCTCGAGCATCTCGAAGTGATTGTAGCCCTCGCCGGCGAGGAGTTGCACCTGCTTCCCTGCCGCTTTTAGCGCCGCGGCAAAATCACGCGACTGGCGCTGGAACTCCGGTGTCTCGAACGTTCCGTAGGCAACGATTACCGGGCAGTTGAGTTTGTCAAGATGACGCTGTGGACTTAACGTCTGCTCTATCCGGTCGGTGAACTTGACGTAGCTGCTGCGAGCCGAGAGACGCACCGGTTTCAGATCGAACATGCCGCTGCAGCATAACCCGCCCTTCAGGGTGTCGGCAGGGAGGTTAAAGTCCTTCGTCCAGTCGGTGGTGAGGACCACGCCTGTGAGATGCCCGCCTGAAGAGAAGCCGGAAACGTAAAGGCGGTTGGAATCCCCGCCGAAGGTCTGGGCATTGCGATGCACCCAGGCAACCGCACGGCGTACCTGATCGGCCATCGGCATAAGGCTCCCGCCTGAGTCCAGCACCGTTGTGAAATCGAGCACCACGTAATGCGCGCCCGATTGCACAAATAACTCGGCGGGGAAAGCGTAGTCCTTGGCAAGACCGCCACGCCAGGCGCCGCCATGGATAAAAACGTTAATTGGTGCGTCGGGGCACATCGTCATGTAGATGTCGAGTGCCTCGATCGGCGTCGGACCGTAAGCGTAGCGCCGCGGCGGACCGATCCGCATGCGTGTCGCCTCGCTGTTCGTTTCGTAGCGGTCCGTGATTTGTTGTTGGTTAGGCGCGTACACGGTCTGGTCGTAGGCATCGTCGAGCTCTTTCTGGTCCATGTCGAGCCACACGCGCGGTCCCTTAACACACGGCGCTTGCCGGGTCAGCACCGGTTGCCGGGCGAACGCAGCACCGGCCGTCGCAATCCAGGCACCGACTGCTCCCCAAAAAGTCCGTCGAGTAACATGATTCTCGACTGAACTTCTCTTCGGATACATTCACCTCCTCCTTTCTTCATTAATGAATTATTCGGGGGCTGAGACCCATCCACACTGTTCATTTGCGGTCGTAATATACACCTTTTTGCAAAAACGGTAAACTGTTTAGTACGGAAGTACTGAGTGAAATTTCCTTCTCAGAATTTCTGGAGCAGGTTGATAGGAAAATTTGGCAACTTTATCTCCTACTCTGCGATAGTGAGTCGATCTCTGAGTTGACGATTGCCGAGGGAAACAAACAAAAGGGGCTTTGCTCATTTTACGTAATCTCTGAGCCTCCGATCCGTGCACGTTCAACAGATGCATAAAGGGGGGACAATTTTTGTTACACCAACAAACCTGCTGATCGACGACTTTTCTTAAAAATGTTGAACTTTCAAAGAGTTATAGATTTCTTAGATAACTGGCATCATCCTTGCGCTCTTAAAAAACAGGAATAGCGGGAAAGAAGAGAACGACAAAGACACCCAAGAACGATTGTGGGATGCCCGCCCGTGGAAAAGGTGGATTTAAACCGCGATATTCGGAGGTGACCCATGGAGCGACGAAGTTTTCAGGGATATGTGGCCAGCTTGGAAAGAATCATGGTGAATACTCATTTTGACCTCAGGGAGGCGATGGGGCAATTCCAGGAGTTATGCGTCATGACTACCGTAAAGAAAGATGTTCCAATGGAAATCATCACCGATATTCGCCAAACCTATAAACAAATCCAGGATCAACTCACCAAGATCAACGGAGTCAGACAGATCCTTGAGGGCAAATACAGGCAGTATTATCGCCGTGACTCTCAGCGCGAAAGAGAGATCATGGAATTTGCATTCTTGGCCAGGACTTTGTACTCAACGTTCGAATACACATTGCAGGAGATGGAGGCAAAGAGAAAACTAAGAGATAGGGGAGAACATGTTGAGCCGTGGCACCAGCATCTTGCCTTCCCCTGGTTTCAGTCGAAAGGAAATCAGATCGTCCTTGAAAAAAATCTACGGAGTCTCTGTGCGCTCGACTATAACACTCGGTCTGATTCGGAGTATGAACAGAGACGAGAGATCATTCGGAATGGGATGCGGAGCATCTCCCTCTTTGCCTTATCAGGAGAGATCACATTGATCGATCACCTCCAGTCCCGCATGCGACTGCGAGAATACGACATCATAGAGCGATATACGGAGGAAGAGTTTCGGGGTGCTTTAACCCATTTAAAGGAAATGCCTCTCTCAGAAATGGAGAGGGTCATCAGGCGTTTCACGGACGGCGGTGAATTTTCAAAAATGAAATGCTTGCTTCTCAGGATTCGCTCTCAGAAGGATCTCGAAAAAGAAATAATAGCATCGACAGACAATGTCATGCGCGTGATGGGGATGGGAGAAATAAAAACACTTTCAATTTGAAAGCCTGTTGATTTCGATGAAATATCTCAATAATAACGAAACACGCTAAGACGCTAATACAGGAATGAATGAAGAGACTTAAGAAAACGAGGATATTTCCACCGTAGTCGTCAACTCCTATCTTAGATCGCTTGGAAGAGATAAATACACGCTAAATGATATGCTGACAAAACGATGTAGATCGCGGCTGAGACGTGCATACCATAAATGCCGATTCTAAAATTCTGGTGAGCGGCAAGGAAACAAGCGATTAATCCGATACCCAGGGATTTGATGATCATCACAGACTGAAAACCACTCTGGATGATCTGATCCATCAACGGGTTTAATTCGGATCCCCCGTTTCCCAGGTGAATTGTCGTCAGGACAGCATCTAAGGTCGACAGGACAAAAATTACAAACGTTACTACGATCGTGCGAGGTGAAGGTCGATCCACATATTGATTGCGTCCCTCCCCGTCCCTGCGAAAGTTTTTCCTTCGCCCGCCATATTTAAAAGTTGACATGAAGGATGTCGGATGTGACCGTCTGTCCTGAATTACTCTCTGGTTGACCAATGGGATGTTGAATGACGGCTTCATAGAAGTATCCGCCATCCTATTATATTTGGTCTTAATTGTCCACTGTTTTTCACCACAGGGAAGGGGCTAAGTGTAAGGGAATGCCTGTCCTTGCTCTTTGACAACCGAGGAGGGCTTTTTTGCGGACAACACCCACAAGTCCATAGTCTGAGATGACTCTGAGGGTTGATGATTATTGGTAGAAA
>Ga0316624_10000828_pt1 | contig 11397 bp, 8 predicted proteins | sample OWC_Aug_N3_C1_D5_FD_207657 | JGI IMG/M metagenome (GOLD analysis project Ga0316624, IMG submission 207657) | Wetland soil microbial communities from Old Woman Creek delta, Ohio, United States - OWC_Aug_N3_C1_D5_A | ecosystem: Environmental > Terrestrial > Soil > Wetlands | place: USA: Ohio...
CCCTGGCCCGCGTGGTGGGTGACTTCGATGACCTTGTAGAACGCGCCCGCAATCCGGACGGCGAGCCCGGCGCGGAGTTCCGATGCCATCAGCATGAGCCACCGCCTTTGTGACTGTGGGTTACATGAACGCTTCTCGCGGTGTCGTTCTACTTCGCCGGCGACGTGGTCAATTACTTCGTGCGCAGCTGGTAGGCGCTGTAGGGCGGACCTCAAGGTCCGCCGTTACGGCGGGGCGGCGGGGTCCCCAAGGCGGCACCCGCCTTGGGGTGCCCTTAAGCCCCGCCCTACGCCGGTCCCCGGCCTGCCCGCGCCGCGACGGCTTCCCGGTGCGCGGCGCGCAGCGGTTCGGGCGTCCGATACCGCCCCGTGACCGCAAGGACGACGCGCACGGCCGACTCCACGTCGATCAGGTGCCCGGGTGATACGAACATCGGCACCGTGTCCGGGCGGGTCCGCACTGCGGCGCCCACCACTTCCCTCCCACGTTCCCCCTCGATCGCAAGCGATGTGACCGCGCCCCGCTCGTCGGCCGGCATGCGGAATCTGCCGGTGAGGACGCACTTCGCGCAGCCGATGGTCGGCAGCTGCAGCCAGAGGCCCGCGTGGGAGGCAAGGCCGACGCGGCGCGGGTGGGCGATGCCGTGACCGTCGAAGAGAACTGCATCGGGCCGCGTGACGAGGCCGGCGAGCGCGTCGAGCAGCGCGGGCAGCTCGCGGAACGCGAACAGTCCCGGCACGTACGGGAACTCTTCCTCGCGCTCCGCACGCGACACCTCGAGCACCTCGAGCGATGGCAACGCGACGACGGCCGCCGCCGCGAAGAGCCGGCGCCGCTCGGCGCAGTAGGCGACGTCCGCGCCGGCAACCCGCGACGGCATCGTCGGCATCGGCACGATACGCACTGCGCCGCGCAGGCGCTCCTGCAGCGCGAGGGCTTCGTCGGCGGTCGCCGGCCATTCATGAACGGGATGCAGGTTCACGATGAGGACCCATGCAACGCGGGCCTGAAGGCCCGCGGTACGGCGGACCTGAAAATCCGCCCTACACGCGCCTACCGCGCGGCGATCGTCGCCTTGGCGCGCGCCAGGACGGCCGCCGACAGGCGCGCCTGCGCCTCATAGTACGAAACGAACCGCGCTGGTTCGGCCGCCCGGTAACGGCGCAGGTTCTGCGCCCAGCGGAACCCGATTGGCTGGTAGCACAGCTCGACGTCGATGGAGAACGGAGGCTGTGCGCCCGCTGCGATCGTTGCCACGTATCTCAGCCGATCGCTGCCGCCCGTGAAGTCAGCGTCGTTCATCGCTTCACCACGGACCGCCGCATCTTCTTGTACGGTCGCCTTGTCGAATCCTGTCGGCAGCAGCCGGTTGTCCTTGATGTAGTCGACCGCGCTCAAGAGGCCGGTCGTCACGCTTCCCCGGTCGTCGATCATGATCGACTCGTAGATCTGCACCTGGTCGGGCCGCACGATCTCCTGGTAGTGCGCCTCGAAGCGTGTGGCATCGTCATCGTTGTCGTTGCCGGCGATCGCGCCATTGGGCCGCATCGCGCCCGACTCGAACAGGGTCCGGCCGCGCGAATCGCGAACATTCACGTGCAGCCAGGCCCGGCGCGAAGGATATGCCGTCGGCAACTTGTGGCCGGCGAGGGCATCGACTCTCACGGTGAAGACGACGCCGCGGTTGTCAGGACGTGCATCTTCCACGGTGACCTTTGCCGCGGTTCGCTGGAGGTATGCAATCGTCTCGTCGGCGTGCGCCCGCATCGAGTCCGGGGGCGTCGTCATGCCGACGGCGGCGTCATTGGCGGCCAGGACGCGCATCATGAAGAAGTTGGCGCCCGTGAACGAGTGGCGTGCGAAGTCCGGGCGCGGCACGCTCACCACCGAGGCGATCGGCGTCGGGGCGGCGACCCGCGGCATGTGGCACGACTGGCAGGATCGCTGGCTCCTGTAGTCACTGTGCAGCCACTCGAGATACGGCACCTGCTCGGGCAGCCTCCCGTGGCTGCCAGCCGTCCCCGTGAAGAGCGTGTGGCAGGTGGCGCAGAGCTCGGCCTGCCGGATCTGCTGCGCCTCGGCAGGAAGGAAACCCGATGCCGTGCTCATGATGCGCGCCCGGCCGGCATCGATCGCGAAACGGCCGAACGCGGAGCGCAGCGGGACCTGGCGCGTGTCGATCGCGAACCTCCCGGTGAAGCTCTCCGGCGACCCGAGCCTGTCGCGCTCGATTTGATGACACACGGTGCACGAGACGCCGTCCGCCGCAAGGAGATCTGTCGTGCTGCCGGCGGTCTGCGGCGCGAGGTGCGCAAACACGACCCCGTGCGTTCCCAACGCCCGTGCGGCGAAGGTGGCCATCGGCGTGTGACAGATCGAGCACTCGTCCTCGATGGCCGCCTGCGCGTCGCCGTGATCGATGATCTCGCGGCGCACGCTGGCCTGCCAGTACGGATCGCGCGCCGAGTTGGCCATCATCGTGGCCATCCACTCGCGAGCAATCGAGACGTCTTCGCCGGCCGGCGTCCGCAGGCCGTTGTGACAGCCGGTGCAGGCGTCCGCCGTCTGAAACAGCGCGGCACCCGGTTCTACCCGCCGGCAGGACGCCGAGGCGGCCAGCGCCAGGGCCGACGCGGCGGCCAGCCCGAGTCGCGCGTGACGCCTGTTCACGGCTGCGCCTCGCTCCTGATCTCCCATTCCGTTGCGCCCGCCGTCAACAGGACCAGCCCGAGTCCTGCCGCGGTCAACGCGATGATGCCTCGCAGCGCAAGCACCGTCATGCCGACCAACGCGTCACGCTGATCGGAGATTACGCTGAGCAGATAGAACTCGGTGATATTGCGGGGCCGAACGCTGGCAAGGTGCCTGGGCTCGCGGATCATGGGAGGCGCAAGCTGGACGACGGCGCGGTCGAATGTTTGCCCGCCATCGTCGCCGCTGGCAAAGCGATAGGCCGCCCACGACCCGTAGGCGCCCGCCAGCACGAAGAGGAGCAGGCCGGCGAGGAGGTTTCGTCGGCATCGACCGTGAAACACCGGCCACTTGAACCGCGTGGAAGCGCGAAGGGATCGAATTCGCATGCCGCACATTCTCGCATGACGGACGCGAATCGGCGCGCGACGGAAGCGATCGCTGTTACTTCGCCGGGACGGGGCCGCCGACGCGCGCGCCAATCCACCCCGCCTGCGCGCCCATCGGCGCGCCCGGCCCCTGCCCTCCGCGACCGCGCGAGTCTCCGCCGACCGCCGTCGATCGGAGCACCAGCCGTTTCACGCCGGCGATGTTCGCGTGAACGGGGGTCAACGCGTTCGACTTCGTCAAGGCGTCGCTCGTCCACAGCTCGCGGCCGTCCCCGACGACAGCCACGCGCACGCTGCCGTCGAACGAGTCATCCACCGCGACCTGCGCGGCGAACTCGGTGTAGAGCCCCTTCACGTCGTACTCGACCTCGTTCCCTCCGCGCGCGGAAATGAAGCCTTCGTAGCGCTTGCCGGCCGCGACGAGCGTCCCTCCGCCGGCCGCACCGCGGCCGCCTCCGCGCCCGCGGCCCGTCGCGATCCGAACCGGTTCGAGGCTCGCCAGCATCAGCTCGTCGGGCAGCATCGCGGCCAGACTGAATCTCACCTCGCTCTTTTGATGCCTCGGGCCGATGCTCGCATCGTCCCACACGGCCCTGACTTCCGCAGTGTAGCTTCGTGCGGGATCGAGGTCGCGCAGTGGGAAACTGGTGGCGCCGGAGTAGCCGAGCAGCGTGCCGTCCAGGTACACCTGGTACCCCGCGTTCAGGTAGTACTGCGCCGTCCAGCGCAGGTTCGCGCCATCGAGCCCCACCCGATCCACCTGCAGCCCGGTGGGAGCCTGCGTGGGATAGGTGTAGGAATCGGCAGGCGCGAACGTCACATCCCAGCCGGCCTCGGTTGTTCTCGGCGAGTCGATTCGCACAATCGCCCAACCCTGGTGATTGGCGACCCTCACCGGCAGGCTGCCTGCGGCGCTGCGCGCCCGGGCGACTTTCACGGCGAAGTTCTTTCCGCGCGGGAACGCAAAGCGCAGTTCGTACGGATCGTTCTTGATGATCCGGCTCGTCCCGCGGAACGATATGCCGTCCTGCCCCGGCTCCAGGCGCACGAGATCCACCCAGCCCTGCGTGATGTGACGGTTGGTCGAGACCAGTTGGATTCGATCGGAGGCGCGCACGAGCGCCAGCACTCGGCAACTCGTGGCTGACACGTCCACCGTAATGCCGTTCTCCCACGCGCCGAGATACTCGCGATTCCAGAAGTCGAAGACGTGGACGGGACCGTGGGCCTCGAGGCCGAGATCCGCCCATTTGAGGTACGTCCGCTCCGACCTCCCCTCCTCGAAGTTGAAGACGCCCACCACGTCATAGCTTCGTCCCAGGTGGTTGATCTTCAAATCCCAGATCCGTTTGGTGCGCCCGGCGGGGAAGAGATCCAGCGGCCTGATGTCCACCGCGGGAAAGACGCGGCGCATGATCTCAACGCGCTCGTCTGAAAGGTCCATCAAACGATCGCTCGCCATCAAGGCCTGGCCCGTCAGGCCCTGGAGCGTCGCCCAGACGCGCGCCTGGTCGACCGTCAGCGGCTGCCGCAGCAGCATGACGTCGGGATCCGTGTACCAGACGATGTTGTGTTGGTAGTAGTAGCGAAGGGTCGGCTGAAGCGCGGCGGCAAAGCCGCTCCAACCGCCGACCGTGTCGCCACCGGTCCGCGAGCCATTCATGTACCCGACGCCCTCCAGCGGGATGCCCCAGCATCCGAGCAGGTAGCGCGTCGGCCCGATCGCCTGGCGAATGGTGTCGAGCGTACGCCGGTACAGCGTATCGACGTCGCCAGGGTTCTTCATGAACGAGCTCTTCGTTCGCAGTTCGTTCGTCACGACAGTCTGGCCGTCAATCTTGAAGTACTCGTAGCCCCACTTGACGAGCGTCGTGAACAGGTCGCGCAGGTACGCGTGCGCTTCGGGCACGGAGGGATCGACCAGCCACTTCCCTTCCCACGATTCGGACGCCGACGTGCCGTCCGGCTTCAACAGGAAGACGCCGGGCAGCTTCTTCACCACGTCCTCGTTCGACTGGCCGTGAGGCGCGATCCAGATTCCGGGTGTCAGCCCCAGCGACTTGATGTAGGCCGCCAGTGCCGCCATGCGGCCGGGAAAGTTCTTGTCCACGCCCGTCCAGTCGCGCGATCCGTGGCGTCCTTCCTTGGTCTCCGCCTGCCAGCCGTCGTCCACCTGGACGTACTTCGTGCCGTAGTCCTGCAGGTTCTTCGCGATCCACAAGGCGTTGCGCCTGACCTCAGTCTCGCTGACGTCCTGGTAGTAGTAGTACCAGGTGCAGAGGCCCGAAGGCGGCAGCGGAAAGATCGACTTGTCGATCGGCTTGTAATACTTGACGCCCAGCGTGTCGCGGTAGTAGTTCGGTATCACCGAGCCGTCGCGCAACGTGACGCGGTCTTCGACCGGATCGAACAATCCGTCGGCAAGGGGTGTCGTGACGTCGCCGAGCGTCATGACGAAGAGATCCGGGTTGCCGCCGTCGCGGATGCGCGCGGGAATCGGGTGCGGCCACGTCGGGGCAGCAGCGGCGGGCCGTGAGGCCGGTCTCCGGCCAGCCGGCCGGGTGGTCTGCGCCATTTGAATCCCACCAAGAGCGAACACGAGTGCCGCCAGACAGATGATGGAGCGCATGCGCTTCCTCCGGTAACGCGGTGGCCCGGTCGAGCGACGCGGGCGTATTCTACAGGTGATCACGAGGAGCGGCCAGAATGCGCGGGACCAGGTACGCGGTCGTGCTGATGGCGCTGTCAACGGGTGTATTCGTGTCGCGCGGCGTCGCGCAGGTGTCGCCGATCGGCATCATCGACTTCTTTGGTCTGCGGCGGACCTCGGAACGTCAGGCGCGCGAGGCGTTGGAGATCCGTGAGGGAACGTCGTTGCCGGATTCGGAAATTGCCGTCGGGCAGATGCTCGACGCGGCCAGGCGGCGCATTCGAGCGCTGCCGGGGGTCAACGACGTCACGACCGAGATGGTCTGCTGCGACGCCGGGCGCACGATGCTCTACATCGGCGTCGTCGAAGAGGGCACGCCGGTGATGAAGTTCGCGCCCGCTCCGCGTGGCAGCGCGCGGCTGCCCGACGACCTCGTCCAAGCGGGTCGCGCGTACGACAAAGCGCTGTCGACCGCCGTCCGGAGCGGCGATGTGCGCGAAGACGTCAGCAACGGCCACGCCCTCTCCTCGAACGCCGGCCTGCGCGCCATCGAGGAGCAGTTCATCGGGTTTGCCAGGAGAGACGAGGCGCGACTGCTGGAGGTGCTGGCACAGTCGGGCGACGCCAGGCAACGGGCGCTGGCCGCGCAGGTGCTCGGGTACGTCGCTGACAAGAAGAGTGTCGTTGCGCCCCTCTCGCGCGCCGTGAGCGATCCCGACCGGATCGTTCGGAACAACGCGATACGCGCGCTCGCCGTCATCGCCGGCTACACGGCCGGGAACCCGCAGCTCGGCATCGAGGTCGCTCCAGACCCGTTCGTCGACCTGTTGAACTCGCCCGTCTGGACCGATCGCAACAAGGCTGCATTTGCCCTCGCCGAACTGTCGACGAAGCGGAATCCGCAGCTCCTGGCCGCGCTGCGCGGAAGGGCGCTCGCATCGCTCATCGACATGGCGCGCTGGAAGAGCCGGGGACACGCTGCCACGGCCTTCTTCCTCCTCGGCCGGATCGCCGGCCTGCCCGAAGACGCGATCGAGAAGGCATGGGAGCGCAACGATCGCGACCTGGTTATCGCGGCCGCGAACGCGTCGAAGAGGTGACCTCCTTTCACCCCGCGCTTCTGCCCGGCCGCGCAACCTCGTAGATCGAGACGGTCTTGATGTTCACGAACTCGCGAATGCCGACCGCGCTCAGCTCGCGACCGTAGCCCGACTCTTTCACGCCGCCGAACGGAATCCGGGGGTCGGACGCAACCATGCCGTTGATGAACGCCAACCCCGCCTCGATCCTGTCGACGAACGCCGCGCGCTCGCCTTCATCGTCGGACCACAGGCTGGCGCCCAGACCGAATCTCGTGTCGTTCGCAATCTCGATCGCCTGGTCGATGTCGCGCGCGCAAAACAGCGTGGCGACGGGGCCGAACAACTCCTCGTCGCGGGCGGGCGTGCCCTTCGGCACGTCGGCCAGCACCGTCGGGCTGTAGAAGAAGCCGGGACCATCCAGGCGTTTGCCACCCAGCAGCAGCCGCGCGCCCGCCTGCACGGTCCGGCGCACCTGATCCTCGAGACCCTCGAGCACCTCCTTCGTCGCGAGCGGGCCGACGTCGGTGCTCTCGTCCATCGGGTCGCCGACCTTGAGCGCCCGCATGCGTTCGACGAACCGGCGCTCGAACTCCGCGGCGATGCGTTCGTGGACGATGAAGCGCTTGGCCGCGATGCAGGACTGACCGTTGTTGACGACGCGCGCCAGCACGGCGGTGGCAACGGTCTGTTGCAGGTCGCAGCTTGGCATGACGATGAACGGGTCGCTGCCGCCGAGTTCGAGAACGGATTTTTTGATCTGCCTGCCGGCGGCGGCGGCGACGCTGCGGCCGGCCTCAACGCTGCCCGTCAGCGTCACCGCGGCGACGCGCGGGTCGTCGATGATGCGCGCCACCTTGTCGGACCCCACGAGCAGCGCCTGGAACGCCCCGTCGGGGAACCCGGCGCGGCGGAAGACGTCCTCGATGACCAACGCGCACTGCGGCACGTTCGACGCGTGCTTGAGCACGCAGACGTTGCCGGCCATCAGACCGGGCGCGGCGAAGCGGAACACCTGCCAGAACGGAAAATTCCACGGCATGACGGCGAGCACGGGCCCGAGCGGCTGGTATTTCACGAAGCTGCGCGCCGGTTCGGACGGCGGATCGTCGGCCAGCAGGCGCTCGGCGTGCTCCGCGTAGAAGCGGCAGGCGCGGGCACACTTCTCGACTTCCTGCACCGCCGCGCCGATCGGCTTCCCCATCTCGAGCGTCATGGTGCGCGCGTAATCGCGCTTGCCCTCTTCGAGCAGGCGCGCCGCGGCGTTCATCATCCGGCCGCGCGCCGCGAACACCACGTCCCGGTACGTCCGGAACGTCTCGATCGCGCGCTGCAGCCGCGCATCGATTTCCGAGTCGGACAGGGCGTCGAAGGTCCGGATGACCTGGCCGGTCGCAGGATTCTTCGTCTGGATTGGCATAAGTGTAGTGCGAGGTGCGACGTGCGAAGTGCGAGGTGCGAGTGCGAGGCGCGACGTGCGGAAATGGCACTTCGCACCTCGCCATAGCATAAGGCCGGCGGAGGTCGGCGTGAAGAGGGCGGCGCGAGAGACGCGTGTCAACGCTGGCGTTTCGCGCCCGCCTGGAACTCCGCGAGCTTCCGCTGAAGCCCGAGCAGGTCGCGACGCAGCTGCAGCAATTCGGCGTCCTGCGGCGAGACCTTGCCCACCTGGACGTTAGCCTCGATGGCGGCGATCCGCTGCTCGACGAGCGAGATTTCCTTCTGGACGCTCGCGGCCATCTGCAGGTTCAGGAAGATCTCCGCCTCTTGCTGCCGGGCTCTCTCCTGCAGCAACCGGAGGCGCGCCTCAGTGTCCTGCACCTCTGACGGCGAGATCAGTCCTTTCTTGAGCAGATCCTGCGCCCTGTCGAGCTGTTGTACCACGCGGGCCATCTCGATCTTCGTCTCGGCAAGGCTCTCCGTCCGCGTCTCGATCGCCGCTCGAGTACGCTCGGGCGCCACCTCGCGCGACGCCGGCTCGGGCACCACCTCGCGCGGCCGCTCGGCGCGCGCGCGCGTACCCTCCGCGGCCGCCCGCGCCGGGCCGACCTCCCTGACGTCGGCGGCGCCCAACGCCGCCAGCTGCCGGTGACTCGTCTCCACCATGGCAGCCTGGTCGGCAAATTCCCGCACGACGCGCTGATAGGCGGTGATCGCCTGCTCGCGCTTGCCGACCTTCCGATAGCACTCGGCCAGGCGGAACAATGCGCTCCCCGCCACCTTTCGATCCTCGTCGTAGCGCGCGACGATGGCCTGGTAAGCCTGGATCGCCTTGTCGAGATTCTGGCTGGTTTCCTCTTCGACGATCCCCTTGCGGAGCTGGTCGGCCAGCCGTTCCTGTGCGCTGCCGGGCGCGGCCACCGCGACGAGCATCGCGACCATCAGCATAGTTCTCATGACGGGCCTCCTCGGTGGGCAGCGTTCATGGTTCCGACTCGTCCCACCGATGCCAGTGTGTCCCTGCGGCCGCGCGCAATTGTCACGGATCTGTAAAAAACGGCGCCAATGCGAGCGGCCACAGGGGGCCGCCCCTCACGCGAACAGGGCGGAGGCAAGCTCCGCCCCTACTGAAGCTCCAACCGATACCCGACGCCGTGCACTGTCGTAATCCACTTCGGGTTGTCGGGGTCCAGCTCGATCTTGGCCCTGAGGGCGGCAATGTGCATGTCTACCGTCCTGGTGGTGGGAAAGGCGGTATAGCCCCACACCACGTCCAGGAACCGTTCCCGGCTCACCGGCTCGCCGCGCGACTCGGCCAGCAACCGCAGCATTGCGTACTCTCTCGCCGTCAGGTGAACAGCCTTCCTGCCACGACGAGCCGTGTGCTTCACCAGGTCGACGACCACCTCACCGAGCACGATCCTCACCGGCGTTCCCGCCTTCCGTTGCGCGCGGCGAACGAGCGCCCGCACGCGCGCCAGCAGTTCGTCGGTGCTGAAGGGTTTCACCAGGTAGTCGTCGGCCCCAGTGTCGAGCCCCGCGACGCGGTCTTCCACCTGTCCCCGCGCGGTCAGCATCAGCACCGGGGTGGCCAGCGCCTGCCGCCTCAACTCGGCGCACAACGCCAGTCCATCGAGCTTCGGCATCATGACGTCGAGCAGGATCAGGTCGGGTTTCTCGCCGACGGCCAGCGCCATCCCGGCTTCTCCATCGGCGGCGGTGAGGACGCGGTAGCCGGCCGCCTTCAGGATGTCTTCGAGTGCCATGCGCATCGGCGTCTCGTCTTCGACGACGAGGACGCGCGGCCCCGGCGTGGGAAGAGACATATCTACTCGATATTGTCAGGGCGGAGGCAAGCTCCGCCCCTACGCACTACGCACTCCCAACCCCGGCAACTCGATCGCAAAGCGGCTGCCCGCACCGGGGCTGCTGCGCACCACGACGCGCCCGCCGTGGGCCTCCGCGACGTGCTTCACGATGCTGAGGCCGATGCCGATGCCCTGCGTCTCGCGGCGCAACTCCGAGCCGCGGCGGTAGAACGGCTCGAAGATGCGTTCCTGCTCGTCGGCCGGGATGCCGGGGCCGCGGTCGTCCACGAAGAGTCGGAGGATGTTTGGTTCGAGTTCCAGTCCGACGACGACGTCGGCGCCGGCCGGCGAGTGCTTGATCGCGTTGTCCATCAGGTTGACGAGCGCCTGCTGGAGCGCGTGGTGGTCGACCCGGGCCTGTTTCAACGCCGCCGCCGCGGGCAGCGACGCGCAAACCAGCCTCACCTCCCGCTGTCCGGCATACGGCCGCATCACCTCGATCGTCTGCGTGAGAAGCGCCGGCAGGTCGGTGGCCTCGAAGGTGTACTGCCTGCGTCCCCGATCGATCCGGGAGAAGTCGAGCACGTTCTCGACAAGCGATGACAGCCGGCGGCATTCCTGGCCGATCATCCGCAGATAGTCCTGATGCCGCTCGCCGGGCGGGACGGTGCCTCGCTCCAGGTTCTCCGTCATGAGCCTGACCGCGGCAATCGGCGCCCGCAGTTCGTGCGAGACACTCGCGACGAAATTCGACTTCAGCTCGCCCAGGCGGCGCTGCCGCTCGAACGCCCGCCAGGCGACGGCCAGACCGGCAAACGCTGCGAGCGTGGCGATCACGATCAGGCCGATCGCGATCCGCACGCGCACCCGATAGCTGGCGTACAGCAAATCGGGGTCGGTGAGTTCCAGGGCAATTGTGAACGGATGACCGCCCGGCACTCCGTTGAGTCGGACAACGCCGGGCGTCTGCTGGCGCGCGGCAATTGCCTGCGACGCGACGCGCGTCAACTCGCCGGCGAACGTCGAGACGGCATCGGCCGGCAGGGCCAACGGCACGTCGATCTGCCCTGAAGCAGAGGCCAGCTCTATCGGGCGTGCCACCTTCGAAGACGCGCCGCGCGCGGCCCAGGTCCGACCGCCCAGGCGAAGGCTGGCCCTCTCGTATCTCGGAACGTCATCACCCGCAGACGCGGCCGCCTGGAACACGCGTTCAATGACCGACGCAGGCACTAACGTCACGTGGAACGCGGTACGCGGGGCGGCGCCCGAAACGACGTCGTTCCCGACGAGGGGGCGTACCAGCGCCACCCACGCGCCCTGCCCGGCATCGAGCCAGGTCT
>Ga0316624_10000829_pt1 | contig 11390 bp, 10 predicted proteins | sample OWC_Aug_N3_C1_D5_FD_207657 | JGI IMG/M metagenome (GOLD analysis project Ga0316624, IMG submission 207657) | Wetland soil microbial communities from Old Woman Creek delta, Ohio, United States - OWC_Aug_N3_C1_D5_A | ecosystem: Environmental > Terrestrial > Soil > Wetlands | place: USA: Ohio...
AGCTCACGGCCGAGCGTATCTTCGCCAATGGCATCCGCTATCACACGCCCTACGACGCGCTCAACGACATGCGCAACATGGAAGTGCCGGTGCGCGCCGCCAAAAAGGTCGGCCTCTACACGGCCGGCGGCGTCGTCTACACGCTCAGCCCGGTGCATACCGACGCGTATTTCGCCCGCAAGACTAGTGAGCTTGTGCAACTCGGCGTCGATGCGGTCTATATCAAAGACCCGAGTGGGCTCTTGACGCCCGAGCGGGCCAACACCTTGATCCCCGCCGTCAAGGCGGCCTGCGCGGGGCTGCCGCTGCATTTGCACTCGCATTGCCTCACCGGACTCGCGCCCTATACGGCCTGCCGCGCCGCCGAGCTCGGCATCGACGTCATCCACACCGCGACATCCACGCTTGCCGACGGTGCTTCACATCCGGCGACTGAAACGCTGGTACAAAACCTTCGCCGCAGCGGCTTTGACGTGGCGGTGGATCTCGCGCCCGTCGAGGAGGTCGCCGAGCGCCTGCGCTATATCGCCAAGCGCGAGGGCAAGCCGGTGGGCGCGATCGCCGAATTCGACGCCTTCCATTACGAGCATCAGATGCCCGGCGGCATGGTGTCCAATCTGAAGTCGCAGCTGGCGACGCTCGGCATCGCCCATCGCCTGCCCGAGGTTCTGGAGGAGGCCGCGCGTGTGCGCCACGAACTGGGCTATCCGATCATTGTCAGCCCGTTCGCGCAGTTCGTGATGACGCAAGCCGTGCTCAACGTCATGGGCAAGGAGCGTTACGCGACGGTACCCGACGAGGTGAGAAAATACGTGCTCGGCTACTACGGCGAAATCGCCGGGCCTATCGACCCCAATCTCTACGACCACATCACCAACGGCGCCGAACCGATCACCGCCCGTCCGGGCGACCTGCTGGAGCCGGGGATTCCGAGAATCCGGCGCGAGCGCGGGCCGTTCGCATCCGATGACGACCTACTGCTGGCGGCTTTTTATGCCGAGCGCGAATACGACGCGCTCAAGGCTGCGGGGCCCATCGATACGAGCTATCCGCTGGCGTCCACGCCGCTGATAACCCTGCTCAAGGAGGTCGCGCAACGGCGCGATATCCGCTCATTCCATTTCATTCAACGCGCCCAGGAAAACGCATGAACCGGCACGAGGGGCCGCAAAAAGATCCGCAACAGCCGCCGCGATAAAGCGACGGCAAAACCAGAGGGGGAGCGCAAGTGCAGGCAAAACAGGGTGGCTTTGGCACATCGATCGGCACGATTGCGTTTGCGAGTGCGATCGGCACGACGATCGAGTGGTACGACTTCTTTCTGTTCGGCACGGTGACGCCTATCGTGTTCAACAAACTGTTTTTCCCAAACTTCGACCCGGTCGCCGGCACACTGCTGGCGTACACGACGTTCTTCGTCGGCTTCCTTTCGCGCCCGATCGGCGGCGTCATCTTCGGCCACTACGGCGACCGGATCGGCCGCAAGACGGTGCTGATCCTGACGCTCGTCATCATGGGTCTCGCGACATTCCTGATCGGATTCCTGCCGTCCTATGCCAGCCTCGGCATCTGGGCGCCGATCCTTTTGCTGGGGCTTCGGATTTTCCAAGGCATCGGCATCGGCGGCGAATGGGGTGGCGCCGTGCTGATGGCGGTCGAACATTCGCCTGAAGGCCGGCGCGGCTTCTATGGGACCTGGCCGCAAATCGGCGTACCGGCCGGCCTGCTGCTGAGCGCGGCCCTGGTTTACGTGCTCTCGTATCTGCCCGAAGACGCGTTCTACTCCTGGGGCTGGCGCGTCGCCTTTTGGGTCAGTGCGGTACTGGTCGCGGTCGGCCTCTATATCCGCTTGAAGATCATGGAGACGCCCGCTTTCACGCGGATCCAGCAAGCGCAAAAAATCGTGCATGTGCCGGTGGTGGAGCTGTTCCAGACGCACGGCTGGAACACGCTGCTCGGCCTCGGCGCGCGCTATATCGAGGGTGTGACCTTCAACATCTTCGGCGTCTACATCATCGCCTATTTGACCGGCGCGCTGCAACTGCCCCGGCAGACGGCGCTGGCGGGCGTGATGATTTCGTCGGCGATCATGGTCGTCATGTTGCCGATCTTCGGAAACCTGTCCGACCGCATCGGACGCCGCCGGCTCTTCGCGGTCGCCGGCCTGTTGATCGGCATCCTGTCGTTTCCGGCGTTCATGCTGATGGAAACCAAGGAGCCGCTGCTAGTCTGGATCGCCATCACGGTGCCGTTCGGCATCGTCTACGCCGCCGTCTACGGACCGGAAGCCGCTCTGTTCTCCGAGCTGTTCGACACACGCGTACGCTACACGGGCATCTCGTTCGTGTATCAATTCTCCGGCATCTTCGCGAGCGGGTTGACGCCGATCATCGCGACCGCGCTACTGCCGGCGGGCGGCGGCAGGCCGTGGCTGATTTGTCTCTACGTGCTGGTGGTCAGCGTGATCAGCGCCGCCTCAGCCATGGCGATGCGGGAAAGCCACAAGCGGGACATCACGCAAGACGTCATCGCTCGCGCCACAACCTAGCGCCTGCCCGGTACGTCGTAACGCAACAGGAAACTGCAACGCGGCATCATGGATCTCAACCTGAAAGGCCGCGTTGCAGTCGTCACGGGAGGCGCCGCCGGGATTGGCGAAGCCATCGCGGGCGCGCTGGCCGCCGAAGGTTGCGTGGTGGAAATTCTCGATCTGAATAAGAGCGCAGCCGCGAAAGCGGCTGCCTCATTGACCGAGCGCGGTTTGCATGCGCACGCAACGGCGGCCGACGTCGGCGATAGCGCCGCTGTGACCGAGGCCTTCCGGCAAATTGCCGGGCGCACCGATCGGCTGGATATTCTGGTCAATGCGGCGGGCTTGTTGTCGACCGGGCCGGTTGCCAGCTTGCCGGCCGAGGAGTGGGACCGGATAAGCCGGGTCAACGTGGCCGGCGTGCTGAACTGTGCGAGAGCGGCCATGCCGACCATGACGCGCCACGGCTACGGCCGCATCGTCAACATCGCCTCGGTGTCGGCCATGCGCGGCGGCGGCTCGGTGGGAAATACTCTTTACGGAACGACCAAGGCAGCCGTGGTCGCCTTGACGATGGGCTTGGCGCGCGAACTCGGCCCGCATGGAATTACCGTGAATGCGATTGCGCCCGCGATTGCCGACACCGCCATGACGCACGCTGCCCTCACCGCGGACGCGCGTCAGAAAATATTGACCCGCATTCCGCTCGGCCGTCTCGCAACGGTCGCCGATGTTGCCGATCTGGCCGTCTTTCTTGCGTCCGAACGGGCAAGCTTCATTACCGGCTCGGTGATTGCGGTCGACGGCGGTTTGCTCACAACCTGAGGCAACGAGATTTTACCCATGAACCTGACAGAGCTTTCCGCCGTGGGGATCGTTGCTTCGGCCGGGCTTGTGCGTGGGACGACGGGTTTTGGCGGCGCCATGCTGATAACGCCCATGCTGTCGGTCTTGATCGGCCCGGTGCCGGCGGTCGTCACGGCGCTCATTCTCGAAATAGCGGCTGCATTGGTCATGTTCCCGGATGCTCTCCCCAAAGTGCAATGGCGGACGCTGAGTTTCCTGGTTATCCCGGCGATCGTAACCGTTCCGGTTGGCGGTTATTTCCTTCTGACCGTCGATGCCGCGATCGCGCGCAAAATGATCGCCGGCGTCGTCATCATATTCAGCATCATGCTCCTGCTCGGTCTGCGTTATACTGGTTCTCCCCGCCCGGTTACGTCGGTAGCGCTCGGAAGCCTGGTCGGAGCGTTGCTGGGCGCGACGAGCGTGGGGGCGCCTCCGGTGATCCTCTATTTGTTATCCGGGCCCGACTCTGCGGCCGTGACGCGCGCGAATCTCACCGTTTTTGTCACGGCGATTTCGGTCATTGGCATTGTCATGCTGGGGGTGGCCGGCGCCATTACGCAGCCGCTCGGCGCCTTCGCCGCCGTCCTCGTAGTCCCGTTCCTTCTGTCGACATGGCTCGGGGGCAAACTTTTTGCGCGGCTGAGCGACCGCGGCGCGCGGCAATTTGCACTTATCTTGATGCTATGTGTCGGAATTGCGAGTCTTGCCATTTAGAGCCAGCGCCAGCCGGAACGAAACTGAACGATAAGGACAAGGGAACATGAATCGTAAGGTTATGATAACTTGCGCGGTCACCGGATCCGCGGATACGCCCGCCCGCAATCCTGCGGTCCCAGTAACGCCAGATGAGATTGCGAAATCGGCGATCGATGCCGCCAAGGCCGGCGCGACCATTGTGCACATCCACGTGCGCGACCCGAAGACGACGCGGCCGAGCATGGACCTCGCACTTTACCGCGAGGTCGTACAACGCATTCGCGCGAGCGGCTCGGATGTGCTCATCAATCTCACCACTGGACCCGGCGCGCGCTTCATTCCCGGCCCGGACGATCCGCTCACGCCCGCTCCCGGCAGCACTCTCTCGTTGCCGGCGCAGCGCGTGCGGCATGTGATCGAGCTTGCACCGGATATATGCAGCCTCGACATGGGCAGCATGAATATGGGCAATCAGGTCTTCATCAACACGCCCGCCCATCTGGAGGCGATGGCGGTCATGATCCGCGATGCAGGCGTGACGCCCGAGCTGGAAGTGTTTGAAGCCGGCCACCTCATGCTTGCCAACCGGCTGATCGAGAGCGGCCATATCAAGCCTCCCGGGTTGTTCCAGATCTGTCTCGGGATTTCCTGGGGGCAGCCGGCAAATCCGGAAGCGGTGGCCTACATGCGCAGCCTGCTACCGCCCGGCGCGGTCTGGTTCGCCTTCGGCATTTCATTACATCAATTTCCCATTGCGGCGCAGACCGTGCTGCTCGGCGGCCACGTGCGTGTCGGCTTGGAGGACAATCTCTATATGGAGAAAGGCAACCTCGCGCCAAGCAATGCCGCGTTGGTGGAAAAGGCCGCGAAGATTATCGACATTCTGGGCGACCAGGTCGCCACGCCGGCCGAGGCGCGGCAGATGCTCGGGCTGGCAAAAAGCTAAATCCGATATTCATTGAATCGTGACGTTCCCGTACCTATCGATCGAGGCGACAGCCCCCTCGAACCGGGGATCCTTGGTGCCGTGCATTTCACCCGCGCGCGTAACCGTAATCCCGGATGCCGGGCCATAGAACTCCTCAAGCTTGATGATCCGAGCGCCTTCAGCGATCGAGCTTAGCGCGGGCTCCACCTCGATTTGTCCCGCAACGCTGGTCGCTACGCGCGGCCGAGATATTGCTTCGGACAGTGGCCGGCCGGCCGCAAGGACGTCTATCAGGCTCGTCATGATGGTCGCGGGGATGCGATATCCGCCCGGTGTTCCGAGCGCGTAGCGGACCGCGCCGCCAGCATGCGCGATCACCGGCGCTATGTTGCTCTGTGCGAATCTGCGCCCGCTGGCCTTGTCGTCGACCAACAGGTTGGCGCCGCAATTCAGGATGATCCCCGTGCCGGGCGCGATCAGCGTACTGCCGAACCACAGCGGTCCATGCGTGAACGTCAATGATATAAGCTTTTCTTCAGCGTCGGCCGCACAGAGATGGGTGGTGTGCTGGATGGCCCGCGCGGAAGCGATGAGCGATCGCGTTTCGGAACTGCGCGCCTGCCAGGCTGCCCGCAATGCCGCGGCCACGCGCTCAACGTAGACCTGATCGCGATCGGCCGGCCATTGCGCGGAGCCGGCTCCCGCGAGGGCCGACACAAGCACGCCGAAACCGGTGGTCTCGGGCCGCGGGCCGTAGATCGAAGCCTCGCCAAAGCTGAACCCGGCCGCCGAGAAATCCGTGACTTCGTGATCCGCAAAATCGCGCGCACTCAATACCCCACCGGCGCGCCGGACGGTTTGAACAACGGCATCGACGAGCGGACCATTGTTGAAGGCGTCGGCCCCGTTCTGCGCAATTGCCTGCAGGGTTCGGCCGAGATCGGGCTGCCGGAGACGGCTCGGCGCCGTGGTCAAATCTCCTTCGGCCGCAAAGTTGCGCCAAAACTCAGGAGCAAATGCTTCGGGCTCGCGCCGGGCCCAGGCGAAGGCGCGCGCAAGATCAGGACCTACTACGAATCCTTCATCGGCAAGCTTTAGTGCCGGGGCAACTACGTCTGCCCAAGGCAATCGACCGAAACGGTCGTGGATATGGCGAAGCCCCGCGACAACGGAAGGCCGCGACACGGAAAGACCGCCATAGATGAACCCGCCGCGTCGAGGCGCCAGGTCCAAATTGACGTCCTCGATCGCGAATGGCGGTGCGGTATTAAATTCGACTTGCAGAGGCGGCGATGAGCCATCGAGGCTGATGACGGCATAGCCGCCATAGCCGCCGATCCCGCAATTCGCGGGATCGGTCACGGTGAGCGCGAAGGCGGTGGCGACCGCGGCGTCGGCCGCGGTGCCCCCGGCGGCGAGCATACGCGCGCCCGCCTCTGCTGCCTCTTTGCGCGCGGCGGTAACGACGCCGGCCGTACTCATTCCGGCTATTTGTTCTTGAGCGACGCCTCCGCCTTCTCAAGGAACGAATAGTCGACGTATTTGCCGACCCAGCCGTCGACATCTTTGACGAGATCGGCCGGGATCTTGCCTTGCTTGGCGATGGTCTGCAGCAAGATGCGCGTCGACGGCATGTCCATCCGCGGCTGGGTCACGTCCACGGATCCGAGCGCCGTCAGAGCGACTGGAACCGCCTTCGGGTCGTTCATCTTTTTAGCGATCAGCTCGGCGGTCTTTTCTTTGGGATTGTTCTTGATGTAGTCGATGCCGCGGAGCGTGGCCCGCACGAAACGCACGATCAGATCGGGATTTTCCTTGGCGATTTTGGTCTGGAAAATCAGCTCGAGGCTTTCCGCGTTGTTGATCGGCGGCATCTGTGCGATGTAATGCAGCATGTTCGGGCTTTGCGCGATCGCTTGCGCCGAGGCCGGCTCCCAACCGATGAACGCTTCGACCTCACCCTTCTCGATCATGATCGCGATGTCGGAGATCTTGCCGAACACGCGGTGAAATTTGAGTCCTTGCGACTGCTCGGCATAGCCGAGCACGGCATCGTGAATCGTGCCAACGCCCGGCGAGCCCACGTTCTTGCCGTCCAGCTGCTTATAGGACGTATACTCTTTCTTGCCGACGAGCGCGGCGTTACCTTTCGTCACCGACATCACGAGCTTGAAATCGCCGCCCCGCGCCGCGAACTGCATGAACGGCACGATCGCCGCCATTTCCGCGTCGATGGATTGATTGGCAAAATCGAGCAGGCCAGCCGGCCCGTTGGCATAGGTTCTCCGGTCGATCTTGATTCCTTCATCGGCGTAATAGCCGAGCGCCTCCGCGACCCAAACCGCCGCATAGTCGACCTCGGATCCCGTTTCGTCGGCCAATTTCACCGTCGTCATCGGCTTGCCTTGCGCCGCCGCGCCCGTCGGCGCGCCGAATGTCAGGCCTGCCAGGAAAGACGCCAGCAACATCGCCAACACCGTTCGCAGAAAACCGAATTTCGCGTGGTTCATTGTCACCTCCCTTTGTTTTGAGCTCTGTGCCTTATTGATTAGCGTCGGTAGCGGACGACGCGCCCTGCAGCTCGTGCAGCACCCTCGCGCATTGCGCCCGCAGTGCCGTGAAGTCGGAAGCCAGTGGATTGCGCGGCCGTGCAAGCGAAACTTCATACTCAGCGGCGATGCGGGCCGGCTTCCTGGACAGGATGATGATTCGATCGCCGAGGAAGACGGCCTCTTCGAGATTGTGAGTGACGAAGATGATCGTGCGGCGCCGGTGTTCCCAGATTTCCAGTACCTCGCGCTGCATGCGTTCGCGCGTCGGCTGATCGAGGCTGACGAACGGCTCGTCCATCAGAATCAAATCGGCATCGGTTGCGAATGCCCGCGCTATCGCGACGCGCTGCTTCATCCCGCCCGAGATCTGATGCGGATAATATTTTTCGAACCCGCGCAAGCCGACGAGATCGATGATGTCTTCGACCTTTTGGCGAATGAGCGCGGCCGGCGCCCTCTTGATGCGCAAACCGGTCGCGATGTTGTCCCGCACCGTCAGCCACGGAAGCGTGGAAGGTTCCTGGAAGACAAAGGAGATGTTGTCTCGCTTGGGATCGACCGGCTTGCGATCGATCAAAATCGACCCGCGGGACGGCTTTAGAATACCGGCCAGCATGTCGAGCAGCGTGGTCTTGCCACATCCAGACGGCCCGCAGATGCACAGAAATTCGTTTTCCCTGACCGAGAACTGCAGCCGGTCGTGAACGACGTAAGTGCCGAACTGGTGCGATACGTCGACCGAAACCTTCGGCTCCGCCCTCTTCTCGTCCGGGCGTGCGGGCTTCGCGATATCGCGTATCGTCTCGTTCATAGCTCGACCTGCCAGCGCCAGCGGAAGAGGTAACGTTCGGCGACCAGCAATGCCTCATTCATCAGAAAACCGATGGCTCCGATGAGGAGCATCCCGACGATGATCGGCGGAATCTGAACAAGCTCGGCGTAATTCGTCATCATGCGGCCAAGCCCGACCGAAATTCCGCCGGCGAGCTCAGCGGCGACGATCGTGAGCCAGGCGGCGCCCAGCGCCACCCGCATGCCACCGAGGATGTCGGGCAGGACGGTCGGCACGATGACATGCAACAAGATCCAGCGCTTGCTGGCGCCGTACACCATCGCCACCTTTCGATGAATCGGCTCGACCCGCGCAACACCGACAAAGGTCGTCGTAAAAACCGGAAAGAAGGCGCCGATGAAGATCAGGAAGGCAAAGCGCGTCAGTCCGGAGAAGAAGATGATCGCGAGCGGAATCCATGCAATCGGCGGAATGAAACGGAATGGCTCGAGCACGACGCGCGTATAGTTGTAGAGCCGCGGGTTAAGGCCCATCAGCAAGCCCAAGGGCACACCGGCCACGCAGGCGAACGCGAAGCCGACCAGAACGCGCTCGATGCTTGCCCAGGAATGCTCCCACAGCGAGTGACCAAACGTATCGCCGTGCACCGCCAAGTTGAGGAACGACGAAACGATGGCGAGCGGCCCGGGGAAGAAGGGCGAGTGGATAATGACGGTCAACAGCTGCCAAGCGCCGAGCGCGATGCCGAGAACGACCGCGTTCCAGGCTACGCTCAGTAAGACCGCTGAGAGCTTCGTGCGTTTTTCGGTGCCGCTGCCTGGCGCCAGCTCAGCAATCAGATTCGACGTTTCCGTCATGACACCGCTCCCTGCGCGCTGCGCCAGCGCGGTTGCGACCGGGATACTTGCGGCGCGTCGCTCAAATAAATCCGGCTCACCTGGCGTTCCGCGAGCTCGCGGATCAATCTGACCACCGGCTTCTCAAAAGAGTACTCGGTCTTCATGGCGCCGGCAGCCAACATGCCGTCGACCTTGTCGCCCGCAAACATCGCGCGCAAAAGGCGTTCGTCATCGCTTGCATTGGGATACCGCTTGCGCAAGTTGGCCGCCGTCGGAGGCAGCGGCTGCGGCTTTAATGCGATGTGCGCAGAGCCGTTCGCAACGACTCGATCGAGAATGTCCGGCTCCACCGGCGCGAGCAGCTTGCCGTAGTAGCCGAGGGCGTATTTCTTTACTTCGTCCGGAATAAAGCGGTAGCGCTCGCCGTGCACGACGTTCAGGACCGCCTGGGTGCCGACAAACTGCGCGAACGGCGTGATCATGATGGGATAGCCGAGTTCGTTGCGGACGCGGGCGCATTCCTCGAGCAATTCCTGGAATTTGTGCGACAGGTTCAATTCGCGCAGTTGCGACTTGAAATTGCTCAGCATGCCGCCCGGGATCTGGTGCTCATAATGAAAAGCGTCGTATTCAAGCACCTCACCCAGCGGCTTGCCCTCTTGTTCCGCGACGCGACGGAAATGATCGCCGACTTGGTCCAGCAAGTCGTCGTCCAGATCCAATTGGTAGCCGAGCGCACGAAGGTTTTTCGCCATCGATTGAGCGGATGGCTGCGCCGCGCCATTCGCCAACGGTGCGATCGAGGTGTGGATGCTATCCGCGCCGGCCTCGACGCCCTCGATGTAAACCAGCGGCGCGACGCCCGTGAGGCAATGGCTGTGCAGCTCCAAAGGCACATCGCCGATCGCCGCCTTGAGCGCCGGCACCAAGGTGCGGATGCGATCGACGGTGAGCAAGCCGCCGGCGTCCTTGAGCCAGATGGCGTCCACTTTCCCGCGCTCGATCAGGTCTTTAGCCGTCTTGACGTAGAGCGCGTCGGTATGGACCGGCGAGAGGCTGTACGAAAGAGCTCCGATGGTACGAACGCCGAGCTGGCGGGCGACGTTCAGGCCGGCAAGCATGTTGTCGACGTCGTTCAAGCCGTCGAAAGAGCCGATCTCACGAATTCCGTTGGCGACCAGCCGCTCGACCCACAGCGCTACGATGTCGTCCGCCACGAAATCGAAAGTAACGATGTTCTTTGAGCGCAAGAACGAACTTAACGGCGTCTTGTGGACGCGTTCGCGCAGAAGCCGAACGCGCTCCCAGGGATTTTCCTTCAGGAACCGCACGCATACATCGAACTGCACCGCCGCGATGGCTTCGATCCGCTGAAATCCGATCCGATCCATCAGCTCGGCGACCGGCAGCATGTGCGCCGTCGTCATGCGTGTCGCCCATAGACATTGGTGGGCATCGCGCAAAGTCTGATCGACGACCGTGATAGGGCTCCGCTTGCTCGGGCCTTTTGGTGCGAGCGTCAAGGCGTCCGCATTTTCTGCTGGCCCGGGCCTGACGGATTTTGTCACGACATCAGGACCCGGATTTCAGGGCTTCCAGACGTGGGGCTATGTCCGGACGAGCAAGCGCCGTCGCGTTGGATCCGCATCCGAAAGCCGCCCCACGCCAAATCGATTTGACTAAGGCGCGGGTCGCCATCGATCGCTTCGAGCAGCTTCGTCACGTCCTCGTGGGTAATTTCCATATCCAACGCCAAGCCCTCGTTGGCGGCCTATCCGCCCTACCGCAATGGGGCGATTGCCGCGATCTTGCTTGTGAGAATTCAGGCGCACGCTCTTTGCGTCCGGCCATGTTCATGCCCGCGTGGTTTCCGTGTCCAATGCGGAGAGCATCGCTGGCGATCGCTTTGCGCGTATCGAATGCTCAGCTTCGCGCAGATTCTTTCGCGGCGTTCTTCATTTGCGGTCCGCTACGTACGAAGGGCGCCCCTTGCCGCAGCGAATTCCTCCCTTGTTGTTGTAAGCGTTTTCATTTTTCACATTTTAGTATGGCCGAGCGCTCTGCTGTCAAGGAAAACCGGGCCGCGATCAGTTCGCGCTTTCACACGTTGTGGTTGGGCGTCACCCGCGCGATGTCCTCCAGCAGCAAGAGCATGGCCGTGCAGTCCTGATCCTCACGGCCCCAAGGCCGGGCAAGCGCGAAA
>Ga0316624_10000831_pt1 | contig 11385 bp, 11 predicted proteins | sample OWC_Aug_N3_C1_D5_FD_207657 | JGI IMG/M metagenome (GOLD analysis project Ga0316624, IMG submission 207657) | Wetland soil microbial communities from Old Woman Creek delta, Ohio, United States - OWC_Aug_N3_C1_D5_A | ecosystem: Environmental > Terrestrial > Soil > Wetlands | place: USA: Ohio...
GCGAAGCCGCAGACCGGCTTGCCGTTGCGAACGACATCGGTGATGACCGCGACCACCGACGTGGTCATCTCGGAAAAGTCGAAGCTTGAATTGGCGAGCGTCGACTTGAGCGGGATCGCGATTTCGCGGATATCGACGATGCGCATGACGACTGTTTCTCCGTTGTCATGCACGGGCTCGACCCGCGCATCCCGCTTAGTGGCGCACCGTGCTCATCTAAGCGAGATGGCCGGGACAAGCCCGGCCATGACGGTCTTGGTGATCGCAGATCGTTACTCGATCTGCTTGATGTTGGCCTCCGCAATCACCTTCTTCCACTTTTCGACCTCGGACTTGATGTAGGCCGCAAACTCGGCGGACGAGCCGCCTTCCGGCTCGAAGCCGAGCGGGATCATTTTAGCTTTCATGTCGGGCAGCGCGACAATCGCAGCGATCTCGCGCTGCAAGGTGTCGACGACCGCCTGCGGCGTGCCCTTCGGCACGAACACGCCTTGCATCGTCTCGGAATCCTGGCCGGTGATGCCGGCCTCCGCCAAGGTCGGTACGTCCGGCAGCGCCGAGGAGCGCTTCTTGGTGGTGACCGCGAGCGCGCGCAGCTTGCCGGTCTTGACGAGCTGCGTGGTGGGCGTCATGGCGACGAACGACATCGGCGTTTCGTTGGCCATCACCGACTGCGCGACCGGCCCGCCGCCCTTGTAGGCCGCGATGACGAAATCGAGGTGATAGGTCGCCTTGAACAGTTCGGCGGCGAGATGCGGCGTGGTGCCGATGCCGGGCGAAGCGTCGGTGAATTTATTGGGATTGGCCTTGATCAGCTCGATCAACTCCTTGGCGGTCTTGGCTTGAATCGAAGGGTTGACGATCAGGATGTTGGGTGTAACCGCCGCCAGCACGACCGGGATGAAGTCCTTATACGGGTCGTAGGGGCAATTCTTGTACAGGCTCGGATTGACCACATAGCTCGATGAGGCGAACAGGATCGTGTAGCCGTCGCCGGGTGCTTTTGCCACGTTGACCGTGCCGATATTGCCGCCGGCGCCGGCGATGTCCTCGATATAAAAGCGCTGGCCGAGCTTTTCGGTCAGCTTCGCCGCGACCAGCCGCGCCATGACGTCGGTCGGCCCGCCGGCCGCGAACGGCACGATGATCTTGACCGGATGGTCGGGATAGCCGGCTGCCGAAGCCGGCAGGCCGGCGAAGAAAGCCGCGCACACCGCGGCACAGGCGGCCAGAATTCGCACGAACGGACGCATCGGCACCTCCCGGTTTTTTTTCATCGTAGCATCGCGCGCCCATCCTGCCAGTGGGGGCGCGAAGCAAAACGCCCAAGCCAGCGGGAACCGGCTTGGGCGGGATTGATTGGGCTGCCGGCTCTCGTCAGGCCGGCGGCGTCAACGGCTCAAGGACAGACCAGGTCGTTCCAGAACCACTCGCCTTCGACATTGATCCAGCACGGGCCGATACCGTACTCGTACCACTTGCCGTGCCAGCTGTGCCGGTGGTGGCCGTACCAGACATGACCATTGTACTTTTTGCCCATGACGTAGGTCTTTTTGACGTGAACGTTCTTGTGCATCTGCTGCTTATGCGCCTGCTGCTTATGCGCCTGCTGCTTGTGCGCCTGCTGCTTGTGATCCTTGGCAAGGACCGATTGCGGCATTGTCAGGGCGAGCCCGAGCCCAAGCACGGCGACAATCGAAAGGAAGATCGAAAACTTCTTCAACATCGCGTTTCCTCTTCTAAGGTTGGCGGGAAGGGAATTGCCTTCTCACGCACTAGTTTGATTGTCGTCTTCATTGGCTGAACGTTCGATGAACCGAATATCTTAACGTTTAGCCGCGCGCGGGCAGGGGCTTGCTTCGCAAGGCCCGGAGGGCTGTATTTCGCCTCAAGACGCCAGCCGACGATCCTTTTCAGCAGGGGAAACTCAATGCCCGCCCGCAAGATCACCCGTCAGGACATGCGCGAGGCCGCGGAGAAGTACAAGAATTGGGGCAAATGGGGTCCGAACGACGAGATTGGCACGCTCAACTACACCAGCGCGCAAGATATCGTTGCCGCCACGCGCCTCGTCAGGAAGGGCAAAGTGATCTCGCTCGCGCTCAATTTCGACTACACCGGGCCGCAAGGCGCCAAGAGCAAATATCCGGCCATGGGCCGCACCAATCCGATCCACACAATGCTGCGCACCGGCACCGATGCCTATTCCGGCGTGCTCGACAAGCGCGGCATCCGCGCCGCCGACGATATCGTCACCATGCCGTTGCAATGCGGTACGCAGTGGGACGGGCTCGGCCACGTGTTCTATGAGAATTACATGTGGAACGGCTACGACTGCCGCGAGGTGACCTCGGCCGGCGCGCAGAAATGCGGCATCGAGAAGACCAAGAACAAGATGGTCGGCCGCGGCGTGCTGCTCGACGTTGCGCGCTTCAAGGGCGTGGAGTCGCTCGACGACGGCTACGGCATTACCTGCGCCGATCTCGACGATTGCGCGAAAAAGCAAAACGTGGAGGTCAAGCGCGGCGACTACGTGATCGTGCGCACCGGCATGATGGAGCGCTGCCAGAAGGCCGGCAGCTGGGACGGCTATCCGGGCGGCGACGCGCCGGGCTTCGCGTTCGAGACGCTGGACTGGATCAAGCGCACCGAATTGGCCGCGCTCGCCAGCGACACTTGGGGCTGCGAGGTACGGCCGAACGAAAGCGAAGAGGGCATCAACCAGCCCTGGCACTGGATCACCATCCCGATCATGGGCATGACCATGGGTGAAATCTTTCAGTTGAAGGAACTGGCCGACGACTGCGCCGCCGACAAGGTCTATGAGTTCCTGTTCGTGGCGCCGGCGATCCCAATCACCGGCGCGGTCGGCTCGCCGGTCAATCCGCTGGCGATCAAGTGACCGCGAAGCGGTCATCCCGGACGGCGAAGCCGATCCGGGATCGTTACGGATACGGTATATGAAACGATCCCGGGTCTGCAGCGCACCACTTCGTGCTGCGCTGCGCCCGGGAAAAGTGGAGAGGCTTCAATGCCCAAACAATATCCCGTCATGCGCACCGAAGCCGAATGGAAGAAGATTCTAACGCCCGAGCAATTTTACATCATGCGTCAGCACGGCACCGAAATGCCCGGCAGCTGCGCGCTGTTGCACGAGAAGCGCGCCGGCACCTTCCATTGCGTTGCCTGCGACCAGCCGCTGTTTGCGTCCAAGCTCAAGTTCGAAAGCGGCACCGGCTGGCCGAGCTTCAACGATCCGATCCCCGGCGCGGTCGAGAGCGACACCGACACCAGCCACGGCATGGTGCGCGACGAGGTGCATTGCAGCCGCTGCGGCAGCCATCTCGGCCACGTCTTCAATGACGGCCCGCCGCCGACCGGCCTGCGCTATTGCATCAACGGCGTGGCGCTCAAGTTCGTGCTTGAGGCGGGCTAAGCCGCGCCCGGCTGCAGCTGGCTGCGCAGGTCAGCAAGCAGCGCCGGCAACTCGCGCAGCGCGGGGCAAGCGCCGAAGATGTAGTAATCCGGGCGCTTGACGATCACGTCGCAACCGTATTCGTCCATCAACCGGCCATATTGCCCGCCGGAGTCCGCGATCGCGTCGCGATCGTCCGCCAGCCGCACAAAGCGGCCGCCGAGCGAGCGCCAATAGTCGCGATCCTGCGGCGACAACACGGCGGCGGGGTCGCCACCGCGGGCAATGATCATGAAGCCGCGGCCGGCGAGATCGTCGAAGCGGCCTTCCGTGCCGTTGCGCCGAACCCGGCCTTGCACCAGGGCATCGCCGGCGCCGCGCACGCCGTTGCGCGCGACCAGGCCGGCTTGAAAGCCCGGCACCCGGAAGGCGATGAGTTGCTTCTGCCCGCGCGTGCGGTCCTTCTGCGCTTGCAACGCCATGAGCTGCTCATCGCGTTGCCTGACCTTCTCGGGATCGCGCTCGTTGACGTGCTGGCCGACGCGCATGCTTTCGACGATGGTCGCGCGCGCATTGGGCCCGCGTTCGGCTTCATAGGCATCGAGCAACGCGTCGGGCGCCAGGCCTCTGAGCACCAGATCAAGCTTCCAAGCCAGATTGTGCGCGTCGCGGAATCCTGAGCACAGGCCTTGCGCCAGGAACGGCGGCATCTGATGCGCGGCGTCGCCGGCCAGAAACACGCGCCCGACGCGCCAGCGCTCGGCATAGAGCGACTGGAATTTGTAGGAGGCGACGCGGATCAGCTCATACTCCTCCGGCGTCGCGCCCTCCGGCCTGTCCAGGCGCCGCCACACGCTCTCCGGCTTGATCGCGTCTTCCGGCGATTCGCCGGGAAAAATCATGAACGACCAGCGCCGGTGCCGCGGTCCCATCTGCAACGTAACGCCCGGCTGCTCCGGTTCGCAGAACTGGCGCATCGCCGGCAAGCCGGCGCGCGGGTGCTTGGCCTTGCCGTCGATCACCAGCCAGTTCTGATCGAAGCCGAGGTCTTCGTAGCGGATCCCCAAGGCCTCACGCACCAAGCTATTGCCGCCGTCCGAACCGATCAGATAGCGGCCTTGCACGCGGCGTTTTTCGCCCCCTTCGTTTTCTGCCGTGATCGTGACGCTGTCCGCATCTTGAGCGATGCCGGTCACGCGCTCGCCTTGGAATACGCTCACGCTCGGCTGCGCCCGGACCGCCGCATCCAACTCCGCCTCGAAGGCCGGCTGATAGATCGAGATATATTCCGGCCAGCCATGGGTGGCGTTCGGCGAGACGTCGCTCGACAGCAACACGCGGCCGTTCTTGGCCATTTCATAGACCGGCAGAAAATAGGTCGACGGCCATACCCGCTCGATGCAGCCGATCTCCTGGAACATGCGCAGCACGTCATCATGCACGATGCCGACGCGCGGAAGGTTGTAGAGCGTCTTGTGGCGCTCGAACACCGCGACGCGGTGACCGGCGCGGCCGAGCAGGGCGGCGGCCATCATACCGGTCGGCCCGTAGCCGACGATCAGGACGTCATACATGGCTCGCAAACCCGGCAGCTTCGAGCGTGGTGCGACTATAGCGCGAACGGCATTCGCGCGCCTACGGGAAACAATCCATGCTGACATTCGCGTGGGCAACCGCTATCTCTGATGCATGCTGGGACACAATCAGAAACGCATCGGCGCCGAGGTGCTGGCCGATATGCTGGCGGGCTACGGCGTCACGCACGTGTTCATGGTGCCGGCGGTGCTGCGGCGCACATTCGCCGAGATGGAGCGGCGCACCAAGATCGCGCGCGTGCATTGCCACGGCGAAAAGTCGGCCGCCTACATGGCCGACGGTTACGCTCGCGCCTCAGGCAAGCCGGGCATTTGCATGGCGCAGGTGATCGGCGCGCTCAATCTCGCCGCCGGCCTGCGCGACGCTTACCTGGCGCATTCGCCGGTGATCGCGTTCACCGGCGGGCGCGATCCCAAGACCAAGTTCCGCAAGGTCTATCAGGAAGTCGACGACGTGCCGGCCTTCGAGCCAGTCACCAAGTTCAATGCGACAATAGACGAAGTGGCACGCATTCCCGACATGGTGCGGCAGGCCTTCCGCACCGCTACCTCCGGCGCGCCCGGTCCGGTGCATCTGCAATTCCGTGGCAACGAGGGGCAGCTGGATTTGGAAGAAGCCGAGATGGAGGCGGCGGTGGAGGCGCAATTCGCGCGTGTGCCGCCGTTCCGGCCGCAGCCGGAGGCCGCGCATGTGCAGGCGGCGCTCGATCTTTTGCAAAAGGCGCAGCGGCCGATCATCATCGCCGGCGGCGGCGTGCGCGCTTCCGGCGCCGCGCGCGAGCTAGTGGCGCTGGCCGAAGCGCTGCAAATCCCGGTCGCCACCTCGCTCAACGGCAAGGACAGCATCCCCGGCACGCACCCGTTGTCGGTCGGCGTGGCTGGCAGCTATTCGCGCGAAAGCGCCAACCGCGCGGTCAACGCGGCCGACCTGGTCTGTTTCGTCGGCACCGAAACCGGCGGCATGACCACGCATTTCTGGGCGGTGCCGAAGATCGGCACGCCGGCGATCCAGATCGATATCGAACCGGAGGCGCTCGGCCGCAACTATCCCCTGCAAGCGAGCGTGCTGGGCGACGCCAAGGCCGTGCTCGCGGCCATGCTGACCAGTCTCGACAAGACCAGCGCAGCCAGGCGCGCGGCTTGGATCGGGGACATCGGCAATTTGCGCACCGACTGGTACGGCAAATACAAAGCCGATCTCGAATCCGACGCGATTCCAATCCATCCGGCCCGCATCTGCGGTGAACTCACAAAGCACATGCCGGACGACGCGATCGTCGTCGTCGATACCGGTCACGCCGGCATGTGGATGGGCGGCATGTACGATCTGCGCTCGCCGGCACAGAGCTATATGCGCAGCGCCGGCCATCTCGGCTGGGCCTTTCCAGCCGGCATCGGCGCCAAGGCGGCCTGTGCCGACCGCCCGGTGGTGGTGTTCACCGGCGATGCCGGCTTCTGGTATCACATCGGCGAAGTCGAAACGGCAGTGCGTTGGAACATCGCCAGCGTCACTCTTGTGAACAATAATGGCGGCGGCAACCAATCCAAACGCGGCTTCGACCGCGCCTATGGCGGCCAACAAACGCAACAAGCGCGCGAACTGTGGACCTATAACCCGATGAATTTCGCGCGGTTGGCCGAGGACATGGGCGCGCTCGGCATCCGCGTCGAGCGGCCGGACGGCATCGGCCCGGCGCTCGCCCGCGCGCTCGCCGCCAAGCGGCCCGCCGTGATCGATGTCGCCACCGACATCGAGGCGCTGGCGCCGACCGCGGTGGCCTGAAACGGCCACTAAACGGCCCCGGCCGAGTTTTGACACACGTCAAGGCGGCCCGTCCGGGGCGGCGATAGGAAAAATGCGAACCTTTGGCGCCTGACGCCTTTAGAGGAGCGCATGCAATGAAATACGTTCGCCTGCACGCCGACAAGAACGGCAACAGCCATTTCGAGGACGCCACGCTCACGCTCGACGAGGCCGACTACCGCCCGCCGGCGCCGCTGGCGTTCGTGTCGCACGCCTATCAGACCGACGGCGTGCAGTTCATCCGGCTGCCTGCCGGGTGGGCCGCCGATGCCATCCAGGTTCCGAAAAAGCAGTTCCTGGTCTGCCTGAAGGGCCACCTCGAAATGACGGCAAGCGACGGCAAGACCCGCAGTTTCGGGCCGGGCGATACCGTGTTGATGGAAGACGGCGAGGGCAAGGGCCACCGCGCCCGTGTCAAGGGCGACGAGTGCCTGGCGGTGGTGATCCCGGTCGACTAAGGGCGCTTGGCGCGGTCGAAAAACGCTGTGACAACCCGAATCTGATCGCCACTCGTCGAATAAACGACACGCAAGATGCGACCGTTGCGATGGACCGGTAAGCTCGAGCCACATTGGCCCGGCTCGGGTCTGGCTCCAGTTCGTCGGGCTCTCTGACGGTACGCTCAACCCAGTCGCGCTCGATGTCGCGTTCAGCCAGCATCGTTTCCGCATGGCGGGTGAATGAGAGACGACGCTCGGTCATTCCGCAGCAGTAGGAAGTTTCGCTCCGGCCGTGAGATGCTTGCGCGCGTCCAAAAACTCGAACGCCACGATCCGGCCTTCGGCGTCGAAATCCAGCACGACGCCGTTTGCGACTTCTTCGCTTTCAACTACGGGCGAATCGGCAAAGCGCACATAGAGCGCATCCGCCTCGGGGTCATAGATCGTTTTCATGTGGTACCATCCGGCGACTTATAGCATCACCGCAGTAAATAGCGAAGCGCTCACCCCTCCCCGATCTCCTTCAAAATCTCCGCCGTGTGCTGGCCGAGCAGCGGCGAGGGGTGCTCGGACGCCGCCTTCCAGCCGTCGATCACGATCGGCGTGCGCACGCCGGGGATCGTGCCGCCTTTGGCGGCGTCGGTCTTCAGCTCCAACCGCATGCCGCGATGGATCACCTGCGGATCCTCGAACACCTGCGCGACATTGTTGATCGGGCCGGCCGGCACCTGCACCGCTTCCAGCTTGGCGAGCAGATCGTCGCGCTTCATCGCCGCGGTAAGCGCGCTCATCCGCTCGATCAGCGCGACGCGGTGCTGCAGGCGGCCGGTATTGTCCTTGTAGTCCGGATTTTCCGCGAGCTCCGGCGCGCCCAGCACGCCGCATAGCTTGACGAATTGCGTGTCGTTGCCGCAAGCGATGATCACGTGGCCGTCGGCGACCGCGAACACCTGATAGGGAACGACATTGGCGTGCGCATTGCCGAGCCGCGTCGGGATCTTGCCGGAGATCAGATAGTTCAGCGCCTGGTTCGACAATACGCCGACGGTCGAATCCACCAGCGCCGTGTCGACATGGCAGCCCTTGCCGGTCTTCTCGCGTTCGTGCAGCGCGGCCAGGATGCCGATCACCGAATAGACACCGGTGAAAATGTCCGACACCGGAATGCCCACGCGGGTCGGCTCGCCGTCGGGCATGCCGGTGAGATCCATGACGCCGGCCATGCCCTGCGCCATCAGATCGTAGCCGGCGCGCTTGGCATAGGGGCCGTCCTGGCCGAAGCCGGTGACCGAGCAATAGATCAGCCGCGGGTTCTCCGGCGCGAGGCTTTTGTAATCGAGCCCGAACTTGGCGAGCCCGCCCACTTTGAAATTCTCGATCAGCACGTCGGAACGCGCGGCGAGCTTGCGCACGATGCGCCGGCCTTCGTCGCTGTCGAAGTCGACCTCGATCGAGCGCTTGCCGCGGTTGGCGCCGTGGAAATAGGCTGCGCCGATGTGCTTGCCGTCCTTGCCTTCCACGAAAGGCGGACCCCAGGCGCGCGTGTCGTCGCCCGCTCCTTTACGCTCCACCTTGACCACGTCGGCGCCGAGATCGGCGAGGATTTGCCCGGCCCAGGGCCCGGCCAGAATGCGGGCGAGTTCGAGGACGCGGAGGCCCGCCAACGGCTTCGACATGTCTTTATTGCTCCCAGCACCGCGGAATGAACGACAGTGGCGGGGGTTATAAAACCATCGCCGCGCGCTGGCCAGACAGGGAATTGTCAAATGGCCGCAGGGGGTTGGCCGCGATAATGCCAGCCGACTATGGCGCTGCGCCGCACCGGCGGCTAAGGTGGGTCAAGGGCGGCCTGTGAGTTTCCGCGATCCTGCGGGCCAAAGTTAAAAACCGCGGCGAATTATCCGCCGCCAGAAACGCACAAGGGAGGAAATCCGATGAGAACGATGAAGACTATCTTTGCCACGGCGGCAGCCGTCATGCTGTTGGCGAGCGCGGCGCAAGCGCAGGTGACGCTGCGAGCCTCGCACCAGTTTCCGGGCGGCAAAGGCGACGTGCGCGACGACATGGTGCAGATGATCGCCAAGGAAGCCGGTGCGGCCAATGTCGGGCTCAATGTCCAGGTCTATCCGGGCGCATCGCTGTTCAAGCCAAACGCGCAATGGAACGCGATGGTCGACGGCCAGCTCGACATCGCGCTGTTCCCGCTCGACTACGCCAGCGGCAAGGTGCCGGTATTCAGCGCCACGCTGATGCCCGGCCTCATTCGCAGCCAGGACCGCGCCAAGCGCGTCAACAATTCGCAGTTCATGAAGGACATGCGCGCGGAGATCGAGAAGCACGGCGTCATCGTTCTGTCCGATGCTTGGTTCGCCGGCGGTATGGCCGGCAAGGACGGCTGCCTGCAGAGTCCGACCGACTTGAAGGGCGTCAAGTTCCGCGCCGCTGGGCCGACCTTCGCCGCGATGTGGCAGGCGGCCGGCGCCAGCATCGTCAGCCCGCCGTCGAACGAAATCTACAACGCGTTCCAGACCGGCGTGGTGACCGGCACCGACACCAGCCTCGGCACCTTTGCCTCGATGCGGCTCTATGAGGTGACGAAATGCCTGACCGCGCCCGGCAACAACGCGCTGTGGTTCATGTACGAGCCGGTGCTGATGTCGAAGAAGAGCTTCGACAAACTCAATAAGCAGCAACAGGACGCGGTCATCAAGGCCGGCAAGGACGCGCAGGCGTTCTATGAGAAGAAGGCCGACCAGGTGAACGAGGACGCAATCAAGGCCTTCAAAGATCACAACGTCAAGGTCATCAGCCTGACCGATGCCGAATATAACGCCTGGGTCGACGTGGCGAAGAAGAGCTCCTATGCCACATTCGCCAAGAGCGTACCGAACGGCCAGAAGCTGATCGACGAGGCGCTTGCCGTCAAGTAAGGCCGAGCTTCGAATGGCCGGTCGGCGGATCATCCCCGCCGGCCGGCCTTCCCGCCCGGGGTGGGGCGGCTAGCGCGCTCGGAAACTCTCGCAAAATAATACAAGCCAGAAAACGAGACCCATGGACGCTTACATTCGGGCGGTCGCATTCCTCTCGCGCGTCGCCGGCGTGATCGCTGCTTTTTTGATCGGCGCCGCCGTGCTCGTGATCTGCCAAATGGTGGTCGAGCGCTACATCCTCAACATGACGACGATCTGGCAGATCGACGTGGTGACCTACTGCATCGTCGGCGCGACGTTCATCGGCAGCGCCTACGTGCTGATGACCCGCGGCCACGTCAATGTGGACGTCCTGCCGCTCTACTTGGTCGGGCGCGTGCGCTATTGGCTCGCGTTTGCCACGACGCTATCCGGTCTCGCCTTTTGCATCGTGCTGTTTGTGCTCTGCACGCTCTACTGGCGCGAGGCTTGGGTCAACGACTGGCACTCGGACACGGTCTGGCGCGCGCCGCTGTGGATCCCTTATTTCTCGATGCCGATCGGGCTTGGACTGCTCGTTCTACAATATATCGCCGAATTGATTTGCCTGGTGACCGGCCGCGCGCCGCCCTTCGGCATTCCGGAAAAGGCCGGCGCCGAAGAGATCGCGCAAGAGCTTGCGCGCGAGGCGCTGGGAGGTGCGGGGTGAGTCCGACCACGCAAGGCTCCTTAGTTCTGGTGGTGACGCTTTTGATGTTGCTGTCGGGCGTGCCGGTGGCGTTCGGCCTCGGCGCCATCTCCATCATATTTCTCCTGGTCTTCCAGGGCTTCTCCAGCATGCACGTAGTGGCCGAGACCTTCTATTCGGGTCTCGACGAATTCACGCTGGTCGCCATCCCCATGTTCGTGATGATGGGCGCGGCGATCGGCTCTTCGCCGGCCGGCAAGGACCTCTACGAGGCGCTCGACCGCTGGCTTTACCGCCTGCCCGGCGGGCTGGTGCTGTCCAATCTCGGCGCCTGCGCGATTTTTGCCGCGCTCACCGGTTCCTCGCCCGCCTGCTGCGCCGCCATCGGCAAGATGGGCATTCCGGAAATGCGCCGGCGCGGTTATCCGGACGAAATCGCCACGGGATCGATTTGCGCCGGCGGCACGCTCGGCATCCTGATCCCGCCCTCGGTCACCTTCATCCTCTACGGCATCGCGACGGAAACCTCGATCG
>Ga0316624_10000832_pt1 | contig 11378 bp, 7 predicted proteins | sample OWC_Aug_N3_C1_D5_FD_207657 | JGI IMG/M metagenome (GOLD analysis project Ga0316624, IMG submission 207657) | Wetland soil microbial communities from Old Woman Creek delta, Ohio, United States - OWC_Aug_N3_C1_D5_A | ecosystem: Environmental > Terrestrial > Soil > Wetlands | place: USA: Ohio...
CCGTTCGCCAGACCTGCCAGATGAGGTCGACCAGGTAATAACTGTTGGGAAGTAGCAACGCTGCCCTTCCGCCGGGCTTTAATACCCGGACCATTTCCCGGATGCCTACCGGGGGATCTGGGAAGTGTTCCAGGCTGCCGATGTTCGTTACAAAATCAAAATATTGATCTGCAAAAGGCAGGCACTCGCCATTGCCAATGGATAAAATGGCAGCATCCAGCCGCTGGCTGGCGAGCTTGACGCCTTGCGAGGATAGATCCACTCCTATCCCCATCACACCGCGCTGCCTGGCGGCGTGGACTAATAATCCCTCGCCGCAAGCCACATCGAGGAGTTTACTGCCCGCAGCAGGGTTCAGGCGATCCAAAATCCAGTTATATAAAGCCTCGCTATCGCGCAGGCGACCAGGCCCTCTGAATAATTCATCATACATCCGGGCAATTTCGTTTTGTGTAAGCTGCTTTTCTTTATCTATTCTCATTCACGATTTCTTCATACAGCTTGAGTGTCTGCTGTGCATTCTGCTGGCCTTGATAGCGCTGCGCCCTGGCGATTCCCTTATCGCTCAACTCCCTCCGTAACTCTGGCTGGGTCATCACCTGCCTGAGTGCACTTGCCAGACTTTCCGGACTGAGGCTGTCTATCAGGTAAGCAGCTTCACCAACAGCTTCCTGTAATGCCCCGGCGCGGTAGGCAATCAGTGGGGTACCGCAGGCTAATGATTCAACCGCAGATAAGCCAAAACCCTCGTGAACCGAAGCTGAGACAGTCACCCTGGCACCCGTGATGATGGGTGGCAAATCCTCATCTGGGACCTTCCCGGTGAAGATTACTTTATTTGTCAGGCCGAGCTTCTCAACCAGTGGTAAGAGCTCATTATCCTGCCCTTTTGCATAGGCTTCACCCACCATAACCAGCTGGCTGGAAAAGCTCTCGCCAGATACCTGCCCTAACTGTGCAAATGCCTCGACCAGCAGGGTTAATTTTTTCTTCACATCGATCCGACCCACGTGCAGGATATAACTTTCGGGCAGGTGATATTTTTCACCTACCCGGCATATTTCCGCCAGGGAGGCAGGTTTAAACCGTGGATCAATGGACGGATAAATTACCCTTATCTGCTGATCATTTAACTGGTAGTATTGTTTCAGGTCTCGTGCGGTCGCTTCCGAGATGGCGATAACCCGGGCGGCTTTCCGCACCGTTGCTTTCTGGACAGTCTTCCAATACCACACGTCCAGCTTCGGAAATAGCTCCGGGTGGATCAGAGTGGTTAAATCATATACCGTTACAACCGATGGCGGGATCGGTCCAAACAAGCCCAAATTTTTAGAAAAATGCAACAGGTCATATCCCCGGGTCAGGAGTGGGATCACCACCTGGGCATAAAGCCTGACGACAAAGCGGTTCTTCATCGGAAGGACGTATTGCCTTATGTTACCAGAGCTCGATTCAAGGCAGGGCTCATATTGGCTGAGGAATACCAGGTATTGATTGGTTCGATCGAACTCGAATAATTGTTGCAAAAGATTGAGGATCGAGGTCCTGCCTCCGCCCGTGTAATGGATGCCAATTGCATCAATCGCAATTTTCATCATCCGGAACCCCATATCCTTACGGGAGCATCCAACTTATAACATCCTCTGGGCTAACATGAACTTCATACCACTGCCATTTTTAGTGCCTTTTCGCCTTAACCGTTCATCGATACGATAAAAAACCTTTCCAATTCTGAAGATATCGATCACCTTGGGGCCAATGAAAGGGATATAGCTCCGGTTAAGCAAATAATAAATCGGGGCAATCTCTAAAACTTCAAAATTCTCCATGTATGGCTGGTATTGTGCCAGGATGCGCATATGCGCATGTTGGGCACTCGGCCTCCAACGCCCTTCGAATACATCGGAAATCAATAAATACCCTCCGGGTTTGCACAATAAACATAGATTTTTAATGGCTTGTTCGAACAATTTATCATCAATGACATGATAAAGCACACTGATTGCCGAGATAAAATCAAAACTGCCTAAATACCCCAATGAAGCGCGTGAAATATCTTCAACTGCAAAAATACAGTCAGGAAATTTCTCTGTCAGGTATTTTACACTCGTTTCTGAGATATCTATGCCGTATACCCGTTCTGCCCCCCGCTTCATGTAATAATCCACGTAGAAACCGGTGCCACAACCGACATCGAGGATCCATTTGTGGGCTAAATTGACCCGCCATTTGTTTAATAAACTGGTCAAACAGTCAGCCTGGGCCTGGTAAAGGATTTGGTTGTATCCTAGACTGAAAGCGCGATGCCCGGTGCCCTTTAGGTTAAGATTGGAGGCCAGGCGGTCATCCCAATATTTACGTAAATCTATGCTCATTTTGCTCATCAGATTTTCTTCCCTATTGCAAAGATATCATCACAAAATATCCATCGAAATGGATATAGATTTACCAATATGAACATCATCGTACGAAAAAACCGATTATTCTCGGCTGAATAATCCTGGGTCGTCTGAAGCCACACCCGTCCTGTAAACCCATTTTTTACGATTATCTTGCGCAAGCTCGCAGGTGTCTGCTCGTTGATGTGCAGGTAACTGTACTCATATCTATCACGCGGGTCACGGGGTAATTTTATCCCACACAAGGATTGGATGAATCTGAATACCCGATAACCATAACGATAATACCAGAGTGAAGGCATGGTGTGAACCACCAGGTATCCATCCGGTTTCAATACCCGGTAGACTTCCTTCAGGCTTGTAGCTAATTGGATGGGTGTCAGGTGCTCGACCACATCGAGCATTAATACCCGGTCGATCGAGCTACTTGGAAATGGCAGCCGGGTCGCATCACACTGCTCGATCATGTAGTTCAGTGATTTTTCTGGATCGAGATTGTCCTTTAAAGTACTCTCGGCGATTTTAACCGCTTCTGCCGAGTAATCCAGGCCCCATACCCTGGCACCAGATTGTACTGCGTGATAGACGACCTCACCCCGCCCGCAACCAATATCGACTATGCGCATGCCCGGCTTTATCTGCGCCAGGCTCAATGGGATCTTCAGCCTCAGCGGGAGCGAACGACCATGGCTCTCGCCAAATTCCTTGTACCCATCACAGGCAGTCTGGTAATACTGCGCCTCATAGGCCTGGGGAGGGATGGATCCTTTTTGTGATGATGGTTCAGCCATAACATTTACTCAGCGGTCTTATTGACCGCCTGGTCTTTACGTACACCGTTCATGACAAGAAAACCACTTTGCCCTTCCTGCCTCTGTGCATCCCACCTGTTGATCCTTATCACCCATCTTTCTACCAGCTTCGGGAAAAGCACTCGCATAATCCGCAGGAAAGGATAAAAAAAGCGATAGGCAGGTGCGTTCCAAGGTCGAATATTGACGTCCAATTCACTGGCGAACAATTCCACCAGCCTGCTGGGAGTATACCCAAGTCGATAGATATGACCCCATTGCCGGCTTATCCACGTGGTCAGGAAGGGTGGATAGAGACGGATGCTTGCGGAAGGTGTAGTTAACAACATTGACCCGTTGTGCGTAATCGTCCCGATAATTGAATTGGCGAAGGTCACATCGTCTTCGATGTGCTCAATCACATCCAGGGCGTAAACTTTATCGAAGCTGCCTTTTTTAAATGGCAGGAAGCGTGCATCTGCTTGAACCAGGCTGATCCCAGTCACTTTTCCAATGGGGTGTAAATCGACACCCACCCGAAATCCTGCTTCAAGCTTACTCAACAGGAGGCCATCGTGACAGCCAACGTCCAAGACTCTCCCTTTAGTAGGCCCTAGATTATCCAGGCTAGCTAGCATCGCCTCTCTGTAGATAGTACCCATCCTATGCTCGCGGGATATTTTCGCAGGGGTCGTGTAAAGTAATTCTTCGATGCGCTCAGCTACTTTATCCCAATTCAAATCTTCCACTACAGTTTTGCGGGCCGCTTTTCCGAGCTCAGCAGCATAGGCTGGGTCACTGATCAACTGCCTCAAAGCATCAGTCAGCTCGCTCACGGAGCCGGGTTTCACCAGCAAGCCATTTTCATGGTCCCGAATAGCCAGGGACACGCCGCCGATATCACTGGCAACCACCGCACAGCCACAGCCCATCGCTTCGAGCAGCACCGTAGGTAATCCATCCAGGTTCCCCGATCTATCTCGCACCGAGGGTAAAACAAAAATATCTCCGGCGGAAAAAAGCTGTGGGACCTGGTCCCAGGGCACGCGCCCGATAAAATCGACCGAGCCCTTGATGCCTAAATCTGTAGCTAAGGCCTGCAGCTCAGCTGATAAGGGACCATCTCCGCCAATGGAAACTTTTATATCCGGTCGATCGGCAAACACGCTTGGCAATGCTCGCAATAAGACATCGAACCCCTTCTTATACACCATTCTCCCTAATGCCAGGATGACAGGCCCTTCCCCCCAGCCTGACCTGAGGCGCAAGACATCTCGCTGCTCCACCGGCTTAAACACTGAAGGATCAGCCCCCCAGGCTAATAACTCAGTCGTCACCGGTGCGCCCAGCTGTATGGCAGCATCCCTCAGCTCAGGACTACAGGCAGTGGCTGCCACTACCCGGCGAAATACCCAGCGCGCCGCCGCTCCATAAGCAGGGTTCTTTTTTGCCATGTAGATATCGGAGCCGTGCAGGCTGACGATAAACGGGATGTGTCGAAGCCTGGCAACTGTAGCTGCTACAGGTCCATTGGGCAGCACCCAATGGACGTGGATCACATCGCTCTTCTGCCTGCCCGTCACCCGCCATAAAGCGATGAACGCTGCGAACAGGTAAAATGGCAATAGCAGAAATGCCAGCGGCTGTAAACGCACGTCTGCTTCCAGTGCACGTCCATGACCCATGATATGCTGGCTTTTTATCAGCCAGTAGCGGAAGCGATGGATATTCACCCTTTCATTTTCTACAGGCTTCACCTCAGGATCATAGGGGGCGACGACCTCGACGGAATGACCGCGTTTGACCAGGGCTTCGGCAATCGATTTTACGAAAGGCGCTGTGCCATCGCCTGGATAGCGTGGATATGAGCTGGTTAATACGGCTATACGCATATTAGGGCACTATCTTAAAAATCCACACCCTGTCCTGGTGGTAAATCGTCTCGAAATTGCGATCCTCGCTGATGACCTGCGGATCTAAAATGTCTGGACCATTATAATTGACCCGCCCCTGGCGTTGACCAATGTATATGTAATCGATACCACGTTCCTCGAGCAGTGATATCACAGCTGAATTCGTAACACCTTTTTCATGTATCTGGGCAGTCAAATTATTTATCTCGTTTAGATTTATATTCCCCCGGCCTTCTTCAAAACCGTATGTGATGGGCGGTAAAGATGTCTTCCTATTCGCTAAAATTGGAATCCACCACCCCCCGTCCGAACCGGCGACAAGGGTATCATTATATGCGAAGAAAGAGTTAACCAGAAATGTCGCCTCCCCAGGTGTCTGTCCCTGGATCCATGCCATGGCGCGCAAATCCGGACGAGTGACGAGCGCGTACTTTGATAGCTCTAAGTCTTTTATTCGATTTGGCACACCCCAAAGCCCTAACCCACAGGTGATTACCAGCAATAAACTAGGGAGCAAAATCCTTGGGTATGTGCTTTTAGAACTTGTAGTATTCGTTATTATCGATTGCGGTTTGATTGAGGGGATCCATTCGACCACGGTGCCGATTATAACTGCCGCCGGGAAGTAAAAGGCGATGAAAACCGCAAAATTGGTGATCACCTCCGCCCCAGGTAATCCAACCCATTGAGGATTGGCTGCCAGGAGGATGATCAGCCACCAAGCGGTGAAGATAACCAGGTCTTTCTTACGTTTGTATACCCCCAGTAATATTGAAAGTATCATCAGCACCCAAATCGTTTTGGGGAGATAACCTTGCAGGTCCTTAAAACTGTATATGATTTCAGAGCCCGATGGAATCCGCGTCGGAAAGGTCGTGATTTGTTGAGAAAATATCGCTAACAATGTTCCCCCATACACGTGAATAAACCAGGGGATAAACAACACCAGGCTGCCTATCCCAATCCAAAATATCCTGCCGATGAGAGGGATGAAAGTCGCCCGGTGGAGCGAAAAGATGATGAGGGCTGGGATGAATAAGATTGCCAGGATCAAGATGCGATAATGCGTCAAAGCTAAACCTGCAAAAGACAGCCAAACCACGGCGAAGCTTCCCAAGTTGGAAGTCAATAGATGCCAGCTCGTTAGCTTGCGGAGGAAATTTTCGCCTTGTTGTCCGGCGCTCGGTCGCTCGAGCAATGACCAGGTAGTCCAGACTACGGCAACCAGGATCACCTGGCCAGCCAGCTGGGTATAGCGCCCCCAATTGACGTAAGTCATTGGCGTTGAAGTGAGTAAGCCCCCAACCAGCATTGCTATGACACCCGCCCATCGGTTTTTAGTGAGTTTATACGCCAGGGGATATAAACCGATGATCGCCAGGATATTTACCAGCTGGCCCGTCCATAAGACCGCCCTAGCACTGGATGCCCCGCTGATCCAATGAAATACGGCTGCCAGGCTATGAAATCCAAAATGATAGGTAAACGAGCTTAATGCGGCATACGGTTCCCAGGAGTCAAATAACCCGCCGTGATCGATCATGAGTTGCGTGATGAGCGTGTGCTGGTATGAGTCACCAAACAGGGGCACATCCAGTGTGCGTGTCACCCACAACCTGGTGAAGACCAATAAGCCGATCACGACCACAGCGGCAATATCGGCAAAGGTGATATCGGCTGATCTCCGCTTGAAAACTTCCTGTAGGCTGATTCTACGAGTAAGCCTGGAACGAGCTTGCATGATAGATATTCGATATTTCCAACCCATGGTGACCAACCCGGCGAGGGGTGGAAGCCAGGCATAGACTGGCCCAAGATGCAGTCCAACCAGGTTAGTCCATAAGATAAGCAGCGGATATATGGCCAGGCTCGACCCAGCCGCCAGGCCAAGTTTTGATCCCCAATTGAGCTCGTCCCAACCTCGCCATAATAAGCAGAATAACGCCCAACCTGGGATGATGAAGGCGAATATCCCCACCAGCAAGACACCCACCCACTTAATCACCAGCCTGGCGATGCCACCCAGGTAGAGCAGGTGATCATAGTCAAGTTGGAAGCTAAGCTGGGCTTCTTGAGCAATACCGTTTTCATACAGCGCACCATCCAGGTAAGAATCTGGCGGGTCTGTAAAAATCTGAACTTGGCCTTCACCCTCTACATCTACCTGCAGGTAATAATCCCTGCGCTGCGAATTACTTAACGGAGAGAAGTCAAATTTATAATACCCGTAGTGCGTGATCTCCGAGATGGGCAGACTTAACCGGGCCAGCTCATTGGCTGATTGCGGGTCGGTCTGCAAATGGAAGAGCAGGCTGCCCGAGCCTGATACGGGAGCAGGGCCGAGCAGTACAGAAATGCCTGATAATCCATCGTTTTGAGCAGTGAAGGTCTGCCCGAAGGAAGATCCCCCGCTGATAACCCTGGAATCACTGGTTAGCGGCAGCGTGGAAGTAGGAGCACATGCCACCAAAAATATGGTGACAACGAAGGAAAATAACAGCCAGCCAATCGGTTGGCGCTTCATCCCGCCAGCTCCTCCACCAGTGTCAGCATTCTCTTCAACATTCAACCAGAGTTGACCGGAAATCGCTCTCCAACCGTACCGGGATATGTGTGATTAATGGATTTTCAAGTAAAAACCTGCCGGGAATACTGGCGGGTTCGAAGTAGTTAGCCTTCTCTTGACCCATTTACTTCTTTACTCTTCACTGGCCTGGCGATGTTCACTTCCAGGTATCTCATCCGGTAGAGCACTTCCTCAAGGATCTTGCGGTTAAACGCAATCAGATCGGCGACCAGCCCAATTAACCCCACCTGGAAGCCGACGATCAGCAAGACGGCTGCTAACACTACCGATTGCAGGTGCCCGCTGCCTTGCCCATTAAAATAGAAATATAAAAATCTTCCGCCCAGGGCTAACCCGCCCAGTAACAAAATGATTGCTAGAATGGTAAAAACCCTCAGTGGTCGATACATGGTATAGGATCTCACAATCGTCGTGCCAGAATTTGTCAGGTAATGGGTGAGGTTGCGGATCAACCTCGATGGTCTTGTCTGCGGGTTCGTACGGATTTTTACGAACTCCACCGGCATCCTGTTCGCACCAGCCTGGATAAGCGTCTCCAAGGTATATGAATATTCATTGAGCACAAGGGTGCGTAAGGCGGCTTCCCTGGTTAGGGCGCGGAACCCACTGGTCGCATCGGGAATGTCGATGCCAGAAATTTGGGTTACCACCCAGCTCCCGATCCTCTGCAGCAAACGTTTACCTGGTGAAAATTTTTCCAGGGTTGCCACGCCTCGATCACCGACCACAATCTGTGCTCTCCCCTCCAGGATCGGTTTCACCAACAGGCAGATATCTTCAGCATGGTATTGATTATCCGCATCGGTATTTACGATCACGTCAGCCCCGTGCTTGATGCAGGCATCGATCCCGCTGGTAAACGCTGCTGCCAGGCCCATGTGGCCAGGTAGGGTGACCACGTGATGGACACCCGCAATTTGAGCGATCTCAGCCGTCCCATCATTGCTGCCATCGTCAATCACCAGGTATTCGATTGTGTCGAAGCCATCCAGGTTAGTGGGGAGAGATTTTACGGTTTGGGTGATGACTTGAGCTTCGTTATGACAGGGGATCTGTATGATCAGCTTCATATATTAAAAGTATACCATTTTAATCTCTTGTAATTTTAAGTGTTACCGATATACTATGATCAATGGACCAACCATTGTTCGGTTCTTTGGCTTATATCCCTGGAGAAGTAGCTAAAAATCCCGAGCCGTTATCGCGCTACCTGCCCCCTATCCCCAATGGGATTATTTCCTCATGGTTACGGAATAACATCACCCAGGGTTCCTGGATCCTCGATCCCTTCTGTGCTTCACCTCGCCTGGCCATTGAAGCAGCCAGGGCAGGTTACCGGGTGTTAGTAACGGCCAATAACCCTATCGCCCGCTTTTTGCTTGAGATGGCTGCCATGTCTCCCAAGGCGGAGGAGCTAAGGTCAGCCCTGGCTGAGCTGGCTGCCTCATATAAGGCAGAAGAGCGTATCGAGCCCCATATCCGTGCCTTGTACAATACCCGTTGCGCACGCTGCGGACAACTCGTATCTGCAGACGCATTCTATTGGGAACACGGCAATCCCTCGCCATATGCGCGCGTTTATGCATGCCCTTCGTGCGGAGATTCGGGTGAACACCCGTGTGGTCCTTTCGATTCTGAGCATGCTGGCCAGTTCTCAGCCGGTGGATTACATAAAGCCAGGGCCCTGGAACGGGTGATTGCCTCTAATGACCAGGATCGCATCCATGTTGAGCAAGCTTTATCCGTTTATCCTCCCCGGGCACTTTATGCCCTGCAAACCATCATCAATAAAATCGAGGGCTTGAACATCTCATCTGCAGGTCAAAAATACCTGTCAGCAATGTTGCTACATACCTTCGACCAGGCGAATGCCATGTGGCGTGTGCCAGCCGAACGGGAGAGACGGCGGCAGCTATCCATCCCCCGCCGGTACCGTGAAAATAACATCTGGCAGGCCCTCGAAGCTGGGATTGATTTATTCAGCGCGGGGAATCCTGAATATGCGCTCGGTCCAATCCCAATCTCCACCTGGCCGGTCCTACCCCCCGAGAGTGGAGGAATCTGTCTGTACGAAGGCAGGCTGGTTTCGATCGTGGAATCATTATCCAGCCTGGACATTAAAGCTGTTTGCGCTGCGATCCCGCGCCCTAACCAGGCTTTTTGGACACTCTCAGCATTATGGGCCGGCTGGTTATGGGGCCGTGATGCCGTCGGGTCTTTTAAGAGTGTATTACATCGCCAAAGGTATGATTGGGGATGGCATGCAAACGCGCTTTCATCTGTATTCAGACAATTGGTTAATTTTCTAGATCCTTCCACCCGGATCCTTGGAGTACTGGGCGAAGCTGAACCTGGATATATCACCGCAGCACTGGTGGCAGCCAAACTGGCAGGTTGTGGCCTGGAAGGATTGGCAATCAGCCAGGAGCAATCACAGGCACAAATCCTATGGAATTGTAGAGATAATGCAGAACAGTTGAAAATCGGCGGCTCGCTGACGCAAACCGGGGTGTACTCTGCCATCCGCTATCTTGAGAGCCGGGGAGAACCCGGCAGCTACTTCAATACGGTCTGTGCTGCCCTGATGAAAATCACCCAGGCATGGAACACGGAAATTGATCACCCTACCTTTGATCGGAAAAATGTGGCCGATAAATCACCAGGTGTGAGCGCACAAGCTGACCAAACTGAGCCCACTCCTTCGCTGGTTTATTCAACGGTCTACAATTCTGCCAGGGAAGCATTATCCTATCGCTCAGGGTTCTTACGCTTCAATATTCAAGAGTCCGCCAACTTGGAGAGCCCGAGCAAAGCACAAGCGATACAAGATACTTTATTTTCACTAGAACCAATAAGAAGCGCTTCCGATGATACTGAACCAGCCAATATTGAGCTTCCGTCTGAGGAGACAGAACCAACCGCTGAGAAAGAACGTCCTACGCGCTCATCTGATATCTCCGAATCAATCTTCCTCTGGTTGCGTGAAGCAGGAAATGCGAACCGCTTTTCAATCTCCGATAGCTATGAGCTTGCTTTGGTGAACTACCTGTCTACCCACCCGGATTGTACTGAAGCAGAGATCAATAAAATGATGTGCACAATGTTCCCTGGTTTGTACACACCCGATGCGGAGTTTATCCGTATCTGCCTTGAATCATATGGTGAGAAAGAAGTAAATGACCCCGATCATTGGCACATCCGCAAAGAAGACCAGCTTACTGAGCGTCGAAACGACCTGGAATATGCCAGGAAATATATCTCCCAGATAGCCGAGCGCTTGGGAATCCTGTGCATTGAACAACCGATCGAGCCAAGTAAATCTACTGTCTTATGGGTCGATAAAAATGGTGAGCTGGATTACTGGTTTTTCCCCATGATTTCAGCCGCCATTGGAGAGACGGTGCTATACAGCCAGCTGTCATCGAAAAAAGGATTTATCGTGCTGCCAGGCAGCCGTGCAACCCTGGTTGCTTATAAGCTCAGGCGTGATCCCCGGCTTAGCAAGGCATTTAATGCCTCAGAGGGGAATTGGAGTTTTCTCAAGTTCCGTCATCTACGGTCGTTGGTGGAGAATCCATTACTTTCACGCGAAAACTTGCACCAATTGCTAGGTCTTGATCCCCTGACTTTTTCCACACCGCAATTACGATTAATCTAAACTTTTTACTTAAATTATTAGCCTAATGGC
>Ga0316624_10000833_pt1 | contig 11371 bp, 9 predicted proteins | sample OWC_Aug_N3_C1_D5_FD_207657 | JGI IMG/M metagenome (GOLD analysis project Ga0316624, IMG submission 207657) | Wetland soil microbial communities from Old Woman Creek delta, Ohio, United States - OWC_Aug_N3_C1_D5_A | ecosystem: Environmental > Terrestrial > Soil > Wetlands | place: USA: Ohio...
GCCGTGGTCGTAGGGATAGCAGTTGGCCAAGTGGCGCAGGGCAGCGTCGCTCTGGATCTTGACGTAATGCTCGTAATGGTCGACGTCGAAGAGGGCATGGGCCGTGTCGACCACCCGCCAGACCACCACGGCGGCGATCTCGATCGGGTTGCCGCGCTTATCGTTGACCTTCAGCTTTTCGATCTCGAAGTTGCGGATGCGCCGCGAGACGGTGTAGCGGCTGCGCGGAACGGCGAGCTGCAGCGGGTTGGTCCAGTGAAAGCCGTCGGTGCTGACCGTTCCCTTGTATCTGCCGAACAGCACCAGCACCTTGGCCTCGTTCGGCTGCAGGGTGAAATAGCCCGGAGGCAGGATGACGGCGGCGACGATGAGGACGGACAGCACGGCCAGGATCTGCAGGGGCGACCAATTTTCGCTATTGGCCCAGGAGAGCGCCATCCAAACGATGGCCAGAATGAGCGCAACATGCAGGATGACGATGTTCCACCCTTTCAACGAATTTCCCTTCTTTTCATTAGTCATGATGACCTCCAAAGAATAAATATCGAAATGATATCAAAATTATAGCATTGATTTCCTAGCTTGTCAACAACTAATTTGAAAAATTCCTGTGAATCGAGAGTGCTATTTGTATAATATTTACTCGTTTCTCACGCATTTTCATTTTTTTTTGCTTTCTCCATATTGTCTCATATTTTATAGCCTTTAATGTTTGCGGACTATTAAGCCGAGTTTTTTAATGATATTATCGCCGCAGACAGTCCGAGCAAGGATTGGCATGCTATTTGCTTCTGCTTTTGGGAGGGTGACTCGTTTGTATTTTTTGTAAATATGCATGATGAAGCGAATTGAAGCTAGAATAAAAAAGAGCCTTCTGGTCGATATCAGCAAGAATGGTTTGGAGCAAATGGGGGTCACGGTCAATATTTCTCGTCGGGGAATGTGCATCGCCACGACCGAGATATTCCGCCGGCGCAGCAAACTCCAGATCCTCCTTGCCGCTGCCGATGATATTTACGCCATCAAGGGGAAAGTCATCTGGCATATGAGAAAAAGGTCCGAAGGGAACGACAACGTGCCGGTGGGAATGGGCATCCGGATCGAGCACGCCGTCCCGGGATATTACAAGTACATTTCCGCTATTAAGAAACAATCCCCTCCGGCCATAAAAAGTCGATCCGGGTACTGACCTTGACAGTTTTTCTTGGAGTCCCGCTTTTTTGGCGTTTCCTTTTGTTTTCCTTTACAGCGGCAGCGTTTTAAGATAAAATCTTGTTCTTCAAGCAAATTCTCCGAGGAAAAATGAAGAACGACAAGCGCTGCTACGACAATATCATCGACGTCATAGGCCATACGCCCATGGTCAAGCTGAACCATGTGGCCAGCGATATCCCCGGCGAGGTCTTTGCCAAGCTGGAGTTCCTGAATCCCATGGGCAGCAGCAAGGACCGCATCGCCCGCTACATGATCGAGAAGGCCGAGAAAGCAGGGAAAATCAAGAAAGGCGACCTGATCATCGAGAATTCCTCGGGCAACACCGCCTTGGGGCTGGCCTTGATCGCCATTCAGAAGGGGTATCGGCTGAAAGTGGTCGTCCGTGACCGCATCAGCCGGGAAAAACTCGACCAGTTGAAGGCCCTGGGAGCCGAGATCCACACGGTGGACAGTACGTTGCCGCCCGAGTCGCCCCGCAGCTATAACAACATCACGCCGCTGCTGGCCCGTGAAACGCCCAACTGCTTTTTCCCCGACCAGCACAACAACCGCGACAACAATGAGGCCCACTACCTGGGGACCGGACCCGAGATCTGGGAGCAAATGGATGGGCGGATCGATTATTTCGTCGCCGGCATCGGCACGGGCGGCACCATCGGCGGCACGGCCCGCTTCCTCAAGGAAAAGGACCCGCGCATCCAGGTCATCGCCGTGGACCCCGCCGGTTCGGTTTTTTACGATCATTTTCACGGCCGGAAGAACGCCAAGCCCGGCCCCTACCTGCTCGAGGGACTGGGTGACGAATTTCTCATCCACTGCGCCGATTTCAGCGTGATCGATGACATGCTCCGGGTAACCGACAAGGAAGCGTTCCGGGCGGCCAGGGAACTCGCCCTGCGCGAGGGCATCCTGGCCGGCGGCTCCAGCGGCGCGGCCCTATGGGGAGTTCGCCAGCTGGCCAAAAAGCTCAGCCAGCCGGCACGCATCGTGACGATTTTCCCCGATGGCGCTTCGCGCTACCTGAGCACGATCTACAACGATGACTGGCTCGCGGAAAAAGGCTTGAAATAAGAAAATATCGGTAGTCCCGGACTCTTGGCCATTGACGTACGTGCAAGTTTTCAAGAACTTTTTTGTTAAATTCGCGTATATTATTCCTGCTTACGGAGGCATCTGATGAAGAAAATATTAGCGGCTTGCATGCTGGTTCTTTTCATGAACTTCCCTTGTCCTTCCCAGGAGCAGCAGATAAAATCCCTGACCCTTGACGAGGTGATCCGGCAGGCCCTCAAGAACAACCTTGACCTGCAGATCGAAATGGCCAGCCCCGGGATCGCCCAGGCGATGTGGGACAAGAGCAAGGCCATTTTCGTTCCGACCCTGTCGCTCGATTTCAGCCGCGGCTCGAACTCCACTCCCAGCTCCACCGTGTTCACCGGCGCGGATGTCGAAAAGGTCGATTCTGGCACGCTGGGATTGACTCTTTCCCAGAAACTCTTGACCGGCGGCAACCTGAACGTCACCCTGGACAATTCCCGCAACTCGACCAATTCCCGATTCAGCAGCATCAACCCGCGCTACAACTCGCAGCTGACCTTCAGCCTGGCCCAGCCCCTGCTGAAAGGCTTCGGAATCACGCCGACGAAGTGGAGCATTTATATCGCGCACAATGACCAGAAAAAGTCGCTCTTTGCCCTGAAGCAGCAGGTGATCGATCTGATCTACGCGGTCGAAGAGGCGTACTGGAACCTGGTATATTCCCACCAGAACCTCGAGGTCATGCAGAAATCGCTGCAGCTGGCCAAGGACCTGCTCAAGCAGAACGAGATCCAGGTCAAAGTCGGAGTCTCGGCGCCGATGGACATCCTCACCGCCCAGGCCGAGGTCGCCGCCCGTGAAAGCGAGACGCTTCAGGCGCGCAGCCAGATCCAGACCTATGAGGAGAACCTGCGCCGCATCCTGAATCTCAGCCAGATGGCGGAGGCCCTCGTTCCCGAGGACAAGCCGCAATTCAGCCCGGAGAAGACCGATTTCAACGATTTCCTGCAGACCGCCCTGGAAAAAAGGCCCGACATCGAGCAGGTGCGCCTCGACCTGGCGAGCAAGAACATCGGGGTCCGTTATTACCGCAACCAGATGCTTCCCGATCTGCAGCTTACCGCCTCCTACTACACAAAGGGACTGAGCGGCACGCCCCGGGACGTCAATATCGATCTCTTTGCCGGCGGCTCCGCCACCTCCAGCGTCGTGGGAAACCTCAGCGATTCGCTGCGGGATGTGCTGAAGAGCCTGTATAAAAATTATTCCATCGGCCTGCAATTGAACGTCCCGTTGTTCAACACCTCCGCCAAAGCCGACTTGACCCAGGCGCGCTTGAACCTTGCGCAATCGCTCTTGACGCTTAAAAAGACCGAGAGCACCATCTATTCGGAGGTCAAGCAGATCATCATGGACCTGGAGACCACTGCCAAGATCGTCGAAGCCAACCGCATCTCCCGGGAACTGGCCGACCAGAAGCTGGCTGCCGAGCAGAAGAAACTCTCGGTCGGGCTTTCGACCAATTACCAGGTTCTGCAGTACCAGCGGGACTTCGCCAATACCCAGATCGCCGAATTGAAGTCCTTGATCGACTACAGCCTGGCCCTTTCCCGCGTCAACAGGGTGCTGGGCACGACCCTGGAAAAGCACGGCATCGAATTCAGCGAGTTCGTGGCGAAAAACAATTAATCGGGCCCGATTTCCCGCCGCTTGTTTACAAGGGTATTCTTTTCTGGTAAAATACAATCTAATTTTGCCCAAATAACAGGAGGATATTGTGAGCATCACCAAGGAGACCAAGCAGAAATTGATCGGCCGCTTTCAGATAAATGACAAGGACACGGGTTCGTCCGAAGTGCAGATATCGATTTTGACCGAGAGGATCCGGAGTTTGACCGAGCATTTCAAGACCCACAAGAAGGACAACCATTCCCGCAAGGGCCTGCTGACGATGGTCTCGACGAGGAAGAAGCTGCTGAACTACCTGCGCCGGACCGATTACGACAAATATCTGAAGGTCATCCAGGAACTGGAACTGAGGAAGTAATTTTATTCAGGAGAGATATATGCAGAAAACAATCCAGATCGCAATAGAGGGTTCTACCCTGAAAATCGACATCCACCGCTGGGCGCGCCAGTCCAACGGCTCGGCCCTGGTAACGTACAAGGACAACATGGTCCTGGTCACCGCCAACATGAGGGAAGAGGAGAAGGCGGCCCAGGATTTCCTGCCGCTGATGGTGGATTTCAGGGAAAACACCTACTCGGCCGGCAAGATCCCCGGCGGCTTCTTCAAGCGCGAGGGCAAGCCGTCGGAGAAGGAAGTGCTGCTCTCCCGCCTCATCGACCGCCCCATCCGGCCGCTGTTTGCCGAAGGCTACCACAACGACACCCAGGTGATCGCCATGCTGCTGTCGGCCGACTTCAGCATCGACTACGACTCGCTGGGGATCATCGGCGCCTCCGCCTCCCTGCTCTCCTCCACCGTTCCTTTCACCACCCCCCTGGGGGCCGTTAAGATCGGCTTGAAGAACAATGAATACATCGTCAATCCCGGCCAGGACATACTGAAAGAGCTGGACATGGTCCTGCTGGTGGCCGGGACCGAGAAGGAAGTGGTCATGCTCGAGGCGAGCGGCAGCGAGTTCTCCGACCAGGCGTTCCTGGAAGGATTGCGCCGGGCCAAGGAAGTGATCGCCAGGATCTGCCAGGCGCAGCGCGAGCTGATCAACCCGGAAAAGATGGTCGTGCCCGCCAAGCCGGAAGCCGCCGCCCTGGCCGACGACATCCGCGGCAGATTCTCCGCCCAGATCCGCGACGCCATCTTCACCCAGGACCGCGTCCTGCGCCGCTTGAAGATCAAAGCCATCCAGGAGGAGATCCAGCAGGGCAAGGAGGACGAGGTCGAGATCGCCCGCATCAAGGGGGCATTTGAAAACGTCGAGTCCCAGGTCTTCCGCGAGACCCTGCTGAAGGAAAAGAAGCGCACCGACAGCCGGGCGTTCGACGAGATCCGCCCGATCTCCATCGAGCTGGGGATCCTGCCCCGCGTCCATGGCTCGGCCGTCTTCACCCGCGGCGAGACCCAGTCCCTTTCTACGGTGACGCTGGGCTCCGAGGACGACGCCCAGCGCCTGGACCTCCTGAGCGGCGAAGAGGCCAAAAAGAAGTTCCTGCTGCACTACAACTTCCCGCCCTTCTCCGTCGGCGAGGTCAGCTTCCTGAGAGGCGCCGGCCGCCGCGAGATCGGCCACGGCAACCTGGCCGAGAAGGCCCTGAGCCGGATGATCCCTGACAACGAGACGTTTCCCTATACCATCCGCGTGGTCTCCGATATCCTGGAGTCGAACGGCTCCTCTTCCATGGCCACCGTCTGCGGCGGCACCCTGGCCCTGATGAACGCCGGCGTGCCGATCAAGGCGCCGGTCGCCGGCATCGCCATGGGGCTGGTCAAGGAGGGCGACAACTTCGCCGTCCTGACCGACATCGCCGGCTACGAAGACCATTTCGGCGACATGGATTTCAAGGTGGCCGGCACCGAAAAAGGCATCACCGCCATCCAGCTCGACATCAAGATCGGCGGCCTGACCGACGAGATCATCCGCCGCACCATCGAGGACGCCACCAAGGCGTACCGCGCCATCCTGGCCAAGATGAAAGCGGCGATCCCCGCCCCCTCAGCGAAGCTCTCCGAGTATGCCCCGGTCATCCTCACCATGATGATCAACGTCGACAAGATCCGCGACCTGATCGGCCCGGGCGGCAAGACCATCAAGGAACTGGTCGCCACCTTCAACGCCAAGATCAACGTCGAGGACGACGGCAAGGTCTCCATCGCCGCCGCCAACCGCGAACTGGGAGAGAGGGTGATCGCCCGCATCGAGGAGCTGACCGGCTCTCCCGAGGTCGACAAGGTCTACAACGGCAAGATCAACCGCATCGAGGACTACGGCCTGTTCGTGGAGATCATGCCCGGCGTCACCGGCCTGCTGCACGTTTCGGAGGTCTCCCAGCGCCGCATCCGTGATGTCCGCCAGGAATACAAACTGGGCGATATGATCGATGTGAAAGTGATGTCCCTGGACCGCGATGGCAAGATGAAGCTGAGTCACAAGGTCCTGGAGAACCATCCGCGGGGAGGAGAAAAATAGGGAGGCGGTTCCTCGCCCGCCGGGAGGCGTGACCATGCTTGCTCGCCGCCGTGGCTTCACCCTGATCGAGGTCCTTACCGTTACCGTGATCATCACGGTCCTGGCCGCCGCCGCCATTCCCCTGGCCCACAACGCCTTCCAGCGCGGGAAGGAGATCGAGCTGCGCCGGGCCCTGCGCATGCTGCGCACGGCGATCGACGAGTACAAGAAGTTCGTGGAAGAATACAAGATCGAAGTGGAGGAGGACACGTACGGCTACCCGGAGAAGCTGGACGTACTGGTCGCGGGCATCGAATACAAGGACCGCAAGAACAAGAACCGGGTCGCCAAGTTCCTGCGCCGCATTCCCCGGGACCCGATCACCGGCTCCGACCAATGGGGGCTGCGCTCCTACCAGGACAAGCTCGGGGCGCTCCACTGGGGCGGGCAGAATGTCTGGGACGTCTATTCCAATTCCGACAAGAAGGCACTCGACGGCACATCGTACCGGGACTGGTGAAAGCCCCGGCGCGAATGTTTCCGCTCTTCTACAAGTTCAGATTCATGCCGATCGACAGGTCGAATCCCTTGGCCAGCGGGATGTCGGGATCGGCGTTGGCGTAGTACGCGCGGTCGAGCAGGTTGGCAATCTTGGCGAATAGAAAAAGCCGGTTCGAGAAATAATAGCCCGCCTTGAGGTCGATGACGCTGTAGGCGGGAACGGCGATCTCCGCCGGTCCCGGGTGCCTGGCTGCCGCCGACGCCAGCCAATCCGCTTCGCCCCAGAACCGCCCGATCCAGAACTTCGCCCCCAGGAACAGTTTGGCACTGGGAATGTCGTTGAGAGGCTCCGCGCTGGCCGTGCTGGTCCCCCGGTAATAAAACGCGTTGCCGAAGATCTCCAATTGTTTCAACGGGTAGAATTGGAATTCCAACTCCAGACCGCGGATGCGTCCGCGCTCGATGTTATCATAGGTATAGGCCGTGTCGCTCAGCGGGAATTTCTCAATCATGTCCCGGATGGCGGTTTGAAAGAGGTAGGCGCCAAGAAAAAGATCCTTCCGGTGAATTTTCACACCGGCGTCGAGGTTCAGGCTTTTTTCCGGCTTCAAGCCGGGGTTGCCCACGATGGAGGTGCGGCCGGTAATCCCGGTGTAGAATGCCTCGCTCAGGGAGGGCAGGCGATAAGCCGTTGCGGCGTTGAAGAAGAAGGTCAGGGAATCCTTGATCCTGCGGGTTACGCCAAGAAAGAAAGCCGGGGCCATCGAAGACTTTTCCAGCGGAACGCCGTCGGAGACGGCGCTGCGCGAAAAGCTTCCCAGGCGGGCCCCGCCGACCAGGTCAAATCCGGCCAAGCCCGAATAATTCAGCGTTGCGTATGCTCCCAGGTCACCGCGCCTGCCGTTTTCGACAGGGAAGGTGCTTTCGGTCAAGCTGCCTTTTTTCCATGTTTCGTTCTTCATGTCAACGTTGGAGCGGCCATAGTAATCGGCCCCTGCCTGCAGTTCCAGGCGACGGTTCAGGTTTTTTCTCAGGGTGGCCCTCACCCCGAAGTCCAGGGCATTGTTCTTCGCTATGTCGATCTGGCGGCTGAGCTGTTTGACCTTGTTCAATTCGTAGTCATTTGCGTTCAGGAAAAGGGAAACATCCAGCGAGCCGTTCGCGACCAGGGCATCCTCGTGGAAGGAAATGTTGAGCAGGTTGGCGTTTTCCTGGGGATAAAAGGAGGAGACAAGGGGATCATTGGCCCGCTCGGGCTTGCCGATATCCCGGCCGGCCGACTTCAAAAAACTGAGGCTGAAGCCGCGTGCGCCGGTCTCATAACTGGCCGTCAGACTGGCCGTAAAATATCGGTATCCCGAGTTTAAAATCCTTCCTTCGGCGGAGCCGTAATCATCGGCCCTGGAATACTGCGCCGAGGCCATGACGGATAGTTTTTTGAATTGATGGGACAGCGACAAACCACCGTTGACCCTCTGGTTGGCCGTGTTGCCGCTCAGGTTGAGCGCGGCGATCCCGGCCTCGGGACTACGCGCGCCGCGGGGGATGACCTGGAGCACTCCGCCGATGGCATCGGAGCCATAGATCACCGATGCGGCGGAGCGCACGATCTCTATCTGCTGGGCGAGCTCGGGGGGGAAGAACTGCGCCGAGGCGCCGGCGCTGCGGTCGCTGGTAATGCGGGCTCCGCCGACCAGGAGCAGGATGCGTCTGCGTGCCAGCCCGCGGATGCTGGGAGTGATCGAAATGCCGCCCTTGCCGATGAAGTGGACCCCGGGGGAGTTCTGGACGGTCTGGACGATGGTTTCAGGCTGGTTTTCCTTGATCGTGATGGCGGGAACGATATTCTGGGCGAAGGGGACGGCAATGGCTTTCTCGGCCTCGTTCAGGGCCGTGACCGTGATTTCCTCCTTGAGCAGACGGATCGGGATCAGGTAAATTTTCAAGGTGACGGTGGCGTCCTTCAAGGCCAACGTCTTTGTTTCCTGATGATATTGCGGGGATTCGAAGCGGAGCTTCAGGTTGGTACCGCTCTCGTCGGCCGTGAAATTGAATTCGCCGTTCACGTCCGTTTCCGTACTCCTGGCGCCATCGTCAATCAGGACATGGATCCGGGCCAGCGGCTGGTTGTAAATATCCATGACCTTGCCCCGGACCTCCAGGCAGTGGAGAGGGGATGCGGCCAATCCTGCCAGCGCCAAAAAGAAGGACAATCCCACTATTTTCTTCATGGTGGCTCCTTCGTTTTTACGTTTGCGGGGATTTTTTGTTTCCGCTGGCTGTTGTGCGGGCGATCTGGATTTGCTATCATGGGGCGCGGGAGGAATCATGAAAAAAAAAGCCATCTTGATCGCAGTGCTCCTGGCTTTCTCGGTTTCCCTGTTTTCCTACAGTTCCAAGCTCGAGGAAAAACTGTTTTACTGCATGGGGCACTTCGGCGCGACGTTCCTCTACCAGTCGTACCTGAACATCGGCATGGTTTCCGACACCTGGACCCACAATATCTATTCGCCCGACGACTCCAAGTCCTTTCTCAACGCCAGCCTGTCGTTCCTTGACACGTCGCGGAAGCTGCTGAAGGAGCTGATCGACTTTTCCATTTCCAAGGAGGATCGGACGACGTTTTTGAAGATGATCGCCATTATCGACAATCTGAAGGGCGAGGGCGACTGCATGCTGAAATACATGGCCAACCGCGAACAGAAGGACCTGGACATGTATGAGAAGTACCGCACCCAGGCCTGGGCGCAGATCTCCAAGCTGATGGACATCAAGTAGGAGCATCCGGCTTGTACGTCCTGGGTATCGAGTCTTCATGCGACGAGACGGCCGTGGCCGTGGTCGAACGGGGGGAGCGGAACATGGTGCTGGCGGAGGCAATCAAGTCGCAGGTCGCGCTGCACGCCCCGTACGGCGGCATCGTTCCCGAGATCGCCGCCCGCACGCACTACGAGGCGATCGATCTCCTTTCCGTCCAGGCGCTGGCTCAGGCCGGGGTCGGCATCGACGATATCGAGATTCTGGCGCTGACGCAGGGGCCGGGGCTGATCGGCTCCCTGCTCATCGGCCTGGCCTTCGCCAAGGGCCTGGCCATAGTCCACGACCTGCCGCTCGTCGCCGTGGACCACATCGCCGCCCACATCGAGGCGCCGTTCATTACCCATGAGGCGATCTCATACCCGCTGCTGGCCCTGGTGGTGTCGGGCGGCCATACCTCGCTTTTTTACCAGGAGAAGAAATTCAACAGCCGGGTGATCGCCAAGACCCGCGACGATGCCGCCGGCGAGGTCATGGACAAGGTCGCCAAGTATTTCGGCTTGGGCTATCCGGGCGGGCCGCTGCTGGATACTTTATATGAGAAGGGGGATTCCGGGCGCTTCCGCTTCACCAGCCCGCGCATGAGCGACGGCGGCGACGATTTTTCCTTTTCCGGCTACAAGTCGGCGGTGCTGCGCCTGGCGCGGGAGCAGGGCATCCGGCCGGGCGGCAAGGAATGCCTTGACCTGCTGGCCTCCTTCCTGCGCGCCCTGGTCGATTACCTTCTGGACAAGACCCTGGCCGCCGCCAAGAGCCTCGCCGTCCGCTCATTGATCGTCTCGGGCGGCGTCAGCCGCAATACGCTCCTGCGCCGGCGCTTCGGCGAAGCCTGCGCCGGCCTGGGCCTGCCCCTTTTCCTGCCGGAACCGCGGTATTGTACCGACAATGCCGCCATGATCGCCTGGCTGGGCTATGAAAAATACCTTGCCTTCCCCAACCTCAACTATTACGATCTATACCTGAATTCGTACTCCCGGTCCCTTTCCCGGGAAAGCGCCAGGCACCGCTAGGCCTCACTTCCCCGGGCACTGCCGGCAGACCGCCTCAGGCAGGTTCTTGTTGCCGTATATGCGGTCGAACTGGGCGCTGAATTCCCCGGCCAGCTTCTGGGCCCTTTTTTCGAAGGCCTCGGCATCCTTCCAGGTGTTCCGCGGCTGAAGGATCTCGTCCGGGACGCCGGGGCAGGAAGCCGGAATATTGATGTGGAAGGTCTTGTCCTCGTCATAGGCGGCCTTTTCCAGATCGCCGTTCAGGACAGCCTTGATGATGGCCCGGGTGATGTTGATGTCCATGCGCTTCCCCTCCCCGTAGGGGCCGCCGCTCCAGCCGGTGTTGATCAGGTAGACCTGGGTGCGGTGCTTTTTGGTCTTTTCCCCGAGCAGGGAGGCATAGTCGTTGGGATTGCGCGGCATGAAGGGCTGGCCGAAGAAGCGGGAGAAGGTCGATACGGGCTCGATGATCCCGGTCTCGGTCCCGGCCAGCTTGGAGGTGTACCCCATCAGGAACCAGAACATGGCCTGGTCCTGGTTCAGCCTGGCCACGGGCGGCAGCACGCCGTTGGCGTCGGCGGTCAGGAATACGATCGTCTTGGGGTGCTTGCCGCGGGAGGATTTCTTGATGTTGGGCAGGAAGGAGAGCGGGTAGGAGCCGCGGGAATTCTCGATCAGGCG
>Ga0316624_10000834_pt1 | contig 11369 bp, 10 predicted proteins | sample OWC_Aug_N3_C1_D5_FD_207657 | JGI IMG/M metagenome (GOLD analysis project Ga0316624, IMG submission 207657) | Wetland soil microbial communities from Old Woman Creek delta, Ohio, United States - OWC_Aug_N3_C1_D5_A | ecosystem: Environmental > Terrestrial > Soil > Wetlands | place: USA: Ohio...
CGATCAGCGGCCAGGTCGCGGCCGGCAAGCTGCGCGTGCTGGCGAGCACGGGGGCGACGCACGAGCCCTTGATGCCGGACGTGCCGACCGTGCAGGAGTCCGGCGTCAGCGGTTACCTGGTGACGTCGTGGAACGGTGTGTTCGCGCCCAAGGACACGCCCGAGGAAGTGATCGATACCATGAACAAGGCGATGCACGAGGTGCTCGCCATGCAGGACGTCAGGGACCATTTCGCCAAGATCGGCGTGCAAGCGCATGCCGGCACGCCGGACGAGTTGATGGCGCGGCTGAAAGACGACATCAAGAAATGGGACGCGGTGATCACCGCAGCCGGCATCCCGAAGAAGTGATGGGCGCTTGACGCTCCGCGGTCGGCCTAGGGCCCGCCATAGAGCCAGGCGATGCCGTCGTAAGATTGCTGCGGCGTGCGGTCGGCGAGCGCGAGATCGCGCAATTCGGCGGTGACGCCGCGCGCATGATAAAAATCGCCGTAGACGCGTGCCATGATCTGCACACGGCCGGTGCGCAGATAGCGCTCTTGGCTGTAGTCCTTGAGCGCGCCCGGCAGATCGTCCGGTTTGGCGGCGACTTTTTCGGCCAGCACCACCGCGTCCTCGGTCGCCATGCAGGCGCCCTGCGCGAGATATTGCAGCATGGGATGGGCGGCATCGCCGAGCAGCGTGACGCGTCCCTGCGACCAGTTCTTCACCGGCTCGCGGTCACATAATACCCACATGCGCCAGGTCTCGATGCGCTCGAGCATGCGCAGCACTTCCGGGCGCTGGCCGTTGAAATGCTCCCACAAGAGATCGGCGCTGCCTTCCGCGTTCCAGCCCTCTTCGTAGCGGTCGGAGTGGAACACGGCGACCAGGTTGTAGAGCTCGCCGCGCCGCAACGGATAGTGCACGAAATGAGTGCGCGGGCCGGCCCACAGCACGACGTCGGGCCGCCACAGGTCGGCGGGCACGTCCTCGCGTCTGAGCACGGCGCGATAGGCGATGTGGCCGGACACGCGCGGGCTGCCGTCGCCGACCACACGCTCGCGGATCTTCGACCACATGCCGTCGCAGCCGATCAGCGCGCGGCCGTCGACACGTTCGCCGTCGTCGAGCGTGACGGTGACGCGGTCTCCGCGCTGCTCGTAACCGTCCACGCGGCGGCTGTTCTCCAGCGTGATCAGGTTGCTGGTCTGGCAGGCTTTGAGAAAAGTGCCGTGGATGTCGGCGCGGTGGGTGACGGCATAGGGCTGGCCGAAGCGCGCGCTGAATTCCTCGCCGAGCGGGATGCGGGTGATCACGTTTCCTGTGAGCGCGTCGCGCATCTCCTGCGCCGGCGGGCGGTGGGCCTCGGCCAGGATCGTGTCCTTGAGCCCGATCTTCTCCAGCACGCGGAACACGTTCGGCCCGAGCTGGATGCCGGCGCCGACCTCGCGGAATTCCGGGCTCTGCTCGAACACGCGCACGGGCAGGCCCTGGCGCGCAAGCGCGTAAGCCGCGGCCAAGCCGCCAATGCCGCCGCCCGCTACCAGAATCGGTTGCGCGCTGCCGTTCGATTGCGCCATGTGACCTCGCTGTCCGGTAAGCCGGTTGCTTTTCGGGCCGAAGATAGTTCGGGACGGCGGGCGAGGCAAAGCGCGCGCCAATGGCACGCAAAAAGCCCGCCGGCTTCGCGACCGGCGGGCTTAATGAGCGGAAACGGCGCGGATGGAGATTATTTCGTCACTTGCCCGCGGATTTCGCCGGCCTTGTTGGCCGCGGTGTGGACGTTGACGTACCAGCCGCCGGACATGAGCTGGGCGGCCTGCGCATCGGTCAACTGCTTGGAGCCTTCGAACGGGCTCTTAGCGGCGGGACCCGCGAAAATCGGCACCACGACGCCGCCGTTCTTGCCGGATTCACCGGCGTGGAAATGCGCGGCGGTCGCGGGTCCGGTCAGGCCGGAATAGGTGCCCTTCCAGGACAGCATCTTGCTGGACGTGTCGAAGGTCACATCGACCGAGCCGGTGCCACTACTCTTGGTGGGCGGCACTTCGTTGGACGCTTTCAGGTCGGCTTTCATCTTGAGCATGTCCGCCATCGACGGCGAGGCCAATGCGAGCACGCCGGCGCAGGCGAGAACCGCCAGTGCTGGGCGCAGAAATGTACGTGTCATGTTTGCTCCTCCTTGATCGGGCTGTAGGCAGCCATTTGGCAAACACCGCAGTCTAACACCTATTCCAGGGCGGGGACGATCAAGGCGCGCAAAGCGGGATGGCAGTCGTGGAAGCCTCGCCACAGGCGTCGCACTCCCAGTGGTGGCGGATCTCGCCGTCTTCCACGAATTCGGACGCCACCGGGGCGACCATTAAGTCGCCGCAGTGGGGACAGCGCGCCGTCGAGCCCAACGGGCGGGCGCCGAAAATTTTTGCCGCACTGCAATGAAGCATGGCCTGGCCTCCGTAGAGTCGTGCCTTACCCTTGGCCGCTCAAGTAGCCGGACATCATGGCGAGGGCGAGACGGATTGGTGAAGCTGTGGTGGCCGCAAGGATAAAGTTTCGTGACGGATCGTAGCGGTAGGTGGGTGGCATCACCGCGATTTATTGACGTGTAGGGGCATGCGCATGGCGGCCAGAGGCCTTTCCACGTGCAATCGCGTCGGAAATGCGGACGGTACGTTCGCGGCGAACTCAGTATTGGTAGCTTCCGGTGGGCAGCAATGCCAATTCGGGCGGATTGAGCGTGCCGTTTTTAGGTTCGATGACGTAGCCGTCAGGATGGCCAGGATCGCGCTGAACGATGGCGAAGAGATAACCGGTTTCGCCGGTCCGCGCACCATTGGCGAACCGGTATTTTATGCAAACAGCGACTAGTTTCGGAAAGTTTTCGCCAAAATCCTTACGCGACAGCCAAGCAGTGCTTGTCTTCGGAAAAGCGTCATTGTTGAAAAGCGTCGGACCGATGCCGCCGCCTATGCCGTAGTGACTGCAGGCTGTTTTGTATGGTTGCTTCGCGTCCAGCAACAAAACAGGACTGGTCAAAACATCCGTGGCCGGACCGGCGCCGCTGTTTTTGATCGTCATCTTGAGCGTGATCCCACCACCTTGGTCGTCAAAAGCAAGCTGGACCGGTTCGACCGAGGCGGCAACCCAAGGGCGGTGAGTGGCATCCAAAAGTTCTTCGATTGCGCTGAGCGTTTTCCATTGCAACCAAGCGACAACGGCAATGGCAATCGCTGCCGATACCGCGCCCAACTTCCAGACCGCGTCGATCCAATTATTTCCTGCCGCGGGCTGCGGGCGCTCGCGGGCTGCGGCAGTGCCGGTTTTTTCAGACTCTCCGGAACGCTGCTGCTTGGTTTTGGATGCCATAGGATCATTCCGGGACTTGATGCCAAAGCTTTGATATTGTTGGTGAGCGCGATGGGACTCGAACCCATGACCTACTGATTAAAAGTCAGTTGCTCTACCGCCTGAGCTACGCGCTCGTCACCGTGCGCATGATATCGGCCAAAAACCGTGGCGGCCATGCGCTCAGGGCCGCTGTGTAGGGGCGCGGGCAGGCCCGGTCAATAGGCGGGCGCCACCCGATTCTTGAACTCGCGCGGCCCAGCCGTCGTTTGCTACATTAAGGGCAAATCCGCCGCCTGGGAGCCAGAAACCATGCCGATCGTCAACCGCATCGCCGACCTTCAACGCGAGATCGCCGAGTGGCGGCACGATTTGCATGCCCACCCCGAGCTGCTGTTCGACGTGACGCGCACCGCCGGTACCGTGGCCGAGAAGCTGCGGGAGTTCGGCTGCGACGAGGTGGTGACCGGGCTCGGCCGCACCGGCGTGGTCGGCGTCATCCGCGGCCGCAAGGGCGCATCGAACAAGGCGATCGGCCTGCGCGCCGATATGGACGCGCTGCCGATCGAGGAGGCGACCGGCCTGCCGTACAAATCGACTGTCCCGGGCAAGATGCATGCCTGCGGGCACGACGGCCACACCGCCATGCTTCTGGGCGCCGCGCGCTATCTCGCCGAGACGCGCAATTTCGCCGGCGCCGCGGTGGTGATCTTCCAGCCGGCGGAAGAGGGCGGGGGCGGCGGCAAAGTCATGGTCGAGGACGGGCTGATGGAGAAGTTCGGCATCGGCGAAGTCTACGGCATGCACAATTTCCCCGGCTTGGCCGTAGGCGAATTTTCCATACGGCCGGGGTCGATCATGGCGGCAGCCGACTACGTCCAGATCGACATCGAGGGCAAAGGCGCGCATGCCGCGCGGCCGCATCTCGGCATCGACAGCGTTTTGGTAGGCGCGCAGATCATCAACAATCTCCAGTCGATCGTGGCGCGCAACGTCGATCCATTGGAATCGGCAGTGGTGTCGATCTGCATGTTCCATGCCGGCAACACCGACAACGTCATTCCGCAGACCGCGCAATTGCGCGGCACCGCGCGCAGCCTGACGCCGGAGGTGCGCGACTTGCTGGAAAAACGCGTGCCAGAGATTGCTGAAGGCACCGCCAAGCTCTACGGCGCCAAGGTGACGGTGAAATACCGGCGCGGCTATCCGGTGCTCAACAACCACGCCGCGCAGACCGAATTCGCCGCCAAGGTCGCCAGCGAAGTGGCCGGCAAGGACAAGGTCGATACCGACATGGCGCCAGTGATGGGGGCGGAAGACTTCTCCTTCATGCTGAACGCGCGCCCTGGAGCCTTCATCTTCGTCGGCAACGGCGACAGCGCGGGGCTCCATCACCCCGCCTACAACTTCAACGACGAGGCGATCCCGTTCGGCACCTCGTATTGGGTGAAGCTGGTGGAGACGGCGCTGGCGGGGTGAGGCGCCGCGGATAAGTCTGCGCTACGGCACCAGCTCGCGTTCGGGAGCGGTGGCCGGCGCCGTCACCTTGGCGATTGCGGGCGCGCGTTTGGGCAAGAACTCGGCAAAGCGCGCCTCCAGCGCATGCCAGGTCGCGAAGTCGTTGAGCGGGGTGCGCTCGATCAGCGCCAACGCGACCGCGGCGATGAAGGGCAGGCTCTGCACCAGCAACACGATGGCGAAGATATTGATCTCGCGCACGGCGTTGATATTGGTCACATAAAGCGTGACCGCGCCCATAATCAGCAGCGCCGCTAGCACTGCTTCCCAGAAGGCGTGGAAATCGGCGCTCTTGCGGAGGCCACCCTTGGAGGTGCGTACGAAGGGCAAGTGGTCCTTGATCAGGCCGAAGCTGACGGCGCGCGCCACCGTCCATTGTACCGACATGGCGGCGAACACCGCGCCGAGCAGTTGGCCTTTGCCGGCGCGCACGCGCAGCCGGTAGAGCGTGAGGAAATGCACGATCGACACCGCGAAGCTCGCGATGATCGGAATAGTGAGGATGCGATCGGGCACCGCGATGTCGAGGAAGGCCACCACCGGCACCCAGACGATATTGAGCAGCGCGACGGCGACGCCGATGCTTTCGGCGCCGAGCCAGTTGAGCCAACCGAGCGCGAATTCGCGCTTCTGATCGCGGGTCAGCCGGCTGGCGCCCGGCAGGAAGCGGCGCCAGTGCTTCTTGAGAATCTGGAACCCACCATAAGCCCAGCGATGACGCTGCTTCTTGTAGGCCTCGAATGAGTCCGGCAACAGGCCGTGGCCGTAGCGCTTATTGGTGTAATGCGCCTGCCAGCCGTGCTCGAGCAGCGTAAGCCCGAGATCGGTGTCCTCGCAGATGGTGTCGCTCGACCAGCCGCCGGCCTGTTCGAGCGCGCTGCGGCGGATCAGGCACATGGTGCCGTGCACGATGATGGCGTTGGCCTCGTTCCGCTGCACCATGCCGATGTCGAAGAAGCCGGCATATTCGCCGTTCATAGCGTGATGCATGAGGCTGCGCGCACCGTCGCGGTGATCCTGCGGCGCCTGCACCAGGCCGACTTGCGCATCGCCGAAATGCGGCATCAGATCGCGCAGCCAGTCGGGATGCACGACATAGTCGGCGTCGATGACGCCAATCACCTCTGCGTCGGCAGCGGTGTGCACCAGCGCAAGGCGCAAGGCGCCGGCCTTGAAGCCTTTCAGGTCGTCGGCGCGCACAAACTTGAAGCGCTCGCCGAGCGCGCGGCAGTGCTCCTCGACCGGCACCCAATAGGCCGGGTCGGGGGTGTTGTTGATCACCACCACGCATTCGAAGTTCGGGTATTCGAGCCGAGCGATCGCGTCGAGCGTCTGCTTGAGCATTTCCGGCGGCTCGCGATGGGCCGGTATATGGATCGAGACCTTCGGCGCTTGATCGGCGGGCGCGAGCGGGGGCGCCGCAATCAGCCGCAGCGGCTTGCGGCCGAACGCGATGGCCGCGATTTCCTCGATGCGCGCGAGCGCAATCAGAATGAGCGGGATCAGCAGCGCGGTGCCAAGCCCGAGCGCGAACACAGCGCCCGGCACGAAATAGTGGCCGTTCCAATAGGCGAACAGCGTGGCAAACCAGGCGCCGACTACGTTAGCGCCGGCCGCCAGCAGGACGACTTGCCCGAACGTCACCGCCGTCATCGCCAATATCGGCAACGAGAGCAGAACGCTGATCAAAAGCGCTGTACCGGCGATCCGCCAGTGATCAGGATCGGTGAGCGGACCGGTCCATTCGAACTTGGGCTCGCGTCCGGCGTTGAACAGACCCCAATAGGGACCGACGCCGCCTTCGAATATCTTCCACGGCTGATCGATCGCCTCGACGATGTTGTAGTCGATACCTTGATCGCGGGCGCGCGAGACAAAATCGCGCAAGACAGCGGCCTGCTCGAGGCGGCCAGGCTCGGCGGATTTGAGATTGTAGCCGGCGCTCGGCCAGCCGAATTCGGCGATCACGATGCGTTTGCCGGGGTAGGCCGCGCGCAGCTTGTCGTAGATCAGGATCGCTTGGTCGACCGCCTGGTCGCCGGAAAAGCCTTCCCAATAGGGCAGCACGTGCGCGGCGATATAGTCGACCTGCGAGACGAGCTCGGGATGCGCCATCCAGACGTGCCAGATCTCGCCAGTCGATACGGGGACATTGGTTGAACGCTTGACGCGCTGGATCAGTTTGATGAGGTCGCCGACCGTCTGGTCGCCGCGGAAAATGGTCTCGTTGCCGACCATCACGCTTCTGACGTTGCTGTAGCGGCGGGCGAGCTCGATCGCCGAGGTGATTTCCCGCTCGTTGCGCTCCGCGTGCTTGTCGATCCAGGCGCCGACGGTGACGTTGAGGCCGAATTCCTGGGCGATGCCGGGCACCAGCTCTACCCCGCCGGTCGACGAATAGAGGCGGATCGAGCGGGCGAGCGGCGCCAGCCGCGCAAGATCGGAGCGGATCTGCGCCGGCGTGGCCTTGCCGCCTTCATCCGGATTGGTGGAGCTGGCGAAGGGCGCGTAGGAAACGCTGGCCAACTGGCCTTCGACGTTGGGCGCGCTCACCTGTTTCTGGGCGAGCGCCCATAGTCCGGCTTGCACGCACGCCACGAGGGCGATCACGGCAACGACGGTGCGCATAGACTTAGAACCAACTGGGGCAGGATGGCAGACCCCCGAGCCCGTCCCCTAGGCTCAGCCGAAGCTCGGTCTGCACGGTTGCAGAATAGCTTGGCATCAGGCGTGCCCGAAAGTAGGGATTGGACATGGCAAATCCTAGGCGCACGCATAACGCCGAAAAAAATAATTTTCAGCCGGTCGGGTAACGCGGTCAGTGCCGGGCGGTTCCACCGGCGGCGGGGGCTTCGGCGGCCTTGGCGGCCGCCGGGGTCGGCGGCAGCCCGGGGTTGAGCCAGCAGACGTGCACCCGGCCGCTCAGGGTGTCGGAGGACTTCGGGTCGATGTCCCCCTGCCGCACCAGGCAGCGAAAAGCGGCCTGTATATGGGCGCTCGGGCAGCCGAAACGCTCGTACAGATCGAGGTGGCGGAAGGCGGTGTCGAGGTCGTCCCGCCATAATAGGCTGACAACCCGGCGGCCCAGCCAGACGCATTCCGGATTGCCGGCGGGCCCGGTCAGCACCCGTGCCGCCTCGGCGATCTCATCGATCTTCTTCTGGCCTTCCTTGACGGTCTCGGCCGGCGACTTTTGCTCCGCCTTGCCCGGGCCGCCGCTTTGGCCCAGCGCCGCGCTGCCGCTCAGGGCGAAAGCGGCCACGCAAAACGCGGCGCAAAATTGACGCCAAAACATAAACGCCACTGTCCCGTCGGTCTTGATGGAAGCCACCCGCCCGCTAGCCAAGCCTTGTCATGCCCCTGGATTGGGACACGAATGCGGCGCCGACCGCCGGCCGCCACGGCAAGTGCTTGTCGGAGAACTCAAAACCCCTGTATTGGCCGGCGACCCCGGCAAACCCGGCCGCCGAAACTTGGCCCCAACTGGCGGGATTTGTCCAGCGCTTCGCGGGCGTAGCCTTAAAATCGGCGCGCTTGGCAGCGGCAGGCGCGCAGGATAAGCCGATCCGGGGTTCCCCGCCGAATTGGGTTAAGCCGATGCGCCGCGGTCTTGCTTGCCTCGCCTTATCGGCGCTGGTCATAGCCGCATTTTGGACCTGGCTTGGCGCCTCGGTGACCGTGCCGTATTCGCCGGTTGCTGGCCGCCATAAGCTCTATTGCGTGTCCTATGCGCCGTTCCACGGGAAACAGACCCCGCTCGATCCGGCGACCGATGTCTCGGCTGCCCAGATCGACGCCGACCTGAACCAGTTGGCCAGCTTTACCGATTGCGTGCGAACCTATTCGACCGATTACGGGCTCGACCAGATCGCCGGCATTGCCGCCCGCCACGGTCTGAAGGTGATCCAGGGGCTTTGGCTATCGAGCCATCCCGAGAAAAACCGCGGGCAGGTCGAAACCGCGGTGGCGCTGGCCAATCGTTACCCGGACACCATCCGCGCGGTGGTGGTGGGCAATGAGGTGCTGCTACGCGGCGAAATGTCCGCAGCCGACCTCGCCGCCACCCTGCGTGCGGTCAAAGCGCGGGTGCCGGTGCCGGTGACCTATGCCGACGTCTGGGAATATTGGCTGCGCAATCCGGACCTGGCCGCCGCCGCCGATTTCATCACCATCCATATCCTGCCTTATTGGGAAGATTTCCCGGTGCCAGCCGGCCAGGCGGCCGCGCACGTGGCTTCTATCCGCCGCCGGGTGGCCGCGGCGTTTCCCGGCAAGGACGTGTTGCTCGGCGAGGTGGGCTGGCCAAGCGCCGGACGCATGCGCGAGGGCGCGCTGCCATCGCCCGCCAACCAGGCGCGCGTCATCCAGGATGTTCTGGCGCTAGCGGCGCAGGAGAATTTTCACGTCAACCTGATCGAGGCTTATGACCAGCCGTGGAAGCGGGCGCTCGAAGGCACGGTCGGCGGCCATTGGGGATTGATCAGTGACGGCACGCGCCGGCTCAAATTCGTCTGGGGAGCGGCGGTATCTAACCATCCGCTGTGGCGCTGGCAGGCGGCCGGCGGCGTCGGCTTCGCGGTGCTCGTGTTCACGGCGGCCTTTCTCGCCGGACGCGGACGCCAGCCCACACTGTCGCGCTGGCTGGTCGTGGCAGGCAACGCGGTCGCCGGCGGCGCGCTGATCGGGTGGACCGTTGAGAACGTGCCATTGGAAAGCCTAGGTATAGGCGGCTGGTTGCGCTCGCTCGCTTTCGCTCTGGCGGCCGCGTTGAGCGCACCGGCCCTGAGCGCCGCGCTCATGCGCGGGATGCCGATCCCGCGCTTCTCGCGGCTGCTCGGACCGACGCTACAGCGCTTGCGCGCCCCGCTCGCGATTTCGATGGGCGCGGTGCTGATGCTATTGACGGTTTTGGCGGTGGTGACCTCACTCGGGCTGGTGTTCGACCCGCGCTACAAGGATTTCCCGTTCGCGCCGATGACGGCGGCCGCCGTGCCGTTCCTGCTGCACACGCTGGCGCTACCGGCGCAGGGACGGCGCGGCGCTGCCGAACTGGCGGCAGCCGCATTGCTGGCGCTGTCGGCATCCTACATTGTGCTCGACGAAACTTTTGCCAATTGGCAATCGCAGTGGCTGTGCGCGACCTTGCTGGCACTCGCGTTCATTCTGGCTCAGGTGCGCGACGCGCAAAGCTGAGCAACAGGAGCCCGATCGCGAGCGACGACAAGCCGACATCATATAGCACGACACCGAAACAGGCCACGCCAAGCGCGAGTGCAAACAGCACCAGCGACGGCCGCAGCAGATTGAGCGCGGCAATCGCAAACGCGCTCCAGCCGAACACGGAATAGGTGAACAAGGTGATTGCGATACGGCGCGCCAAACACAGCCATGTATCGAGCCCGGCGGCGCAGGCCAAGCCCACGCTCGACTGCTCGATGGCGAGATAGCGCAGGTAGAGCGCATAGCCGAGCGAGCAGAAACCGACGATCAGGAGATAGTTGGTCGCGCGCGCGCTCGGCAGGAACAGCTTCATGTCGGAAACTCTCAGCCTGCATTGATGCCGGCGCGCCAAAACGGCGACAAAGCGGTGCGCTTACAGCCGCTCTCCCGCCATTCTGACCGGGTGGCAGATCGCGCGCGCGGTGATGAGACGCGCGCACAGTTTGGCTGCGGCGGTGTAGGTCGGCAATGGGCCGATGATCAGCCGGTAATGGGTGGCGCCGCCGCGACGTTCCTGCAAGGCATGCGGCTTCAAATCGCCAATGAGCGGCCCGAAATTGGCTTTGACCGCCGCCCATTGCATGTGCAGCAGATCGACGCTGGATGCGTCGGCGAGCGCGATGCCAAATTCGGGCTTCGGCGGCAGCGCGGCGACACGTACCGGCGGCAAGGGAACGGCAGGCGCGGCTTCTGGTGGCGCGGCGGGAGATGGCGCGGAGACCTCCTGCGGCGGGCCCGATACCGGCGGTTCGGAGGCTTTCGCCTCGCTCTGCTCACGTGGGGCGCCGGCCGGCGGTGCGGCGGGCGCAGCCACGGTTTGTGGCGGCGTCGGTTTGGGCGCCGGCTCAGCGGCTGCGGCCGGTGCGGGCGGCGTGGTCAAGCGCTGGATCGAGCCGGTGAGGTCGTTCAGGTTGCGCTCGAGGCTGGCGATGCGGGTGGTGAGCCGGTCGCGGTCGGCGGCAAGCACGTTCACTTCCGCCTGCAGCCGCGCCATTTCAGCCTCGTTCGTGGGCGGCGGGGGCGGCACTTTCACCACCGCCACCGGGCGGACCGGCATTTCGGCAGGTGTGAAGGCCAGATTCAGCCGCTGGCTGCCGGTGTAGGTCTGGGTGGTGAATGCCAGCACGCCGAGCGCGAGCGCGGCCGCGACGCCCCAGCCGGTCAAGCGCCACAAGGCGCGCATGTCGGTGCGGCGCGGCGTATCCGGTTCGCGCGGGGCGAACGCCTGCATGGGCACCTTCTCGAAAGGACGAATCACCTCATTGAAAACGTTAGCAGAATCCGGCAATGCTCGCTCCCGCTGCA
>Ga0316624_10000835_pt1 | contig 11369 bp, 5 predicted proteins | sample OWC_Aug_N3_C1_D5_FD_207657 | JGI IMG/M metagenome (GOLD analysis project Ga0316624, IMG submission 207657) | Wetland soil microbial communities from Old Woman Creek delta, Ohio, United States - OWC_Aug_N3_C1_D5_A | ecosystem: Environmental > Terrestrial > Soil > Wetlands | place: USA: Ohio...
TTCAGCCCCAGCGGCCTTGTGTACCGCTACGTCCTGGAGAGTCCTGACCGCAGTCCCCAAGAGCTGAAGACGCTTGAAGACTGGGTGGTGGAACGCGCCTACAAGGCCGTTCCCGGCGTGGCCGACGACTCCGGTCTGGGCGGCACCGTGATGCAGTACCAGGTGCTGCTTGATCCCGCCCGTCTGTACGGCTATCACATGACCGTGCAACAAGTGATGCAGGCGCTGGCCAACAACAACTCCAACGCCGGCGGAGGTTTTTACTCCCAGGGCGGACAGTTCTACTACGTGCGCGGCATCGGCCAGGTGCAAAGCACCAATGACATCGGAAATATCATCGTCGCCAGCAACAAAGGAACGCCGATTCGCATACGTGATGTCGGCGAGGTGACCATCGGGCACGCGCCCCGGCTGGGAGAGTTTGGATTCCAGACGCACCATTCCAGCCAGGATGATGCGGTGGAAGGCGTAATCCTGATGCGCCGTGATGAGCAAACCCAGAACGTGCTTAAGGCGGTGGAGAAGAAGACTGAGGACCTGAACAGCTCCATCCTGCCCAGGGACGTAAAGGTCCGTCCGTTCTATGACCGCAGCGACCTGGTGAAAGTGACCACCGAAACGGTGGAAGGCAATCTGCTGCGAGGCATGATTCTGGTGGTGCTGGTCCTTCTCTTTTTCTTGTTCAGCCTGCGCGCCGCAATTATCGTCTCTTTGACCATACCGCTGAGCCTGCTGTTCGCCTTCATTGTGCTGCACGCACATGACGTTTCGGCAAATTTGCTTTCCATTGGCGCCATTGATTTCGGGATCATCATTGACGGCACGGTGGTGATGGTGGAAAACATCTACCGCGAGCTGGCAGAACGCTATGGACAGCCTTACAAGATTACCGACGTGATCCTGGCCGCCGCCGCTGACGTTGACCGCCCCATCTTCTATTCCGTGGCCGTCATCATCGCCGGATATCTGCCTATCTACGCGCTCACCGGGCCTTCGGGAAAGCTCTTTCACCCGATGGCGGAGACAATGTCCTTCGCCTTGATCGGCGCGCTGATTCTCACCCTCACTCTGGTGCCGGTGCTGGCGTCATACTGGTTCAAGAACGGCGTCAAGGAAACCACGAACCGAGCATTTGAGTGGATCAAAAGCGTATACACGCGGCAGCTGGACTGGTGCCTTGATCATCGCCGCCTGACGCTTATGGTTGCCGCCCTGATTTTCGGGGCCACGCTCCTGTTGGTTCCCTTCATCGGCGGCGAATTCATGCCTCACCTGGATGAAGGCGCACTGTGGGTCCGGGCGACCATGCCTTACACCATCTCGTTTGAGGAGTCCAGCAAGATCGTGCCCCAGGTCCGCAACATCCTGATCTCCTATCCCCAGGTTACGGTGGTTGGCTCAGAACACGGACGACCCGACGACGGCACCGACCCCACGGGCTTCTTCAATGCGGAGTTTTATGTCGGCCTGAAGCCTTACGGCGACAAGTCCTGGAGCGGCGCGATTGATACCAAGGAAAAGCTGATTGAGTCCGTCAACAAGAAGCTCACCGCATTCCCCGGGATCATCTTCAATTACACCCAGCCGGCGGAAGATGCCGTGGATGAAGCGCTCACCGGCTTGAAGAGTTCGCTGGCGGTCAAGATCTACGGCACGGACCTCCAGGTGCTGGAAACCAAGGCGCTGGAAATCAAAAAAACGCTGGAGGCCGTCCCCGGCTTCACCGGCCTGACCGTGGTCCGCGAACTGGGCCAGCCCAGCCTGATCATCAATGTCGATCGGGAAAAGATCGCGCGCTACGGAATCAATGTAGCGGATGTTGAAGCCGTGATCCAGGCGGCGGTGGGCGGGCAGGCGGCAACGCAAGTAGTCCAGGGAGAAAAGCTGTTCGATCTGGTGGTGCGCATGCAGCCGCAGTTCCGCAGCAACGCTCAACAGATCGGCAACCTGCTCGTGGGCACGCCCGATGGACAGCAGATTCCCATCAGCCAGCTGGCGGAGATCCACCAGGGCAACGGAGCCTCATTCATCTACCGCGAGAATAATTCCCGCTACATCGGTGTGCAGTACAGCATTGAGGGCCGCGATTTGCAGCGCGCGGTCGAAGACGGGCAGGGGGCCCTCAAGAAGAGCGTCGCCATTCCCGCCGGGTACCGGGTCGAGTGGGGCGGCGAATATGACCAGTTTCTCGCTGCCAAGCAGCAGCTCTCCATTGTTGGACCGCTTGCCGTCCTGTTGATCTTCTTCATTTTGTTTGCTCTCTATGGCAACTTTAAGTTTCCCGCCATTATTGCTCTGGACGTAGTACTCACCGAACCTGTCGGCGCGTTAATCGCACTCAAGCTCACCCATACCCCTTTCAGTGTGTCATCCGTGCTGGGCCTGCTGGCCCTGATGGGTGTTTCCGTGGAAACCGGGGTGATCCTTGTTTCCTACATCAACAAGATGCGACGCGAAGGCATGGATATCCCCACAGCCACGCGCGAAGCCGCGCTGCTGCGTCTGCGGCCGATCATGATGACCGCGCTGGTGGCCTGCCTGGGTCTGCTGCCGGCCGCTCTTTCCACAGGCATCGGTTCTGATACGCAGAAGCCGTTCGCCATCGTCATTGTTGCCGGCCTGATTTCGCGCTTGTTCCTTGGCTTCTTCATCAACCCGGTGCTTTACCGGACGGTTGCGCGTGAAGGTGATGTGCTGCAGGTGTGAGGACGGCGCCTTGTGCAGGGCTCCGCAGCGCGTCAACCACAACGCATGCGTGTTTCTATGAAGGCGTAGTTTACTTCTCGGTAAACCTTAGGTATCCCCCACCCCCGGCCCCCTCCATCCCCGAAAAATAACGACTTAGCTCAAATCATCCCCGGGGTACACTGTCGGCAAAACGCCAGCTTTCAGGGGCACGAGCAAGAAGCCTGGAAGCCCTTTTTTACTACTTGGTTAATACCAAAGCCAGGCATCCGGCTCGGGTGCCTGGCCAATTGCAGTTTTGGCCACCGCCATTTTCTTGAGTTGTCAAAGATCTTCTATCCTCCGCCCTGAGGCGGAAGCTGCTGCCGCATCCTAGCGTATTTCCAGAAGCGAATCAAACACGAAAAAGTACACTCTCCTGGTACATGCCTTTTGCGACCCTCTGCTTAAGCGTGGTACATGTTTTTGGTACAGGGGTAGGACACTTGACAGCCAAACCTCTGCCCAAAACGGCTTTCTGGGCGCAGAGGCGATCCGGCTGACTCTACCGGACGGCCAACCACCGCCGATGCTCAATTTTCCGGTTATTGGGAATACGCCAAGGCTATAATCGTTTTTCATGCCCGTCCGCTGGCGCAAATTCCTGTCTCTGCTCATCGTGCTTTGGGCATTGACGGACATGAGTGTGCCGGGCGTGTGCCGGAGTGATGATCTGGATTCCTCTCCGGCAAATCCTGAAATCGCAGCGACGCACCAACCGGGTGATTTGACCCTGGCTGCGTCTGCGCCGGAGAGTTCGTCCTCCGATCAATCGGGCCCCGAAGACTGTTTCTGCTGCTGCTCCCACGTGGCTCCCACGCACTACTTCCACATAGACCGCGCCTATAGATCGGTAATCTGCGAACGCCCTGATTCCGTGGGGCGGCCTCGCGATTTCAGCGCCTTCCTTTATCACCCTCCCCGGGCTTGATCCCGAACTCTCCTTGATTCGAGAACGTTGAGGCGTTCTCTTTCTTCCCCTGCGCCGCTTTGTTAGTGGCACGCGGTCATGTTTTTCGCCGCGTGCCTGATTTGCGGAAGTTGCCGCGCAGCCAACACGGGATTTGTTGAGAGGTAGGAATGCAAGCGAAACGATCGATGCGATCTTTGTTGCTTCTATTTTCACTGGGAGCCGCGGCACAGGTTGCTTTGGCGCAAAACTCCGGCAATGTGCTTACCCTGGAGCAGGCGTTGAATCGCGCGCGTGTCAAGGCGCCCGTCCTGCTTTCCGCCAAAGCGCGAATCGAGGAAGCCCGAGGACGGCTCAAAGGAGCGTCGATCCCCTTGCCGGCGAATCCTGTGGTGGAAGGCACTGTGGGGCCTCGATTCTCCAATCAAGGTGACTCCACTGATGCTGATTTTTCCATCAGTCAGGATTTCGATCCGCCGGGGCGCAGAAAAGCCCGGATCACCGGCGCCCAGGCGGGTGTCACGCGCGAAATCGCCGCCAGTCGCGAAACCGGGCGTGCGCTCCTTCGCGAAGTGGCTGCTGCGTTTATGCGAGCTCTTGCGGCCAAGGAGAAACTGAACGTGCTGGCAACGGCCGATCAGGTTAGCTCCGGTCTCCTGAACACCGCTGAAACCCGGTATCAGGCAGGCGATATTCCTCTTCTTCAGGTGAACCTTGCCAGGAATGGCGTTGCCCGCGCCCGCGCTGAGTTACGTTCCGGACGCGCCGAACTGGTCAAAGCTCTGGGCGATTTGCGTGTACTGCTTGGCATGTCGGCGGATGAGGAGTTCTCTGTTGCGGGCGACCTCACCAGCTCGGGAAAATTTGAGCTGGCTGCTTTGGTCGCCGCGGCTGAAGACCGGCCCGACATCAGGCTCCTGGAGAGCGAACTTCAAGAAGCGTTGTCTGAGGCGCGGCTGGGAAATACGTTCAAAGCTCCGGACTTTGGCGTGATTGCCCGCTACCTGCGGGATCAGGGAGACAACATCGCACAGGCCGGTCTTCGCGTGACCATTCCTGTCTTCTCGCGCGGACAGGAACTCACCGCAACCGGCAACGCTCGCGCTGCTCGCATCCGTGCGGAACTGGCGGCAAGGAAAACGGCGATCGGCAGCGAGATCAGGGCAGCCTTCGACGCTTACACGTACCGGGCAGAAGCCGTGCAGGAGCTTCAGCGTCTTGCCCTGCCGAGCCTTGAGGAAAATGAAACTCTGGCACGGAGAAGTTACCAGGAAGGCGAAATTGGCTTGCCTGAGCTGCTGCTGATTCGCAGGGAAATTCTCGAAACCAGATTGTCTTATGTCAACACGTTATTGGAGGCGGCCCTGAGTGCGGTTGACCTTGAATTCAAAGCGGGGGTGTTGCAATGAAAACAATAGTGTCCCTTGCGCTGGTCATTTTGTTCTTCGTGAGTGGCTGCACCCAGTCCGGTGATCAGCGGGAAGGCGCTGGCGCGGACCGCAAGGCCGGCCAGACTCAGGATGCCAAGTCGCCCGACAATCTGCTCCACATCGAACCGGAAATGCTGCGCGACTTGCGCATTACAACCAGCGCAGTCGAGCAGCGCCGCGCCGGAGATGGCGTGAACCTGTTGGGCGAAGTGACTGTGAATGAGGATGCCTACTCGCAAGTAGGGGCGCCGCTGCCGGCGCGAGTCGTCAATATCAGCGTCGGTCCAGGCCAGACCGTAAATAAAGGAGAGCCGCTGGCTGTTCTGCAAAGCACGGAGCTGGGTAAGGCGCGCTCGGACAACATCAGTGCGCAGGCCAGACTGCAGCTTGCCCAACAGACGCTCGAGCGCAAGCAGCGGCTGGCTGGCGAGCGCATTGTGGCGCTACGGGACGTTCAGGAAGCCGAAGCGGCAATGGCGTCTGCCCAGGCTGACCTGCGTGCCTCGCGGGCCACCCTGCAAGCGCTTGGCGCAGAAGACAACACTGCTGAGGGTTCACAGCTCATCCTGCGAGCGCCGATCTCCGGCACCGTAATCGCGCGCACAGCGTTGCGGGGGCAGTTGGCCGAACCTGCGCAGCCGCTCTTCAAGATCGCGGACTTGAGAACAGTCTGGCTTGAAGTACACGCATTTGAGCGTGATGCAGTCCGCTTGGAGGCGGGTAAAACTGCAAAGGTGACGCTTCCGGCTCTGCCGGGGAGAGAATTCCACGCTAAGGTCACTTTAATCGGGAAGGAGGTTGATCCCGCTTCTCGAACTCTTCCTGTCCGCCTTGATGTCGCGAACGCTGACGGCGTCCTGCGCCCCGGAATGTCTGCAACCGCGTGGGTCCCCTTTGGAGCAGCTGCTCAACAGGTGATCACGGTCCCGGCCGCCTCCGTTCAGAGAATTGAGAATGACTGGTATGTCTTCATTCCCAGGTCCCAGGACACGTTCGAACTCCGGCAAGTGGGCCGGGGCCGCGACCTTGATGGAGAGATTGAGATTGTCAAAGGCCTGAGGCCCGGCGAAACCGTGGTCGTCGACGGCGCATTTCTGCTGAAGGCTGAAGCGGAGAAAGCTCGCGGCGAAGGCAAAGAGCACGAGCACGATTGAGGTTTTCATGCTGGAAAAGATCTTGAGGAAATCATTTGCAAAGTCCGGGCTCGTAATCGTGCTCGTACTGGCGAGTACTGCCCTCGGCGCGGTCTGGTTGCGTGATCTGGGGCGGGACGTATTTCCCGACCTCTCATCACCGGTGTTTAACGTCATTGTCCAGAACCCTGCCATGGGCGCCGAGGAACTGGAAACGGGCGTAGCCATCCCTATGGAAGCGGCGCTTGCGGGTCTGCCGAACGTGAGGCGCATCCGGTCAAATTCCCAGTTGGGCGTTGCGCAAATCACGATTGAGTTTGAGCCCGATGCCGATTATTACCGGTCCCGCCAGTTTGTCGCAGAGCGTGTCGGTCAGGCGGGAACGCAACTTCCCCCCGGGACCGATGCCCCGCTTATTTCAAGCCTCACCGGGCGGCTGAACGAAATATTTGAGTTCACTCTGGAAGCTCAACCCGGCACAGCCGATCTCATGACCCTGCGCGACCTGGCCGAATTCGATGTCCGCAATCGCCTTTTAGCGGTTCCCGGGGTTGCCGCCGTTGAGCGTCTGGGAGGCTACCTGCGGCAGTTCCAGATTCAACTCGATCCTGATCGCATGTCTGCGCGCCGCATCACGCTGGACGAAGTTCTCCATGCCGTTGAGGGTGCGAACCTCAATGCTTCGGGCGGATTCCTGACCGAGGGTTCCACCGAATGGACCATCCGTGCTGTCGGGCGGGCGCACAGTGTGGAGGATATCCGTCAGACCGTCATTGCAGTCCGCGGCACTACCCCGGTAATCCTCGGCGATGTGGCGGAGATCCGGGAGGCCCCTGCCATACGACGGGGAATCGCCCACCGATTGAAAGGTGAAGTCGTTAGCTGCCGCATCACCAAGCAATTTGGCGCTGATACCGTCAAAGTCAGCGAGGGAATCAGGAAAGCGATCGCAGAAATTCAGAAGACGCTACCCAAGGGGGTTCAGTTGCGTATTGTGTATGACCAGTCGCGACTGGTCGATGACGCCTTGGGCGGGGTGAGCCGCGCGATTCTATTGGGCGCCCTTCTCGTTGTTGGCGTGCTCTTCGCATTGCTTGGCGATCTTCGTGGCGCGGTGATTGTGACTCTTGTTCTGCCGCTATCGATTGCGCTTGGCGGATTACTGCTCAAACCTGCGGGTGTAGGCATCAACACCATGACGCTCGGTGGCCTTGCCATTGCGGTCGGCATCCTGGTGGACGCCTCCATCATCATGACCGAGAACATTGTCCATCGAATCTCGACTCACCGGAACCAGGGGGTGCGCCAGAACGCGCTGGAGGCAGCGATTGAAGTTGGACGGCCGATTGCGTTCGCGACCATGATCGTGATTGCCGTTTTCGTTCCTCTCTTTGCCATGAGCGGCATTGAAGGACGTATGTACAGCCCGCTTGCTGCCGCGGTCATAAGCGCCATTGCCGCTTCATTAGTGCTCGCCCTTACCGTAGTTCCTATCGCGTCGGGGGCGTTCTTGCGGCCGCATCCAGGGGACAAGCCCATGGATGTTGGAATGATTCGCTGGCTAAAGCGGATCTATTCACCATTGCTTGATGCATGCCTGCGCCATCGAAAGCTGGTTTTGCTGGGCTCGTTCATCATTACGGCGCCGGCGCTGGTGCTCGGTTTTTACGTCGGATCGGACTTCATGCCAAAACTGGACGAGGGGGCATTCCTGCTTCAGACGATGCTTCCGCCGGAGACCTCTCTTGATGACGTGGACCGGGTGAATCACCGGGTCGAGGACGTGCTTCGGACTTTTCCTGAGGTCGATGACGTGGTGCGCCGGACCGGCCGTGCCGAGCGAACGGAAGATCCCATGCCACATACGGTCTCAGATGTTCTTGTGGTGCTTAAACCCAATCGCTCTCGTTCCCTGGATTCATTGGAGGCCGCGATGCGGAAGGAATTGCAATCCGTTCCGGCTGTTTCTGTCCTCTTCACAACGCCGCTGGGCATGAGAATCGACGAGGGCCTCGGCGGCACTCCTGCTGACTTGAGCGTGAAGGTCTTCGGCCCTGACCTGGACCAGTTGGCGCAAATTGCAGAGAAGGCCCGCCGCATCATGGCCGGAATCAGAGGAGTCACCGACTTGCGCATGGAACAACTCACCGGCATGCCCCAGCTGCGCATTTCAATCGACCGCGCGGCGGTAGCCAGGGTTGGGCTCACGCCCGGGGATGTCATTCGTGCTGTGCGCATCGGACTGGCCGGCGAGGAAGAATCGGAAATTTGGGTCGGGCAGCGGCGGTTCGATCTGCTCTTGCGTCTTCAAGATGAGAAGCGTGGCGATCCGAGCGCGATCAAATCGCTGCTGATCGATGGGCACGATGGTTCGCGCATTCCTCTGGGACAGCTGGCTGCTATAGAACAGACTTTCGGCCCAGGCTCGATCCGTCGTGAAGCAGGGACACGACGCATTGCCATCGAATCAGGGGTCGACGGGCGTGACCTGGGAAGTACAGCTGCGGAGGTCCGCAAACGCTTGTCCAGTGAATTGCAGCTCCCAACCGGCTACTTTTTTGATGTGGGAGGCAAGATTGAAAGCCAGGCACGGGCGAGCAGGTCTCTGGCGATAGCCGTTGCCATCGCGGTCCTGGCGGTGTTTCTTCTGCTCTATGTAGCGCTCGATTCTGCTCTCGATGCCGGCCTGATCATCGCTTCTTTGCCTGTGGCATTTGTCGGCAGCATTGTTGCACTGCTTATTACCCGGGAGACATGGAATGTTTCGTCACTCGTAGGACTCATCGGCCTGTTTGGAATCGCGGTGCAGAATGGTCTCGTCTTGGTAACTCAAACCCGGTCCTGCTTGGCCGAAGGCAAGACGTTCGAGGTAGCGGTACGGGAAACAAGCACAGGCCGGGTACGCCCGAAAATCATGACCACCGCAACGGCAATCCTCGGCCTCCTTCCCATCTTGCTGCTGCGGTTGCATGGAACCGAAATCGAGCGGCCCCTTGCCATCGTGATGACCGGCGGCCTGGTCACGTCAACCGTCTTCACGCTCCTGATTTTGCCGACCTTCTACGTTTTTGTTCACAAATTGAGCAGTCGCTTCGCTCCCCTGCAAGCGACAGCGCCCGCGTCGAACGCGCAGTAATCTTGGCGAATCTTGGCGGCAGATGTAACAGCTACCCACGACTCGCGGTTCTCACAATCTTTTTGCGTAACTCGGGGTCGGAGCTCAGCTGGAGGTGTACTATAGGCGGATGGCTGCCGCACCCGGCATGGAAGTCGCCCGCTACGCCAACGTCCGGCGTGTTCAGCTCATCAGCATTGCCTGGATGTCACTCGAAGTCCTGGTATCACTGGTGGCAGCGGTCCGTGCGCAAAGCGTCGCACTGCTGGCTTTCAGCGGTGACAGCGTCATCGAGCTGGCCTCGGCCCTTGTCGTGCTTTATCGCTTCAACGGCTCCGGCCTCACCGAGCGGGTGGCGGCGAGAACAGCCGCCGTCCTCCTATACCTGCTGGCGGCTTTTATTGTCCTGGCCTCAGTGCTTTCTCTGCTGGGATTCTGGCTGGCGCCGCAGCCCAGTTACCTCGGAATCGTGTTTCTTGCCGCCGCCGGCTTTGTCATGCCCTGGCTGGCGAAACAGAAAAGGCGATTGGCGAAGGAAAACGAGAGTTCCGCGCTCGCAGCCGATGCCACGCAGAGCGCTATCTGCGGCTGGCTCTCCTGGATTGCGCTGGCCGGACTGTCCGCCAACGCGCTTTTCGGGGTTGCGTGGGCTGACGAGCTGGCGGCGCTGGCGCTGGTGCCGCTGGTGGTCAAAGAAGGCCGTTCTGCCTGGCAAGAAAAAGGCTGCCACTGCTGCTGAGCCCTGGGGCCGCTTCTCCGAACAGAATTTCGCTAGAATAAAAGTGTGGCTGCCAGGGTCAGCTCCGAAGTTCTGCAAGCCTTTGCCGCGCTGGTGCAGTCGGGGATAGAGGACGAGCGCATCGACCTGCTGCGGGCGGCGCTGACTTTTGCCCGCATCGAATCGCCTCAGCTGGATATCGAACATTACGTTCACCGGGTGGAGGAACTGGCGCAACGCGTTGCCGCCATCATCCAGGATGCAGATGATCCCGCCGATTGCATCGCCGCGCTGAACCGCGTCTTGTTCCAGGAAGAGATGTTCCTCGGCAACGCGGTCAACTATTACGATCCCCGCAACTCCTTCATCAATGACGTGATGGACCGCCGCCTGGGGATTCCCATTACTTTGTCCCTGCTCTATATGGAAGTGGGCCGGCGCGCCGGGTTCCCGCTGTTCGGCGTAGGCATGCCCGGACATTTTCTGGTCAAACACTATGATGTGAGCGGACACACTTTCCTGATTGACGCGTTTGAGCGCGGCGCCGTCGTCACGGAAGAAGATTGCCGCAGGAAAGTAAACAATATCTACGCCGGCCAGATCACCCTGCAGCCGCACTTTCTGCTCACCGTTACGCGCCGCCAGATGCTCACGCGCATGCTCAACAACCTGCGCACCATCTATCTTTCCCAGCGCGACTTCCGCCGCGCCGTGCAGGTGGTGGACCTGATCCTGGTGATCTATCCGCGCTCGCCCGAGGACGTGAAACAGCGCGCCGCTCTGCGCTACAACCTGGGCGACAACAGCGGGGCGCTGGCCGATTTCGAGGAATACGTGAAAATGGCGCCCGACGCCTCAGATGCGGAAGAGGTCCGCCAGAGCGCTCTGGCGCTGCGCCGGCAGATCGCGATGATGAACTAAGCTCAATGCGCGGCCGCGCCGGCCTCGGCCTTCTTCAAATAGCTCGCAACTTCGTTTTCCCACTGCGGGCCTGAGTTGGCGTCATTCTGCCCCAGTTGCCGCACATGCCCGTTCATCTCCGGCGAAAGCGCGGTGCGTTCGTACGCTACCTGCACGTGTGTGCCGTTCGCGCCTGTGCGGGAGAGGTGTATGTCAATCAGCGTAACTATCCTATCTGGGATGAATGCGACGTGCTGAATGTGGCCCTTCTCCGGCTCGAAGATCGTGGTGATCCAGGTGCTGTTCAGATGGCCGTGCTTCACGCTGAAGACGGCGCCCTGCTTGTCCTCCGGCGTCTGCGGATAGACGAACTGCGGGTCCCAGCCTTCCGCCCAGACGCGTTCGCGATGCGCGCCGAACAGTGGCGCAACCGTGCTCT
>Ga0316624_10000836_pt1 | contig 11367 bp, 8 predicted proteins | sample OWC_Aug_N3_C1_D5_FD_207657 | JGI IMG/M metagenome (GOLD analysis project Ga0316624, IMG submission 207657) | Wetland soil microbial communities from Old Woman Creek delta, Ohio, United States - OWC_Aug_N3_C1_D5_A | ecosystem: Environmental > Terrestrial > Soil > Wetlands | place: USA: Ohio...
TCAACCATATCGGGCCTGGATTCGATGACCTCCACGAACGGGACAGGCACGACCCGGATTACTCTTCAGTTCAATCTCTCGCGGAACCTCGACGCGGCCGCCCAGGACGTGCAGGCGGCGATCTCGAGCGCCTCGCGCCAGCTCCCCGACATGCCGTCTCCTCCCTCATTCAGGAAGGTAAACCCCGCGGACTCGCCGGTCCTCTACCTTGCGCTAAGCTCGCCGACGCTCCCCCTTTACAGCGTCGACGAATATGCCGAGACCTTCATGGCCCAGAGGATATCCATGATCAACGGAGTAGCGCAGGTGTCGGTCTACGGCGCGCAGAAATATGCTGTGCGGACGCAGGTCGACCCGATGGCGCTGGCCTCCCGCCGGATAGGTATCGACGAGGTGGAAAATGCCCTCGCGAGGGGTAACGTAAATCTCCCGACCGGAACACTCGACGGGGCGAAGCAGTCATTCGCGCTCCAGGCCACCGGCCAGCTCTATAAGGCCGCTGACTACCGTCCTCTCATAGTCGCATACCGCAACGGCTCACCGGTCCGTCTCGACCAGATCGGACGGGTGATCGACAGCGTCGAAAACAACAAAGTTGCCAGCTGGTTTAAGGAGACTCGCGCCGTCGTCCTCGCCATTCAGCGCCAGCCAGGCACAAACACTATCGAAGTGGTGAACAACATAAAGGCCCTCATGCCCGTATTCCGGAGCCAGATCCCTGCTTCGGTAGATCTGAACGTCCTTTTCGACAGGTCGACTTCGATCCGCGAGTCCGTGGCTGATGTCAAGTTTACGCTCGTTCTGGCCCTTTGCCTCGTTGTCATGGTTATATTCCTCTTCCTGCGGAACTTTTCTGCCACGATAATCCCGAGCCTCGCCTTACCTTTTTCGATCATCGGTACCTTCGCAGCCATGTACGCGATGGGATTCTCGGTGAATAATATATCCCTCCTGGCTCTCACGCTCTCCGTGGGCTTTGTTGTCGACGACGCCATCGTCATGCTCGAAAACATCGTCCGTCACATGGAGCACGGAGAGGGCGTCAGGGAGGCGGCCCTCAAGGGGTCGAGGGAGATCGGCTTCACAATAATTTCGATGACCCTTTCACTCGTGGCGGTCTTCATCCCGGTGCTTTTCATGGGCGGGATACTCGGACGGCTGCTCCACGAATTCGCCGTCACGATAAGCATGGCTATACTTATCTCCGGGTTCGTGTCCCTTACTCTCACCCCGATGCTCTGCAGCCGTTTTCTCCGGCCTCCCGCTTCTGAGCGCCACGGCCGTTTATACCTTGCCATGGAGAGGTTCTTCGACGGTATGCTCCATCTCTATGAGCGCACGCTCAAGATAGTCATCCATCACCGCCGCGCCACCATCGCGGTCGTCATTGTCCTAACCGTCGCCACAGTCTTCCTTTTCAAAAAGATGCCTACGGGTTTCCTCCCGACCGAGGACACAGGCCAGCTTTTCGCCTTTACCGAAGCCGCTCAGGGCATATCCTTCGACGACATGGTGAAACACCAGCGCCAACTCGCGGCTATAGTCGCCAAAGACCCGAATGTGGATGCTTTCATGTCGGCTGTCGGTGCAAGCGGGAGCAGCGTTGCCAACAATGCGGGCCGCATAATTATGCGGCTGAAGCCTCGCCGCGAGAGGGATCTCTCCGCCGACGAAATAATTCAGGAACTCAGGCCGAAGGTATCGAAGGTCCCCGGCATCATGATGTTCATTCAGAACCTTCCCTCGATCAGGATCGGCGGCACGCTCACAAAGAGCCAATACCAGTTCACGCTTCAGAGTCCCGATACCAGTGAACTGTACCGCGCCGCAACGGCTCTGGAGGCAGCGTTAAAGGCCCTCCCCCAGCTCCAGCAGGTGACCAGCGACCTGCAGATCAAGTCGCCCCAGGTAAACGTCAAGATCGACCGTGACAAGGCGTCGGCCCTCGGGCTTTCCGCAGAACAGATCGAGGACGCACTTTACTCTGCCTACGGCTCGCGCCAGGTTTCAACTATTTACGCGCCGAACAACCAGTATCAGGTGATCCTCGAGCTCGACCCGAGATATCAGATGGACCCTTCGGCGCTCTCCCTGCTCTATGTCCGCTCGAACACGGGGAGCCTCGTGCCCCTCGACACCGTGGCAAAACTCACGCAGGGCCTCGGCCCCCTGACTATCAACCACCTGGGGCAGCTCCCGGCGGTGACGATCTCATTTGATGCAAAGCCCGGGGTCGCCCTCAGCAAGGCAGTCGACGTGGTCAAGAAAACGGCGAGGGGAATGCTTCCGCAAGGCGTCACAGCGAGTTTCCAGGGGTCAGCCCAGGCATATGAATCTTCCATGAAAGGGCTTTGGGTACTCCTTGCCATGGCGGTCCTGGTGATCTACATCGTCCTCGGCATCCTCTACGAGAGCTACATCCATCCCCTCACCATCCTTTCCGGACTTCCGGCGGCAGGTTTCGGCGCTCTCATTACGCTGATGATTTTCGGCTACGAGCTGAATATCTACGCCTTTGTCGGCGTTATCATGCTGATAGGGATCGTGAAGAAGAACGCGATCATGATGATCGACTTCGCCCTCGAAGCCGAACGCAAGGAGGGCAAGGCCCCGCTCGATGCGATCTACCAGGGCGCCCTGGTCAGGTTCCGGCCGATCATGATGACGACCATGGCGGCGCTGATGGGGACCCTGCCGATCGCGCTCGGCTTCGGCGCGGGGGCTTCCTCCCGCAGGCCGCTCGGACTTGCGGTGGTCGGAGGACTCATTTTTTCGCAGCTTCTTACGTTGTACATAACCCCGGTTGTTTATTACTATATGGACAGGATGCAGAGAAAGGTAAAGGAGATATTCGGGATCGGAAAAAGGACGACAGCAGAAGCAAAGGGAGTGCAGGCGTCGTAGTTGCCCGATCAATCGTGGCTGCCTTCCTCCGCGTCGTGTCCGGTAATTGAGGGCATTTACAACAAGATGCATTTATATCCTGAAATACAGGTTCCGGGAGGAAATATTTTATGAAAATGAAAAACATCATTCCCCTTATGCTGTTTATTCTTCTGGCTGTCCCTCTCAGTGCCGGTGCTGAGGACATCATAAAAAAGGACGAGCTGCTCAACCTGCAGCGGTGCGTCGAGATCGCGGTGATCAGGCATCCGACCATTCTTGCGGGCCAGAACAACGTGAGTGCCAGCCAAAGCAGAGTCGGACAGGCTCAGTCGAATTATTATCCCCAGATAGACCTGTCCGGGGCATACAGCAGGATCAAGCCCATTACAGGGGCCCAGCGCCTGGTTTCCACAGGAATCGACGGGACCTCGGCCGCAAATGTGACAAAAAGTTTCGACCAGTTCTCGGGCAGCGTTTCGCTCTCACAGAACATTTACGATTTCGGGAGGACGAGTTCACAGGTCGATATCCAGAGGTTCAACCTCGATGCGTCGAGTTCGAACCTTGAGACCACGATCGAACAGGTGATCTTCAACGTGAAGCAGGCATATTACGGCGTGCTGCAGGCGCAGAGGAACAGGGTCGTTGCGCAGGACACGGTAAAGCAGTTCCAGCTCCACCTCGATCAGGCAAAGGCGTTCTACGAGGTGGGGACCCATCCGAAGTACGACGTCACCAAGGCCGAGGTCGACCTGAGCAATGCAAAACTGGCCCTAATCAGGTCTGAAAACACGCTGAAGGTTTCGAAGGTGACCCTGAACAATACGATGGGGGTCCCTGACGCCCCCGACTATGCCGTGGAGGACAACCTCGCCTACGAAAAATACGAAATAGAGCTTCCGCAGGCGATCGAGACAGCATACAAGAACAGGCCCGACCTGAAGGCAGCTGTCGCGACAAGCCGGTCTTTCGAAAGGTCCATCGACTTCGCGAAAACAGGCTACTATCCCGTCCTGACCGGCAACGCCCAGTATGACCGCTCGGATACCATCTTTTTCCCTTCTGGTGAGGGCTGGAGCGCAGGGGTCGCCCTTACGTTCCCGATCTTCAATGGGTTCCTCACAAAAAATCAGGTCGAGGAGGCGAAGTCGAACCTAGGTGTTGCGAAGGCGAACGAGGAGACGCTAAGACAGTCCATCCTGCTCGATGTGCAGCAGGCATACCTGAACCTATTAGTAGCCGGAGAGAGTATCTCCAACACCGAGCTCACGGTGAAGCAGGCGACTGAAAATCTCGATATCGCCAACGGCAGATATGCGGCAGGCGTCGGCAACCCTATCGAAGTCTCTGACGCCGAGGTATCGCTCGCCGTTGCGAAGACCGCGAATAACCAGGCGCTTTACGACTATAAGGTCGCGCGAGCGAGCCTCGAAAGGGCGATGGGTGTCCGTTAAATCTGCGCTGCCGGTAGAGGAGAGCAGACCGTGAAGAAAGCAATCGTGAGGACCGGAGTCCCTCTTCTCGTCCTTCTTTTGATTCTTGCGGCAGTCTTCCTCTATAACGCCCTCACAAAAAAACCCGCGACGACATTGCGGGCAACAGGCATCATCGATGGCGTGGAGGTGAATCTCTCTCCTAAAGTTGCGGGTCGGGTTTCGTGGATCTGCTGCAGTGAAGGCGATGCGGTCAAAGAAGGACAGATCGCCATAAAACTGGAGAGCAGCGACGTGAGCGCCTCGGTCGACCAGGCTGCCGCAGGAGTCGAGAAGGCGAAGGCCGGCATAACGGCTGCGTCCTCTGAGATCTTAAGCGGCGAGGCTAACATGAAGGCCGCGGAGGCCGACATGAAGAGCGCCGCGGCGGACGTTGAAAGGGCCTTCGCGCAGATGGAGGAGTCAAAGAAAGAGATGGCCCGCGCACAGGAGTTGTACAAGAAAGATTACATCTCGAAGGAGTCCCTTGACCAGGCGGTCGCGGCGTACGATATGAATGCCGCGGCATACAGTTCCTCCAGGGAGAAGAGAAATTCAGCAGAGGGAAAAAGCAATGCTGCCCGGGCCCAACTCAATTCCGCGGTGAGCCAGCTGCATGCCGCGCAGGCAGGCCTCAAGGAGGCCCAGGCGAACCTGGCCTTCTACAGGACAAAGCTGGAAGATACGATCATCAGAACACCCGTGTCCGGGACGGTCATCTTCAAGTCGATGGAGGCGGGCGAGACAGTGAGCCCCGGGGTTACGATCATGACGATAGTGGACTTGCAAAGCCTTTATGCGAGGGCCGATATCGACGAGACGAAGATCGGGGGGGTGGTGCTGAACAGCCCTGCGACAGTCACTGTAGACGGATTGCCGGGCAGAGTTTTTAAGGGCAAAGTTTCGGAGATAGGACGCTACGCTGAGTTTGCAACGCAAAGAGACGTGGTCCGCGGCAGAGAGGACATAAAGACCTTCAGGGTGAAGGTGAGAGTAGAAGATCCTGAGGGGCGTCTGAAGCCCGGGATGACCGTTGAAGCCGCGATACCGATAAAGGGTTAGACTATTCCTGATGCGTTGAACCAGAACTTGACTCCTGCGGCCCCAGCAGCTATTTCATCGCGACCGACTCCTGATACTCGACACCTCGGCAATCTAGTTTCTTCTGACAATCAACGAACAGAAGGTATAATAGAGCTGCGCCCCTCTTCGTGAAAACCCTCCTTGATAGGGCAGGTCAATCTTCGAGGTGAATTTCGACAAACTGGCCGAGGACCTCGTTTATCTTGGCAGGAGGCGGTACCCCAAAATAGTGGTCCATTATTGCATGACTGATTTCATGGGCGAGAACGCCGATGTGTGCGTCATCAACCGAAATGTATATGGTTTCGTACCGGCGAGAGTAAAAGGCGATATAATCAACGCCCAGGTCCGCAAAATTGTCCGATAAATTGTTGAGTGTCACGCCATCGAGGACGACGCGCACCTGCCTGGACTCAGAACCCTGTATGTGGACAGGCGGGGGAAAGCCCGGGCTCGGTGACAGTTCAAGCTGTACCCCGACAACTGAAGAAAGCACATCGGCCAGCGTGTGGGCGTTCATCATCTCGATTTCCCGTGCGGTGATAACGGTCATGTTCTCCGCCACCTTCGTTATTGGTTTCGGGGTTCTTGTCGGCGAGGTCGACTGATATCAGGGATTTCGAAGCAGTAACCCCAGGGAACGTCATCGGAATAATCACCTTATTCACGCAGTCCTTCGCAACGATTCTCTTCCTGGTTTTCGCCGCGCCTTCAAGTCTTCACGGCGCATTTTAGTTCCGGCTCGCCAGAATCAATTATATTCTTCATGCTGGTCTCCGAACACATGGTGGATGATTTCCCATGCGGTCTCTTCGATGGATTTGTTCGTGGTATCAACGACTTTCCAGATCCGGTGCTTCTTGCGGAGGTCCCAGACATACTCGCACTCGGCAAAGACCTCCTTGAATTCGCTGTAGCTCGGCGTGAGCGAGGACTTTTCTTGGCGCGCCTTCCTGATTTTCTGAAGGACCTCGGGATCGATTACCAGACAGACGATCTTGCGCTGATCGATTTCGAAAAGCTCTTCGGGCAGGGGAATGCCCGGAACGATCGGGACATTGGCGACCTTGTAGCCCTCCTGGGCCAGAAAGAACGAGGTCGGGGTCTTGGACGTCCGCGAAAGTCCGACGATGACGATGTCCGCGTCCTCGAGGCGCTTGGCGTCCCTGCCGTCGTCGTGTCCCAGCGTATACTCGATCGCGTCGATGCGTTTGAAATATCGTTCATCGACCTTTCTGAGCAGGCTCGGCGTTTCGAGCGGTTCCAGCCGAAGATAGGACGCGAGGTTCTTGATCAGCGGGCCCAGAATGTCGAGATGAAAAATCTTGTTTTTCACGCAAAAGGCGGTCGTATAGTCGCGCATCTCCTTTTTGACAAAGGTAAAAGCGATAAGGGCCTTGTCCGCCCTGGCCTGGTCGAGGACCTTTTTGAGCCCTGCCTTGGAATCAATGTCGTGGAAAAGCATGATCTTGGTGTGGGCGTGTTCAAACTGCACCAGGGCCGCCCTCAGAATATGCAGGCCGCTCTGGCCCGTGGCGTCGGAAATAATGACGATTTTTTTTGTGGACATATTCACCTCGATGATAGTATACCCTAAGCCAAACCGTGTGCAGGAGAAATAAAGAGTAGTTGCAGGACGCTACCCAATGCCGACCCGTCTACAAAGCCCCTATTCTGCCATGCCATTGTCACAGAATATCGCAAGTATTATAATAATTAAAGGCAAATTATGAAGGATGGGGAGTTTTTGAGCATCAGACTCTCTTCTTTATAGCTATCACTTGTTAAAAAGCCCAAAAACATGACCAACGACAAGGCCATCACCGTATCGGAAATCACGAAGAAGTTCGGGAATATCACCGCCGTCGACAGCGTGAGCTTCGAAGTGGAGCGGGGCGAATTCTTCGGATTCCTCGGTCCCAACGGCGCGGGGAAGACGACCCTCATCAGGATGCTCACCACCCTTCTGAGGCCCACGGGCGGCCATGCGGTCGTTTCTTGCTGCGACGTCGTAAAAGACCCCACTGAAGTGAGGAAGCATATCGGCGTGGTCCCTCAGGCGATGACGAGCGACCTTGATCTTACGGCCTACGAGAACATGGACATTTACGGCAGGTTCTACGGCATTCACGCGAAGGAAAGGAAAGAGCGGATCTCATACCTCCTCGACATGGTAGGACTCACTGCAAGGGCGAACGACCTTGTCGCCACATACTCGGGAGGCATGCGAAGGAGACTCGAGATCGCCCGCGTCCTTGTGCACAGACCGGAACTGCTTTTCCTCGATGAGCCGACGATCGGCCTCGATCCGCAGTCTAGGCGGGTCGTCTGGAACTTCCTCGAGAAACTCATCGGCGGCGACGCGATGACTATATTCCTGACAACCCACTACATGGAAGAGGCCGAAGCGCTCTGCAACAGGGTCGCCATTATCGATACGGGAAAGATCATCGCGCTCGGCAGCCCGGCGGAGCTCAAGTCGCAGATACCCGGCAACGACGTAATCACGCTCGCGGTGGAACACCCGTCGGAGGAAATTGCCGCAGCGATCGAAACGCTGCCTTTCGTCCACAAGGTCAAATCCGAAGAGGGGTCTGTCAGGGTCTCTGTCGACAGCGGCGCAAAAAACCTGCCCGCCCTCATCGATGAAGTAAGATCGGCGGGGGGCAAGGTCCTCTCGGCGACGGTCCATGAGCAGTCCCTCGAGGACGTCTTCATATACTATACGGGGAAGTCGATCAGGGAAGAGGAGGCAAAAAAGGTGAGCTTTTTTGTCGGTGCCGGCATCCCGCAGAAATTCGGAAGATGAGATATTATAAAAAGCAAACACCTTTTTATTGCAGAGTGATCGGGTGCGACATGCTGAAAAACGCCATAGAATCGGCAGATTATCATCCTGATTCACGTGAACGCAGGCATAACCTAGAGCATAATTGTGAAAAAGGTGTTAATGCGACTGCATGCCGGCTGGGGAGCCTCGACTATGGTCGTTTTTCATCACGCCGCACCCTATTTCTGTGGAGTTTTCTCGCAACTGGAAGACAAGAATTCATGGCGGGCACTCTCGGATGATACGATTGCTCGCTGTCGTGGAGAGGGACCTGAAGAAATTCAGGAGGAACCCTGTGGTGCTCGGAATGAGCATCCTCATGCCGATCATCTACCTCCTGATCCTCGGGAATTCGTTCCAGGGAAAACTCACCTCGCTTCCAGTCGCAGTCGTAAGTCACGATACAGGTCCCTTTGCCAAACGCGTTCTTGAAAATCTAACGGCGATAGCCGCGGGTCCGGAGACCTTCAGGCTGATCGTCTTGCAGGACGAAGGCGCCGCAGTAGAGGGCGTACGCAGGGGACTATACAAGGCGGCACTTGTCATACCGGAAGATTTCGACACGAAGGTGACGCTGAACGGCCGGCCCGAGGTCGGTCTTTTCCTCGACAACACCGACGGCATATCCTCCGAGACTATACGGAACCTGGTCGGTGCGGCCCTCGGTCCGATTCATGACGAATATGTGCCGATACGTGAGAAGACGAACGAGGTCCTCCTCAGGGACGTCAACCTATATCCCAAGGTCGACTATTATCAGTCCCTCGTGCCCGGCGTCGTGATCATGGCAATATTCCTCGGGACGCTGACGACCGGCGCCTTCAACCTCGTTATGGACAGGTTCATGGGGATAGACGAGAGCTATCTCCTTACCCCGCTCTCCAAGAGCCATATCGTCTCCGGCCTGATCATAAGCGGCCTCTCTATCACGACGGTGATCGCGACCCTGATTTTCATCGTGAGCATCCTGATAACGGGAATACCTTTTTCGAGGAGCATCCACCAGTGCATTTCCCTTTTCGTCATCATCGTGCTGACGACACTCTGCCTCCTGAGTCTTATGTTCCTCATTTTAGGACGAGTCGGGCATCCGAGGATCGTCGGTATCCTGAGCGGCTTTCTCAATGTCATCCTCTTCTTCCCGAGCGGGGCGATCTATCCCGTGGCAAGTTTTCCGGGATGGCTAAGGTCTTTTGCAAAGATTAATCCGGAGGCCTACGCGGTCGATGCGCTGAAGTCGGTCCTTTTCAAGAACGCGGGACTTGCAACCATTTCGGGCGACATCACCTTCCTCGCGCTCTTTACCGCGGTCATGATGACCCTTTCGATCATTACATTCAAAAGGACTCTCTGATGGAGCGCCCGGCAGGAGACAAAAAGAAGCCCCGGGGGGGCCAGGGCTATAAGGAGGGAGCTATATTGGTTTTAAGTATACGATCCTATTATTAAAAAACCATTAACATCTGATTAATAAATTTTCATGAACTTGTTGTTGCAAAAGGATAGAGTCCGGCGTGCTGAAAAACGCCATAGAATCCCGAAAGCCTTCGGGACTGCGGAGCCTGTTTCTCGTTTCAAGGGGTGACCAAGTGGAAGACCTTTTTTACATAGCGGAACAGTTCGCGGCCGATGGCAGGATTGTCGACATCCGTGAATTAGGGAACGGCAACATCAATGACACCTTTTTGGTAACGCTGGATGCCGGGACGGAAAAACATTTCATCCTGCAGCGCATCAACACACGCGTCTTCGTTAACCCTGAACTTGTCATGCATAATATGCGCATCGCAACCGAACATATGCGCAGCCGCCTGGACCTGAAGACCCCCGGCAAGGGCCGGCGATGGGAGATTCCGGCCGTGCTCCTGACCCGTGATGGGAGAGCTCATCTGCGCGGCTCCGACGGGTCTTTCTGGCGCGGCCTCGGCTTCATTGGGGGTTGCACGTCTTTCGATACGATCCGAGATGAACGGCAGGCTGAAGAGGTCGGGTATGCGCTAGGTATGTTCCATACCCTCCTCAGCGACCTGCCTCCGGAGAAGCTGGCCGACACGCTCGAGGGGTTCCATGTAACGCCGCGATACCTCCGCCACTATGACGAGGTACTGGCACAACGCGGTGCGCCGGAATCGCCGGAAATTGATTATTGTGTGCGGTTCGTAAACGAGAGAAACAGGTGGGCGCATGTCCTTGAAGACGCAAAGGAAAAAGGCAGTCTCCCCCTTCGGCCCATCCACGGCGATCCGAAGGTCGACAACATCATGATTGACGCAGCCACGGGCCAGGCAGCCGGCATTGTCGACCTGGATACTGTAAAACCTGGTCTTGTCCACTATGACATCGGCGACTGCCTCCGCTCGGGCTGCAACCGATCGGGAGAAGAGACCACGGAATGGGAAGAGGTTGTCTTCGATACGGATATTTGCCGGGCCATCTTCCGGGGTTATCTGGCGGATGCCAGGAGGTTCCTCACGGAGGATGACTTTTCCTACCTTTACGATGCGGTCCGTTTAATCGCGTTCGAGCTCGGGGTGAGGTTCTTCACGGACTTTCTGGAAGGCGATGTCTATTTCAAGGTCAAACAGCCGGAACACAATCTTGTCAGGGCGCTCGTGCAGTTCAGGCTGACCGAAAGCATCGAATCGCAGGAGGCGGCAATCCACATGATCATCCGGGACTTGAGATGAGGCGTACGAGCTTTTCCTTAGTGCCTTTTTCGGGAGCTGGGCTTCCGCCCGGCGCAGGGATCATCGGCGCCACGGGACGGAATGCCAACAAATTCACGATCCGGTACGAACTGCTGTCCGCATCAAAGGTCGCGGTCCCGGCACCTGTGGATGCGCCCGCCCGCATGGACCGACTATGGGAGAACACCTGTTTCGAGTTCTTTCTCTGCCCGAAGAATTCCGATAGCTACTGGGAGTTCAACCTTTCGCCTGCCGGCCAATGGAATGTCTACCGGTTCAGCTCCTATCGCCAGGGGATGCAGGTGGAGCAAGCATTTACCGCCCTTCCCTTTTCCGTTATTGCCGAACCGGATTCGCTGGTTCTTGCCCTGGAGGCGGATCTTACTACGCTTATTAGTAGCGACGAGGC
>Ga0316624_10000837_pt1 | contig 11362 bp, 13 predicted proteins | sample OWC_Aug_N3_C1_D5_FD_207657 | JGI IMG/M metagenome (GOLD analysis project Ga0316624, IMG submission 207657) | Wetland soil microbial communities from Old Woman Creek delta, Ohio, United States - OWC_Aug_N3_C1_D5_A | ecosystem: Environmental > Terrestrial > Soil > Wetlands | place: USA: Ohio...
GACGCCACTTTCCCCGTATCGGCCGCCGATTGGACCGCCGGCGGCCGGTCCTCCCTCAGCAATGCGATAAAGCTGTCCTCGAAGCGGGGGGCAACCTGCTCTATCAGTGCCCCCTCCATCCCGCTCATCAGCTTTGCGGCTTCCTGCGGTCCGGCATCTTTCATTACAAGCCTGACTGCTTCTCCCTGGACAAGCACATCCACGACCCCGGGCTGTCCAGCAAGCCTCTCCTGCAGGGTGCGGTTTTTCAGTGAAGGGACTCTGACCCGGTATGTCCTGCCCTTTATCGGATCGCTGAACGATTTAGGGGGACCGGAACCGAGTATCTTTCCCTCATGGAGCATGACCACATCGTCGCACCTCTCGGCCTCATCGAGATAAGCGGTACTCAGCAGGACGCTCATCCCTTCATCCTTGACAAGACGATAGACGATAGACCACAACTCCCGCCGCGATACAGGGTCGACGCCGACGGTAGGCTCGTCAAGGATGAGGAGGCGCGGAGGATTCACAAGGGTACAGGCGAGCCCCAGCTTCTGTTTCATCCCGCCTGACAGACGTCCGGCGAGACGGGAGGTGAAAGCACCGAGTCCGGTCATGGTCATCAACTCCCGGTAACGGCCGGGTCTGTCGCTCAGGGACACCCCTTTGAGATCGGCATAGAGATCCAGGTTCTCCTGGACCGAGAGGTCTTCATAGAGGCCGAATCTCTGGGGCATGTAGCCGATCGAAGACTGGACTTCGAGCGAATTGCGGGTGGCGTCGATGCCGAGGACCGATATCTTCCCTTCGTCCGGGGTAAGAAGGCCGGCAGCCATCCGCATCAGCGTTGTCTTACCGGCGCCGTCAGGCCCGATCAGTCCGGTCACGAGGCCCCTCCGCACCTGCATGCTAACTCCCTGGAGCGCAAGCACCTCACGTGAGCCGGAAACGAATTTTTTGGTTATGCCGTCTGCCGCTAACGCGATATCCCCCGGTTCCGTCATCGCATGGACATCCGGCAGGGTCAAGGTCTCTTCTGCTGTCCCGCCCGCTCCTGTTTCTCCTGACCGAGAGAGATCGCCACTGTTGCGGGCATGCCCAGACGCAATTCATTCTCCGGGTTATTGACGAAGACCCGCACCTGATAGACGAGACTCGTGCGGACCTCCCGGGTTTCGACCGATTTCGGCGTGAACTGGGCGGTCGGAGAGATGAAGCCTATCCACGCAGGATATTTCTTCCCGGGGAAACTGTCGGTAGTCACCTCGGCCTTCATCCCGAGGCTGATCTTGCCGAGGTCTGTCTCCGAGACATACGCCCGCACCCAGACCGGGTCCGTAAGCGCAAGGGTGAATACCGGTTTTTGAGGTGAAGCCATGTCGCCTTTTTCGAGTATCCTGCTCTGGATCACGCCGTCCGAAGGCGCATAGAGCTCCGCATAAGAAAGATTCTTGTTTGCGACGGCCAGGGCTTCCCTGAGCGCGTTCAGTGTAGCCTTTGCCGCCGCGATATCTTCCTTGCGCGGCCCGGCGACAGCGAGGGCCAGGGCCTCTTTTGTCGCCTGGAGGCGTGCCCGGGAAGAATCTGCTGCAGCTTTCGCATTATCGGCATCCTGCTTCGAGACGACTTCTTTTTTGGCAAGATTTTGCAGACGGCGGTTCGTAAGTTCAGCATTGTCGGCCTCAGCCTTTGCGGCAACAGCTTCGGCGCGGGCCTTTCGGATATCTTCGGGCCTTGTGCCGGCCACAAGCGCAGCAACGACATCTTCCTGTGCCTTGACCTGCGCCCCGGCCTGCTGCACCTGGTGCTGAAGCCTCTCTTTTTCAAGGGTCGCAAGGAGTTGGCCGGTCTTTACCCTGTCGCCCTCTTCCACCCGCAGACTTTCGACCCGTTCGCTGGCGTTAAAGGCAAGGTCCACCTGGCGGATGTCGACATTTCCGTGCAGGACGAGGAGGTTATCAGGGGTCTTCTCATGGAGCGACCGCAGCACAATAAAAACGATCGCTGCAATCGCAACGACAATGACAAGAACAACCCGGAGACGTTTCTTGACTTCGGCCGATGGCATAATTATATGAAACTCATTTTCAGCTAATTACCCAACGCCTGTTCGAGGTCCATCGCATGCTCCTGCTCCATGGCGAGGATGGTCCTCAGCTGTTGTGCAAGATGATACAGATCAAGGTCCTCCGCCTGCCTGATCCTAGTGGTATATCTTGCAATCGCGTCGTTTTCTCCTTCCAGGTCCTGCTCCAGCATCCTGACGCTCTCTTTAGAAGTCTTTGCAGGCGGCATAACTACAGTGGGAACCCCGCCGAGATAATCAATCTGGGCCGCCAGGATTGTGGCATGTGCGAGTTCTTCCTGGGCGTGAATGATCAGCTCTTTCTGGATGCTCTGGTACATGGCTCCTTTCAGCGTGCCCTGATGCTGCGTATATTGCACGATCGCGGTATATTCCAGACCGAGGTCCTTGTTGAGTAATTCAATTAACTGTTTCTTCGTGATTTTTGCCACCTCATCCTCCTTTTGGATTAATTATTCGTTTTTCCTCTTAATATCATATGAAAAAAAACCCCAAAGAGCAACGTTGCCGTACGGAAAAAAGATCGAGAAGCCGCATAGTCTGACAGGGTAGCAAGAGCGGCAAAATGCTGCCCATCTGTCGCGATAGATATGTGACATTCACCAATATGACCCGCCACACTTCCGTGGATTGCCCCACTCAGACGGGAAGTGATTAGAATGAAGAATTGGATTCAAGACCGTAAAGTGCTTGTTATTAAGCAGTAATATCTGCAACGGACGTTTTATCGGGCGTTGGGTATAGAGTTTGCTGATAACAATCTGGGTGCTTAGTCCTACGGAAAAATAATTCAAGGGAGGTCAACTATGAAGGCGTGCGAGATGAGAGGCGGCGTAAGCCCTTTTGAGGGAAAAATTGTGGGCAAGGGGGCTGTCGCCGATTTTAAGGCATTCAATTACGTGACGAGAAAGCAGCAGGAAAAAGAAATCGACGGACAACAGGCTTGCCCTTTCAGCCTGGAGCCTTGCTGCGAGGCGCTTGATTCCGAGAAGAAAAAACAGCGGCACAGGATATGTCCTTTTACTCTTGAAGCCGTCGGCGCTTCATCCATGGCATATTGCCCGGCCGGCAGCTAGGTCCTTGCAGAAAAAATATGCCCGTTTCGGATGGGCACAGCGATGTGAGGGGGGAGCGCTGTAGCTCATCCGGAACCTTTCGCCGGTGGTCCCCTTGCGCGGTTTCTGCAACAATTGTCTCATGAACACACCCTGTCGCATCCTTGACTGCATCGGGCAGCAGTTATAAAATAAAATATCCTCAGGGATGTTGATTACGTGACAGGAGAGGGATCGTCGTGAAGAACCGAAGAGCCCACATTCGTTATGACTTCGGAAATGAAATAAGTTATGCACGGCATTCCGCCGGCTCCAGTGAGGTCCTTAAGGCTATTGGTGTCGATATCAGCAGTTCCGGGATCGGCATATATGTATTTACCCCACTCCGGGCCGGGCAGGAGGTAACGATTACAAAGGGGCTTGAAGATACGCATCGGCATTGCACGGTAGCCTGGTGCAAGGAGCTCGGCGATGACGTATTCAGGGCGGGTCTTTTTTTTAAGGTAACCGGGTATTGAACTTCTTAGTAGGTCGAATGGATGATCCCCCTCAGATCCCGATTGGACAGGGCCGAACAAAAAAAAGCCCCCTTCAGCAGGGAGCTCAAGTGTAAATGGGGAGAGAAAAAGTATTAGAGCGTTACAGACAGCGGGATGCGTCCGTCCAGCAAGAGTTCTCCGAGGTAAGAACTCGATTTCAGTTCAGCGTTTTCGATAAGGTCGTCTTTTGTCATACCATAGGACGGCATGAACGCGTGGCATACGAAGAACTTGACGTTAAAGTCTTCGGAAAGCGTCTTTAGCATATCTCCGACGACTACTTTCTGCCCTTCCAGGTCGGCAGAGATGGTCTCTGCGATGCCTTTTTTTGCGAGTTGCACGCCTTCACCCATGAGGAAGAAGTCGATCTCCGCATCATCTTCGAATGCCTTCATGTTGGTTGCGATCTTCATCTGCACGATCACCTCGAGCGGTCTTTCGGTGGCATGTGACAGGATAAAGATATACTTCTTTTTTTCCATTGCAGGGCCTCCCACAGTTGCATAAGTTCGAATTATTATACATTGGAACTCGGTGGTTGTCAATGTGCTGCTAATGAAAGTTGTCACACCTGCCGTTTCGTTATAAGCTGTAACTGAATTCTTTTACTGTGTGATCTTTTGCATATGGAAAGGAAAAAAATCAAAAGGGACCGGCCTGCTCCTGCCGAGAAGGTGCAAAAGCTCGAGGTGGTGCTGAAATGCGATTCTGCCGGGAGCGTGGAGGCGGTCACGACTGTCCTTTCTCAAACGGTCGTGCCCGGGATCGATATATCAATTGTCCGGAGCGGGGTGGGCCTGGTCAATAAGTCCGATGTCCTCCTTGCGGGAACCGCCGACGGACTGGTAATCGGTTTCCAGGTCGGCATGATGCCCGGATTGGAAAAGCTCCTGAGAGACAGCAGCGTGGAAGTGCGGCTTCATGGACTGATATACAGACTCGCGGAAGACATAAAGGCGATTGCGGAAAGCATGGTGCCTTCCCCAGCGGAAGAACAGATCATAGGGGCGGGAGCGGTTATCGCCCTCTTCAAGGGTACCCGGAAAGGGATCATCATCGGGTGCGAAGTCCGGGACGGATTTCTGGCGGTTGGGCAGCGGTTCCGCATCATCTCGCCGATGGGACCGGTCTATACGGGCACGATCGAGTCAATGCATATCGAAGAAAGGGCCGTCCAGAAAGCGACTCGCGGTCAGCAGGTCGGCATCAGGATACGGGATTTCAAGAAGACAAGGATAGGGGACCTTGTCGAGAGTTTTCGGGCTGCCCCGAGGAAGAACCTTTGGAAGCCGAGGGCCGGAGTAGTCAGGATTACCGAATGAGCCCCTTCGTGATTCGGTTCTCTTTATTGCCGAATCATTTGACACCCATTTATTCTCCTGATAGTGTGTAGCTAAAGGCGGTTCTTCGGCCGCCGGGCAAGGGGGAATCTTGAAGGTGTTATCGACGCGTCTCAGGATTCTTTATTTTTTTTCTCTTTTGTGTTTCGTTGCGCCTGCGACGGCTGCCGATCCTGCATCCGAGACGCCTTCATACAAGCGGGGCGAGGGGATCTTCAAAAACCGGTGTGCCCCCTGTCACACGATCGGCGGCGGCAAAAAGATCGGACCGGATCTGAGCGGGGTGACCGAGAGGAGAAAAAGGGACTGGCTCGTCAGATGGCTCGATAACCCCGGAGTGATGATCGCATCCGGCGACGAAACCGCCAAAAAGATCGCAAAAGAATATTCGATCGTGATGCCCCCGCCGAACCTTACGAAAAATGAGATCCTCGAAGTCGTTGAGTATCTCGAATCCCATAAAATGGGCGGGGGTCTTCCGGCGCGTGCTGAGCTTCAGAAAGAGAGGAAGGGAGAAGTGTCCTTCTCTACGCGGACTTACCTGCAGTTTTTTCAAGACGCAAGGGGAAACAGGTACCAGCCACTTTATGAACGGGTCGACCTCGAAGTTCAGGAGAGGGAGAGGAAATGGAGCTTCCGTTCTTCAGGGCTGCTACGGTACGACCTAAGGACGCCGGCGTCCGACAAAAGGGAGATGGACGAACTCACGTATGCATTCCTGACCTATACCCCCTCACCGGGCCGGGGCCCGGTTTTCAAGATCGGAAGGTATTACGTCTTCGACGGGGTGGCTGCCGACCAGGTCGACGGCGTTCATTTTTCATGGGAAATCGTGCCTTCTACAGGCCTTTCCGTATTTGGAGGAAGACCTGTGGAGGCCGAGTTTGACGGGAAAAGAGGAGACTATGTGTATGGCGGACGGCTGTATCAAAGAGTCCAAAATAAGGCAGAGGTGGGCGTATCCTTTCTCAAAGAGGATAACAACGATCGGCGCTTCAGGGAGGAGTTTGGCCTGGACATCTGGCTTCTTCCGCTGAAGAACATCGAGCTGCAGGGACATTCATACTGGAATAATATGACGGAGGGCTGGATGGAACATTTCTATACCCTCCGCATCCCGCTGCAGAAAGTCGTGATAACCGGACAGTTTGGCCAAACAGATTATCGTGATGCCTTCTCAGCGAGCACCCTCTCTGCCTTTTCACCCGATCTGTTGGGCCGGGATGAAGGACTCACGAAGATAGGGGGCTCGGTGGAGTACCGGTTCAGCAGGGACATCTCTGCGATTGCCAATTACATGAACTACGGATACAAGAAATCGGGTGATGCACGATACTACGGCGGTTCGGTGAACGCGGGGGCAAGAGGACTGTCGGCGGGTCTCTCGGTCCACCGGATGGACGGCGATATCGAGAGGCTCCGCTATCTTGAATTCCGTGCATATATCAAAAAAGACGTTCACCGGGTGACGTTCGTGCTGGACGCGCTTGACCTCCATTATGATCAGCCTATGAGCGGGCTCAGAGACGCATATTCGGTCAGCGGCACCGCACTGTACAGGATCACGAATGCGTTAAGCGTCGGTGCGGATATCGATTACCGGAAAAACCCGGATTTTTCGCTGAACACTCTTGCTCTGCTCAAGCTTCTGTATACCTTCAGAAAGGATTTGTGATGAAGAACCGTAAGTATGGAAAGACCGCCTCCCTGCTTTTGATCCTCCTGGGCGTCTTCACGAGCAATACGGTCCCCGAACTTTTTGCCGCCGAGATGAAGATAACCGGGGACCACCCGATCTCACTTTCCGAAAAACCGAGGTGCACTGAATGTCACCCCGCCGATACGGAAGTGGGGTTTAAGCCGATCGAGGTCTACAATCATGACGGCGACTGGATCCCGCGGCACAGGTTTCTCGCCTCGCAAACCGCAGTCTTGTGCAATGCATGTCATAAGGTCTCATTCTGCACCGACTGCCATGCCTATAAGGAGGAACTGAAGCCGAGCGATAAACATTCGGATTCCCCGGAGAGATGGTTCCCGCACCGGGGAGACTATCTCTTTCAGCACCGGATCGACGGCAGGATCGATCCTACGAGTTGCTTCCGCTGCCACGGGAGGCAGAACAACGAAATCTGCAGGAGATGTCACAAGTGAAGGGGGCGAAGGTGCATCTTATGCTCGCTGCTGTATTGATGCTCCTTGGCTGCGGAAGCGGCTCGGATGCCGGAAAGGTCTTTGTCCCCGGCCCGGGACACCCCGCAAATTGGATCAACCCCCTGTATGTCGGATCAGTTTCTTTTCATGGGACCGTTGTCAAAACAGAACCCTCGGGGCCGCCCGGAGGCATCCTCTTCCTGCGTCACTGCGCGGCCTGCCACGGCGAGACAGGCCGTGGGAAAATAGGCCCTAATATTCAGGGGGTGCCCCTTGCGATCATCGACGTGGCGATTCAAGTCGTGCCGCTCATGAAGGGACACTCCATCCTGAGCGAAGGCGAACGGGGAAGCATAGCCGGATACCTTGCGACGGTCAGTGCAGGCGCAGATCTCGCCGTTTCAGTAATAGAAACCGGTGTCTGCAGGGAGTGTCACGGCCAGGACCTTGAAGGGGGCATCGCTGCCGTAAGCTGCTATTCCTGCCACAACGGCCCTGAGGGGGATATCGGACATCCCCAGGGATGGGCCACGTCAAAAGATGCCCCAGTGATTTTTCATGGCGGCTACGGAGGGAGATTTGTCAGTTCCTGTGCCAACTGCCACGGCTTCAATCTTGCGGGCGGTATCGGGCCGCGTTGCTCTTTGTGTCATGACGGCAGTGCGGCCCCTCTACTGCCGCCGTTTAGTCTATAGCGCGCAAGTATGGGGAATTTGCTTCGTACGCGCGCATACGCATGGGCCATTGATCGGCAATGATTGTTAATTGCTCGCGGCGCCTTGCAGGCGGACGGGTAAATTGACTGGAATCATTCCAAGGGATTATCATATGTCCCATGCTTGCACCCGGAAAACAGATAGAGCTCATCAGACGCGGAGCCGTCGAGATCATCAGCGAAAAGGAGCTTCTCGACAAACTCGAAAGGTCATATAAGGGAAACAGGCCGCTCAGGATAAAGGCGGGCTTCGACCCGACCGCCCCTGACATCCATCTCGGCCACACCGTGCTCCTCGAAAAGATGCGGCAGTTTCAGGAACTGGGACACTACGTCACCTTTCTGATCGGGGACTTCACCGGAATGATCGGCGATCCTACCGGAAAGAGCGAAACAAGAAAGCCGCTCACAAGGGAAGAGGTGATGAGGAATGCCGAGACCTACAAGACACAGGTGTTCAAGGTGCTCGATCCCGAAAAGACAGAGATACGGTTCAACAGCGAGTGGCTTGGCGGGATGACCAGCATGGAGATAGTCAGGCTCGGCGCTATGCAGACCGTGGCACGGATGCTCGAGCGGGAGGATTTCAAAAAAAGGTTCACCAACCAGCAGGACATCAGCATACTGGAGTTCTATTACCCGCTTTTTCAGGCCTATGATTCGTTTGCCCTTAAGTCCGACGTGGAGCTTGGGGGGACTGACCAGAAGTTCAATCTCCTGATGGGAAGGACCGTCCAGAGAAAAATGGGGATGGAAGAACAGGTCGTGCTGATGATGCCGCTCCTCGAAGGACTCGACGGCGTGAACAAGATGTCGAAGAGCCTCGGCAACTATATCGGCATCAACGAACCTGCCGTCGAATTCGTAAACGGCGAATTGACCGGAATGTTCAAGAAGGTGATGAGTGTGCCGGACGAACTCATCCCGCGCTATTATGAGCTTCTGAGCCATATTTCAGTAGGGCAATTCACCTCGCTGAGGCAGCAATTGAAAGATAAAGTCAAGGACCCCCGCGATGCAAAAAAGGAACTCGCCATGGAACTGGTGACGAGGTATCACGGGCCGGAAGAGGCGGAGCGCGCGCTGAAGGAATACGAGAAACTCCAGACGAAGGAACTGCCCGACGAAGTACCGGAAATAGCTTTTTCACTCGCCGGTGTTGTTGATGATGACGACGCGACAAAGAAGATCAACTGGCTTCCTCATATCATGAAAGAGACCGGCCTCGCAAAGAGCACGAGCGAGGCGATACGTCTCATTAAACAGGGGGGAGTAAAGGTCAATGACGCCGTCGCCCCCGATCCGGAGACAAGGCTGCAACAGGGTGTGCATATCATCAGGGTCGGCAAGAGAAGGTTCTACAAGGTCGTCATCACGCCGTAATCGCTTAACTCTTCCCTCCGGAAGTCTTTTACTGTCCGTAAGCTGTTTCCTCTCCGATGAATATCCGGCGACGCGTACTTCCTGGCGTCGAAAGAAGAGAGATTTCATCTTGTACATTGGCGGTGTGTAAAAGATTTGATATAATCTGTGACATATGGGGAATCAGATGAAGAAACCTGAAGAGTGCTCGGACATTCATGAGATACGTTGCGAAATTGACCGGCTCGACCATGAGATTATTGTCGCAATGGGCAGGCGCCGTCCTTATGTTAAGGCTGCATCGAAATTAAAAACTGATGAGGCCGGCGTAAAAGCGCCGGACAGGGTGTCCTCAATGCTCCTTAAGCGCCGGGCATGGGCAGTAGAGGAAGGATTGGATCCTGATCTGATCGAAAAGATTTATAGGGACTTGGTCACTTATTTTATCAATGAAGAATTAACCTATTTCAGGTCACTGCAAAAATGATCTAATGGCCACTCTCGAAATCTGGCTTCTTATGCAGTTCGCGATGCTTGCCGGAGGCGTTGGCGCCGTGCTTTCTCCTCAAAACGGGGCTCAGATTGAGGACATCCGTTCAAAGATGAAAGCAGCCTACGCGAAGGTGGAAGACTATCAAACAGAGACAGAGGTCAAAGTGTACAATGAAGATCAAAGACCTGAGACAGAAAGGTTCAGGTACACATTCAAGAAACCGAACCATATCCGTATTGACATGGAGTCACCCTATCCGGGCATGATCCTTGTCTACCCCGACAAGGAAGGCAAGGTCACGGTCAGACCGGGAGGACTGGCCAGATTTCTGAAGCTCCATCTTGCCCCCGGGAGCACCTTATTCAGGATATCTGCGGGACAGCGGATCGACCAGACTGATCTGGGTCTGCTGATCCAAAACATCGCCCACAGCCTTACTGATCAGCGCCGCGGGGAGATCAAGCTCTCTCGCGGTGACGGTCTGATTCTCATCGAGGTCCTGGCTGAAGATCATTTCCTTAAGGGTGTCTTAACGCTATATCATTTCTCTATCGACGAGACGAGCTGGCTGCCCGTGAAGGTGGGGGAGTACACTCCCGATGGTGTTCTCAAAAGAGAAGTGGTCTTTCACAATCTGAGGACTTCGATAGGCATCCCGGACAGCTTTTTCAGTGTCAGCGGGGAAAATGAAGGGGATGGTCAATCCGGTGAATAATGGTTTGCCCGCAAGAAGGTCCGAGTGGTTCGTACCGAAATTCGGACCGCTGAAGTTCAGGGCCTTCGTAGGCCTCCTTTTTTTGCCTTACACCGGCATGGTACTCTCCTTTTCTGTGATCGGCTCCCTCCTTTCCGCACGCGTCTTCTATGAGCGGATAGCGGCGATTGTGGTGATCTACTTGTTTGGACTGGGAATCGCAGCTCATGCCCTCGATGCGGTCGGAAGCAAGACGATAAAGCCCTGGGGAACAGTCTTCTCAAAGGCTCAGCTTTGGCTGCTGGCGGGCGTTTCTCTCTTTATCGCTTACGGCATCGCGGGCTATTATATTGTCCGGCATGTCCCCTTTCTCCTCATTGTCGCCATCGTGGAGGGTTTTTTCGTTTTCGCATACAATCTCGAATGGTTCGGCGGCAGGTTCCATACGGACCACTGGTTTGCCTTTTCCTGGGGGGCCCTGCCGGTCCTGGCGGGGTATATAATGCAGACGAACGGGTTGTCTCTTCCAGCGGTAGTCCTGGCCGTCTCAATGGCCCTCTTCAGTTTCATAGAGATCAAGGCATCCCGGCCCTATAAGGAGCTTAAGCGAAGGACGGATCTCAGCGACGTGGAAGAGGCCCTTCTGAAACGGTACGAAACCCTTCTCAAATGCATCAGTATCGGGGTCATTCTCCTCGGAGGGGGCCTCCTTCTCTGGAGAGCGGCAGGATAGCGGATGGGTTTAGATATGAAAGCTGCAGAAGGACCCCGCTCGTTGGCTTCCTTTCAGGACTACGCAGAAAGCCTGAAATCCTCTTTGGATGCAGGTTTCTCCAGTCTTATGGCCCCTCTTATGGGGGACATGAGAGGGCACATTCCCGGGGAAGGGATGGAGGTCCTTGGGGGCGGCAAGAGGATCAGGGGATTCCTTCTTTGCCTGGT
>Ga0316624_10000838_pt1 | contig 11354 bp, 10 predicted proteins | sample OWC_Aug_N3_C1_D5_FD_207657 | JGI IMG/M metagenome (GOLD analysis project Ga0316624, IMG submission 207657) | Wetland soil microbial communities from Old Woman Creek delta, Ohio, United States - OWC_Aug_N3_C1_D5_A | ecosystem: Environmental > Terrestrial > Soil > Wetlands | place: USA: Ohio...
TGTGTACTCGCCGATTGCCCACTGGGTATGGAGCGCGAACGGCTGGCTCGCCAAGATGGGCGCGCTCGACTTTGCGGGTGGCACCGTCGTGCACATCAATGCCGGAGTCGCAGGCCTCGTGTGTGCGCTGGTGCTCGGTAAGCGCGTCGGCTACGGCAAGGAACCCATGGCCCCGCACAACCTGGTGCTCACGATGATCGGCGCCTCGCTCCTGTGGGTGGGCTGGTTCGGCTTCAACGCCGGATCGGCGGTCAGCGCGGGCGGGCGCGCTGGAATGGCGATGACGGTCACTCAAATCGCCACCGCCACCGCGGCGCTTGCCTGGATGTTCGCGGAGTGGATGGCCAAGGGCAAACCCAGCTTGCTGGGCATGTGCTCGGGTGCGGTAGCGGGTCTGGTCGCAATCACCCCGGCTTCCGGCTTCGTTGGCCCGACGGGCGCCCTTATCATCGGCATCGCCGGCGGTGCGGGTTGCTTCTGGACCGCGACATACATGAAAAACTTGATCGGCTACGACGATTCGCTGGACGCTTTCGGCGTACACGGTATCGGCGGTACGATCGGCGCGCTCCTGACCGGCGTCTTCGCGGTCAAAGCAATCGGCGGCACGGCAGGCGTGCTCGAAGGCAACGGCGGTCAGATCCTCACCCAGCTCATCGCCGTCGGGGCCGTCGCGGCCTACGATGCGATCGTAACCTTCGTAATCCTCAAGCTGGTCGACATGTTTATCGGCCTGCGCGTGTCGGAAGAGCAGGAGCGCGAAGGCCTGGACATCACTCAGCACGGCGAGCAAGTCGTCAGCTGAGCGCCAAGGCGGCGCCGTCGGCGACGGCCGGCGGCGGCGCCTAGCCCGGCCTTCCGAGACGGACCTTCGGGTCCGTCTTTTTTTTTCCTCGCCCGGTAGCTTAGGATGGCAAATTAGCATCCCGGAATCCCATCCCACGGAGCGTCGGAGGAGCAATGCCGGGCCAACTCAACGCAGCCGAAGTATTACTCGCGCACGCGGGGGAAGCGTCGCTGCGCGAGCGGCCTGCGATCCTGCAGGCGGGGGGCAGCGTCAGCTACGGCGAACTTGCGCAGTGCGCTGCCCGGGTCGCGAACGCCCTGCGTGGCGCAGGTCTCGCGCCCGGCGAGCGGCTATGCATGCTGATGGACGACTCGCCGATGTTCTGCGCCACGTTTCTCGGCGCGCTCAAGGCCGGATTAGTCCCCGTTCCCGTGAATACGCGCCTGACGCCTTCCGACGTCGGCTTCATTCTCGCCGACAGCGAGGCGCGGCTCGTGCTGTTCGATCCCGCGCATTCCTCGCTCGCCGCGCAGGCGGCGGGCGTCCGCACCCGGCTCCAGGCGGCGCGCGGCGGACCAGGGTCGCTGGAGGCGCTGGCGCGCGACGTTGCGCCGATGGAGGCTTCGCATCCGACACGCGCGGATGAGCCCGCTTTCTGGCTCTACTCCTCCGGCACGACCGGCCGGCCAAAGGCGATCTTGCATAGTCACGCCAACGCGTCGCGGGCCGGCAAACTATTGCGCGAAGTGGCCTTGGTGCGCCCCGGGACGGTGATCCTCGCCACCTCGAAGCTGTTCTTTGCCTTCGCGCTGGACAACGCTTTCACGGGTGCCCTTGCCTGCGGTGCCACCACCATCCTGAACGAGGATTGGCCGGAGCCCGAGACGATCGCGGCGCAGGTGGAACGCCACCGTCCGGGGGTCTTTTTCACGGTGCCGACCTTTTTTCGGCGGCTGCTCGCGCTTCCCAGAGAGAAGCTGGCGCCATTTGCGCGCATCCCGATCGTGGCGACCGGCGGCGAGCGACTGCCGGACGCGGTCCTACGCCAGTGGCGCGCGGTCGTGGGCACCGAGATCCTCGTTTGCTATGGCATGTCTGAGACTTTTTGCAACGCGATCTCCAACTTTCCCGGCCGCGCGCGCGACGGCAGCACCGGCGTACCGCTCGCCGGCGTTCAGACGCGCATCGTCGATGGCGCGGGCGCCGAGGTCGGTCTGGGCGAGCCCGGGGTCCTCTGGCTGCGGCATCCGTCGCTTGCGCTCGGCTACAAGGATTCTGCGGCGACCGCGCAGGCGTTTCGCGACGGCTGGTTTTGCACGGGTGACCTGTTCACGCGCGACGCGGACGGCTACTTCTACCATCAGGGTAGGTCCGATGAGCTGTACAAGGTGGCCGGCCAGTGGGTCCGGCCGGCCGAGCTCGAGGAAGCGGTACTTCTCGATGAGAACGTGCGCGAGGCCGCCTGCGTCGTAGTACCCGATCCGGACGGCTTCGACCGGTTGGCGCTGTTCGTGGTGCCGCGCGACGCGCCCGGAGCCGCCGCCTCCGCTGCCGAGCGCTGCGCCGCGACCCTGCCCAGGCACAGTCAGCCGAAGTGGATACGCGAAGTGAGAGAATTGCCGCGCACCGCGACCGGCAAGATCCAGCGCTTTCGACTGCGTGCGCAGTTGAGTGCGGAATTCGGGTCGGCGCAATGAGGTCACGATGAACGGTATCGAACACCTGCTTGGCGACGACGCGCTCGCACGTCACGCAGCGCACGTCGCCCTAATCTCCGGCGACGAGCGCATTCCCTACGGCGAGCTCGCGCGCCGGGTGCGGCAGGTCGCGGGCGCGCTGGCCGCCCTTGGAGTGGCACCCGGCGATCGCGTGCTGCTGCTGATGCGCGATACGCCTGCCCTTGCCGCAGCCTGGCTCGGCTGCCTTTGGCACGGCGCGGTCGCGATCGCCCTTAACAGTCAGCTCTCCGAGGACGACCTCCGCTTCGTGCGCTCGGATAGCGGCGCACGCCTGGCGCTCGTCGAGGACGTGTTCGCCAGTGCATTTCCAGCCTTTATCACTGCCCTGACGCAAGAGCGCAGGGTCGCAGTTTCCGGGTCCGCACCCGGCGGGGTTCCGTCGTGGGACGAAGCCATGCTGGGCGCCACCGCCCGACAGGAATGCTTCCGCGCGCGTCCGGACGACGCTGCGTTCTGGCTCTACTCGTCCGGCACCACGGGCCGGCCAAAAGGCATCATCCACACGCACAAGGATCTACTGCCGGCCGGGCAGGTGATGCGCGACGTCGTGCGCATCGAACCCGGCGAGAAGGTGCTCACCACGTCGCGCCTGTTCTTCGCCTACGGGCTCGAGCACGCGCTGCTCGGTGTGCTCGCCGTGGGTGCTACCTCGGTGCTGCACACGGACTGGTCCGATGTCGCGCGCGTGTGCGCGCTCGTGGCCGAGCATCGACCGGCGGCCTTTTTCAGCGTCCCATCGTTCTATCGCCGCCTGCTCGCGCTGGGCTCCAGCGCGCTCGCGCCCTTCGCTGGAGTACGCCACTTCTTCGCCGCTGGCGAGCGTCTCCCGGAGGCCATGGTCGAGCAATGGCGCAACGCCGTCGGCCACGAGATCCTGTCGATCTACGGCATGTCCGAGACCTTCTCGGTAGCCATGGTGACCCCGATTGGCACCTCGAACGGCCGTCGCACCGGGCGCCTGCTTCCCGGCGTCGAGGCGCGGCTGACGGCGCTCGAAGGTCATCCGGCCGCCGTCGCGGAGCCCGGCGTGCTATGGCTGCGGCATCCTGCGCTCGCGCTCGGCTACGCGAACCGCAAGGAGCTGACCCGCGAGCAATTCCGCGACGGTTGGTTCTGCACCAAGGACGTTTTCGTACGCGACGCGGAAGGCTTCTACGCGCATCAGGGCCGCGCGGACGAGCTGGTGAAGGTCGCCGGGCAATGGGTAAAGCCGGGCGAACTCGAGGAGGCCGTGCTTGGCGAACCCTCGATCGCCGAGGCGGTATGCGTGCTGGTTCCCGATGCCGACGGCTTCGACCGGCTAGCGCTGTTCGTCGCACCGACGGGAGAGCCGGAAGCCGCGGTAGCGGCCGCGGCGCGCGCGTGCGAGGTAAAGCTGCCGCGTCACAAGCGGCCTAAATGGATCCGCGCCGCACAGGACCTGCCGCGCACGGCAACGGGCAAGATCCAACGCTTCAAGCTGCGCGAAATTCTGCAGCGCGAACTCCAACCCAGGGCATAGAATCGCGCTTTTTCGAACGCGGCACTTCATCCAGAGGACAGAATGGCCTACGCAATCCCGCTTTGGACGCCTCCCTCGCTACCCGTCGTCGGCTCCTCCGACCTGTTCCCCGTGCGGCGCATCTTCTGTGTCGGCCGCAACTACGTCGAGCATCAGAAGGAGATGGGCGGCGATGGTCGCGAAGCGCCGTTCTTCTTCATCAAGTCCGCGCATTCCCTGGTCGCGCTGGGCGGTGCAGTCCATTACCCGGCCAAGACAGCCAACTACCACTACGAAACGGAAATGGTGGTGGCCCTCGCCAAGGGCGGCCGGCGCATCGACGCGAAGAAGGCGAACGATCTCGTGTTCGGCTACGGCGTGGGCCTCGACATGACGCGGCGCGATCTGCAGCAATGGGGCAAGGACCATGGCCGCCCCTGGGACTTCGGCAAAGACTTCGACGAGGCGGCGCCCTGCAGTGCGCTGGCGCCCGCCGCGCGGGTCGGCCATCCCTCCAAGGGCGCGATCGTGCTCACGGTGAACGGCAAGGAACGGCAGAAGGCCGATCTGTCCGACATGATCTGGTCGGTGCCGGAGCAGATCGCATACCTCTCGGAGTACTACACGCTCGAGCCGGGCGATCTCATCTTTTCGGGCACTCCGGCGGGGGTCGGTCCGGTCAAGCCGGGCGACGAGCTCGACGCCCGTATCGACGGTGTCGGCGAACTGAAGGTGAGAATCGTGCCGGCCCTATGAGGCTGTACACCTACTATCGCAGCTCCGCCGCGTTTCGCGTGCGCATTGCGCTGAATCTCAAGGGACTGCGATACGACCCGCAATTCGTTCACCTCGCCAAAGGCGAGCAGCGCGGGGCCGGATACCTCGCCCTGAATCCGCAGGGACTGGTGCCCGCGCTTTTCGACGACGGGCAGCTGCTCACGCAATCGCTCGCGATCATCGAGTACCTGGAGGAAACGCGTCCCAGCCCCCCGCTGCTGCCCAAGGACCCGCTCGGCCGCGCCAGAGTGCGCTCGCTCGCGCTTCTCGTCGCCTGCGAGATCCACCCGCTGAACAATCAGCGCACGCTGAATTACCTCGTCAAGGACCTCGGCCTAAGCGAGGAAGAGAAGAGCGGCTGGTACAGCCACTGGATCCAGGACGGCATGGCCAAGCTCGAGGCGGATCTTGCGCGCGGCGGCCGCGGAAAGTTCTGCCATGGCGACGCTCCCGGCATGGCCGATTGCTGTTTGGTGCCACAGGTGTTCAACGCGCAGCGCTTCAACTGCGATCTATCGCATGCGCCCCGCGTGTTGCGCATCTTCGAGCAGTGCATGCAGCTGGAAGCGTTCCAGCGCGCGCAGCCATCGAGACAACCGGACGCGGAGTAGGCGGGCTGCGCGCGAGCCGGCGGGCACGCGACGGAACTTTTCGCCCTCTGAAACCGCGCCCGCCCGCTCGGCTTCATTCCGGCAGTGCTAGGAAGACCTCGCGCCCTTTGCCGGTCAGGAACGGTTCAACCAGGAGTGCGAGACCTTCGTCGACATAGCGTTGCAGCGTGTAACGCTTGGCTAGCGCCCAATGTTTCAGCGCCCAGGCATGGCAGAACATGACATGCGAGTACGCCAGCAGGTGCTCGTTCACCTGCCGCATGTGGCCGGTCTCGACGCAATCGCGAATGCACCGCTCGAGCAGGCGATTGGTGCGTGCTTCCCCTTCCATCAATAGGACGCGGCGTTCTGCACGCAGCGATTTGCTCGACCGGTAAGTCAGCACGGTCGCGTCGGGCATGCGATCGACCACGGAGCAGTAGGTGGCAAGCGCGCGGCACAGGCGCGCGACCGGGTCCTGCACACCTTCCAACGCGCGCGGGATCTCATTTTCGTAGCTCTCGAGCACCTGCCTCAAGGCGAGCAGCAACAGGTCGTCCTTGTCGCGAAAATATTGATAGACGAGACCAGTGCTGATCCCGGCTTCGCGCGCAATCTGCTGGATCGTGGTCGTGTAGTAACCATGCGCGGAGAAGAGCTTCACCGCAGCGCCGACGATCTGGCGGCGGCGCTCTTCTACCAGGCGCGGGTCGGCGACCTGGCTTGCAACGAAGCCCGGCGGCTGCGTCGGCAACGTTCTCGCGCGGGAAGCGGCGGGCCGACCCCGCTTGGCGGCGCCGCCGGTCGACATCAGTTGCCCTCGAACTGCGGCTTCTGCTTGTTTACGAATGCGTTATAGGCACGCTCGAAATCGCCGGTTTGCATACAGATCGCCTGCGCCTCGGCCTCGGTCTCGAGGGCCTGCTCGATTGAGAGATTCCATTCCTGGTGCAAGCATTTCTTGGTCATCGAATGCGCGAATGCCGGACCGCTGGCGAGCGAATGGGCCATTTCCTGGGCTCGCGGCAGCAGCTTGTCCTTCGGGACGATCTCGTTGTAGTAGCCCCAAGCAAGGCCTTCCTCGGCACTCATGCTGCGGCCCGTGTAAAGCAGTTCGGACGCGCGTCCCTGGCCGATGATGCGCGGCAGAATGGCGCAGGCTCCCATGTCGCAGCCGGCGAGCCCGACGCGCACGAACAGGAACGCGGTCTTGCATTCGGGCGTGCCGAACCGCAGATCGCTCGCCATGGTAATAATGGCGCCGGCGCCAGCGCACACGCCGTCGACTGCAGCGATGATCGGCTGCGGGCAGGTGCGCATCTCCTTCACGAGGTTGCCGGTCATGCGCGTGAAGGCCATCAGTCCGGTCATGTCCATCCTCACCAATGGGCCGATGATGTCGTGCACGTCGCCGCCGGAGCAGAAATTGCCACCCTCGCCGGTGAAAACCACGGCCCGCACGTCATCCGCGTATTGCAGCTTGTGAAACGTGTCGCGCAACTCGGCGTAGCTTTCGAAGGTGAGCGGATTCTTTCGCTCGGGCCGATTCAACGTGATCGTGGCAACCCGGTCCGCGACCTGAAACTTGAAGTGCTGCGGCCGCCAGTCGGCAGCTTTCAGCTTGTACATGTGTCCCTTCCTTTCTGTTCCTGGGAAAACCTCAACCGACCATCGTCAGGCCGCCGCTCACCGAAAGCACCTGGCCGGTGATGAACTCCGACCGCGCACTTGCGAAGAACAGCACCGCGTCGGCGATCTCGGAAGGTTTGGCCAGCCGCTGCATGGGAGTGACCCGGACGAAAGCTTCACGGTGCCTCTCCGGCACCGCGGCAAGCAGCGGGGTATCCGTCGGCCCGGGGCAGACGCAATTGACGTTCACATTGAAGCGGGCCATCTCCCGGGCTAATGACTTGGTGAACGCGATCGCGCCGCCCTTGGCGCCCGCGTACACGCTCTCGCCGAGACTGCCGACCCGCCCCGCGTCGCTCGAGACTGTGACGATCTTGCCCGTCTTGCGTTCGATCATCGGATCGAGGAAGGCGCGCGTGACGGCGATCGGTCCGAACAAATTCAGGTCGATCACCTTGCGCCAAAAATCCGGCGTGTTCTTGACGAACGGCTCGACACGGCCCCAGCCGGCGACGTTCACCACGACGTCGACATGCCCGCGGCGCGCCACCGCGCTCGCGCGAAACGCCTCGATCGAAGCGAGGTCGGTGACATCGAGCCTGAGAAAGTCCGCCCCGCTCCCGGCCGCGCGGATCGCCTGCGCCGCTTGCTCACCCTTCGCTTCGGCAATGTCGCCGAGCAGCACGTGCGCACCTGCCGAGGCGAGCGTTTCGGCGGTCGCGCGCCCGATGCCCGATGCGGCGCCCGTGACGACCGCCGTCTTGCCATCCAATCGCATAGTTTGGGCTCCTTGAAGTGTGTTGAATGATTGCTCATTCAACACCGAGTGTCAACGACGACTTGCTGCACAACCAGCTCTTCAGCGCTGGCCGCGTGTACGCAAGAGCGCCGCAAACGGTCGATCGACTTCGTCGATGTGCCTGAAAAGCCAATCCTGAAGGAAATGTGAGCTGTCACTCACACTTGTCGTATCGAGCTTCGAAGTGAAACGCATCAGCGCTTCTAGGAGGCGCTGGTGTTCGCCACGGTGGCGCTCGGCGCTAGCCCCGACTTCGTCCATCAGGCGTTCCTCCGTTGCGAAATGGTGCTCGGTATAGCGCACGAGTTCTTTGAGCGACGCAATCAGGTCCTCGAGATTCGTGCCGCCCTGCAGGGCGTGCTGCAGGCGCTTGATGAGTTCCAACAGGTGGCGGTGCTGACCGTCGATCACCTCGACGCCGACTTCATAGCGCGCGCTCCACTGTACGGGACCCTGTGGGGCGCGTTGCGAAGCAGGCGGAGCACCGTGCCGCGGGCCGTGTCCGGTGATGTCGAACAGTGCGACCACGCGTGCCGCTCCGTCCGGGAGGCTCACGCGTGTGGCGGAAAGCTCCACGTCGAAGCGCGACCCGTCGCCGCGCAAAGCGCGCGCACCTACCGCCTCCTCGCCAGCGACGCTGGCGGCCTGCAGCACGCGCTCGCGATCGCGTTCGTCGAACAGTTCGGCGAGCGGCCGCTGCAGCGCTCCCGGCGCTAGCCCGAACATGCGCGCGAACCCCGGGTTGGCGTGGACGACCATGCCATCTCGCACGACCGCCAACGCGAGCAGCTGGGCCTGGACTAGCGCTTCGACGCAGGCGCTCTCAAGCGCGGCCTGTGCGGCGCGCGGATCGTGCGTGTTCGGGTCGGTCACGGCCGTTCTAATTCTCTAGACGCTCGCGCGAAACAGCATCTTCAGCGCCTCGCCGATCGGCTCGCCCTTGAGCGCGCCGCCGGGGCCACTCGCCCGCCGCGCCCATACGCGCGTTTCCGATCCCTCGGCGAGCAGCGTGCCGTCGTCGCGCAGGACGCGATGCGACAGTACGAAGGACTTGCCACCCCAGCGCAGCACGCGCGACCGCACTTCGCAGCGGTCGCCGTGCACCGGCGAGGCCCTGAATTCGCAGTTCGCCGCCACCAGCGGCATCGCCAGGTGTTCTTCCCGCATGCGCTTCACGTCGTAGCCCACCTGCGCGAAGAAGTTCCACGTCGCCGCGTCGAACCAGCGGAAATACGTCGGATAGAAGATGATGCCCGCGGGGTCGCAATCGCCCCAGTGCACCTCGCAGGCGAATCTGCCAGTGATCGAGTTGAAATCGCCGTCGGCCATCACGTCCATCTCTCAGCACTGCTCCCAGGGAAGGCCGTCGAAGCGCCAGCCGGCGATCGAATTGCGCTGGTGGCGCTCGTTCATCTCACCCTCGAACCCGTTCACCACGTTGTACACCCTGGTGAAGCCGGCGCGCTCGAGCGCATCGCCCGCTTCTTGCGAGCGATTGCCGCTGCGGCAGATGAGAACGATCGGCCGCATGGCGTGATTGGTGCCTGCCAGCTTCTTCACTTGCCCGACGAAGTGCGGGTTGACGTCCCAGTCCGGCCCGTCGTTCCACGCGACGTGCAACGCGCCGACCGGATGGCCCACGAACAGGTACTCCATCTCACTGCGGCAGTCGACGAACAGCGCGCTCGGATTGTGCTGCAGGAAGGCGTACGCTTCCTTGGGCTCTAGATGCTGCATCGGGGTCGTTCCGCGAAGGTTCGGGATTATACGCGCGCTCGCCAAGTGGTTGACACGAAAGGGGTAGGGCGGCAGACTGCGGTCCTGCGCCGATTTGATGTTCAGCTTGCGGGCGCCGACCCGCCGCCAGGCGGTGAAAAAGAAGTGCCGCTAAAGAGACGCGTGCCACACGAGGCAAGAAGGCCCGTTTCGAGCGAAAGCTGAACGGGCTTTTTGTTTTGCGAATCGACATGAACCAGCCTGCCCGCGCCGCGAAGCTCGAAGCATTGCTCGCCGAGCGCATCCTCGTGCTCGATGGTGCGATGGGTACCATGATCCAAGCCGAGCGGCTGGACGAGTCGCAGTACCGCGGTGAGCGCTTTCGGAACTGGCCGCGCGAGCTGCGCGGCAATAACGACCTCCTCTGCATCACGCTACCCGCGCTCATCCAACAAATCCACGCGCAGTACCTCGAAGCCGGCGCGGACATCGTCGAAACCAACACCTTCAATTCGACATCGGTGTCGCTGGCCGATTACGGCATGGAAGCGCTGGCGTACGAGCTCAATCTCGCCGGCGCGCGGCTCGCCGTAGACGTCGCGCGAAGCCATGAAGCCCGCAACCCGGCCAAGCCGCGCTTCGTCGCCGGCGTTCTCGGACCGACGAGCAAGACTGCCTCGATCTCGCCGGATGTGAACGATCCCGGCTTTCGTAACGTGGACTTCGACCAGCTGGTCGCGGCCTACGGCGAAGCCGTGCGCGGGCTCCTGGACGGCGGCGTCGATCTGATCCTGGTCGAGACGGTGTTCGATACCTTGAACGCCAAGGCTGCGCTGTTCGCCATCGAGGAATCGCTCGAGCGGCGCGGCGCGCGCTTGCCCATCATCGTTTCTGGAACGATTACCGACGCTTCCGGACGCACGCTGTCGGGCCAGACCACCGAGGCGTTTTACAACTCCGTGCGCCACGTGCGCCCTCTCGCGGTCGGACTGAACTGCGCGCTCGGTGCGAAAGAGCTGCGCGCGCACGTGGAGGAACTCTCGAGCGTGGCGCAGACCTACATCTCCTGTCACCCGAACGCCGGCCTGCCGAACGCATTCGGCGAGTACGACGACACGCCCGAGTCGATGGCGCAGCAAATGGGCGAATGGGCACGAAACGGGTGGCTGAATATCGCGGGCGGGTGCTGTGGCACAACCCCGCAGCATATTCGCGCCATCGCGGCTGCCGTGACCGGGCTCGCGCCGCGCACGATCCCCGAGCCGCCGGCCAAGCTGCGTCTCGCGGGTCTGGAGCCGCTCAATGTCGGGGACGACTCCCTGTTCGTCAATATCGGCGAGCGCACCAACGTCACGGGCTCGAAGGCCTTCGCGCGGCTTGTTCTGGCCGGCGACTATGCCGGTGCGCTGTCCGTCGCGCGCCAGCAGGTCGAGAACGGGGCCCAGGTCATCGACGTCAACATGGACGAGGCGATGCTCGACTCCGAGAAGGCGATGACGACCTTCTTGAGGCTGATCGCGGCGGAGCCGGACATTGCGCGCGTGCCGGTCATGATCGATTCCTCGAAGTGGAGCGTCATCGAAGCGGGCCTGAAGTGCGTGCAGGGCAAGGGCGTGGTCAATTCGATCAGCCTGAAGGAAGGCGAAGCCGAGTTCCTGCGCCAGGCTCGGCTGGTGCGCCGCTACGGCGCCGCGGCCGTGGTGATGGCTTTCGACGAGAAGGGCCAGGCCGACACTTTGCAACGGCGCGTAGAGATCTGCGCGCGCTGCTACGAACTGCTTACCCGCGAGGCGGACTTCCCACCCGAGGACATCATCTTCGATCCAAACATCTTCGC
>Ga0316624_10000839_pt1 | contig 11354 bp, 10 predicted proteins | sample OWC_Aug_N3_C1_D5_FD_207657 | JGI IMG/M metagenome (GOLD analysis project Ga0316624, IMG submission 207657) | Wetland soil microbial communities from Old Woman Creek delta, Ohio, United States - OWC_Aug_N3_C1_D5_A | ecosystem: Environmental > Terrestrial > Soil > Wetlands | place: USA: Ohio...
ACAAAAATCCTCGAAATCCAGGGATTCATTGATGCGAAAGATGTACACCCGACATTATATGACACACCCTACTATGCGGGGCCAGATGGACCCGTTGCGGTCAAGGCATACTCTTTACTGGCTGCGGCCCTGAAAGAGACAGGAAAGATGGCAATCGGTAAAGTGGTATTGCATGAGCGTGAAAATGTGGTGATAATCGCACCCGATAAGAATGCTCTGGTACTTTATAAGCTCCGATCACCAGAGGAGCTTAGAGATGTAAAAGATATTCCCGAGCTCGATGCACAGCCTGTAGGAAAAGAGGAACTCAAGCTAGCGCGCAGTCTTGTCGATTCCATGGCCACAACCATAGATAAGATCGATATGAGAGACAAGTATCACGATGCGCTCAGGGAGATGATAAAAGCGAAGATCGAAGGCAGGGAGATAGTTACGGTGGAAGAGAAAGAGAGGCCGGTTGTGGACATAATGACTGCCTTGAAGCAAAGCATCGAGCATGCTAAGTCACAAAAGAAGTCCATGGGGAAACAGACAGGAAAGAGTAAAGAAGGCCCAGCCAAGGAAAAGAAGGTCCAGACACAGGCAGCGATTTTGAACTTCCCCAAGAAAGGCGCCCTCTGAAAAAATTTAACCTCCTTCTGCTATCCTCAGAAATGATTTTGTAAGCATGTTGTTAATCCGGGGACATCATTCTGTTAAATCCGGCAGTTCAATTATATTGACAGAAAATGACGTCTTCCCGTATACTTCATAATGACGGAAAGAAATTCTTATCAAAAACTAATCATACAGGAGATGATTAAATGAGAAAAAAATGGGAGATTCTCTGCTTGCTTATTCTCTTTGCCTTTATAGCTTCATGCACGGCCTACAAGGCTCAACCGCTCCCTTTCAAGATGCCCGATTCCTATCCGAACGTCAAAGAGTTTGCCGGCGCCAAGGTCGGGGCAAAGGCATACGTGGATTCCAGTGAGGCGAAAGAGGCCTTCGGTTTCAATATACGCGACGCGGGAATGCTGCCGGTGCAGGTCGTATTCGATAATCAGGGATCTCACCCGTTGGGAATCATTCCCTCGCAGACATTTCTGGAAGACAAGGAGGGGAACATCTGGCCTGTTCTCGCCAGCAATATCGCTTATGATCGAGCCACAAAATACGTGCAGACGAAGGAAATCTTCAAAGAAGGGGCATATAGCGGCTTTCTGGGCGCAACTGCCGGCGCCCTGGTCGGTGCGGCCATAGGCATCGTCTCAGGAAGGAATGTCGGTGAGGCGATAGGTAAAGGAGCGGCGATAGGCGCAGCCGGAGGAGGACTCATAGGCGGCGCCAAGGGTGGTATGGATGCGGAAAACGCGCGCCGTGCCGTTGTCGATGACCTTCAGCACAAGTCCATGCAGAATAAGGCTATCGAGCCCATGGGACTATCCTACGGAATCATCTTCTTCCCCGGTGAGGCCCAATCCGCCAAACAGCTTCGTCTGCAGGTGGTGGAAAAGGATACGGGGATAGTTCATGTGCTCCAGTTGAGCCCTCTTTAGTTTGCTGATCTCTGGTGCGGCTCATAGGTTTTAGCAAAAGCATGACGGATTTCTTCCACTGTAAGAAACTGCGCTGAACGCTCGACCTGGTGTACCAACTCCACCATTTTACTGTTCAATGGTGTAGCCTCGCCATAGCGCTTCCCCAATTCTACAATTTCACGATTCAGGTAGTCTATCTCCGTAGGACGACCACGCTGAATACTCTGCAATGTTGAGCCCCAAAGAGGCCACGCAGTCGTCAGCCGGCGAACCTTTGCAGCAGCGATGCGCCCGGCTATGCCTGACGGCATCCAGTTTATAAGCCTGGTTAAACCAACTGAAACTTCAGGTAAAGATTCCAACTGGATGCTCGATCGATCGATAACTCGAAGCCCCTCGCGCATTAGACCAACGGCCAGGTTGCGCAAGAAGGTGTTCGCATAAACCTGATCCATTGTGTAGTTAGTTATTGCTGGGAGTGCATTGTTCAGGTTAATGATAAGCTTAAGCCAGTGGGCCCCCTGCACATTGTCTGTAATGCTTGTCGGAACTGCCTGATTCAGTATATAGGTAACATCTGCGAGTTTACCGTCTCTTGGACCAAATGGACGGCCAAGGATCAACTTTCCCTTGTAGACCACAGTTACCCTTCCCGGTAACAAGTAAGTAGCGTGCATAAGCACTACTGCACTGAAAATCTGCTCTAGGGGTAAAATGCTTGCAACCAAATCATCACTGCGTATCCCGTTCTGGAATGTTACGACTGGAACATCATTTAAGAAGGCCTGGTTAGCTTTCACCGCAGCACACACGTCTTGGGTTTTAACCGTCAGGAGGGCCAGGTCAGGCCGGAAATTAAGAGTCTCGGCGGCCTCGACCATAGAGATAAAGTTTCCCATATCGCCATCAACCCGAAGGCCTTCCTGGCGTATTGCCGCTATGTGTGCCGGACGGGCAATAACGACCACGTTATAGCCAACACGATGAAGGAGTGCGCCTAATGCACTGCCAACGGCACCTGCACCAATAACCGCAATTCGATAGACAGCATGTTCTTTTAACATAATGTTTAAATCAGAAATCTCATTAAGGTTCGGGAAAATCGAGATCCTTCTTCGACAAGGAACCCCACGCCTGGTTGACCTTGATGAGTACGGCAGTATTTTTATCGAGGCCAGCGAAACCATCTGCCAGTTCAATGGAATCGCGCAGGGACGATCTCTTTTTGTTGAATTTTACCATTCCTACAACAGGCCTTTCCATAGTTACAACTGCTCCTCAATATATTTATAATGAAAGGTATTTACACTTTGTCTTTTCGACCCCTTCGGTCTACTTTTGGTAAACTCCGGGAGAAATCCTGTCGCCATGTAAGGGTCAGCCATATGTAGTCTTCACACTTAAAATGTAACTTCTTTTAAAACATCTATATGATCGAGGGCCATACCTGCACCTCTTGCCACTACAGAGAGGGGATCGTCTGCGACTGCGATAGGAAGCTTGGTCTCATCTTTTATAAGGAGGTCGAGATTTGTTAAAAGAGCTCCGCCTCCGGTTAAGACAATGCCTTTCTCGACAATATCTCCGGCTAATTCCGGGGGGGCATTCTCCAGAACATTTTTTATTGTAGCTATAATAATATTTACTGGTTCCGTAATGGCTTCCCTTACCTCTTCGGAATTAATCTCGACTATCGTCGGTTTACCCGATATGAGGCTCCTTCCTTTGACATCAAGTGTCTGCAACTCTTGATCCGGGTAAGCGCACCCGATAGTCATTTTTATGATTTCTGCCGATCGTTCCCCAATAAGAAGGTTGTATTTTCTCTTCATATACTGGACGATTTCCTCATCCATTTTGTCACCGGCGATTCTCACAGACTTTGAGCAGACAATGCCCCCCAGGGATATTACGGCTACCTCAGTGGTTCCACCGCCGATATCAACAACCATGGAGCTCGTCGGTTCCATTACAGGTAATCCGGCGCCAATTGCTGCCGCCATAGGCTCTTCAATGAAGTACATTCTCCTGGCACCTGCTGATTCCACGGTTTCCCTGACTGCTCTCCTTTCTACCTGAGTAATACCAGAGGGTATCGATACAATAATTCTCGGGCGGACCAGTGACCTGCGGTTGTGAACTTGTAGGATAAAGTGTCGGATCATGGCTTCAGTAATATCGAAATCAGCGATGACTCCTTCCCTAAGGGGTCTAATTGCCACGATATTGCCGGGGGTTCGTCCTAACATTCTTTTGGCTTCCGAACCTACAGCAAGGACTTTTTTTTGACCTCGTGAATCTTTGTTAATGGCAACCACCGAAGGTTCATTCAACACAATCCCTTTACCTTTCATGTAAACGAGCGTATTTGCCGTTCCTAAATCTATGGCAAGATCGCTGGAAAATTTTCCTAAAATAAAATCAAACAGCACAACTTATCCTCCTGACTTTTATTAACTGCGATTCATGATATACATCTTTTTATCATTAAGAAGAAATTAGATCACATGAAATTTTCAAAGCACGATTTCACAGGATCACAGAGGCAAAGTCAAGCATTTAATCCGATAGCAATATGAATATATCCCAACCATGGATGCAGTAATACATATTCAAATTAAAGTGAAATATGATTGTTTGACCACATATGGTTAATGTTATAAAATAAAGCGCAACTACAGGTTGAAATCGTACGAGAAACGTCCAATCTATCGGTTAAATACAGTACCGGATAATTGACGACACACAGAGGAATTTAGACTTATAACACAACACCTTGAAAATTGGTTTTTAGAATAGTCCAAAATGGAGGTGAAGGTATGACTTAGAAAATCACCAAGAAAAAGATCACTTTCAAATATTATGCACCGGAGGCAGAGGCAGTTGCACTTGTTGGAACTTTTAACGGCTGGAATTATGAAGCAAATCCTTTAAAGAGAAATAAGGAAGGAAACTGGTCAACTGTTGTAAGCCTGTTTCCCGGAAACTATGAATACCGCTTTATCGTTGATGGCAGATGGAAGGATGATCCGGCTTGTGAGATACGACACTTGAATCTTTACGGTGGTTATAACTGCGTATTATAAGTATTCTGATATTAGAGGAATTTCTAATGCCGCTCTCCGAATTCACCAGAAAACTGATTGAAACCAAACTCACTGAATACTGTGAACATAAAATCCCAATGCATGCTCGCGACAAGATCAAGCTGATATACAGCATCAGGGGAAACAATGTCACTCTCTTTGAAACAAGGCCATATTTTCACAACCCTTCCATATGGACCGAAATCCCCGTTGCTCAATTCCGGTACGACAATAAAAGCAATAAATGGACGCTCTACTGTGCCGACAGGAATTCAAAGTGGCATCTTTATACCGAGGCTAAACCGAGTGGCAAGGTTGACGATCTGTTGAAAGAAGTAGATAGAGATCCAACAGGGATATTTTGGGGATAAACGGGGAGGATACTACCAGATGTCCCTATACCTTGTCCAGCATGGCAAGAGCCTGCCTGAAGAAATTGACCCTGACCGTCCTTTATCTGGCGAGGGGGTAACGGCTGTCTACCATATTGCGAGAAAGGCCGCTGAGTACAATATTCCCGTCTCTCAGATTATTCATAGCGGGAAAACGAGAGCACAACAGACGGCGGAAATTATTTCGGCACATGTCAAACCTGAATCAGGAATCAAAAAAGCAAGCGGTTTAAATCCAAATGATGATGTGACTTCTATCGCGTCACAGGTCAGCGGCTCAGAAAACATTATGCTCGTCGGTCATCTTCCTTTCATGGAGCGCCTTGTCTCCTATTTAATTACAGGAACGATCGACAAAACTGTTGTCAAGTTTCAGAATGGCGGGATCGTATGTCTTGATCAGGAACCTGACAAGGGAACATGGTTCATAAAGTGGACGCTGATGCCGGAGGTGAAGTAACAACAAAAAAAGATTCCAGCCAATAAGCCGTTACCCGTGACGAAGAACAAGGACCCATGAAGACGGCTTACAGTGTTGATAGCGAAATCTTCAAAGTATGCCGACGTATATATCAAACTCCTCTATCCAGTTCAGGTTCCCCGATCGAGATATCAGAACAACCGAAGTCCTTGAGTAGTATGAGGCAGCCTTTGCACAGGGCATAAGAGATCTGAACCCTTCTACTTTGCATTCGGATCCATTTGCCAGATCGCAAAGGGATTCCCCTGCGGATCCGTCAGCATCGCAAACCAGCCCATACCCGGCACCGGGGATTTTCCCTTCATCACCGTCGCGCCAAGTTTTTGCGCACGATCGATCGCTGCTTCCAGGGATTCGACGTTAACATAGTTGACCCAGGTATGCCCCTCGTATCCCGCGGGACGCTTCAGCATGCCGCCATTGATACCACCCGCCTCTGAGGGCATGCCCTTCGCATCGGTTTCAATTGTCTTGATCAACCGGTAGTCCATGCCCGGCACACTCTCGATGGTCCAGTCGAACAGGCTGGTATAGAACTGCCCCAACTTATCCGGGTCGTCGGCGTAAATTTCAAAATGAACAACCGCATTTTTCTTCATGAGTCTCCTCCATTTCATTTACTTGTCAATTATTGATTAATCGTTTTCATGGCAATAGCGATTACCCGAGGTGACAACACTTCAGCAGTAGTGTTGTTCTCTATATAAAATACCCGAACATGTTACGTCAATCAGGCGGACAATGATAAATATCTTCGAGATTTCTTATTTTACGCTAAGGATAAGAATGACGGAGGGCAGGCCGTTGTCCAGGCCGATAAAATAAACGACTTTGAAAAGTCTTGTCGTTTCAGACTGTTCTGACCAACGTTTCTATCCTAACAATTTATTACCTGGAATCACATCATTCAAAAACGCATTCGTCAAGGGCTAATCATGATTCGATTTAATTCCTTGACAAATCATGCATAAAGCCGTATGTTCCCGACCTTTGTGAAACACGAGAGCTTTAAATAATTCTTTTCCTCGTCATTTCCGCATTGTATGCGTCAATCACGTGGAGGCGGGAATCCGCTCCATCGAATCATGGATTCCTATTTTCACAGAAATGACCCGAGCGAAAAAAATAAAAAGCTCTCACCCTATATAAGGAGAATGATATCTCGTATGAAAATCGGACTGATAGGCTTGCCCAATTCCGGCAAGACAACAATTTTTAATGCCCTTACGAAAATGGAGGCTAACGTCACCGCATACTCCGATACGAAGGCCGAACCCAACGTGGCAATCGTTTCGGTCGACGATGACCGGCTGCACAGCCTCACCGATATGTACAAACCGAAGAAAACCACCGGCGCAACAATTGAAATGATCGATTTCCCCGGCATGAAGAAAGGCTCCGCAAAGAACGGTTTCTTTACAGGCAACTCCCTGGGATGGATTAAAAGCACCGATGCCCTGGCCCTGGTCGTGCGCAACTTTCATGATGACCTGAAGGGAGCTCCCTCACCGCTTCGCGATATTGATGAAATCAATACGGAGCTGATCCTCGCCGATCTCATACTCGTGGAAAACCGGCTGGAGAGAATTGAATGGCTTCAAAAACGAGGGCAAAAAACAAATATCATTGCCCTGGAAGAAAGAGCAATCCAAAAGATTGCGGAGCGCCTCAACAACAATGAACCCATCCGGAATATCGAGTTTGATGAAGATGAGCAGAAATTGATAAGGGGGTTTCAATTTCTCACGAAAAAACCGTTCCTCGTTATCCTGAATTCGGATGAGGCGGTTTTCGGACACAATAAGAATTTAATCACCGAAATCGAATCACGGTACAACGTCATTGAATTCGTCGGTCGCTTCGAAATGGAATTGTCCCGCCTCAACGATGAAGAAGCGGAAATCTTTATGGAGGATATGGGGATCAGAAAATCGGCCCGGGAAAGACTGACGCAATTCGCATACAAGACACTCGGATACGTGAGCTTTTTCACCGTCGGTGAAGATGAAGTGCGGGCCTGGGGCATTCACGGAGGAGATACGGCAGTGAATGCAGCCGGCGCCATTCATACCGATCTGGCACGGGGCTTTATCCGTGCGGAGTGTTTTACATACGATGAATTAATTGAATGCGGATCGGAGAAAAGGGTGAAAGAGAATGGCCACTTCCGGCTGGAAGGAAAAGATTACATCGTCCGGGACGGCGATATTCTCAGCATTCGATTCAGCGTCTGACAAAAGCAAAGAAAAAACAATCCCTGGATAGTAGTGCTGGAACGGCCACATATTTTCTGCTAACTTCACATCAACAATGCCCCCTAGGTTCTTCCATTCAAACCACCTCGGAACCGGAGGAGAGCCGATGAAAGTGCTTTGGAGTTTTCTTATATTTCTAGCCTTTTGTATTCAACCCGCCCATGCCATTGACGAGGGCACTGCGCAGGGAACCCTTGCCATAAATGGCGAGAGCATCGCACTTACCAACGCGTACGCACATCTTCACGATAACGCGGAGGGACTGCTCGATCGCCCGAAGGAACTCCGCATCGTGCTTTCGGACCGTGAAATCCCGCATGAATCGTTGAGAGGCATCGCATTTCTGCCGGTGGCGGACATGGCGAGAGAAAACCGTATTCGAGGCCTGCTCATGACCTTGGATCCCAATGACGAGAGCAAGGTTGTGGTCACCCTCCTCAAACAGCCTTCAAAAGCCGGCTACTCCCTGATGACGCTTTCACTGAGCGCAACCGGAGAGAAGATCTTTACGAAGCTGCTCCTGTCGAACTTGCGCGTGACCGGAGAAGTGGAATATGCGGACAAGCGCGAAGGGGGAGATCAGGACCTGCCGAAACTTGCCTTCGCCGTGAAGTTCAGTGCGCCTCTCTTCAATGAGCTGCCTGTAACCGCGAATTTCAAGGGGAAGGCGGCACAAAACAGTCCCCAGGCTAAGGTATACCGGGACAAGATCGACGCGCTGAAAAAGGGAGATTTTGAAGCTGTAAAGCGCCTGTCGTCGGAAAGGGCGAATTGCCGCGATGCCGCTTTGCTTGCGCAAATAGATGAACAGGCGAAGAAGGCATTCGCCGCAGAAGCGGCGGCGGATATGGAGAAATCACTTAAGCAGATAAAACGGGTAGTGGTGCGGGGAAACAGCGCCGTCATCATATTTTCGGAAAAACAGTGGGCCACCTTCGTTCATGAAGGCGGGCAGTGGAAGACTGGCGATTAGATTCGCTTGTTAACAGAGGAATTATCCAAGGTAGACACGCCCACAGTGCAAATGAATTCTGAGTGAATTCTAGGGACACCATACTAATTAAAGCCAGAATATCCGATTACCTTTTAAGACCTGAGGCAAATATCCCCTTGGATATCCCCTGACTATATGAGATTTCATAATCTCATTAAAATCCGGGAACACCTGAAGGTGATTGTTCCCAGTAAGTGACGGCACCGTTGAGCCACTTGACGAACTGCGCGCCTCCATCCTGGGAAATGACAACTGCAAATGCATCATGTGACTGTTGGCAGAGTCGGTAAGCAGCTCGATGCCTCGTACCGACCATTTCGATAAGTCCCGGCTCAGTATGCTTACCCTCCGGATCAAAAGCACGATAAACCATCTCGACTCTGTCCGTATCTCCCAAAACAAATCCTCCAAAACCGATCAATTCCTGTTGTTTGGTCATAACCACGGCGCCATCGGTTGCCGCAAGGGCAGCTATGAAATGGGCCACATCAAATATCGCCTCATCAAGAAGAGCAATCTCCTCGCTTTGGCAGGTAACATACTCATGCCAGCCAATGACCTTTTCGGGGTTGTTTGGATCTCCATATATCTCAGCCAAAGTGTTCATAATGCGCAACATCAGGGTTGCAAACCTTTGACGTGGTTCATCGTCATGGAATTGATACTTGATATCTATGAAAGATTTTTCGACAGAGAAATCGTTACCCGTATCCATTGGTAGATAGATCAGCATTCCGCCTCGTCGGGAATTCCGGATAATGCCGATAATGCGGCGCACTGTCTGTTGCGCAAGGTTTTTGCCAAATTCTTGATCAAGGATTGCCCAGGGTTTCTTTGACTGGGCACGTGCCGCCTCATGCAATGCCCGCATCTTATGGCGTATTTCAACATAGCTCTCCGTAAGCCATTGTGCCGTGAAGATGTCGGGGGAAGGACGATTGATCTGACCGCCATTCAAGGAAGCGATCATTTCGGAACCAAGGCATACCGAGATCTGACCGGGACCCGTAACGTAAATCACGAGACTGGGGGGCAGCGAGGGAAACATCTTCCTGCCCCCAAAGACGGTCTGCACCCAGCGAGTTCCCGAGTGGATCAAGCCCCAAATCTGCGGTTTAGCCTTCTGGTCGAGACATATTCCGATCAGTGTCCGGTAAAAATCAGCTGCAGGGGCAAGCTTGTAAAGCTCTTGCTCATTGAAGGACCGAGGTTCAGTGAATTTAAGCAGATGCAATCCGGACGGCGGACCCATATTGACGGGGAAAAGTTCTGAAGGGCGTATAATAAGACGAAACATAACCGGTCGTGTCTCTTCGCGCATCAGGCTCGCCTGATAGCAGACTGAGACAATGTGCTCAAACATAGATCTGTCAGGAAGATGAAACGAAGAGTCAATCCCGATTGAATAGAGTCGTTTTGAAAATTGTGGGTCTTGCCATAAATCGAAAATAAAGGCCACCAGTTCTCGATGGTATGAATGGGTTTGCGGCATCATGGAGTCTTTCCTTTACTATTACGTCTCTTCATATTGTTTCGTTGCACACGATTAAAGGTTTTCATGCTTTTTTATTTTTCTACATCTAATACGGAATTATTTTTTCATGATAACTTTTTCTTCGAATTATAGAAAAGTAGCCTTTTATGTCAATGTAATTATAACCGGTATAATATAAATTTCCATATGTACAAACCCAAGTGATGACAAAATATTTTTGATGCGCTTACCAGAACACTACTTCCTGTCCTTCTGCCCGCGGCACGGACGGCCAGAGAATCAAGAAGCTTAATGGCTTTAATCTTAAGAACAAAAAGCAGGGTCTATGGGCTCTACTTTTTTTTGCCCGATTTTTTGATAATCAGTTATACTTTTATACTTGCCCCCCAAATTCGGTTTTAACGCTTACGGGCAGCTAACATTTTGTAGTAATTTTTCCCTAATAGGATTTCTCCCGGAGTTTACCCTGAGTAAACCGAAGGGATCGAAACGAAATGGAGGGCAAGACGGGAATAAAATGGTGGAGAATTCGGGGGACAGGTTGACGAAAAAAATTGATTTACTATTCATTTCTTTATGATAGTCTATATGAGTAGAATTTGCATTCGTTCCTTTATATCTTATCCTTAGCCTTTCTATGCTATTTAACTATTTTGTTTGAGAAATAAAAAATGTAACCTGTAAGGAAGACCCATCTTTTAGAAAGAGGCGTCTGTATAATACAACCCAAAAATATTGAGGAGAATTCCCATGAAGCGGAGGAAACGTTTTCTTACCATTTGTCTTTTGAGTATAATGTTCCTGCTAGTCGCGTCACAACCAATTTTTGCAGCCGAAAGAATTGTTAAAATGATAGTCCCCGGATGCGAGTGACCGGACACGGCCAACAGGGTGCGTGCTGCCCTGAAGGAAATCCCGGGTGTGCTGGAATATGATGCGAACCAATTCACACACGAAGTCACGGTAAAATTCGACGACACGAAAACCAGTATCGATAAGATTTTAGAGGGTCTGGCCAAACAGGACTTCCCGGTCGAAGGGAAACCGAAGATCATCCAGTAAGCTTGAAGTGATCCGGAGTGATTAATACAGGCTTAAGGCTATCTGAAAAGTAGTTATCATAATGTAAAC
>Ga0316624_10000840_pt1 | contig 11343 bp, 10 predicted proteins | sample OWC_Aug_N3_C1_D5_FD_207657 | JGI IMG/M metagenome (GOLD analysis project Ga0316624, IMG submission 207657) | Wetland soil microbial communities from Old Woman Creek delta, Ohio, United States - OWC_Aug_N3_C1_D5_A | ecosystem: Environmental > Terrestrial > Soil > Wetlands | place: USA: Ohio...
CCGGCAATGATCTGGTGATTGAGATCGACCGCGATCACGATGTCGGCTCCCATGGCGCGAGCCGCACTCACCGGCACCGGGTTGGTCAGGCCTCCGTCCACCAGAATGTGCCCGTTGCTGCGCACCGGGGTAAAGATACCGGGGACCGAAAGGCTGGCGCGCACGGCCTCGATTACATCGCCGCTGCGGATGACGACTTCCTCACCGCTGACGATATCCGTCGCGACGGCGGCAAACGGCTTCGGCAGCATTTCTATGGCCTCGGCATGAATATGGGCGCGCACCAGTTCGCTGACCTTGCCGCCGTCGAGCAAGCCGGATTTTGGCAGCACCACGTCGAAGAAAGAGGCTGTCCGCTTCCAGTCGAAGCTCCGAAAGGATGCTTCCAGTTCGTCCAGTTTTCCGGAGGCATGGATCGCCCCGATGAGCGCGCCCATGCTGGTGCCGGCAATGAGATCCACCGTGATGCCGGCGTCCTCAATGGCGCGAATCACACCCAGGTGCGCGAGTCCGCGCGCCGAGCCGCTGCCCAGCGCCACGCCGACCCTGGGGCGATCAGCAAGATTACTGTCGATTGTCTTCACCATCGCAGCGTCCTCATTCCGGCTTTCGCCTCGGCAACAATATTGACATCCACTGACGATATGGGGACGGCGCCAGCTGATTCTCTTGCATCGATCCGGCGCTTCGTCTGCGGTGATTATGCCGGAAGGGGCCAAGCGTGGTGATCTTTTGACTTTCGTGGATGCGCGGATGCCCCATCCTGATTTACGATCGATGGTCGCAAACACTGTTACTCACTCCCATAAAGAGCTGTAGTACCCACGTACTGAAGGCTCGCCACCCCGGAAATCCCTACGCACTTTCCCTAAGCAGTTACGTTGAATTCAGTAGCACGAATCAGGCATCCACCCCATATACGGCGAAAGATTGCGCAGCTTATTCTGCGCCTGCCCTCACTGCAGAGGATACCAAGGCCTACAACACACGCCGCACTTGAGCAGAAGCGGCGTTCGTGGCCAACACTGAATCGTATTAAGGGAGATGAATGAAGCCGCACAACAAAAACTCCGGCCTGCCAAGCGCAAAGCATGACGCCGAGAAATACGAACCCGCGGGCGTCTGTCGTTCAACAATTGCTCTTGCGTTTGTAAGCGTCGGAATCCAGTCAACAATCGAGTCCACTTTTAGAGCTACGCAATTTTTAACTCTGATCTGGATTTCCCATAGGTTTACTTGATCCCATGCGACGCTATATCCCAATTAAAACCAAATTTGCGATCACGCTGGCTTCAGCGACCCTTTGGATGGCTTTTTCAATATGGGCATCCATACATTGGTATCACGATCTTTCTGACGCGATCGGCTGGCCGCTGGCGGTCTTCTTCATTTCCTTTATTGCCATTGTTCCCGGATTCATCAATGCATTTGTTTTCTCGTCATTGCTGATGGACAACCGCCCCCCGATTAGATCGATTGCGAAATATCCCCCGGTCACCGTCTTGATTTCAGCCTACAACGAGGCCTCCTCAATCGCGGAAACACTGGGCAGCATCTTCTCCCAAAGCTACCCGGCGCCGATTGAGGTGATCGTGATTAACGATGGGTCTGCCGACAACACCGCTCAAGTTGTTCGCGACTTGATTCCCCATCACTCAAATCTTCAGTTGATTGACTTGAAGAAGAATGCCGGCAAGGCATACGCGCTAAACCAGGGCCTGGCGCGATGCATGACCGACATCGTAATCACCATCGATGCGGACTCCTTTATCTGGCGCGACGGCATTGCAAATCTGGTGGGCCGCTATTTATCAGACCCTCCCAATACGAAAGCCGTTGCGGGCGAAGTGCTGATCAGAAATTCGCGCGAAAACTGGATCACCAGAGCGCAGGAATGGGACTATTTTCTGGGAATTGCCGCAGTGAAACGCATTCAGTCTCTTTTCCAGGGAACGCTCGTGGCGCAGGGCGCCTTCTCTCTGTACGACCGCGCGACGTTAACAAAGCTGGGCGGCTGGCCCAATATGATAGGGGAAGACATTGTTCTTACCTGGAAGATTCTATTTGCCGGCTATCGCGTGGGTCACGCCGAAGATGCGTGCGCATTTACGATTTGCCCCAATACGCTGAAAGCATTCATTCTGCAGCGTCGCCGCTGGTCCAGGGGCGTGATCGAGGCCTTCAAATCAAATCCGATGATTTTGTTCAAGCCGCGTTTAACTACGCTGTATGTGTGGTGGAACACGCTGTTCCCGCTGATCGATATTGCCTACACCGTGGGATTTATTCCCGGACTTATTCTCGCCTGCTTTGGAATCTTCTGGATTGTCGGCCCGATGACGCTGGCTTTGCTGCCCATGGCGTTTCTTTTAAACAGCGTGATGTACAACCGGGGCAAGGCAATGTTCGACCATGTAAATCTGCGCGTTCGCACAAATTACTTCGGTCTGTTCTTTTATGCCATCGCTTATGGCCTCATTCTTCAGCCCGCTTGCGTATGGGGTTACGTCAGCGAATTCGCCAATAATAAAAAACGTTGGGGAACAAAATGAATAAGGGAATCTGGCTATTTTTGTCGTCTTGCCTCGTCTTTACTTTAGCCCAGGCTGAAGAAGAAGACGCGGTTAGAAAAGCCGTTTCAATTCCGGATATTTACGCCTCTACGGATAGCGAAGGCTTTTCCACCTACAAATACGGTGCGGGCATTTATCCCGTGTTTGAACATGGCGAGAAATACACCGGCTTCGAATATCAGCACAATTATTTCACCCAAGGCAACTGGAATTCCTCGGCCGAGCAATACACCTTCATCACCAAGGCGATCAACCCGCGCACCGCTCTCGGTTACCGGCTCAATGCGGGCTACAACGTCGAAAACGGCTACCACTTGCTCACTACCGATAGCCAATATGGCTTTCAGGCAACCGACACCACCAGAGTTGAATTGCTGATTAACCGGGACCGGGTAGAAACGCAGAACTCGCTCACCAAGGGCCTTTACTACACCTTGGGCGGGGCGAGCATCGAACAACAACTGCTTGAGCGTCTGAGAGTAGTCGTCGTGGGCGCCTATATGTACTTTTCCGATACGAATACGCGCCCCATTTTGCGCGCCAAGCTCATTTATGACCTGGTTCCTGCCTACGGCATTACCGCGCAAATCCGCTATCGACAATATCGGGACAACAATACCAATGTGCCCAACAACTATTTCAATCCCAGTAACTATGACGAGACCATGCTGGCGCTGGGATTGCACAAACGCATCGAGGGCTGGGTTGTCAACGGCACGGCTGGCGTGGGTCAACAAAGCGTCAATCATGACCCCAGCACCACGACACAGCTTTATGAACTGGCGGCGACCAGCCCAATCAATTCGAAAGATGTCTACTTTCGCGCCAGCGCAGGATATGACAAATCGGCTGGTTTCTTGAGCCCCAGCTATTCATACCGGTATCTCAAGGCTGACCTGATTTTTCCATTTGATTAGTTAGCCCTGCAGAGACTTCCAGCTATAACGATCAGTCCGCCTGCCAGACCAGCCGGTCATGCTGGCGCATCAGCTTGGTACCGAACTCGCCGCACAGCATTTCCATGCGCGCACTGATCGCCTCGAATTCCTTGCCGCGTGCCAACGCAACGTATCCAACATCCAGCGAAACCGGCAGCAGTTCGATGCGGCGCAACCGGCCCTGTTCGAACATCACCTTGAACAGACAGGAGCGGTCGTTGCGCAGCCGTGGATGGACGGCGTAGTCGTCAATGAAATCGCCGGTGTCGTAGAGTATGGGTTTGCCCTGGTGTATCTCGATGCCCTGGCAGATGTGCGCGCTGTGGCCGTAGTAGATGTCGGCACCGAGTTCGATCACCCGTCTGGCAAAGCTGCGAAATTCCGGCGAGGGGCGCTCGACATAATTGGCTCCCCAATGGTTGGAAAACACCACCAGATCGGCGCCCTGTTCCCGCGCTTGCGCGATGCTGTGGGCAATGCGCGCCAGCGTTTCTTTTTGCAGCGTAACTTCCAGATAGTTGGTGCCGGGATGCTCGCTTTCGGCGGCGAAGACGGGCTCGTTGTCGGTGCAGGAAATCAGCGCCACGCGGCAGGACGATGCGCCGGCCTGTTCTGACACCTTGGCTTCCAGCATCGCCGGGGCGGCGGCTTCCGCCGCGTCGGCGCCGGCGCCGGCATGGCGAATGCCTGCCGCGCTGAGCACATGCAGAGTGTCGAACAGGCCGCGTTCTTCAAAGTCAAGGATGTGGTTGTTGGCCAGCACGCAGGCGTCGATGCGCGCCGCCTGCAATACGCGCACGGCCCTGGGATCGGCGCGGAAATGGAACATCTTTTCGGTACGCGTCCACGGGCCGAGATGCATGGTCAAGGCGCATTCCAGGTTGACAATGCGCAGGTCGGCTTGATTCAGATGCGGCAGCACGTCATTCCACAGCTCCGCGGGCGTGATGTGCTGGAGTTGCTCATTCACATAGCGGCCAAGCATTACATCTCCGGTAAAGGCTAGTGTCAGCATGAGTACCTCACATGGTTGGCATCAACGGTTTGGCGGGCCCAAGCCTGCGATTGCCTCGAAAATGGCGTGATGTCGGCGTTATGAACTGGCATACGGGTCCCTCGTAGCAGCCGCGTCATTCGTGGGTGGCTATTGGTCGCTGCGGTGCGGAGGCAACTCTTCCGCCGGTTGGCCGGTCTCCGGATCTATCCAGTCGGCCATGCCGATTTCCGATTCTGCTTCTTCCAGCGATTCGCCTTCTTCGTAGCCGGTATCGCCTTGCTGCTGCATATCCTGCACTGCTTCGAGCAACGAGGCAAACGGGCCATGCAGATCATCGGTCAATTTGTCCTGCCAGTAAAAACCGTCCGGGCGCTCGATCACGCGCGTCTGGTCGTAGTCGGGCGGGGTCTCGGGGATGGACGTAGTCGGGGTCATCGTATCCTCCATAGATTGCATGGCACATGCGGGAGTACAACGGCAGCAGAGTTGCCGTGCGCCTTTTGGTTAAAACGATCTAGCGCTGCTCACTCTGCACGAACCAGCAGCACCGGCCTTGATGCAACGCGCGCCACACCTTCAGCAACGCTGCCTAACAACAAACGGTTCAAGCCGGAACGCCCGTGCGTGCCAACCACGATCAGGTCGGCCTGCCATTGCCGTGCGTCATTTTCAATTACATTGGCGGGGCGTTCGCCGTTTGCATCAAGGACTGCGGTTTCCACAACCGCTCCCGACTGCCGCACTTTTTTTGCTGCCGCTTCCAGCAGGTGTTCTCCGCTCTTGCGCATCGCTGCTTGCACGGATGCAAGATCGATATAGGCGTAGCCATCGGCATCGAGCAGGTACATTTCTTCAAGCACGTGCACCAAGCGTAATTGAGCCTCGCCGTTGGCCAGCTTGATTGCCTCCTGCAAGGCACGCTCGGAAGTTTGGCTGCCGTCGATTGGAACCAATATGCGTCGATACATGGTGACCTCCTTATTCGGTTTGCCACGAATGCACATGCCATTCTATGCCTATTTGCCCGTGTGGTGGGGAGTGTGCCAGCCGCGCAAAAGCCGGTTGCCGCCAGGTTGCAGATGGCGTTTAATCCGATCCAATCCAGTTTGTTCCATATGCGCAACCGATATTAAAAATAACCACCATGCCAATCCTGAATCTGACTCCCGCCGAGCTTCGCCTCACTTTCGATCCCACTACGCTCGGGTTCGCCGACACATCCGAGATGCTGGAGCACCCGCTGCCGTGGATCGGCCAGGAGCGCGCCGAAATGGCTGCACGCTTTGGTCTTGAGATGGATCAGCCCGATTACAACCTGTTCGTGCTGGGCGAAGTTGGCAGCGGCCGTTCTTCACTGCTCAAGCGCGCCATGCAGGCCGCCGCCGCCAACAAGCCGGTGCCGCCCGACTTGTGCTACCTGCACAATTTCGACGCGCCCGAACATCCACGCGCACTGCGGCTGCCCGCCGGTCAGGGACGTTTGCTGCGCCAGTTCATGGCACAGCTGATGAAATCGCTGCTGAAGAAAATCCCGCAATGCCTGGACGGCCAGGATTTCAAGGTCGAAAGCGAACGGATCGAAAAAACCTACAAGTCGGAAGAGGCCAAAGCCTATGCGGAACTCGATGCCTTTGCCGAGGAACGCCAGTTCACGCTGCATCGCGAGAGCGGGCATCTGGTTTTCACCTACCGTAATACCAAAGGCCATACCCTCACCGAGGAAGAAATGCTGCTGTTGCCGAAAGATCAGCGCACGCAGATCGATCAGGCCGAGCAGGAACTGCGCGCCGAGATCAGCCGCTATTTCGAAAAGAACAGTGCGCTGGAACGCATAAAAGACGAAGGTCTGGCGGCGTTGCGGCGCATGGTGGTGAAGCCGCTGCTGGATCACGAATTACAGGAAATACGCACCGGCCTGAAGAAGCAGATCAAGGATTCGGTCAAGCTCGGCACCTATCTGGATCAGGTCGTGCATGACGTGCTCGACAACCTGGAGTTGTTCGAAGTGCTGCCCAGCGACGACGATATCCGCCAGGAAGCATTAGGCAAGGTGCTGTCACGTTACCGCGTCAATCTGATCGTGGACAACGGCGGCCTGACCGGCGCGCCGGTCATCATCGAGGACAATCCGCTATTCCGCTCGCTGTTCGGCAGCATCGAATATCAGTCCGAGAACGACGTGCTGATGACGGACTTTTCGCGTATCCGCGCCGGCAGCATGCACAAGGCGCACGGCGGTTTCCTGATGCTGCACCTGCGCGACCTGATGGCTGACGGTCTGGTGTGGGAGAAGCTGCGGCGCTTGCTGCGCAGCAGCAGACTGCAGATCGAAGAACCGGGCACGGCGTTTACGGCCGTTGCCATGGTTTCGCTTGAGCCCGAGGCGGTGGACGTCGAGGTCAAGATCGTTCTGATCGGTTCGCGCGAGCAATATTACGAGTTGCAGGAAGCGGACCCGGAATTCGCCCGCCATTTTTTCGTCAAGGTGGACTTTGCCGAGAGCTTTTCCTCCAGCGCCGACACCCGCCGCGCGATGGCGATCTTCGTCGCGCATACCTGCCGCCAGTTGGGGCTGCCGCATTTCTCTGCCGCCGCCGTTGCGCGGCTGCTCGAGGATGGGCACCGCGAAGTGGACGACCAGTCTCGCCAGAGCGCGATCTTTTCGCGTACCGAAGCGCTGGTGATGGAAAGCGCCGCCCTGTGCCGCGCACGGGCCGGCCGCCTGGTCGAAGCGGCGGATGTCGATGCCGCGCTGGTCGCGCGCATCAAGCGCCACGATTACCCGGAGCAGCGCATGCAGGAAGCCTTTGCCGAAGGCGATCTGCTGATCGCCGTGCATGGCGAGAGAACGGGGCAGATCAACGGCCTGACCCAAATGGACATGGGCGATTTCCGCTTCGGCTTCCCGGTGCGCGTCTCCGCGCGCACCTACGCCGGCGAGAACGGCCTGCTCAACATCGAGCGCGAAGTGGAGATGTCCGGGCCAATTCACGACAAGGGCGTGCTCATCCTGCACAACTACCTGTCTGCACTATTCGCCCACAACGCGCCGCTCGCATTCAACGCGTCGATTGTGTTTGAACAGGAATACCACGGCGTGGAAGGCGATTCGGCCTCCTGCGCCGAGCTGTACGCGCTGCTCTCGTCGCTGTCCGGCCTGCCGATCAAGCAGGGCATCGCGGTAACCGGCGCGGTCAACCAGCACGGCGAAGTATTGCCGATAGGCGGACTCAACGAAAAAATCGAGGGCTATTTTCGCGTCTGCACCACGGCCGGACTGGATGGCAGCCACGGCGTGCTGATCCCGCAGCGCAACCGCCGCCACCTGATGCTCGACCGCAAGGTGGTCGAAGCGGTCGATCAGGGATTGTTCCATATCTACACTGCGGAACATGTGAGCGAAGGAATCGAACTGCTTACTGGGCTGCCCGCAGGCGTAGCGGACGATGCGGGCAATTATCCGCACGGCAGCGTGCTGGGGCATGCCCAGAAAACCCTGCTGGCCTACCGCCGCGCCTGCCACGCATCGGGACAACTGCCGGGACACCCAAAAAATGGGCTCAGGCATTTACGTCCGTAACTTGCCTGATCAAATACACATAACGGCCTATTCTTCGCCCGCAGTATTTGCTTCGCTTTCGTTCCGGCGCTTGGGTTCGTGGGTTTTGACGTCGCCGCGAATCTTGCGTGCATATTCCTGCACCTGGCGTTTGGCCGCGTCGAAGCCATCGCGCAGCGCCACGTAGACATCCTCGGCTTCGTCGCGATTAACCACGATCTCGCTGCCTGCCACGCCGATGTCGATGCGGATGTTGTATCTCTTGCCCTGATTATGGTGTTTGTGCGGCACCTCGACCACCACCCGGCACGACATGATGTGGTTAAAAAATTCGTCGAGTTTCTTTGCCTTCTCGCGGATATGCGCTTCCAGCGCCTCCGAATGTTCGACGTCGCGAATAGTGATTTGTAATGGGATCTGCATGAGTTTCTCCTTGGGTTCGGCCGCAGCTATCGACGATTTGCGGCTTCTCTTTTCTGTTCGTGTCTCACCAGCCTGGACAGCGCTGCCATTTCATCCGCCAGCAGTTCGATCAGGTCGTCCAGCGTCAGAATGCCGATCAGCCCGCCGTTGTCGTCAACCACCGGCAAGCGCCGCACCCCCTTGGCGTGCATATATTCGATCGCTTCAAACAAGCCGGCATTTTCCTTAACCGTAGCCAGTTCCGGCACCATGATGTCGCTCACGGTGATGGCTGCCGGATCAAGTTGCGGCGCCATGATTTCCACCACGAGATCACGGTCGGTCACGATGCCGACCGGAACGCGCCTGCCGCCGCGATCTTCGACCACCAGCACGTCGCCGACATGATGCTGGCGCATGACCTGAGCCGCCTCCAGGGCGGTATCGTTGGGCTGCACGATGACAACTTCGCGATTGCAGATTTCACTGATCGGCATGACAACTCCTTTCGACCGGTTATCGGTATGGGCCATCCAAGTGCAGCCTGCGGGCAAGCCTCCCGCCTTGTTCGGTCAGTGCGACCAGCTGACGCGCAGCAGATTCTGTTCCGGGTTGTAGTGGAACTCCAGATTCCCCTGGTACGCGTGGTGCAACGCATCGCCGATGCCGCGCGCCAAATGGATGTCGGTGGTGGTCACCATGCTGCCGTGTTCCGTCTTCTCGATATCCATGATGCGCTGCAGCGGATGCGAGGCTTTTTCCTTCGCTTCATGGTGGCGTATCTGTTGCAGGATTTCCTGCTCATGCTTCGCAAAAAATTCCCCGCTCAGCGTCACGTACCCTGCCGGGAAGCGGTCCCGTATCCGGTGACAGGCGGGGCAATAGGACTGGTGTGCGTCTTTTGGCTTGGGCAGCCATTGCCAATGGCCGGCGTGGTACACCGCGCCGCAATCCGGGCAGAGCGTCGGCTCGGGAAGCTTGCCCTTGGCTTTATAGGCGTCGTGCACCTCTTCCTGCAGCAGTTGCTCGCGGCGAACGAGTTTGAATCCGGGTGGATGTGTTTGATGAGCCATGGTCGTCTCCTTGTGTCCGCGCCCCCGCCTGGCCGGGCGGTCCCGCGGAATTATTGGTTATGACACCGAGACATTGATCGCCTTGGGCTTGGCCTTGGCGGATTTGGTCAGCGTGACGTTGAGCACGCCGTCCTTGAATTCGGCCTTTACCGCCGATTCATCGGCGTCGTCCGGCACGCGGAAGCTGCGCATGAAGCTGCCGTAGGAGCGTTCGATGCGGTGGTATTTCTTGTCCTTCTCTTCCTTCTCCATCTTGCGTTCGCCCTGAATGACGAGCATGCCGTCCTGAAGGGTGACTTTGACGTCCTCCTTGTTCACGCCGGGAATCTCGGCCTTGATCAGATATGCAGTCTCCGTTTCGCTGATGTCGGCGGAAGGTGTCCAGTCTGCCATAGTCAACATCTCGCTGCTCGGTTCCAGGCGCGCAAGCGGCCGTCCGAAGACGCGATTCAAGCGGTGGGACATATCTTCCAGTTCCCTGAAGGGATCCCATTTGACCAGATTCATGATAATTCTCCTTTCTTGGTTGTTTCAGAGCAATCGACACGCCAGCCGAACTGATCGAATTCGCCGCTATGAGCGGCAGCAGACACAGTCGAAGCTACCTTCGCCTGCCTGGAGGACTTTTATCAACTTGGATTTGGAAAACTTGCCGGGATGAATGCGGCGTGGCAATGCTACGGACATCTTCCAGTTTCATGATGTTCTCCTTTATTGCAAAGTATGAACCACGAACAAAGAATTTGTTCCCCTGAAATTATCCGGGGGTATTCATTATGCGCCAAAGAAAATGGATAGCAAGTAATCCCTGCCGCGCCGGAAACGTGGCTTATCCAACCATGTGGATGGCGATTTTCTGCTGGCGCCGGAATGGCGTTTATGTAAAGGCCAGCAATCTGTTAAGTTTGCGCCAGCCTCGCGAATTGGCATCGCTATCGGGCGCCTTCTCGGTAGTGAATTTCGCTGCGTAAACGAGTTCGCCCGCGGAGAGCGGCTGTTGCTTCGCCTGCAGCATATCCAGCACCGCGACGTCCGCCTCGGAAGCATCGTTACGCCGCTGCCGGAGACGCTTGCGCAGCACGCTACCCGCGGCGTGCAAAGATGCGATGGCAAACGGTGCCGACATGCTCTGCGCCAGCTCGCAGAAGCTCTTGCGCTCCTCTTGCCTGAGAAAGGCGGCATCCACAATCACCGGAAAACCAGCCGCCAATATGCCGCGCGCCAGCTCGTGCAGGCGCGCATAGGTTCGCTGGGTCGCCTCCGGACTATAGATATCGCCGCCACGAGCGCGGCTGCTCTCCAACGTACCCAGCCCGAACAGGCGCTTGCGCTCGACATCGGAGCGGACGCGAATGGCCCCCATCTGCTGCAGCGCCAATTGAGCGAAAGTGGTTTTGCCCGAGCCGGGCAGACCGTGCGTGACGATCAATAGCGGGCGGCGTTGCCGCAGACACTGCCGTGCCAGCGCCAGATAGCTGCGGCACGCGGCCAGCTCATCCGCCCTGGCCCGTTTCGACAGGGTAGCCTGCCCTGCCCGGATGGCGCAGACCTTGGCGCGTACCGTGGCGCGATAGGCGATATAGAAACGCAGCACCGGCATGCCGCCGTAATCTCCGCTCGCATCCAGATAGGCATTCAAAAGACGCCAGGCGAACTCGGCGCAATTGCGGTGCAGCAAATCCATCACCGCGAAGGCGACTTCGTCCAGCACGTCGATCCAGCGCAAAGCGGGATTGAACTCGATGCAGTCGAATGGAACGGGCGCGTCCCCGATCAGCGCGATGTTGCCCAGATGCAGGTC
>Ga0316624_10000841_pt1 | contig 11340 bp, 9 predicted proteins | sample OWC_Aug_N3_C1_D5_FD_207657 | JGI IMG/M metagenome (GOLD analysis project Ga0316624, IMG submission 207657) | Wetland soil microbial communities from Old Woman Creek delta, Ohio, United States - OWC_Aug_N3_C1_D5_A | ecosystem: Environmental > Terrestrial > Soil > Wetlands | place: USA: Ohio...
GCGGCTGCAGCAAGAGGCTCGGCACCAGGGCATTCATCGCCGCATCCTCGATGGCGTACTCCAGGCGCAGCCGCTCGGCGAAGCGCAGCCGCTCGGTGCCCAGGTACAGGTCGAGGGCTTCCAGCTCCTGGCGCAGGGTCACCTTCTTCATGGGGTCCTGATCGAGGGTGTAACGCAGGAACTCCGACAGGCGGGTGACGGCGTGGTTCGCCTTCCTGTTCTGGTTGTCCAGGATCAGGGTCGAGATGGCGTTCAGCGTGTTGAAGAGGAAGTGCGGGTTCAGCTGGTAGCGCAGCATCTTCAGCTGCGCCTCCTGGGCGAGCGCCACGGCCTTGAGCATCGCCTCCTCCTGCTTGCGCTGCGACTCGTAGAACTTGATGCCGAAGTACAGCACGCTCCAGCACAGCAGCAGGTAGGTGGTCGAGAGTGCGCCGCCGAAGAACTCGAACAGCGTGCGCGCCTGCCAGTCCGGCTCGACGAAGGCCTTGTAGGAGAGGTTGATGACGAAGCGCAGCCCGAGGGCGATCAGGTAGCAGGTGGCGAGCACCCCCATGATCATGGTGCGCGGCGGGCGCTTCCACAGGCGCTGGTAGATGTAGCGCATCGGCATCGACAGCACGAAGCCCGCGATCGCCGCCACCGCGTGCATCCGCGCATAGCTCGCCGGCTTCTCATACAGCAGCGCGCCGAGGTACTGGGTGACGCCGTAGGCTGCCCACCCGGCCGCGTGCAGGCTCCAGAACAACACGTTCCGGTTGGTCCGGAACTGATCGAGTGACGGTATTCTCATGGCCGAGGCTCACAAGCTTAGGTCATCCGGCGCCCGAAAGACCGCATCCGTTGGGCGCACCAGGCGCTCGGCCGGTCGCAGCGCCTCAGGGCAAGAGCCGCCCGTACTGCACCGGCACCGGCCCGAGCTGCTGCAGCGACAGGAAGCCGGGCGGATCCGTGGGCGGCCACACCGCTGAGGGCTTTTCCGGGTCGCCCTGCGGGTCGCTGAAGGGCCAGTAGCGCCCGGCCCCCTCCTTGAGGTACGCCGCGCAATCGGCCCCGTGGGCGCGCGCGTAGTACTGCTGCGGTGCATCGGGTGGCACGGTCGATGGCCCTGCGCTCAGGGCGCCGCGATCCCAGGGGCGGCGATGTTGGTAGACGGGGCTGCGCCGCTGCACGTGCAGCGTCAGCACGGCACCCGCATCCTCGGCGAGGTTGCGCAGGGCCTGCGCCTCCCAGTGCGCCGGCGGCCTGGCCCAGGGGGTGCGGGCCAGCGCGGCGCGCCAGCGCTCGAGGGCTGCGGAGCCTGCGCTCTCGGGCCCTGCGCAGTCGGTGACTTCAGCCTCGATGACGTAGCCGAGCAGCTTCGGCTCCGGCAGACACAGCCACAGGGTCCCGAGCAACAGCGCCGCACACAGGCCCCGCAGCGCGCCGCGCGCCCGCGCGGCCGGCACTTGCAGCAGCCGCAGGCTCAGGCCGAGCAGCCCCCCGGCCACCGCGCCCGCCGGCCCGGTGATGAAGATCCCGAGCAGGGGGCCCTGGTTGGCCTGTGGGTTGAGCAGGAGCGGGCCGAGGAACCCGGCCGCAAGCCCGGTGCCGCCGAGCGCGAGCATCCAGGTCGCCGCGGATGCGCGCGTGGTCGGGGCCTTCAGGGTGCCTCCACAGATGGGTCGGTGCGGGCGCAGGTGCACCCGCGGGGCGCCGTGGCGGCAGGGCGCCGTTGCCTACGTGGGTATCGCCATTGCCGAGATCCCGGTGGGATCCGGGGAGCTGGCGAGGGCGTCGAGCGGCTGCGGCCGGGCGAGCGCGTGGCCCTGGGCGAAGTCGCAGCCGATGGCCGTCAGCCACTGCAGCGCGGCCTGGGAATCGACCTTCTTGGCGGCGCAGTGGATGCCGAGCACCTTCGCGGCCTGCACGGTGGCCACCACCACGGCCTGGGCAAGCTTGTCCTTGAGGGCGTTGGAGGTCAGCCGCGAGTCGATCTTCACCAGGCGCAGCGCCTTGGACTTCAGCAGCGGCAGCACCTGCGAGTCGAAGGAGAAGTCGTCGATCACGACCCAGGAGCCGACCTTGTCGCACTGGGTGATGAAGCGCTCGACCTGCGCGCGGCGCTGCGTGCACAGGGCCTCGGTAATCTCAAAGCCGATGCTGTCCGCGGCGATGCCGTGGGTGTTGAGCGTCGCGGCCATTTTCTGCGCGAAGCGCTCGTCCTCGAGCGTGGCGATCGACAGGTTGACCGTGAAGCTCGTCGGCTGCGCGTTCCACGCGGCGCGGTGCGCGGCGAGCCAGCCGAGCAGGCGCTGCAGCACCAGGGCATCGAAGGCGGCCGGGTCGCGCTGCTGCGCAGAGGCGCGGGCGAGCACCTGGAAGCGGCGCGTCTGGCCGCCGGCGCGCAGCTTTGCAAACGGCAGCAGCTCGAGCATCAGGTTCGGGTCGGCGGCGGCGGCGTTCACGACCGCCGCGCTGGGCGCGCTCGCCGGGGCCGCGGCGGGGACTGCGGCGGGGGCTGCGGTCGGGGCCGGCGCGACGCGCGGGGCGGGGTTCACCCGCGGGGCCTGAGCCACGACCGGGGCCGGCGGCGGCTCGGGTGCCGGTGCGCGCACCGCGGCGCGGGCCGCGGGACCCTTGGGTGGCGGGGGCACGAAGTCCAGCTCCACCATGTCCGCCGCGGAATCCTCCGGCAGCGGGCTGTTGTCGTCGAATGCAAGCGCGTTCAGGTCCGGCAGCGCGGGGGTGACCGGCGGCACGGCGGGGGTCTGCTCGCGCAGCGCGGCACGCGTGGCGGGAGGTAGGTCGAATTCGAGGATGTCGTCGATTTCCTCGGGCGAGATGATCGGGGCGGGCGCCGCGGCGGGCGGCGTCGCGGCGGCGCCAATGGTGGGGAGGCGGGCGGCCGGTGGCAGGCGGGCGGGCGCATCCTGCGGCTCGTCCTCGAGCTGCAGCACCGGCAGGCGCGCGGTGCCGGAGGAGACGCGCGGCTCGGCCGGCTTCAGCAGCACCGCGAGGCGCTGCATGATCGCGCGCACCGGTGCGGCCATCATGCGCTCGAGCGTGTCATCCCCCACCGACTTGCGGTCGGCGAGGATCATGGCGATGCCGACCGGGGAGCCGCTCGGTGAACGCACGGGCAGGAACAGGGCGAGGCGGCCGTCCTCGAGGCCCCTCTCGTGGGACGGCAGCGAGGTGTCGGCGGCGAGCAGCGCGAGCGCCTCGGTGACCAGGGTGTGCTCGTCGGGGCCGAGCGCACCCTCGGAGAGCCACAGCACGTTCGCTTCGTGGTCGCACAGGGACACCGACTGCAGGCGCCGTGTCGGCAGCACTTCGCGCAGCTGCTGGCCGAGGGCTTCCACCGTGAGCTGCGTGCCGGACGCGGCGGCAGGCGCCTGCACGGGGGCTGCGGGTGTGGGAGTTAGGGCACGCTTGGCTGCAGATTTGAAGAACAAGTAATTTCCCCGCCCTGAAGAACAAGTGCGCGGGCGCCGCGGCGCCCCGCTTTCAATAGAAGAGTGGCAGCGCGCGCTCCGTGGCGCCGTGAATTCCCTCGCGTTCTGTTCGCAAAAAGGCGACAGCGCGGCTGCCGTCATTTGTCATATTCGATCTACAGCTCGCGGCCGCCGCCGATGAAGTCCCGCTTGCCCAGATCGACGCCGTTGTGACGCAGGATGTTGTAGGCGGTGGTGACGTGGAAGAACACGTTGGGGATCGCCCAGCGCTCGAGGAAATCCAGTCCCTTGAACTCGAGCGTGCGCTCACCGGCCGGGACCTTGATGTCGCGCGTCTCGGAGCCCTCGAAGGCGCTCGCCGGGATGCTCTTCAGGAAATCGATCGTGCGCGCGAGGCGCGCGCGCAGCTGCTCGATGGTGGTCTCGTTGTCCTCGAAGCGCGGCGGCTCCTGGCCGGCCAGGCGCGCGACGGAGTTCTTCGCGATGTCTCCGGCGATCTGGATCTGGCGCGTGAGCGGCAGCATGTCCGGCGCGAGTCGTGCATTGAGGAACACGGACGGCTCGATCTTGCGCGCGGCGGCGTTGGTCGCGCCCTTCTCGAGCAGCCACGAGAGGTTGCCGAGGATGTTGGTGAAGAGGTCGACGGAGAGGGCGTGCATCGAGACTTTCATGAGGTTCCTTAGCGGGGAATGAGTGTCCGGGTTTGAGTGTCCGGGGCTGAGGATTCTAGCCGCACGGGACTGGCGCGTCTGCCTCCCGGGTGAAACAATATCCTCCCTCCTAATGGGGATTGAGGCCGTCATGAACCTGATATGGACCCCGGCCCAGCTGGCCATGCTGGCGAAGGTGGTGGATCTGAACGGCTTCTCGGCGGCCGCCCGGGCGCTCGGGGTCCCGAAGGCGGCCGTCAGCCGGGCGGTGGCGGACCTGGAGAAGACTCTGGGGGTGCGGGTGCTCGAGCGCACCACGCGCCGCGTGGCCCTGACGGATGCCGGGCGGCTCGTTTACCCGCATGCGCGGCGCCTCGGGGAGGAGGCCGACGCCGCACGCGCCGCGATCGCACGGCTGCAGACCCCGGAGGCGCGCCCGCTGCGCGTGGCGGCCGACCCGACCTACGGGCGGGTGCTGCTCTCGCCGCTGGTGCCGCGCTTCCTCGAGGCCTTCGCGCACGTGCCGCTGGAGGTGGCGCTCGATCCGCACCAGCTCGCCGAGGGCGCCTGGGACGTCGCGATCCGCACCCGCCCGCCCGCCGACGGGACACTGGGGCAACGCCTGCTCGGAGCGCCGCCGGCGCTCCTGTGCGCCACGCCCGCCTACCTGCAGCAGCGCGGCGTGCCCGCGCGTCCCGATGAGCTGCGCGCGCACGACCTCCTGACGCCGGATGCGGCGGAGCTGCCGGAGTTTCGCCTGCAGCTCTCGCGCGGCACGCAGCGCGCGGAGGTGCCGCTCACCCCGAAGCTGGCGGTCGATGATCCTGCGGTGCTGCACGCCGCCACCGCCGCAGGGCTGGGGATCGGGCTCCTGCCGGAGTTCCTCTGCCGCCAGGGACTTGCGACCGGGCGGCTGAAGGCGGTGCTGCCGGAGTGGTCCGTGCCGCCGGCCGCGGCCCTGTACGCGCTGTACCCGATCGCGCTCGAGTCCGACCCGCGCGTGCAGCAGTTCGTCGACTTCCTGGCGGCGAACATCGTGCCGGCGCTCGCCCTGCCGGCGGCCCGCTCCGCCGCCCACTAGGCGCGGTTGCTCATCCGGGCATTTTTCGTGCACCGGATGGTTACTCGCCGGTAGGATCGCGGGCGACTCAGGTAAAATCATCCCCGACCCGAGGGAACCGCGAGGCGCACGGTGCGCCCGCCCGCAACGAGGGGGATCAAGACCATGTACCGTGCGCCCCTGCGTGAAATGCGCTTCGTGCTCGAGGAGCTGCTCGGCACCGCGCAGCTCGGCGCATCCGCGCAGCTGGCGGACTACTCGGACGAGCTCGGACGCTCGGTGCTCGAGGAAGCGGCGCGTTTCGCCGAGACGGTGCTTGAGCCGCTGAACCGGCCCGGGGATCTCGCCGGCGCCCGCTGGACGCCCGAGGGCGTCGTGGCGGCGCCCGGCTTCCGCGATGCCTACCGGCAGTTCGTGGCCGGGGGCTGGCCGGCGCTCGGTTCCGATCCGCAGTTCGGCGGCCAGCCGGTGCCCGGGGCGCTGGTCACCGCGGTGGGCGAGTTCTGGGGTTCGGCCAACCTTGCCTTCAAGCTCGGCCCCATGCTCACGCACGGCGCCGTGCACGCGCTGGAGCTGTGCGGCTCGCCGGAACAGAAGGCGCGCTACCTGCGCAAGATGGTGAGCGGGGAGTGGACCGGCACCATGGTGCTCACCGAGCCGCAGGCGGGCTCGGACCTCGGCCAGGTGCGCACGCGCGCCGCGCCCGAGGGTGATCACTACCGCCTCTCGGGCCAGAAGATCTTCATCACCTGGGGCGACCACGACCTCACGCCCAACACGATCCACATGCTGCTCGGGCGCCTCGACGGCGCCCCGGCGGGCGTCAGGGGGATCTCGCTGTTCATCGTGCCGAAGTTCCTGGTGAACGCGGACGGCTCGCTCGGCGCGCGCAACGAGGTGCGCTGCCTGTCGATCGAGCACAAGCTCGGCATCCACGCGAGCCCGACCTGCGTGCTCGCCTTCGGCGAGCGGGACGGGGCGATTGCACACCTGGTGGGGGAGCCCGGGCGCGGGCTCGAGTACATGTTCATCATGATGAACAGTGCACGCCTCTCGGTCGGCAGCGAGGGCTACGCGGTCGGCGAGCGGGCGTTGCAGCGCGCCACGCAGTGGGCGCGCACGCGCGTACAGGGCAGGCCCCCGGTCGCCGCAGCGTCGGGCCCGCTGCCGATCATCCATCACCCGGATGTCAAGCGCATGCTGCTCATGATGAAGTCGCAGACCGAGGCCTCGCGTGCGCTGACGCTCTACACGGCGTTCCAGTTCGATCTGGCCGTGCACGGCTCGGATGAGGCGCAGCGCCGCACCGCGCGGGCGCGCGGCGAGCTGCTCACGCCCATCGTCAAGGGCTGGTGCACGGAAGTGGGCAACGAGGTCGCAGCTCTTGGCGTGCAGGTGCACGGCGGCATGGGCTTCATCGAGGAGACCGGGGCGGCGCAGTACGTGCGCGACGTGCGCATCACGACCATCTACGAGGGCACGACTGGCATCCAGTCGAACGACCTCATCGGCCGCAAGCTCGGCCGCGATCGCGGGGCGGCGATGGGCGCGCTGCTGCGCGAAATGCAGCAGGACCTCACTGCCGTGCAGGCGACGGATACCACCGTCGCGGCCACGCGCCAGGCGGCGCTACAGGCCGTGGGCCTGCTGCAGGCCGCGACGCAGTCACTGCTCATGACCCTGGCCTCGCGCCCGGAGGCTGGCATGGCCGTGTCGGTGCCGTACCTTAAGCTGTGCGGCTACGTCACGGGTGGCTGGCTCCTCGCCCGTTCCGCCGCCATCGCTGCGCAGCGCATGTCCGCCAGCGAGCGCGAGTTCTACGCCGCCAAGATCCGCACCGCGGCCTTCTACGCCGCGCAGGTGCTGCCGCTCGCCGCCGGCCTGGCGCGCGTCGTGGAAGCCGGCGGCGCGAGCGTGGTGGAGACCGACGCTGCGCTGCTCTGACGGGCCGCGCGGCGGCACACGCGCAGGCGGCGCGTGCGAACATCGGCACTCGCGCGCGAACCTCGAGGGTGGCGGATGAACCGACGTGAACTGCTCACCGGAGGAGTGAAGCTCATGGCTGCTGCGACACTGACGCGCGGCTCAGGCGCGGCCGCCGCCGCGCCCCTCACGCGCAAAATCCCCTCCAGCGGCGAGGCGCTGCCCGTCATCGGCCTCGGGACCTCGGGACCCTTCGAGGTGGATGCCTCGGAGCACAGGCGCGCGCCGCTGCGGGAGGTGCTGGAGGCGTTCTTCGCCGCCGGCGGACGTCTCATCGATACCTCGCCCATGTACTCCACGGCCGAGGCGGTGCTCGGGGACCTCATGACTCCCGCGATGCACCGGCAGGCGTTCCTGGCCACCAAGGTGTGGACGCGGGGGCAGCGCTCCGGGGTCGAGCAGATGACGCACTCCGCCGCGCTGCTCAAGACCGAGCGCCTCGATCTCATCCAGGTCCACAACCTCCTCGACCTCGATGCGCACCTGAAGACGCTGCGCGCCTGGAAGGAATCCGGGCGCGTGCGCTACCTCGGCGTCACCCACTACACGGTCGGTGCCCATGCGGAGCTGGCGCGCGTGCTCGAGCGCGAGCCGCTCGACTTCGTGCAGTTCAACTACTCGCCGGTGACGCGCGACGCAGAGCGACGCCTGCTGCCGCTCGCCGCGGAGCGCGGCGTCGCGGTGCTCGTGAACCGGCCGTTCGAGGACGGGGAGCTGTTCCGCAGGGTGCGCGGCCGGCCGCTGCCGGCATGGGCGGCGGAGCTCGATGCCACCAGCTGGGGGCAGCTGGCGCTGAAGTTCATCGCGGCGCAGTCCGCGGTGACCTGCATCATCCCCGCCACCGGCAACGTCGCGCACCTGATGGACAACCTCGGCGGCGGCCGCGGGCGGCTGCCCGATGCGCGCCAGCGCGAGGCGATCGCGCAGGCGTTCGCGTAGTGCCGCGGCCGGTTCTGACGAATAAGCTCCACGCTCACTGCGCCACCCGAGGCCTTCGCAAAGTTTCGCAGCGCAGGTCAGCAGCGGCGCGCCGCGGCCTTCGCCAGTACGACGTAGGCGGAGAGGATACGCGCTGAGTGAATCGCGCAGCACCCACCTGCGCCGCAGCAGGGGCTCGTGAGCGTGTCGCTGGATCCCGCGCTCTCCCCAGGGTCAGCGAGCGCCTGAGCTGGGTACCCGCAGCTTCAGGTGCGGTGGCTCGTTAAGATTCTCCAGGAAGAGCCGGCGCTGCTCGGGCGTCAGCGCAGCCCAGTCGACCTTGTCCGCGTGGCTGCGCTGCAGCTGCCGGTCGCTGATCTGCACGCAGGCGCGGCTCGTGCTGCGCAGCTGCTGCGGCAGCCGCGCGGTCCTGCCGCTCTTGAGCAGATCGACGACCGCGGCCGCGACGAGCGGATCACGCGTGAGGTCGCTGTGCGCGACGCGCGCGTAGACGCTGCGGGCGCCGGCGAGCGTCGCGCTTGCGGTCGGCACCGTGCCATCGCCGTGGCGTGTCAGCGTGTAGACGAACTCGTCGCGACGGCGCGCAACGGCCGTGACGGTCTCCTGGCCCACGCCGACAATCGTGGTAAAGCGCTCGTCCGCCGCCGCGAAGGCCGTGCGCGCGGCACGCGCGGAGCGCAGCAGCTCGGCGCGCGGCCGCGGACCTGCGTCAGGCCACAGCGCCGGGTCCAGCAGATCCGCTGTCGCGCCCCCGGCAGCGCCCGGCAGCAGCTCGTAGAGACTCGGGAAGGTGCTGAACACATCCCTCGTCAGCATCTCCGCGGAGGTGCGCCCGAGGAGGCGGGCCAGCTTGCGTACGACGGCATAGGTACCGCGCAACGCCTGCACCGCCGCGTAGGAACCGCCGTTGGGCGTGCCGAGCAGCACGACGCGCTCGACGTGCGTGACCCCGGGCTGCAGCAACGCGGCGCGCGTGACGAGACCACCCATGCTGTGGGCGACGATGGCGATGCGCGCCGGCGCTGCACGGCGCAGGCGCTCGGCGAAGGCGCGCCCGAGGTCGAGCGCCGACAGCCGCCAGTCGTAATCGTGGAACTCGACGGCGAAGCCGTGGGCGCGCAGCGCGAGCTTCAGCCGCAGGTAGGAGAAGAGCACGACGCCCAGGGGCACGATGCGCGCCGTCTCCGGCAGGCGCAGCGCCGCCAGGCGCCCGATCTGGATGTCGATCGGATCGATCCAGAGGATGTCGTTCGGCAGCGGCGGCTGACGCAGGAGCCCGAGCTGCGAGCCCATGATCCCGGGGACGATGATGACGCGCAGCGACGGGTCGTGCAGGCCGGCACGCGCGGCGCGGCGTGCCAGTGCGCCAAGCTGCCGGTACTCGGTCCTGCCCAGGAAGGCGTTGAGCTCCTGCGCATGTGCGCCGCTGACGAGCCAGCGCTCGACCTCGACGTCGCTCCACGCGAAGCGGTCGTAGGGCGTGACGTGCTCGAGGGGCGAATCAGCAGCGCAGCTCACGGGTTACCGGGCGCACGGCCGCACGTTGGGACCGCTCATTCCTGCCCGAGCGCGCGCACGTGCGCGCTGACCTCGCGCGTGTCACCGCCCTTGAGCAGCAGCACGAGCGGCACGTCCTCCCCGGGCTTAAGCGCGCGCACGAGCCCGTGCAGCATGACGTGCAGTGCGCCCGGGGCGAAGTGCACGGTCTCGCCCGGGGCCAGCACGAGTTCCTCGCGCGCGCGCATGGTCGACTGCGTGCCGATGAGCCGGGTCTCGTGGATCATGGCCATCGCGGCCACGGGCGAGCGCACGCCGACGATGCTGATCGGCGCCGTTCCGGTGTTGTGCACGGTGAGATAGGCTGCCGCGACGTCCGTGCCCGGGAGCGCACGGATCCAGGCGTCGGTCGCGGTGAGCGCAGGAGTGGCCGCCGCGGCGAGCGCGGCGAGCAGTGAAGCGAGGCAGGCAGAGAAGTACGCGACGGAAGTTTTCAAGGGGATCGCCGAGGCGCGCGGGTGTGCGGCAGCCGCGCAATTATGCCAGACGCCCTGCGGGGCGACCGACTATGATGCGACACCCCCGCGCCGCAAGCCATGACACGACGTTCCGACGCTTCCGAGGTTTCCGCACTGCTCGCGCTGTTTGCCGGCGCGCTCGCGATCGGCAGCTCCGGAATCTTCGTGCGCCTGTCGGAGACCGGGCCGACCGCGACCGCGTTCTGGCGCGGCGCACTGGCCCTGCCGTTCCTTGCACTGTGGGCGTGGCTCGAACGGCGGCGCGAGCCCGGCGAGCGCGCCTCACTGCGCGAGGCGCGCTTCATCTGGGCCGGCGTGTTCTTTGCGGGCGACCTGCTGCTGTGGCACTGGTCGCTGCTGCTCACCTCGATTGCGGCCTCCACGCTCGAGGCCAACTGTGCGCCGATCCTGGTGACGCTGTTTGCCTGGGTGCTGTGGGGCGAGCGGCCGACGGGGAAGTTCCTGCTCGCGACCGCGCTCGCCTTTGCCGGCATGCTGTTCATCCTCGCGCCCAAGGTCGGTGGCGGCGGGCATGCGCTCCTCGGGGATGCGCTGGGGCTCGGCACGGCGTGTTTTTACGCCGGCTACATCATGGTGGTGGCGCGGCTGCGCGCGCGCCATGGCACCGGCATCGTCATGCTGACGAGCACGGCCGTGTTCACGCTCATCCTGCTGCCGATCGCGCTCACGCAGAGGTTCCTGCCCGCCACCGCGCACGGCTGGTGGCTGCTCGCCGGCTGCGCCCTCTCCGCGCAGGTGCTGGGGCAGGGCCTGATCGCCTACGCGCTCGCGCACCTGCCGGCGACGTTCAGCGCCGTCGGCCTGTACGCGCAGGTCGTCGCCGCGGCCGGCTACGCGTGGCTCATCCTGGGCGAGCGCCTGGCGCCCGTGCAGATGCTCGGTGCCGTGATCGTGCTCGTGGCCATCGCCTTTGCGCGCGCCGCGCGGCGCGCGCCGCCGGCCGCGCCGGCCACCGCCTAGGTGTTCCGCGCATCGATCCAGTCCAGGGCCCCGCGCCAGAGCGAGTCGCGGTGGCGCTCCAGGAAGAAGCCGTGGTGCCCGAGCGCACGGGCGCCGACCTCGGCCGGATGCGTCCAGCGCCGCTCGATCTGCGCGGTGCGGTAGGAGACGAGCAGCGCCTCGACCGCCTGCGGGGTCGCGATCGGGTCGTCCGTGAAGCCCCAGTTCAGCAGCGGCCCGTGCACCTCATCGAAGCGACTGTCGGCGAGGTCGGCGTCGAGCTGCGGTCCGTAAGGGGA
>Ga0316624_10000842_pt1 | contig 11339 bp, 10 predicted proteins | sample OWC_Aug_N3_C1_D5_FD_207657 | JGI IMG/M metagenome (GOLD analysis project Ga0316624, IMG submission 207657) | Wetland soil microbial communities from Old Woman Creek delta, Ohio, United States - OWC_Aug_N3_C1_D5_A | ecosystem: Environmental > Terrestrial > Soil > Wetlands | place: USA: Ohio...
AACAGAGCGAACTGGCACAGCATCGCGCCCAGGAACAGCCCGAACCGGTACGGCGTCACGTTCTTCGGCACGGCCGATCCGCGAGTCTACCACACGAGGCGCGCGGTGCCGGCGGCGCCCGCGCCCGGTAGATTCGACAGGGTGGGTCAGGCTAGAATGCCGGATTGGGTTCTGGGGCTTGCAGAAAACACTGGACGGGCCCGGGGCGGCCCGCCTTCCCCGGCCATCCGAGCCGACCGTGCGTCAGATCGACGAGATTGCCATCAAGGCCCATTCGGACCTCCGCTTTCGCTCGGAGTACGACTACGCGCTCTTCGAGTACTACCGCAGCGCGAAGGTCATCACGTTCCTCGAGCGGGCCGGCGTGCCCCTCGAGGGCCGCGTGCTCGACGCCGGGTGCGGCGGCGGAGGCATGCCGCTCTCCTTCGCCGAGGAGGCCAAGTCGGCGGTCGGCATCGACCTGACACCCCGCTTCCGCGACGCCGGGTGCAGGCTCGCGCGGGAACGGGCGGTTCGGAACCTGGCTTTCGTCCGCGCGGACGGCCTGGCGCTGCCCTTCCGCGACCAGACCTTCGATCTCGTCTTGTCGCACGCGGTCATCGAGCACGTGGCCGACGCCTGGATGTATCTGCGCGAGTGTGCTCGGGTACTGCGACCGAGCGGCCGGATGTACCTCTCGACCGCCCCGTACCTCTCGTTTGCAGGCGCGCACCTGCCTCGCTTGAAGGTGCCGGTGCCCCTGCACCTGCTGCTGGGGCGCCGCGCGGCGTTCGTCACGTTCCGGTTCCTCGCGCGCCATGCGCCCTGGACCCTCGTCGAGCCGGCGAACGAGAACTCCTTCATCAAGGCCGCCAGGCGCAACGAGAACAAGCAGGATGACCTGCTGGAGCGGGTCCGGGTGAGGCGCCTGCGCGCGCAGATCGCCTCGGCCGGCCTGAAGACGGTCCGGGAGGAGCTGCAGGTCACCGGCACCTTTCGGCGTGCGCCGGCCCCCATCGTGCGCCGCCTGCGCGAGAGCCTGCTGACCCAGGACGTCGTGATCGGCAACGTGCAGTACGTGCTCGCCCGCGCGTGACGGGCCGCACCCCGACCGAAGATGGCTGAGATCGATCGTTACCGCCTCGCCGACCGCCGGGCCATCGACGCGCTCTATCGGCGCGTCTTCGGCCACGATGCCGCCGACGCCAACCGCTTTCGCTGGGACTGGCAGTACGCCCGGAACCCGAACAACCCTTCCGGCGTCCCGGAGATCTGGGTTGCCCGCGAGGGCCCCACGATCGTCGGCCAGTACGCCACGATGCCCGTGCGCCTCTGGGTCAAGGGCCAGGAGGTGTACGGGTCCTGGGGCATGGATGTGATGGTGGCGCCGGAGCGCCAGCGCCAGGGCCTCGGCGAAATACTCTTCAGGACCTGGGACCAGAACGTGGGAGCCGCGCTGGGGCTGGGCCTCTCGGAGTCGTCGTACCGGCTCTTCAAGAAGCTGAAGTGGCCGGATGTCGGGCCGCTGCCGTGCCTGGTGAAGCCGCTGACGAGGCGGGCCCTGAGGCGGCCGTCGTGGCCGATGGCGATCAACCGCCTGGTGTCGGCGCTGACGCTGCCGCTGGTGCTGGTCGTCTCGCGGACAAAGCCGCTGGTGGCCCAGGTCGAGCCGATCCGGCGCTTCGACGCCGGCTTCACCGCTCTCTGGGAGCGACTGACCCCCAAGCTCGACCTCTCCGTCCGTCGCGATGCCGAGTACCTGACCTGGAAGTTCATCGAGCCGCCGCACGTGCGCTACACGATCGTCGCGCTCAAGCGCGAGGACCGGATCGACGGGTACGTGGTCTATCGCCACGTGCAGGAGCCGCGCGGCCGCGTGACGCTGCTCGTCGACTTCCTGACCGACCCCGACGATGAGGAAGGGTTCAAGACCCTGCTGCGCTGGGTGGACCGCGAAGCGCGTTCGGCGGACTCCGACAAGATCCGCGCCTTCGCGATGCACGCGGGGTTCCGAAAGCTGATGAAGCAGTCGGGGTACTTCAGCGTGAAATCCACGATAGACTTCACGGCCAAGATCAACGCGGTGGAGGTCGGAGAGGCCTTCTATCAGCACCTCGAGAACTGGCACGTCACGCTCGGCGACTCGGATCAGGACAGGTAACAGTCGCGAACATGCTGCATCTGCTGGTCGGGATCGATACCGAGAGCGACAACCAGTGGGACCCGCGGGCGCGCGAGAACCCGTCCTTCGACAACATCTACGCCCTGCCGAAGCTCCACGCGCTGCTCGCGCGCCACCGGGTGAGACCGACTTACCTCATCACCTTCCCGGTCGCCGCCGACCAGCGGTCTGCCGGGATCCTGCGGGATCTGCGGGCGCAGGGGTCCTGCGAGATCGGCGCCCACCACCACGCCTGGGAGACCCCGCCGTCGCAGCCCGACGATGTCCGCCGGCACGTCTACGCCCTGTCGCTGCCTCCCGATCGGTTTGCGCGCCAGGTCGGGGAGCTGTCCTCCGCGATCGAAACGGCGATCGGGGAGCGGCCCGTGTCGTATCGATCCGGCCGCTTCGGCTTCTCCGCCTCGCACGTCTCGGCGCTCGAGCGCGCCGGCTATCTCGTCGAGTCGAGCGTCGCGCCGCTCTTCTACGAGGCCCACAAGGGTGGTCCCGACTTCGTTGGCGCGCCGCTGACCCCGTACTTTCTTGCCTACGACGACGCCAGGGTGCCCGGTTCGAGCAACGTGCTCGAGGTCCCCGTCTCAGCGGGTCTGAGCCGCCGGGTGCCCCGCGTCCTCGAGCACCTGTACGCCCGTGCCCCGAGGCCGTACCTGACGAAGCGCATCCTCCGGAAACTCGGGATCGCCCGCGTCCTCTGGCTGCGCCCGTCCTACTCGTCGCTCGAGGACATGAAGAAGCTGGCGGACCGCGTCAACTCCGAGGGGTCGCCGACGCTCAACCTCCTCTTCCACTCGAGCGAGGCGGTGGTCGGCGCCAGCCCCTACAATCGAACGGAGACCGAGTTGGGCGCGTTCCTCGGGCGTCTGGAACGCTTCCTCGAGTATGCGATCGGCGAGCTCGGCGCCGTTCCCGCGACCTTCCGGGAGTTCAGGGCCAGGTTCTGCGCCGCTTCCGCCCAGGACACCGCCGAGCGCCACGTGATGTGATGCGCATCCTCCACGTCACCCCGCACCTTCCGCCCGATCAGGCTGCCAACGCGCTGCTTCCGGCACATCTCGGCGCCTGGGCCCGGGACCGCGGCGACGAGCCGAGCTTCCTGGCGCACACGCCGAGGGCCGCCTCGGGCTTGCCCGCTCCGGACGCCACATCGCTGCCGGGGCGGGTCACGTGGGTCTCCCCGTATCGACCGTCGGGCGCCTGGGATCGGGCGCTCAAAGTCTCAACATTGTCAGCCGCGCTCCGCATCGTCCGGGCAGCGGGCCCGGCGATCGCCGGGTCGGACCTGGTGCATGTCCACAGCAACGGCCTGCTGGCCGAGCTCTGTGCCCTGCTCGCCTCGGCGCGGCGAAAACCCTACGTGCTGACGCTCTATGGCACCGAGATCTGGCACTACCGGCCGAAGCGAATGCCGCCCGACCTCTTCACGAGGGCCTACCGGCACGCCGCGGTGGTCACCTTCTACAGCCACGGGCTCAGGGACCGCGCCATCGAGCTTGGTCTGGACCGGGCGGAGCTGACCGTCATCTATCCACCGGTCGCGCCCGAGTTCCAATGGCAGGGCGAAGAAGGGCGGGCGGCCGCGCGGGCGGGACTCGGCATCCGCTCGACCCACCTGCTCGTCAACGTGAAACGGCTGCACCCGCTGGCGGGGCAGCGGTTCCTGATCGAGGCGATGGCCGACGTTGTCCGCACGGTGCCGGACAGCCACCTGGTGATATGCGGGACCGGCCCCCTGCGAGACGAACTGCAGTCGCTGGCGCGCGACCTCGGCGTGGACGGCCACGTCACCTTCGCGGGCCTGGTCGACAACGTGAAGGTGGCTCGTTTCGATGCGGCGGCGGATCTCTTCGCCCTCCCGTCGCTGCTCGAGGCCTGTCCGACGGTGGCGATCGAGGCACTCGCCTGCGGCACCCCCGTGGTGTCGACCGACAACCCCGGCGGGGTCGAGCTGGCGCGGCTGTTCGGTCCGGACCTCTCGGTGGTCCCGAGAGAGAACCGAAGAGCGCTGGCCGACGGGATCATCGAACGGCTCAGGGCCCCGCGGCGGGCGGGGCCGGCGACGAGAGCAATCATCGAGCGTGAGTTTGGCCCGCAGGCGGTCGCCGATCGATACTACCAGGCGTACCGCCGGGCGCTCGAGACGGCGGAAACTCGGATCGGATGAGGACTCCTCACCATGGCACTGATTGACGAGGTCAACGCAGCCATCGCCGGGTCGATGAAGGCGCACGATCAGACCAGGCTCTCGACGCTTCGGATGCTCAAGGCCGCGCTGGTGAACCGTGCGGTCGAGCGGGGGCACGAGCTCGACCAGGCCGAATCACTCCAAGTGGTCTCCAGCCTGATCAAGCAGCGCCGGGACTCCATCGAACAATTCCTCAAGGGCGGCCGGAAGGATCTGGCCGACAAGGAAGCGGCCGAGATCGTCGTCCTGGAGGGCTATCTCCCACCGGCGGCGAGTCCTGCCGACATCGAGCGAGCAGTGGAGGCGGCCATCACGGAGACGGGGGCCACCTCCGTGAAGGACCTCGGCCGGGTCATGAAGGTCGTCATGGCAACGCTGGCGGGAACCGGCGCCGACGGCAAGCTGGTCAACGAACTGGTCCGTCGGAGACTGGGACAGCAGCCTCAGCCGTGACAGTCCCCGGCCGGCGCACCGAACCTTTTGCGGGGTGTCGCCGTCTAAATAGGTGACAGGGCCAAACGCCTCTCATCCATCCTCCTTGGGCCCCTTTCGGGGGGCCCGACTTTTGTACGGAGCCGGGTCCGGGGCGAGGTCGGCAAAATCTCCGGCCGGTGTGCTACGCTGACCCGAGATGGACCCTTCCCGCGGGGATCGCCGGGTTCCCTCTCCCCTTGCGCCGTCAGGCAGCCCGTCGCCCGCAAGTTCTGATCCTGCTGACGCTTCAGCGAGTGCGGCGGAACAGCGGCCGATCTGGCCGCCCGCTTCTGCAGCCGCCCCGGCAGAGCCGGCCGAGTCCAGGGTGACCACCTCGTCTCACCTGGCGCGCTCAGCCGGGGTGATCAGCATCGCGACGATGGGCAGCCGCCTGCTGGGGCTGGCCCGGGACACCCTGCTGGCGTACTTCTTCGGCGCTGGCCGGGCGATGGACGCCTTCAACGTGGCGTTCCGCATTCCGAACCTCCTGCGGGACCTCTTCGCCGAAGGCGCGATGAGCGCCGCCTTCGTCCCGACCTTCACGCGCTACCTGACGCTCCGGGGCCAGAAGGAGGCCTGGCGCCTCGGCAACACCGTGGTCAACGCGCTGCTGCTGGCGACGGGCCTCATCGCGCTGGTCGGCATCGTGCTCGCCGAGCCGCTCGTTCGGCTCCTGGCGGCGGACTACGCGATGGTTCCCGGGAAGTTCGAGCTCACCGTCTCGCTCACGCGGGTGATGTGGCCGTTTCTCACGCTGGTGGCCGTGGCGGCCGCCTGCATGGGCATGCTGAACTCGCTCAGGCGGTTCTTCGTCCCGGCGTTCTCCCCGGCGATGTTCAACGTCGGCACCATCCTGTCGGTCGTCCTGCTCGTGCCGATCTTCAGGTCCCTGGGGGTCACCCTGATCATGGCGGTGGCCATCGGCACGCTGGTCGGCGGGTTCGGGCAGATTGCGATCCAGTGGCCACTTCTCCGCCGGGAGGGCTTTCGGTACCGCCTGGCGTTCGATCCCCGCGACGAAGGGCTCAGGGAGATCCTCGTCCTGATGGTTCCGGCCGTCGTGGGGCTTGCCGCCGTCCAGGTCAACGTGCTCGTCAACACGATGCTGGCGAGCCGCGGAGGGCACGACGGGCCGGTGACCTGGCTGATGTACGCCTTCCGGCTCATGTACATGCCGATTGGGTTGTTCGGGGTCTCGATCGCCACCGCCGCGCTGCCGTCGATCTCGAGGCACGCCGCGCGGGAGGACACCTCTGCGATGCGCGGGACGTTGTCGAGTGGCATCCGGATGATGCTGATGTTCAACGTCCCGGCAACGGCAGGGCTGGTCGCGCTGGCCTCGCCGATTGTCGCCCTCCTGTTCGAGCGAGGCAGGTTCACGCCCGCGGACACGGCGGCGACCGCGGCCGCCGTTGTCTGCTACGCGCCCGGGCTTGTGGGGTACTCGACCGTGAAGATCGCCGTCCCGGCTTTCTATGCCCTCCAGAACAGCCGCGTTCCGGTCGCCGTGAGCGTGTGCTCGATGCTCGTCAACATCGTGCTCAACTTGATCCTGTACGAGGTGATGGGCTACCGGGGTCTCGCGCTCGGCACGGCCCTGGCCGCGCTGTTCAATGCGAGCGTGCTCCTGTGGATCCTCCGTCGCCGGCTGGATGGGCTCGACGGAGGCAGGCTCGCGACAGCCTTCCTCAAGATCACGGTCGCGTCGGCCGTCATGGCGCTCGCCGCGTGGTACATCGACGGGCGCCTCTACGGGATCGTCGCGGGCGAGCGGGCGATCCCGCGGTTGGTGCGGCTCACCCTCGTGATCGGCGCGGCGGTGGTGGTGCTCTCGCTGATGGCCAGGGTGCTGCGCATCCGCGAGTTTACCGAGGCTGCTCGCGCTCTGGCCCGGCGTCTTGCGGGCGGGACCCCGGCGGCGAGCTGAACGCCGCCTTCATCCGCGCCGGTCCGCCCTTCCAGCCTTCGACCGGAGCGACTGATCCTGTGGTACGATCGTCAGTGCGACTCCCGACAACCTCCGAGAGGACTCCGGCACCATGGCCCGCTACTCGCCTCCTTCGAGCGTGCACATCTCGTTCGGACCAGGACCGGTGACTCCGGCCGTCAGGACGCTCATCTGGGCCAACGTGGTGATGTTCGTGGCGGCGTTCTTCGTGCCGTCCATCACGGTCTACCTGGGCCTGTGGCCGGCTGCGGTTTTCGGGCGGCTCGCCGTCTGGCAACCTCTGACCTACATGTTCCTTCACGGAGGCTTCTTCCACATCCTGTTCAACATGCTGATGCTCTGGATGTTCGGGGTGGAACTGGAGCGGCTCTGGGGGACGCGGTTCTTCGCGAAGTTCTACTTCGTCTCGGGGCTGGGCGCCGCCGCGACGACGCTGCTGTGGGCAGTGCTGCCGCTGCCCTTCGCCGACACGATGTACAACTCGCTGACCATCGGCGCGTCCGGGGCCATCTACGGCGTGCTGATGGCCTACGCTCTGACCTACCCGGACAGGCCGATCTACATGTACCTGCTCTTCCCCATCCAGGTGAAGTACTTCGTGCTCATCATGGGCGCCATCGCGTTCCTGTCGTCGATCTCCGCGGGCGGCGGCGGGATCGCCCACACGGCCCACCTGGGGGGCCTGGCGACGGGCTACTTGTACCTGCAGTCACGGCGCGGGGGTCCGCTGGTCCAGGCGAGGTATTACCTGGCCAGGTGGCGGATGAACCGCGCGCGCCGCAAGTTCGGCGTCTACTCCGGCGGCCAGCGGAACGACTGGGAGCGGCGCATCCACTAAACCCTGAGCTCACTGGTGTTGATGCTGAGCCGCCGATGGCCGGCCGAGGCTCTGTAGTCGATGCTGAGCCGCCGATGGGAGGGCGAGGCTTTAGCCTTGCCAACCGGCTTCGGCCTGGTCAGGAGACACTACCCTCGATTGCACGGTCTGGCGACTCCGGGCTGCGAGTGCCGCCGGCGGGCTGAGGGGCGTAGCTCATGGCGCGCAGCGCGGCGATGCGCCTGACCATGGGCGGGTGGGACGCGAAGAGGTCCGCAACGAAGCCCTCGCGCAGGCCAGCCTTACGCCCCAGCGGATCCGCGATGCAGAGGTGGGCAGTGCCGCGCTTGATCGAGGCCGTCGGCGCGGCGGCGAACTCGATCTTCTGAAGGGCGTTGGCGAGGGCCAGCGGGTTTCTGGTGAGCTCGGCCGCCGAGGCATCTGCCAGGTACTCGCGCCGCCTCGACACTGCCATGGCCAGGAGTTGCCCGATGAGCGGCGCGAGCAGGATGGCCACCAGCCACGCAACGAGAAAGACGATCCCTATCGCGCCACTGCTCTTGCCGTCCCCGCTCGACCGGCGGCCGCGCCCCCCGAACCACATTCCCCGCGCCGCCCAGTCCGCGAGCAGCACGATCGCGCCCACCAGGGCCGCCACGACCGTCATCAGCCGCGTGTCGTAGTTGCGGACGTGGCTCATCTCGTGCGCCACCACCGCCTGGAGCTCCTCGCGGTTCAACTGGTCGAGCAGCCCGCGGGTGACGGCGATCGAGGCATGGGAGGGGTCACGGCCCGTGGCAAACGCGTTGGGGTCGGGGTCCGGCACCACGTACGCCTTCGGCTTCGGCAGGCCCGACGCGATGGCCATCTCCTCGACGACGTTGTCGAGCTGTTTGACCTTGAGCCGGTCGGCGTCGGTCGGAGCGGCGGACTCCATCGTCTCGACGGGGACCGCCCCTGCCGAAGCAAGCACCGCGCGATCGCCGCCGTAGAAGCCCGCTGCCGACGATGCGGCGCCCACGACGAGGGCGACCAACGCCGCGACCGGGAAGCGCACTCCCAGGTAGAAGACGTCGAAGCCGTAGCCCAGGAGGAACAGGAAGGCGACGAAGAGCGCCATCACGACCCAGGTGCGCCGCCTGTTCGAGGCCTGCTGCTCGTAGAGGTTCATGGCAGGACCGGAGCGGTGGTCCGGCCTCCTACTTCTTCAGCGACAGGTCCACCTCCGGCACGGCGCGCTCGGCCTGTTCGGTCACCTCGAACAGCTCGGCCGGCTTGAACGCGAACGAGGACGCGATGAGGTTCGAAGGGAACGTCTGCTGGGCGGTGTTGAACGAGGTCGCGATGTCGTTGTAGAACTGCCGCGCGAAGGAGATCTTGTTCTCGGTGGCGGACAGTTCCTCCTGCAGCATCTTCACGTTCTCGTTCGACTTGAGCGCCGGGTAGTTCTCGGCGAGCGCGAACAGCCTGCCGAGGGCCTGGGTGAGCTCCCCCTCCTTCTGCGCGGCGTCCGCCGGCCCGGTGGCGGCGCTCGCCCGGTTCCTGGCCTCGATGACCATCGTGAGCGTGCTCTGTTCGAACTCCATCGCCCCCTTGACGGTGTTGATCAGGTTCGGAATGAGATCGTGGCGGCGCTTGAGCTGAACGTCGATCTGCTTCCAGCCGTTGAGGGTCTGGTTCCTGAGACCCACCAGGCGGTTGTAGGTCATGACGATCCACAAGGCGACCAGGATCACGAGGCCGAGCACGACGAGCAGCGGCATGGGCGGTCTCCTCTCTTCCCTCTTACGAACTACGTGGCCGGCGGCCAGCCGGTTTCACTGCTGCACCCAGTCCCCCCGGCCCGGGCTGAACACGTTGAGCGAGAGCGTGTCCTCGAGCGCCTCGGCCTGGTGCCGGACCGAGGCGGGGATGTGGGCGACCTCTCCCTCGTGCACGCTCACCTCTTCTCCTTCGACGAGGAAGCGGAGCGCTCCCTGCAGCACGTACGTCATCTGCTCGCTCTCGTGGGCGTGCAGCGGGACCAGTGCCCCCTTCTTGAGATACACCTGCGCGAGCATCTGGCGCTCCCCGGACACCACCTTCCGGGACACCATCTCGGTGACCTTCTCGAGGGCGATCTCGTCCCATCGGTGCAGCCGAAGCGGGCTCATAGGACTACCTGCGCGGCGACTTCTTCATCCTGACCAGTCCGGCCTTCTCGGCCGACCGGAACAACGCGGTGATGTCCGCCGGACTGACCGTCCCGTAGTACCAGTCGCCCGCTGAATCGGCTTCCGCCGCCACTGCCCGATAGATGTCGAGCAGGCTGTTGCTGCCGTTGGCGAAGTTGATCGCCTCGTAGGACATCAGCGGGTGCAGGCCCCGCGGGGACTCCACCTTCGGCACGCGCGCCAGGAACTCGGTGACCGAGTCGGTCAGCACCGGCACCTGGCCGTCGAGCTCACGCTCCTCGGCGGCCGGGGCGCCCGGCGACGGCTTGCCACCCGTGAGAACCGCGTAGTAGGCCGCCAGCCGGCTCTCGGCAGCCTCGTCGCCGGGCAGCTGGGAGATGAGGCCGCCGAGCGCCAGGTCGCCCGGGCCACCCTTGAGCGCAAACACACGCACGGTTTCCAGGGCGCGCCGCTCCCGCCGGGCCGCCTCCCGAACGAGGTTCGCCGCGCGCGCGTAGATCGCCGCACGCCCGGCCGGGCCGGAGCGTTCGATCATCTCCATCGCCGTGCGGAGGTCGCGGTCCATCCGCTCGAGCGCTCGGCCGTACATGTCGGTCGCCAGCCTGGGCACGTCCGCGTCTCCCGCGTTCGCCAGGTGCGACGCGATGGCGCCCACGGCCACGGCATTCCGCTTGAGCTCGGTCGGATCGACCTGCCACAGGTCGTCGTCGGAGGAATGGATGAAGTCGTCCGGCCAGTTGGTGAAGGTGACCGCAGGAACTCCAATGATGCTCAGGTTGAAGACCTGCGAGTCGGTGCTGATGTGGAACGGGATGACCCGGGCGTCGTAGCGCTCCCTGGTCCCCAGCCGCGACAGGATGGGGCGCGTGAACCTCGAATCGGGAGTGGTCCACACCCAGTCGTCGGGCCGCGCCGTCATTGAGGCCGCGAGGTATCCCGTGTTGCCCTGGACGAGCGACTCGACGATGGACTCGACCACGTCGCCCAGGAAGCTGGCACGCGAGGAAGGCGGCCGCGTCACAAACTGTACGCGGCTGCCGGCCGACTGCGTCGCGCCGACCATGTCCTGGTTGATGTTGGCCAGCATCTGCGCACGTTCCTCCGGGTGGTCGGCGAAGTACTGCTCCTCGCCGCTGATCTCAAGCACCCACCAGAAACGAATATCGCGTCTCGGCCTCGGCAGCCGGCCTTCATCGATGCTCTTCTTGAGCGCCCGCGCAATCTCGAGCACGCTGGCGCAGCCGCTCGCGTCGTCGTTGGCGGAGAATCGCTCCTCCTGCAGGTGCCCGGTCAGCACGATGTCCTGGTCGTGGATCTCGCTCCCTCGAATGACCGCCTCGACCATCGTCTGGAACGAAGGGGTCGTGAAGGCGGATTCAACCCTGGCCCTGACCTTGTAGGTCTTGCCCTTCGCCGTGGCCATCTCCTGGCGCAGCCGCTGGCCCTCCCGTGATGATAGGACGAAGGCAAACGTCCCTTGCTTCGTTCCATCCCGGTTCTGGATCGGGATCCGCATCCAGGAGATCTGATCCGGATAGTCCCGCGCCCGGCTCGTCGAGATGGCCACGACGCCCAGCGCGCCT
>Ga0316624_10000843_pt1 | contig 11338 bp, 11 predicted proteins | sample OWC_Aug_N3_C1_D5_FD_207657 | JGI IMG/M metagenome (GOLD analysis project Ga0316624, IMG submission 207657) | Wetland soil microbial communities from Old Woman Creek delta, Ohio, United States - OWC_Aug_N3_C1_D5_A | ecosystem: Environmental > Terrestrial > Soil > Wetlands | place: USA: Ohio...
AGAACATCCCTTTCTACAGTCAGGCTCGAGAAGGAAACCCTCCCTACACCTCAACAGGTCTCAAAGAATGTCTCAAGGAAGGGGCCAAGGCCTTTGGATGGAACGAAGCCTTGAAAAAGGCCTCCGAAGCCAATACCCGTGAAGGTTCCCTCCGCCGCGGTGTTGGAATGGCAAGTTGTCTTTGGGCTGCAGGAGGGGGAGGACCTCCTTCCACCATCCTCATCAAGCTCTTCTCGGATGGAAGTGTCAATCTGAACATGGGAGCAAGCGATATTGGGACAGGGACCAAGACCGTTATGGCCATGGTTGTTTCTGAAGAACTCAGAGTGCCTATAAAGAAGATTCAGATTGAGCATGCCGATACACAAACGACCCAGTACGCAACCCCCAGTGGTGGGAGCAAAACCGTTCCCACCGAGGCCCCGGCGGTCCGCGCAGCTGCCCTTCATGTTAAGCAGCAACTCCTTGAGATGGCTGGTAGAGAGCTAAAAACTGACGCGGATCAGCTCGATCTCAAGAATGGAGAGATCATCTCCACCATCGATCCAACGAAAAAGATCAAGATCGCAAGCCTCTCGGAGCTGAAAAGACAGGGAGTCATTCTGGGAGTCGGTACCCGCGGGCCAAATCCCGAGAAGAAAGTCGTCAACCCCTTTGGGACTCAGTTCTGCGAGGTGGAGGTCAATATGCAAACAGGAGAAATTAAGGTGCTGCGGTTTCTCGCGGCTCAGGAGAGCGGTCGAGTCATGAACCGCCTAACCTATGACAATCAGGTGGTCGGCGGAATCACCTGGGGAGTGGGCCTCGCCCTGACAGAGGCAAGAATCCTCGATACTCAGCAAACAGGTAAGATGGTGAATCGAAACTGGCACGATTATAAGATTCCGACTGCTCTCGATGTTCCGGCAGAAGTCATCTCTCTGCCTATCGAACCTGAAGATAACGAGGCCAACACGACCGGAGCGAAGGGTCTTGGAGAGCCGGTGACGATTCCTACGGCGGCGGCAATTGCCAACGCGGTCCACAATGCTACTGGAATTCGGGTTACGAGAAGCCCGATCAATCCTCTCACGCTCTGCGCGTTGTTCGCAGCGCGCCGAAAGGAGGGATGAGAAATGTCTATGCCGAATTTTTCCTATGTCCGAATCAGATCACTCAAAGAAGCAATCGAGCACCTTTCGTCGAACGGCGCCAGGGTTCATGCAGGCGGCACAGATCTGCTGGGTTGCCTAAGGGATAATATCTTTGAGGCAAAAAAAGTGGTCAGCATCAGCGGTCTTAAGAATCTGCGGGGTATTGAGGAACCGAAAAATGGAGGGTTACGCATAGGAGCGCTTACGACGATCACTGAGATCGCAGACAGTAAGAAAGTAAGAGACCGCTACCCTGCCCTTGCCAAGGCAGCATCGGAGGTAGCCAGCCCTCAGCTCCGCAATCAAGGGACCATCGGAGGAAACCTTTGCCAGAAACCCCGGTGCTGGTACTACCGGGGGGAATTTCATTGTCTGAGAAAAGGGGGCTCCACTTGTTACGCTTACCAGGGCGAGAACCAGTTTCACTGCATCTTTGGCAGCGGTGGCATCTGCTATATCACCCACCCGTCTGATACGGCTCCCGCTCTCGTCGCTTATCAGGCCACCCTTCGTATCGTTGGACCGAAAGGTGCAAGACTTGTCCCTATTGAGAAATTCTATGTCTTGCCCAGTCAGGATGTGAGGAAAGAAACGGTATTGAGACCGAACGAGATTCTCACCGAAATCGTTTTACCCCCTGAGTCGAAAGGACTTCTCAGTTCATACCGGAAAGTCCGGGCCCGGCAGTCTTGGGATTTCGCCCTGGCCGGAGTCGCTCTTGCATTGAGGCTTAAAGAAGACCGAGTCGAAAAGGCGCGTGTGGTTCTCAGCGGCGCAGCGCCAATTCCCTGGCGATCGAAGGAGGCGGAGCAGGCGCTAGCGGGCAACCCATTAAATACGGACACGATCACACGGGCCGTTAATGCCGCCCTGAAAAAAGCAGAGCCCCTCGAGAAAAACAGCTACAAAATTCCGCTTTTTAGGGGAATGCTGGAGGAAGAATTACAGGCTATTGCGAAGCGCTAAGGGATTCTACAGTCTCTCGTGGCTAGAGGCCAATGTTTCCGGCAATCCCCTTCATCGCCGCCAAACCTATTTCAATAAACTCCTCTAGAGTCACGCCTAGTTCCGAACTGGCAGCAATTTGCTCCCGATTTGCTCCCTTCGCAAAACGCGTCTCTGCAAACCGCTTCAGCACCGACTGTGCCGTGAGAGCTACCAGCTTCTTATCCGGAAGGATGAGGGCCGAAGCGACGATGAGACCCGTTAAAGGGTCGGCGGCGTACAAGGCCCAGCCCATGCGGCCTTTGGGTTTGATGCCCGTATGCGGGTTATGAGAGGCAATGGCGGCGGCGCTTTCCTCGTCGAGCCCATCCTGTGTTAGTTTCGGAACGAGCAACCCCTGCGCAGGCATCGTTGAGTGCTTTCCTGCCGGAGGTGGACCAGTCCCCGTTAGTTTCGGAGCGACTAATCCCTGTTCCTCAGGGGCGGCAATCTCTGCGTCGGCGTCGTGCAGTAAACCAGCCAGGCCCCAACGGTCCTCATCTTCCCCAAATCGCCTGGCAAGCGCCCGCATGACCGCCTCGGTTGCCAGCATGTGCTTCACCATTTGGGGATTCTTAATGCTCTGGTTAACAATCTCAAGAGCTTGCTCACGATCCATGATTACCTCTTTGTATTCAGTACTTCACCTTGGTCCATTCCACGAGCTTGTCATCGTTGTCAAATCTCAGGTGCAGGTACTCCCCACTCGGCGGCGGTGACACAGTTGTTCCCATACCCACCCCCGCGGATGTGTGAGGGCCGAAACCTATGCTACCGAAGCCAAAACTGAAGGTAACGTTGGGGCTTCGTTCCAAAACCCACTCCGCAAACTTGCCCTCGCTGGATTGGCCGATCACGTCAGGCTCGCCCAACTCTCCCAGAGCATCTTCGTAGGTATAGGATCCGATACGGCTCCCCCAGTCGATGTCCTGGACAGTGGTCTTATTGCCGGAGGCACAGCCTCCCGCCAAAAGGGCCAAGACGATCAATAAAAAGCATCTCGCTTTCATAGTAAATGGTAAGAATAAAGATTAAGAATTCGCTTTTGGACGACCTTACTCAAATCTAAGAAAAAGGAAGTCCAATGTCAATAAGCGAGCAAGAAGATATGAAGGAAGGTTTCAAGGATTTCCAGTTCTTCTCGGATTGAAACCGCAATGCTCTACGCGCTTTGCACTATTAGTGCTGAGCTTTTGGTGGGGTGCTTCTCTCCCTATCCCCTCATTTCCCCTTTTCCCCATCTTTTTCTTCAATTGTATCTCATCAGAGGTGGATAATGATCATTGCACTTCTAGCTGGCCTAACGAGGCAGAACAGTTGTTTGTCTCATTGGTCTCAACCACCAGCTTCGTATCATCCGCACAGGCCAACAGATAGTAGTTGCCAAAAGGCGTCGTCCCAGGAACCGTCACTGTCACCGAGTTGGTGTTGGTGGAACTTTCCCCCGGTAACAGAGCAGACACGGCACGGCTCCCCGTAAGAAGGGTGTCTCCAGTTCCCTTGGTATTATCCAAGGAAAGGTAGTAACGGGTAGTCGATTTTACCCCCGTGGTCTGGGCTCCTTTATTCTCTGCCGTATCCGTTACCTTAAAAGTCTTACCCCGGAAGACAGGCGACTCTGAGGCACTCACAGACCCCTCCACCAAATCAGGTCCCCCAACCTCTATGGGTGAAGATGAGGCAGAACAGTTGTTTGTCTCATTGGTCTCAACCACCAGCTTCGTATCATCCGCACAGGCCAACAGATAGTAGTTGCCAAAAGGCGTCGTCCCAGGAACCGTCACTGTCACCGAGTTGGTGTTGGTGGAACTTTCCCCCGGTAACAGAGCAGACACGGCACGGCTCCCCGTAAGAAGGGTGTCTCCAGTTCCCTTGGTATTATCCAAGGAAAGGTAGTAACGGGTAGTCGATGCTCCTGCAGCCTGACCTCCGTTATTCTTTGCTGTGTCCGCTACCTGAAATTTAACACCACGAAAGACACTTGGTTGTGAGGCGCCCACAGACGTCTCAACCAAATCTGGACCCGCAACCTCCATAGTTGATTGTGCCGCAATACAGTTGTTTGTCTCTTCCGTCTCGGGCACCAGGTTTGTGTCATCTGCGCAGGCTAAGAGATAGTAAGTGCCAAAGGGGGCTGTTCCAGGGACTGTCACTGTCACTGTGTTCTCAGAAATTTCCTCCGATGCCAGAGGGGGCACTGCGCAGCTCCCTGTAAGAAGAGTGTCTCCAGCCCCCTTGGTACCGTCCAAGGAAAGGTAGTAGCGGGTTACGGATGCTTTGGCACCCTGGGCTCCGTTATTCTTCGCAGTATCTATCACCTGAAATTTAGCACCACGAAAAGCAGCTTTTGGTGGGTCACTCACAGATGTCTCAACCAAATCAGGACCTACACCACCCATGACTAGGAAATTGTCGCCGTAAAGTTCCCCGCTCGCAATCTTGTCAGCGTGCACCGAAAAGCCAAACACCGTGGCGACAAACAAATCGTTCTCGTTAAGACCCCAGTTCGTATTACCGTTCTGTCCCCCCGAACCTGCGACCCCGAAGGTGCCGAATGGAGTCCACAGATCCTCGTCGCCGGGATCGGGGTTGTAATAGACTGTGAAGACCTTCGTCTTGCTGTTGAATGCGATTTTGACAGCGCCATAGGTATTCCCAGGTGCCACTGCATAGCCGTCGCCGGACACCGGCTTCTGGCTATAAAATTCGGCCCAATAATAAGATTGCGCCAGCTCGACCTCGATGGCGGTGTCCTCCAAACGTATACTAGTGACGTAAATGCCAAAGCTAGTAAACTCGCCCGAAGTTGTCTTATTCATCACGTCGATCTGTATTGACCAATCGGCGTTGTAGGGAAATCGCTCCGCACGCCAGAGACGATCCACTGAGTCATGTGAGGCAGTACCCACGGCGCTTGTGGTGTATTCCAGACGTTGATTGATCTCGGTCATCATGCCCAAACCATCCACCTCGTCCGCACCCCATTTCGCTGTATCCTTGGTGTTGTCGTTAAAGTCGTCACCTGAGGTGGTGACAGCGAAAGCGTAGGTTGAAAGAAAAGCTGTCAGGATCAACCCGATCAGCAGGCACATGATTAGTACTGCGCTAAACCCCTGACTTAATCGAGTACGGTTATATAGTCTCATGGTCTTTCCCCCCTGTTTGGTTGTTAACCTCCCTTGACCCTTGCCGTCGGGTAGACGGCTCCATCTCCTTGAACTGGATTGTTAGTCTTAAGAAATTTTTATGGTAGTCTGGGTAACACGAAGTGCTTGATCAGTCAACAGAAAAATGAGATTGTGAAAATTATCATTTTAATCTCATCTATCTGGTTCGGAAAGTGGAAGCGTTTTACACAAAAGTCCCAAATAATTACCTTCTCTACTTACTCGTACCTCTCCCAACACACTATCTGACTCAGACTCTTTCTGAATTTTTCTGGTCGTGGTTCGTTTGGATATCCGACCGGGGTCATGGCTACAACCCTAACCTGTTCCGGGACGTTAAGAATCTTCTTGGTCTCATCTTCTTTGAAGGAGCCAATCCAACACGTTCCCAAACCTAACTCACAGGCCTGAAGTATCATAAACGCACAGGCAATAGATACGTCCACCGTATAAGCGGGTTGACCGCAGGCCATGATTGACTTTGTTTCAGTCCCGCAAGCAACAATGACGATAGGTGCTTCTGCGATAAAAGACTGCCCGAAGGCAGCCTTCGCTAGTCTCTTCCTTGTTTCCTTATTCTTAACAACGATAAATTTCCATTCCTGACGGTTGCTGGCAGAAGGGGAAAGCCTTGTCGCCTCCAATATCTTTTTCAGTTTATCCTCTTCAACATCAGTTGCTTTATAGGCTCTCACACTGCATCTCTGACTAATCGCGGTAGAAACATCCATTTTTTTCTCCTTTTTAACTTCGGGCCTCCTTGCCTCGGTAGCTAGCAATCATTGTATCGCTTTGAATTTTTTTAACTCAATAACCCAATGAACCCAATAACTCAATAACCAAATAATATGGGCAGTCGTCTCAGAAAAATCGCCAGAGGGAGGTAAGCGGCTTCTTGTGTTTGAAGCCATTATACCAGTAGCAAGGCGGGTATAAGATCAGCAATCCCAGCAACCAGAAACCGTACATTATTAGCAGACCGCTGCCGCCTGTAGAAAACAATCCAAGGAAACCATACACCCACAGATGCAACAGATAAAAGAAGAGCGCCACCCGCCCAAATACCAGTAAGGGATGGTGATCGTTTTGAAGGCGTGGCACGGTCCGGCGCCAGAGGGCCATCAAGAGTAGATTCATCCCCATTGTAACCGTCAAAAAATCTAGACCGGGGGGATACTTGGTCACGTTTAAGAAACCCATCACCCCAGGCGGCACTTCATTAAGGTTACCAAATCCTCCAATGGTCCGTAGGATCACAAAAAGCATGAAGAACCCAAGGCCTGTCCAGCCTGCCATCCGCCCAGCCCGGTCTGCATCTCTCTGTAAGAGTTCGCCAAAGAGCAGTCCCATTCCGGTCGCTCCCAACCAGGGCACCACGGGATAGAATACTACCCATATGTTAGTATGCCCCGGAATCACCAGCATCCTTACGAGAGGAGAATAAAGAATACCCGTATGATCCGGACCTGGCGTCACAAACTGCGTAGCAACAGCCGATGCGAGGCTGATCAAGCCAATTAACCACAGCGGTGCTCTCCGCACAAAAGCCCAGAAAACCATGGCTCCACCCAGTGCAAAAAGTACCCCCAAATAGATCATGCCCTCGGTGCCCCCGCCGGGCACACCACCTCCCCGGAAGACCATGGCCCCGGGGTCCACGAAGAGGTCGCCCAGGTTCCAGGCCGTGTCCTCGACCAAAACCTGCAGCAAGATCAGGAAAAGCCCGCGGATCACGAAGAAGCGGGTTATTCGGCCTTCGCCCCATCCCGCCTTGAAATGAGAACCGGCAAAAAGGCTCATCCCGATCCCCATTAAAAAAAAGAATCCCGGCGCACAGAGATGCGTGACCCAGCGTGTCCAGAACCAAAACACGCTTGAATAAGTCGGCAATGCGGTACCCCAGAATTCCGCTGAATGAACCCGGCCGATAAAGTAGCTGGCGTGATCAATCGCCATTAACACCATGATGAGCCCCCGGTGTGCATCCAGAGCAACCAGACGCCCCCCTGGGGCCCTTGCAGAAGTCGGTTCCGTTATGGATCGCACTCCAGCCACTTCTCCGTCTACTTTCTTATAGTTTACTTCAGCATTTCTTGTAATTCTCCCATCCTGCTATAAAGTTGTCTCGCAATTTCTAACGATGCAAAGATCAGATAGGATGTGTAAATAATTACTACAATGGTTAGTATTATTTTCAATGTTTTGCCGAATGCGGGACTTTTATAAAGCAATGGGAGACCAAAAGGTCCCAATACGAAAAATAACAGCAGGACGACACTTATCGGTCTCAAATACCATTTTACTTTTCCATCTTCTTTAGGCATTCTGTATCTCCTAAATTATCGTGGAACAAAATGCGATATTCAATCCGGTTCAAACGTGATGAGCGCCAAGCCTGTTTCCTTGTCCGTCTTACGATGTAAATGGGAAGGGGATTCGACTAAAATCACCTCAAGGATGGGACGAACATGCCCTTCCATCAAATGCCCACCATAGGCCGTTCCATCCGACTTGCCGATGACGACGTGGGCATGGAGTTTAGGATCTCCATTATCAAAAACAATATTCCCCACGAGGGAGAGAACCTCAACCTGTTCTCGAATGGAGATCTTGTCAAAGGCCTTTTTCGTCCAATTGAAGTAACCCAACGTGATATCAGAAAGGGCCCCAATGGCAGTGAAGTGACTGGCTTGGACCTTCTTCTCTCGTGCAAAGGAGAGCAGACCCTCTGCCACTTCGTCCCCTTTGTCAAAAACGATTGCGTACGTTTTTTCTCCCACTTCATTTATCAGTTTTGATTTCATGATGACCTCATGATCGATTCACTTCCTAGATCACATACGGAAGCAAATCTATGGCCTTAATCCCCCTATCACCCTATCTCCCCCTCACCCCATCTTGCCTGTAATTGTAAGACCTGCCCCCCTCTCTCTCCCACTGACTTTCCTTCAAAACAGAAGATTTTGACCCGTTCAAGAGAGAAGCACGCACAATGCAATGAAACTGTAGATGAATCCAATAACAGCCCACCCCCAAGCCGGCAGAAGAAAGCAGGTCTTCGTTTTGTATTGTTCGAAGATCTCCCCAAAGAGAGGCAGAAGCCTCCTGGATTCTTCGTACTTTGCGCCAGTGGCTGCGACACCCAGTAGGATCGGGGTTTCAATGAAAACTTTCAGGGCTCCGAAGGCAAGAGCTGACCCTCCAATCAAGAAGAAGTGGCTTAAATAAATAGGATGACGGATCCACCGATATGGACCTTCGACTATCAGTCTTTCGGGAAAAGACCGCATCTGTCCAGGTACTCGAATGATAAGAGGCAGAGCCGTAGCCATCAGAAAGAGTCCGACTGCGATCATCAGAAATCCTAAGACAGTCAAAGGGCCAATAACTACATGCCTTGTAGCAGTAATTGCTATAGCCCATGGGAAATAAAGGAGCAGGGCGTTATCAAAAGTTAGAATCCCCGCCCAACCGGGCCAAGATGCTTTGGGAAGTAGATAGCCTTCAAGCCATGCTGTTGGGACTACCAAGACGGAAATGAATGGCACGAGTAAGAATAAATTTACCAATTTTGGCTGACCCCCAATTATTATAAGTCTATCACTGCCGGGAAGGTCGGGCAATCAATGAATTTGGTAGAGCATACCATGGGCTTAGAGAGATTTATCTGACTCAATAACCAAATGCACCCGGTGACCCAATAAATAATAGGCCAACACGTTACAATAGAAATTTACACTTTTCACTAAAATGAGTCAATTGCTGATTCCAAGCGGGGCAAACAAGAATAATAAGGCAGTTTGGATGGACCGTGAAAGAAGGGGAGGTATATTTTTTCCTTTGACGTTGAATTTGTTTTTGAAATAAAATGGGGTGTGTCGGAACACCAGGCCGTCGCTCAGTGAAGTTATAAGAGGAATACGCAGGGATTCTCCCCTCCCATGGAGGATTGATGTTGTCGATAGATATATCTATTTGGGTGAAGGTTGCGATTGCCTGTTTCGCTTTTCTGGGGATTATTCTGTTCATTATGGGAACCCGACGCATTTGGCGGCGCGGGATCGTAGCAGGCAGTCTGGAGGGACTCATCGGACTCCTTTTTCTTGCGGTCGCGGCGCTAATGGTGGTGATCTCCATCAACCTATATACCTATGACCGTTTGACACACGAATCGAAAGTAGCCGAAATAAGCTTCCAGGAGATTGGGCCGCAGCATTTTGGAAGTACTCTAAAATTCAAAAATAAGATTGAGATTTTAGATCTGCGCGGTAATGATTGGCAGATTGATGCCCGGGTTCTCAAATGGCGCGGGATGGCTGTGCTCTTCGGCTTTGATACCCTCTACCGGCTCGATCGCCTGAGCGGTCGTTATCGGGACATCGACCAGGAGAGAACAGCACCGCGTACCGTTTACAGCCTGAGCGAAGGAAAAGGCCTAGATCTATGGTTGATGGCCAAGAAGTACAAACGCTGGATTCCCTGGGTGGATGCTCTTTACGGAAGCGCCACCTATATGCCCATGGTTAATGGCGCGAGCTACACCGTATTTGTCAGCTTCACCGGGTTGCTTGCCCGGCCAAACAATGATATTGCCCTCAAAGCGGTAAGTGAGTGGCGTTAACCCAAGCATCCTCAGAGCTTTTCCAAGGCGCAGGACATACGGTCGAGGGCTTCTGTTAATGTCTTTCTTGGGCATGCAAAATTTAATCTTACAAATCCTTCCCCCCCTCTCCCAAAGGTCATTCCGTCGTTCAAAGCCACCTTGGCTTCTTGGAGAAAGAAATCAAAAGGATTCCCAGGAATCTCTGTTTCTCTGCAATCGAGCCATGCCAGATAAGTGGCCTCCATCTTTGTCATTCGTATGGATGGAAGCTTTTCTTTGATATATTGAGCGAGGAAGTCCCGGTTTCCCTTCAAATACTGGAGAACCTGATCCAGCCACTCCTGCCCGCTCCCAAAGGCAGCAAGTGCCGCCACCTGTCCCATGATGTTCACGCTTGGGATGAGGCCCGACGCAAAAGTTTGCCAGGTTCGCCGGAGTTTCGAATTTTGGATAATGCCAAAGCCGCAATGAAGACCTGCAAGATTGTAGGTCTTGCTGGGTGCCATCAGGGTGATCGTCTGATTGGCCACTTCTGGTCCCAGGGTGGCAATCGGCACGTGCTGATAACCAGGGTAGAGAAGCTCACAGTGTATTTCGTCAGAACAGATTAAGACGCCGTGGCGGACGCAGATTTCCGCCACCTTCTCCAGTTCCTTCGGCGTAAAGACTCGGGCCACGGGATTATGTGGATTGCAGAAAAGAAAGACCTTGGTTCGATCTCCGATCGCTTTCTCAAAAAGAGTGAAATCAATCTCATAGGTATCCCCTTTCTGAACCAACGGGGGATTATCAAGGACCCGGCCATGGATGACAGGGTCCCTAACAAAATGGAAGTAGACCGGAGGTTGAACTAAGACCCCGTCGCCTGGATTCGAAAAAGCATGATAAAAGAGATTGAGACCTGTTACCAAACCAGGTAGAAAGACGATCTCCTCCTCGCCTACATCCCATTGATAGACCTCTTTCAGGCGTTCCTGGATAACGGTCCTCAATTCCAGGGTTGGGCGGGTATAGCCGAAGACCCCGTGGTCGATCCTCTGATGGAGGGCCTGAATAATGGGTTCAGCAGAAACGAAATCCATATCTGCGACCCACATGGGGAGCACATCATCCCCATAGTCTTTCCATTTGTAACTATCGGTGCCTTTTCGTTCAATGACCCGATCAAAATCATATTTCATGGCTTGTTCCTATTTCCTTTAGAGATCGCCGTGCCAGAGAACTTTTGGGATGAAGATCTCAGTGGCGGAAGGAAGCGTGTCTTTGCTGACCCTGAATTGATTGCTGTCCAAGAGCCGGACGCTGTAAGGACCATCGATAAATCTCTCAAGAAGGTTCTTGTTGTTATAGTAGTGCATCGGGACGGCAATCTTGGGGTTTAGCTGTTCGACTACTTTCTTGGCATTCTCCGGTCCCATCGTGTAAGCACCTCCCACAGGAAGGAGGACAAT
>Ga0316624_10000845_pt1 | contig 11319 bp, 16 predicted proteins | sample OWC_Aug_N3_C1_D5_FD_207657 | JGI IMG/M metagenome (GOLD analysis project Ga0316624, IMG submission 207657) | Wetland soil microbial communities from Old Woman Creek delta, Ohio, United States - OWC_Aug_N3_C1_D5_A | ecosystem: Environmental > Terrestrial > Soil > Wetlands | place: USA: Ohio...
CTTGGCGCGAAGCTCGCGGGTGACCGGGCCGAAGATACGGGTGCCGATCGGCTCGTTCTGCGCGTTGATCAGCACCGCCGCATTGCGGTCGAAACGGATCGTGCTGCCGTCCTGGCGCCGGATTTCCTTCGCAGTGCGGACGACAACGGCGCGATAGACGTCGCCTTTCTTCACGCGGCCGCGCGGAATCGCCTCCTTGATCGAGACGACGATGACGTCGCCGACCGTCGCGGTCTTGCGCATCGAGCCGCCCAGCACCTTGATGCATTGCACCCGGCGCGCGCCCGAATTGTCGGCGACCTCCAGATTGGTGCGCATCTGAATCATATTGGACGGCCTTTCCTACTGAACGCCGGCGGCGGGTTCGTTCACGACTTCCCACCGCTTTGTCTTGGATAACGGACGGCACTCGCGGATCCACACGACGTCGCCCGTCTTGCAGCCGTTCGCCGGATCGTGCGCCGCGTAGCGCTTCGAACGCGTAATGTATTTCTTGTAGACGGGATGCATGATGCGCCGTTCGACTTTGACGATCACCGTCTTGTCGTTGACGTCGCTCACCACGGTTCCCTGAAGTACGCGCCTCGGCATTCTTCTCTCCTAGACGGAAGCGCGGTCGCGCTCGTTCAACAAAGTCACAATGCGCGCGATTTCGCGGCGCACTTCGCGCACACGGGCGGCGCTCGCCAACTGGCCGCTCGCCTTCTGGAATCGCAAATTGAACGATTCCTTGCGCAAATCAGCCAACTGCGTCTTCAACTCGTCCACGGTCTTCCTGCGGAGCTCTTCGGCTTTCATGACCTAGACTCCCGCCCCGATGCGGCTCACGAAGCGCGTCTTCATCGGAAGCTTGGCGGCACCCAATGCAAACGCCTGCTGCGCCACCGCGCGCGGCACGCCGTCGATCTCAAACAGGATTCGCCCCGGCTTGATCCGCGTCATCCAGAACTCGGGCGTGCCCTTGCCGCTGCCCATGCGCACTTCGGCGGGCTTACGACTCACCGGCACGTCAGGGAACACGCGGATCCATACGCGGCCCACGCGCTTCATTTCGCGGGTGATGGCGCGCCGCGCCGCCTCGAGCTGGCGCGCGGTCAAGCGCGCCGGATCCACGGCCTTCAGGCCGAAGGCGCCGAAGGTCAGCTTCGTGCCGGACGTGGCCTTGCCCTTGACGCGCCCCTTATGGGCCTTCCGGTACTTCGTTCGTTTCGGACTCAACATGGTTCGCTATCCAGTAATGCGGCTTACGGTCGGCCGGTTTGCGCTTCGGCCAGGCGCTTGTCCTGCGCCGCCGGGTCGTGTTCCATGATCTCGCCCTTGAACACCCAGACCTTCACGCCGCAGGTTCCGTAGGTGGTATGGGCTGTGGCCGTGCCGTAATCGACATCGGCGCGGAGCGTGTGCAACGGCACCCGCCCCTCGCGGTACCATTCCGTGCGCGCGATTTCCGCGCCACCGAGCCGCCCGCTGCAATTGATGCGGATGCCCAGGGCACCGAGGCGCATGGCGGATTGCACCGCCCGTTTCATGGCGCGGCGGAAGGCGACGCGGCGCTCCAGCTGCTGCGAAATATTCTCGGCCACCAGCTTGGCCTCGATTTCGGGCTTGCGCACCTCGACGATATTGAGGGCGACTTCGCTGCCGATCATCTTGGAAAGATCCTGGCGGAGCTGCTCGATATCCGTGCCCTTCTTGCCGATGACGACGCCGGGGCGCGCGGTATGGATGGTGACGCGGGCGCGCTTGGCGGGACGCTCGATCACCACGCGGGAGATGCCCGCCTGGTTCAGACGCTTGAACAGGTAGTCGCGCAGGCGGAGGTCCTCGTGGAGCAGATTCGCGTAATCGTCATCGGCGTACCAACGCGAATCCCAGGTCCGGTTGATGCCGAGACGAAGCCCGATCGGATTGACTTTCTGGCCCATCAGACTCTCTCCTCGCGCTCGCGCACCACGATGGTGAGGCGGCTGAGCGGTTTGACGACGCGCCCGGCGCGGCCGCGCGCCTTGGGGCGGAAACGCTTCATAACCAGGCTCTTTCCGACGCTCGCCTCGGCCACGTAAAGCCGGTCGACGTCGAGTTGGTGATTGTTCTCGGCATTCGCTATCGCCGCCTGGAGCGCCTTTTTCACGTCGCGGGCGATTCGCCGCTTGGAAAAAGTCAGCACCGACAGCGCAGTCGCCGCATCCTTGCCACGAATGCTCTGGGCGACGAGATTGAGTTTACGCGGGCTCACGCGAATGCCGCGGACCATCGCCTTGGCCTCGGAATCGGAAAGCCGCCTTGGCATTGCCTTCTTGCTCATGTGGGCGCTCCCGGACCGCGCCCGCCGCCGCCGCCGGGCGTCTCGATGCGCTTGGCCTTCTTGTCGGCGGAATGGCCGAAGAACGTGCGCGTCGGCGCGAACTCGCCGAACTTATGGCCGACCATGTTTTCCGTCACCAACACGGGCAGGAATTTGCGGCCGTTATAGACGCCGAAAGTCAATCCGACGAACTGCGGTAGGATGGTCGAACGGCGCGACCAGATCTTGATGATCTCGTTGCGTCCCGACGCGCGGGCTTTCTCCGCCTTCTTGAGGAGATAGCCGTCCACGAACGGACCTTTCCAAACTGAACGCGCCACGAATGCTCTCCCTTACTTCGCGTGCCGGCTGCGGATGATGTATTTGGTCGTCGACTTGTTCTTGCGCGTCTTGGCGCCTTTGGTCGGTTTGCCCCAGGGCGTGACCGGGTGGCGGCCGCCCGAGGTGCGGCCTTCGCCGCCGCCGTGCGGGTGATCGATCGGGTTCATGGCGACACCGCGCGTCACCGGACGCCAACCGCGCCAGCGATTGCGGCCGGCCTTGCCGATATTCACGTTCTGCTGATCCGGGTTCGACACCGCGCCGATAGTCGCCAGGCAATCGGACCGCACCATGCGCATTTCCCCGGACGAGAGGCGGAGCTGCGCATAACCGGCGTCGCGGCCGACGAGCTGCGCATAAGTCCCCGCGGAACGCGCGATCTGTCCGCCCTTGCCCGGTTTCATCTCGATATTGTGGATGACGGTGCCGACCGGAATGTTCTTCATCGGCAGCGCGTTGCCCGGCTTGATGTCGGCGCGCTCGCCGGACACCACCTTGTCGCCCGCGGCCAAACGCTGCGGGGCCAGGATGTAGGCGAGCTCGCCATCGTCGTAGCGCAGGAGCGCGATGAAGGCGGTGCGGTTCGGATCGTATTCGATCCGCTCGACCGTCGCCGGAACATCGAACTTGCGCCGCTTGAAATCGATGGTGCGCAACAGCCGCTTGTGGCCGCCGCCGCGATGCCAGATCGTGATGACGCCATCGTTGTTGCGCCCGCCGGTGCGGCGTTTGCCCTCGGTCAGCGCCTTGACGGGGCGGCCCTTCCACAACTCGGAGCGATCGACGGCGACGAGGCCGCGAAGGCTCGGGGTGGTCGGTTTATATGTTTTCAATGCCATGGTCTTGCCCTACACGCCGGTCGTGACGTCGATGGAATGGCCCTCGGCCAGCGTCACGATCGCCTTCTTGTAATTCACCCGCCGGCCCAGCCGCCCGCGGAACCGTTTCACCTTGCCTTTGACCCGCAGCGTATTGACCGCCTCCACCTTGACCTTGAACAAGGCTTCGATGGCCTGCTTGATCTCCGGCTTGGTCGCGTCGATCGCGACGCGGAACGTCACTTGGTTGTGTTCGGAGCCCAGCGTCGCCTTCTCGGTGATGACCGGCCGGCGCACGATTCCGTAGCTGTGCGGCGAAATCGCCGGGGCTTCGGTTTTTTTCTTCTTGGCCATTACTTCAACCGCTCTTCCAGATGCGACACGGCGTCCTTGGTCAAAACCAGGAGATCGCGGCGCAGAATGTCGTAGACGTTGATGCCCTGTTGGGGCAGCACGTCGATATTGCGTAGATTGCGCGCGGCGCGGCCGAAATTCGCGTTGACCTCGGCGCCGTCGATGATGAGGGCCGATTCCCAGCCAAGCTTCTTGAAACGCGTCGCCAATTCCTTGGTCTTCGGCTTGTCGAGCTTGGTCGAATCGAGAACCACGATCTTGCCGTCCGCAGCCTTCGAGGACAGCGCGGTCTTGAGCGCCAATTTGCGCACCTTCTTGGGCAGATCGAAGGCGTGGCTGCGCACCACCGGCCCGAAGATCACCGCGCCGCCGCGGAACTGGGGCGAACGCAGGCTGCCCTGTCGGGCGCGGCCGGTGCCCTTCTGCTTGTATGGCTTGGCCGTGGTGCCGGAGATATCGCTGATGCCCTTCGTCTTGTGAGTCCCGGCGCGCCGCTTGGCGAGCTGCCAATTCACCATACGGGCCAGGACGTCGGCGCGAACCGGCAAGCCGAACACATCCTTGTTCAGCTCGACGCTGCCCATCTCCTTGGCATCCAGGCTGATGACTTTGCATTTCATCGCGCTATTCCTTGGTCTCGGCCGGAGCTTCGGCGACGGCGGCACCCGTGCCGCGCAGCCCTGCCGGGAACGGCAAATCCTTTGGCATCTTTCTCTTCTTGGCGTCGGAAACCAGCACGTAGCCGCCTTCGGACCCGGGGATCGAGCCCATGACGAAGATCAGGCCTTTCTCCGCGTCAGTCGCCATCACCTTCAGGTTCTGCTGGGTCGCGCGCACATCGCCCATGTGGCCGGCCATGCGCTTGCCCTTGAACACCTTGCCGGGATCCTGCCGCTGGCCGGTGGATCCGTGGCTGCGGTGCGAAACCGAAACGCCGTGCGAGGCTTCCAGACCGCCGAAATTGTGCCGCTTCATGACGCCGGCGAAGCCGCGCCCGACCGTCGTCCCCGCGACGTCGACGAACTGGCCGACGACGAAGTGCCCGGCGGTGATCTCGGCGCCGACATCCACCAGCGCATCCTCCGATACCCGGAACTCGGCCAACCGCCGCGCCGGTTCCACCTTCGCCTTGGCGAAATGGCCGCGCATGGCCTTGCTTACGTTCTTCACCTTGGCTTTGCCGAAGCCGAGCTGGACCGCGGTATAGCCGTCGCGATCCTTGGTCCGCTGGGCAACGACGCGGCACTCGTCCACCTGCAGCACCGTGACCGGCACGTGCTCGCCCGCATCAGTGAAGATGCGGGTCATTCCGAGTTTTTTCGCGATCAGGCCGGTCCGCATTTCCCTATCCTAAAGCTTGATCTCGACATCGACGCCGGCGGCGAGGTCGAGCTTCATCAGCGCGTCCACCGTGCCGGGCGTCGGATCGATGATGTCCAACAGCCGCTTATGCGTGCGAATCTCGAACTGTTCGCGCGACTTCTTGTCGATGTGCGGCGAACGCAGGACCGTGAATTTCTCGATCCGCGTCGGCAACGGAATCGGCCCCCGCACCTGCGCACCCGTGCGCTTGGCGGTGTTCACGATCTCAAGCGTCGACTGATCGAGCACCCGGTGATCGTACGCCTTCAGCCTAATTCTTATGTTTTGGCTTTCCATTGTCCTTGCTCGCTTTCGCGCCCGCGTTGTCCCTAAGCGATGATTTTGGCGACGACGCCCGCACCGACGGTGCGGCCACCCTCGCGGATGGCGAAGCGCAGGCCCTCGTCCATGGCGATGGGGGCGATCAGTTCGACCTCCATCGCGATGTTGTCGCCCGGCATCACCATCTCGGTGCCTTCGGGCAGATGAACCATGCCGGTGACGTCGGTCGTCCGGAAGTAGAACTGCGGCCGGTAGTTGGTGAAGAACGGCGTGTGCCGCCCGCCCTCTTCCTTGGTCAGAATATAGGCCTCCGCCTTGAACTTGGTATGCGGCGTGATCGACCCCGGCGCCGCCAGGACCTGGCCGCGCTCCACCTCTTCCCGCTTGGTGCCGCGCAGCAGCGCGCCGATGTTGTCGCCCGCCTCGCCCGCATCCAGAAGCTTCCGGAACATCTCCACCCCGGTCACGATCGTCTTGGTCGTGTCCTTGATGCCCACGATCTCCACTTCGTCGCCGACCTTCACCACGCCCCGCTCGATGCGTCCCGTCACCACCGTGCCGCGCCCGGAGATGGAGAACACGTCTTCGATCGGCATCAGGAACGGCTTGTCCTTGGCCCGCTGCGGCTGCGGGATATAGGAATCGACCGCATCCATCAGCTCGAGAATCGCCTTCTTGCCGATCTCCGGATCGCGCCCCTCGAGGGCCGCCAAGGCCGAGCCCCTGATGATCGGGATCTTGTCCCCGGGGAATTGATAGTTGGACAGGAGTTCACGGACCTCCAGCTCGACCAGGTCCAGGAGTTCCGGATCGTCCACCTGATCCACCTTGTTCATGAACACGACAATCGCCGGAACACCCACCTGACGGGCCAGCAGAATGTGCTCCCGGGTTTGCGGCATCGGACCGTCCGCGGCCGACACCACCAGAATGGCCCCGTCCATCTGCGCCGCACCCGTGATCATGTTCTTCACGTAGTCGGCGTGCCCCGGGCAATCGACATGGGCGTAATGCCGCTTCGCCGTCTGATACTCCACATGCGCCGTCGAGATCGTGATCCCGCGCGCCTTCTCTTCCGGCGCCTTGTCGATCTGATCGTAGGCCATGAACTCGGCCCCGCCACTCTCCGCCAGAACCTTCGTGATCGCAGCCGTCAGCGTCGTCTTCCCATGGTCGACGTGCCCAATCGTCCCGATGTTGCAATGCGGCTTGGTGCGCTCAAATTTCGCTTTCGCCATGCTCGTGGCCTTTCAGATCTTCAAGTCCAAATCGGGGATATTTCTAAGCTCACGCTTTCCTTCAATTCCGCGCCCGGAAGGGCCGCCAAGACTGGAGCGGGTGATGGGAATCGAACCCACGCCACCAGCTTGGAAGGCTGGAGCTCTACCATTGAGCTACACCCGCAACTCCGGTTCGCCCCGCTTCCGCCGCCCGCGTGACCCTTGCCCCAAGCCGGTGGTGGAGGGGGTAGGATTCGAACCTACGTAGACGTACGTCGGCAGATTTACAGTCTGCTGCCATTGACCGCTCGGCCACCCCTCCGTCGCACCCAGGCAGCCCGGATCAACGGACGCCGAAATATGAATATTTACAGTTTAAAGTCAACTTTTAATCGGTAACGGAAAAGGCAAAACAACGGGTCCCGGCCCGTCCCCTCCTAGGGACCTCGGCTGCCGGCCCGACTTGCGCAATTTGAGCGGGCATATTACGACCGCTCCTCATGAATCACAAGAAGCGCCGGCACGGCGCCAAAATACGCGATCGGCATCAGCACCGGGGCTCCGAACAGGACCAAGAGCATGGCCGCGGGCGGCGGCCGGATCATCCGCAAGGTGCCTGGATTTACGGCACGCACAGCGTTCTTGCTGCGCTGGCAAATCCCGAGCGCGACTGTTACCGCCTCATGCTCACTCAAGAGGCCGCGACTACCCTCGCCGAGCGCATCGCAATCACCCGGACCCGGCGCAAAGGCTTGCCGCAGAGCGAAATCGTGCCCCGGGAAGCCCTGGTATCCCGTCTCGGGGCGGATGCCGTCCACCAAGGTATTGCCTTGCTCGCGGGCCCCCCGCCGGAACGGGACATCAGCGACATCTGCCGGGCCGCCGGGATGCGGGACAAAGCCGCCGTGGTGGTTCTCGACCAGGTGGAAGACCCTCGAAACACGGGCGCCGTTTTAAGGTCCGCCGCTGCCTTCGGTGCCCTGGCGGTGATCGTGACCGAACGCCATGCCCCGCAAATGACCGCGGTCTTGGCGAAGGCGGCCTCGGGAGCGCTCGATTCCGTGCCGCTCGTGCGGGTAACGAATTTGGTGAGGGCGCTGGACGAACTCAAAGACGCCGGCTTTTGGGCGGTGGGGTTCGATGCCGAGGCCGAAAAGACGCTCGATCAGGCGGAAATGGCCCCCAAGACCGCCCTGGTCCTGGGGGCCGAAGGCAAGGGTTTGCGCCGCCTCACGCGCGAACGCTGCGATCTCCTGCTGCGCATTCCGATGGCCCAGGCCGGCGCGAGCCTCAACGTCTCCAACGCCGCGGCCGTCGCCCTGTACGCCTTCGCCTCCACCCCTTCCCGATGAGATATTATCGGTGCGAAACGGCGGGTCGTTCGCCCGCCCAAAAAAGGGGGGCGTCATGACATCGAAGGACATCGACCTCAAGCGCATCAATTACTTGGCCGTCCTGGTTTCGGCAATCGCCGGAATGGTGCTGGGTGGCATCTGGTACTCGCCCGGGGTTTTCGGCGCGAGATGGATGGCGGCGGCCGGTCTCACTGCACCGCCCGAAGGAAGCATGATCCAGGCCTACGCGATGGGCTTCATCGTGGCCCTGGTCGTCGCGTTCTGCCTGGCGTTGGTGATTGACTGGGTCAAGGGCGAGAGCTGGCGTTGTGGCGTCGTCGTCGCCATCGTCTGTTGGCTCGGATTTGCGGCTACGGTGCGGGCCGACAACGTGATCTTCGGCGGGCGCCCGATCGGCCTTTTCTGGATCGACGGCGGATATGACCTTGTCAGTTACATCGTGATGGGCGCGATTATCGGCTCCTGGCTCAAACGGGCCTGAGGGCGGCACGACCGGCGCGCCGTCCGCACCCGCGGGTCCGGACGCCCATAACACGTTGAGGTCGCACCACCTTCCGCGGTCCTTGCCGGATTTTGGTTAAGCGGTTGTTAAGGCTGCCCGTCGATAGTGGCGGGTTATGGCGGCCCCGACCAAGAAACTCGTTCGCCCGCGCGCGCTCATGTCCCAAGCCGAGCTCGATGAAGCGGTGCGCCGGCACGAACGTTACCTCACCGGCCGCATCGGCGGGCAGCGGGCGCTGCTATCTTACCGCGATCTCACCGGATTGAATCTTGCCGGACAACGCCTCAACGACGCCGACTTCACCGGCGCCTTCCTGCCGGGCGCGCAAATGGCCGGCGCCAATCTCACCAGCGCCAATCTCTTCGGCTGCAATCTGACGCGCGCCGATTTGCGCGAAGCTATCCTCGTGCGCGCCGATCTGCGGGGCGCCGTGCTGCGCGGCGCCAATCTCGAGGGCGCCGACCTTTTCAATGCCGATCTGCGCGACGGCCGACTCGGCCAACGCGTGCGCATCGGCGTCATCGAGGAGGTCGCCATCGCCGACACCGCCTCCGCCGATTTGGAGGGCGCGCGCATGGTCAACGCCAATCTAACGCAGGCAAAACTCTCCGGCTCGATCGCGGCGCATACCGATTTCACCGACGCGGTGATGCGGCACTGCAAGCTGGTGCGCGCCGATCTGCACAACGCCAATCTTACCGGCGCCGATCTGTCCCATGCCGATCTCTCGGGCGCCAATCTCAACGGCGCCAGCCTTCGCAACGCCATTCTCACCAATGCGATCATGCATTACACGGAGACAAACGGCGCCGATCTCGCCGGCGCTTTGACCCAGGTACCCGCCGGCCGCAAGCTCTTCGAGCTTACCGAACCGATCGAGGCATTGCTCGAACGGCACGAGCGCTGGTGCACATCGCAGGGCATCGAAGGCACGCTGCTCGACCTCAGCGGCTTCGATTTGCGCGATGTGCCGCAGCTCGCGGGGCGGTCGCTTGCGGCGCTCACCGCCAAGGGCGCGATCTTCTTCGGCCTCACACTAGACGGAATCGGCTTGCAGGCGGCCCAGCTCCAGGGCGCCGATTTCCGCTCCTGCCGCATGAACCGCGCCGATCTGCGAGGCATCAACCTCACCGCGGCGCGGCTCACCAACGCCGATCTGCGCGATTGCGATCTCGGCCCGCTGGCGCTGCCGGGCGGACGGTCGGTCGTCAGCGTGCTCGAAAATGCCGAAGCACGGCATGTCGATTTGCGCGGCGCCAATCTGTCCCGGGCGGTGCTGCGCGGCGCCGATCTCTCCGCCGCCAATCTTACCGGCGCCGACCTTAATGGGGCCGACCTGGACGACACCAAACTGTCCGGCGTCATCGGCCTCGCCTGAACCGTCCTCGGCGCAACCGCGCCCTATCCGATTCGCATCCTTAAGCGAAAACACCTTGTTCCTATGACGGCGGCGCATTGCCGAGGCCGGATGCAGATTTGACCCGCGCCACTTGCGGAACTTGTGGCAGGATGTTGCGCCGCGCCCCAAATTCAAGCTACTGATTTCGTTGAAATTGCCGGATTAGCTCAGCTGGTAGAGCAGCGGTTTTGTAAACCGAAGGTCGGGGGTTCGATTCCCTCATCCGGCACCACTCATCGGTCGATCGTTCCGCGGCCGGCGTCGCTGGTCCCTTGCTCCCGCATATCCCCTTACGCCGTCGGTCGCGCCCCACTCACAAAGAGTTGAGAGGGTTTTGAAGAGTTTAGCCGCCTGCTCCTCCTTACATTGAACCTGCGTGCCAGGCATTGCCGGCGGAACGGAGCAGACATGAAACACGCAGTCATCGTTTTGGGATTGGTTCTGGGTCTATTCATCGGCGCCGCGCACGCGGCGCCCGATATGCCCGACTTGCAGAACGGAAAATATCAAGTCGCCACTTTCGCCGGGGGATGCTTTTGGTGCATGCAGCCGCCCTTCGACAAGACCAAGGGCGTCATCAAGACCGTGGCCGGCTATACCGGCGGGAGCAAGGTCGATCCGACCTATCAGGAAGTGAGCGCCGGCGGCACGGGGCACGCCGAATCGGTGGAGGTCGTTTTCGATCCGGCAGTGGTCAGCTATCAGCAGTTACTCGACATTTATTGGCACAACGTCGATCCGCTGGCGAAGGATCAGCAGTTCTGCGACGAGGGCCATCAATACCGCACGGCGATCTTCTATCACGGCGATGAGCAGAAGAAACTCGCCGAGGATTCGAAGAAGGCGTTGGAAAATTCCGGAAAATTGAAGGGCACGATCGAAACCGAAATCGTGCCCGCGGGGCCGTTTTACGCCGCCGAAGACTACCACCAGGAGTACTACAAGAAAAATCCGGTCCGCTACAAATTCTACCGCTGGAATTGCGGCCGCGATCAGCGGCTGCAGATGCTGTGGGGCGCGGATGCCGGCCATGTGGAGGAATAGATGGACCGGCGAAGATTTTTGATCGGCGCATCGGCTGCGGCATTGGCCGCAACCTCCGGCGCCATTGCGCGGCAGGGTTTCGCCGCGCCACAGGAGACGCAAGACATGCAGACGACCACGCAATCCAAATTTCGCGACAGGACGACCACCGACGCCGAATGGCGGAAGGTCCTGACGCCGGAGCAATACGACGTCTTGCGCAAGCACGGAACGGAACCGGCCGGAACCAGCCCGCTCAACAACGAGCACCGCGAGGGTATTTTCGAGTGCGCCGGCTGCGACCTACCGCTCTATTCCTCGAAAACCAAGTTCGATTCGGGAACCGGTTGGCCCAGTTTCTATCAACCGCTGCCCAAT
>Ga0316624_10000846_pt1 | contig 11317 bp, 10 predicted proteins | sample OWC_Aug_N3_C1_D5_FD_207657 | JGI IMG/M metagenome (GOLD analysis project Ga0316624, IMG submission 207657) | Wetland soil microbial communities from Old Woman Creek delta, Ohio, United States - OWC_Aug_N3_C1_D5_A | ecosystem: Environmental > Terrestrial > Soil > Wetlands | place: USA: Ohio...
TCCCGTGATCGCGCTCGACGCTGTCAGATAGTCCGCTCGTTCCTGCTCACTCCTGGCTTGCGGGATCCTTCCGTAGGAGCCGGAACTTGAGGCTTGTGAGTCCTCGCTGCCGCCGGATTGTCCGGCGATCATTCCCGACGAGATCAAGAAAAAGGCTGCGAACGTGCAAAGAATTTTCTTCATGCAATGGATTGTTGCCTAACCAAGAAGGGCAGTATTTGTTTCATACAATACAGCAGTTAGCGCGGCGGCTGCGAATTATTTGCCGGGGGCGGTTGTCCGCCAGGCGCCGGGCTGGCTAATTTCTGCAGGCGTTCGCGTTCGCCGGCGGCCAACTTGGCCAATTCCGAGTCCGGCTGGCTGTACCGCAGTGCCTGCTCCACTGAGGCCAGCGCTTCCGCATATTTGTTTTGGTGGTCCTGTGACAGGGCAAGGTGATACCACACATAGGGATCAGGCTGGCTCTTGCCCAGATCGGCCGCTGACCGCAACTCCTTCTCCGCGGCGGCATCGTCCCCGCTTTTCAGGTCGGTGATCCCGAGGGCCGAATATGCCATTGAGCGCAGCGTGTTCTTGTAGCCTGCAATCTGCTCCGGCGTGGCGCCCGCGGGCGGGGTAAAAGACGCATCCACGGTCTGCAGCGCGAGGTTCGCATTTTTCTTGATCTCCGCAATCTTCTGCTGCCGGTCCTGGTCAGTGTCACCGAGACTGTCGGAAAGCACCGTTGCCGTCAGCACCAGGGCCACGGAGTTATCGGGATCAAGCGCCAGGATCTTCTGTCCCATAGCCAGCATTTTGCCCGAATTGTTTTCACTCTGGTACTCATGCATGGCCTTGGAATAGAGAAAGGAGCGCAGTTCGCTGTCAGGATATTTGGCCGCGAAGTCGTTGGCGGCCTTTTCCGCGGCTGCGCCGCCCGTCACTGCGTAAGCCGCGTTGTAATCCGCGAATTCCGCGTTTGTCTTGGCTTGCGGCGGGCGCTTGACCGGCGCTTGCGGCTGCGGCCCGCCGGGCGCAGGTGCCTGTTGCGCCGCCAAAGCTGCCATCAGCGTCAAAATGAGCAATCCTGTGAACAGCGGTTTTCTCATGGGTTCACGCTATCGTGGCGCCGCAGGCCGCTGGTACGGCGCCGACAACCCCTTTTCCGCGGCGGCTTTCGTGTCAGGCATGGGATCACCGGCAGCCAGCGCGGCGCGATAGTGCTCCAGCGCGGTCTCCCGGTTCTGCTGGATGTCATAGATCCGGCCCAGATAGATGTGGCTCCAGGCCAGCGTGCGCGGGTCCCGCGCGGATTGTGCGGCTTGCTCAAAGTCGTTGCGCGCTTCTTCCATGTTCCCGGACAAGCTTGCAATCCGTGCCAGAAGGAACGCCGCGCGGCCCGGCTGGTCTCCACCCTGGTTATGTTGCAGTACCCGCAGGGCCAGTTTTTCCGCGCTTTCACGGTCGCCCGCGGCCAGCCTCTGCTCCGCCATGTTGAGCAGTTCCGTGCCTTCCGGAATCATGCTGCTGGCGCTTACCACTTCCGGTTCGGCTTGTGCCGCAAAGGCAACCTCGCGGGCGCGCTTCCGCTCGCGTTCCAGGTCGATGTTGTGAAGAAGGTCGCCGTAAGCTGTCTTCAATCCTGTTGATTCCTTCTCGAAATTCGCCAACGCGTCATAAAAGTAGCGCGTGAGTACGAACCCTTCCTGCACCGATCGCTGCACATAAGCTTCCCGGGCGCGCTCATTCGACTTGGGGATCGCGGTGCGCGTCTCGATTGCCCGGATGAGGCATTCGTTGACCATCAGGGAGATGTCTTCCTTGAACGAGCGCGAGAGCGGCGCGGTGCGGATGTTTTCCAGGATGGGCTCAAGACGCTTCAGGCTGGTCCCGTGCGCCTGCGCCAGGGGATCGAGCACGAAATGGAGGTACGTGTGCCTGACCTCGGCCGTTCTCAGCTTGCCGTCCTTGGCCGGCGAAACCACCACCAGATAGTTGTTGCCGTAATTGCGCGATTCCACTTTGGCCGGCGATAGCAGTGGTTCCAGGTACACGGCAAAGCGCTGTCCGGGATAGTTGGAGAAGGGCAGCTTGAGATAAAGATCACTGTCTGTGATCACGGCTGCTACAGGATCGTGATACTGCTGGACCAGGGCTTCATACTCAGCATGGTGTTTCTGCCACAGGGCATTCAGCCCGGCCGCCTTGTAAAACTTTTCGAGCAGGGAAATCACGCCCAGAACGCGTGCGGCATCCGGAGGCAAATCGGCTTCCGGTAGCTTGGTGTCGAACGCCGGAGGCGAATCCAACTCAAGAGCCAGGGACACGTACTGGCTGATGCCATTGCCGGCATCGCCAATCTGGTGCTCCCGCCAGAACGCACAGATGGCGTCCCGCGTACGCAAGGCGTCGGGAGATTTCTGCACAATCGCCTGCAACTCGTCGCGCACGGTCTGGCGCAAGGGCAGGGACTCCGCCAGGCCCGCTTCGTACCCGCAACTGTTCAGGGCCGCGCCCAGGCTGAAGAAGGTCTCACTGATCTCCAACTGGGCACGCGTGGCCTGGGCCAGGGCAGCGCGGCTGGTCGCCAAAAACAGGATAATGATTGCAAAAAATGAAGCTTTCGACTTCAGAACCCCTCCAAATGTCCGGGAGCTTCAAGTTTAGGCCAGAAAAAGCAAGAGGGTCAACGAATGTGACCCTCGGAAAACCATAAAATCGACGGCAAGACCCAGGTTATCCCCTTACCCTGATATGAGCAAAGGAGATGACCGCCCTGCCCGGCACGGCTCGTCCGAAGGACTGGGCCGGGACAAAAACAGTGAACAGCAGCGCGCGGTTCAACTCCATGCGGACCTCTTCATCGTCGCGCCCGGAGATGATGCGAAAATTCTCCACCCGTCCGCTGGCATCCACCAGGGTTTCAACCACCACCGGCGAGTCCAGGTTCAAGTCGCTATCGGCGTAGCCTGACATCTCCAGCCGCGGCGGAACGTAAAGCATCGTCGGCACATCGTCTGCGCTCGCCGGCGGCGTAACAAAGAAGCCGATCAGCAGCGCGAAGAACATGATAGCGGTGACAACGCCGGCCGTGGCCGGAAACATGAACGCATTGAATACGTTCTCAAGGCGGACCGCCAGGGCCCGAAAGACGTGGCCCCGGTTGCGGGAGCGCTCGCTGGCGATGGCAATGCGTATCTTTACGGGCAGCTCCGGCGGGGCATGCTTTCGCCCCAGCGACCCGAGAACTGTCCGCGTCCTTTCCAGCAGTACGTATTCTGACCGGCATTCATTGCACCCATTCAGATGCTCCGAGACCTGACGCATCTCTGCGCCGCTCATGTCGCTATCCAGATACGAGGAGAACAGGGGCCGCGCCTCCGTACATCTCATTACTGTGCCTCCACTTCCGGCAAACCGGCCGCCAGAGTAACGCTCCGCGCCGGCTTGCTTCCCCCCACCTCAGCACTCATTTCACGAACGAAAGACTCCAGCCGTTTTTTCAGCGCGTCGCGCCCTCGAATCAGGCGCGACTTTACTGTCCCGAGCGAAATCTGTAGAACTTCCGCAATCTCTTCATAGGAGAGTCCCTCGATGTCCCGCAGCACCACCGTGGTGCGATACGGCTCAGAGACCTGTTTCAACTCCTGTTCAACCCGGGCGCTGATCTCTGCGTGGGCAAAGATTTCCAGAGGGGATTCCCCGCGGTCCGCCAGCGTCTCGCACAGCCCGAAGGAATTGCCTTCTTCGTCCACCTGGGTTTCCATGGAGGTCTCTTTGCTCTTGTGCCGGAACCACCACCTCCTCTGGTTGGAGGCCTCGTGAATGGCGATCCGGTAGATCCAGGTCTTCAAGCTGCATTCGCCGTTGAAGCGTTTCATGCCGCGAAAGACCTTGAGAAAGACTTCCTGGGTGGTGTCCGCTGCGTCCGCGCGGTCGGAGACGATCCGGTAGACAAGGCTGTAGATCGGCTGGTGGTAGTGCGCGATCAGCCAGTCATATGCGTCTTCAGAACCGGCCTTCAGTTCCGCGACAATAGACGATTCTTCCGCCCTTATGGTGACGGCGCTGGCTAAATTGGCCACTGCTGCTGCTGCTCCCGCCATTCTTCTCATGGCGTCACTCCACGTTATCAAGAATATGCAGCCGCGACAACTTTTTCCCCACGGTACCGCCGTAACCCAAAAACGGATAAAGCGGTCAGTCTACTGAATAGACCCCGGCCGGGTCGTGTAAGTTCCCGCAGGAAACCTGGGAAGGCATGGCCTATTCCGGGGAGGTGGAAGGACCTGGCGGAGGTTTAGGCGAGGGTTTGGGAGAAGGATGGGCTGCCGGCTTGGAAGCAGGCTTTTTCTTCGCCGGTTTTGCGGTCTTTACCACCGGGTCGTCCACAATGATTTTGGGCGGGGGTGGCGGCTCACGGGGAGCGGCTTCGGCATTGCGTACCATGGCCTCGTAAGAGGCAGCTGCTTGCTCAATATACTGTGAAAGTCTGGAACGGGCCGCATCCAGGGCAGCCGCGTCGGCGGCAAGCGGCTCATACTCCTCTTGCTTGCCCAGGCTGCCCGCCGCATCCGCCAGGGAACTCAGAAACTCATAGACCACGTTCAGGTTGTGGTAGAGCTTGAAGGCGCTCGAAACACTGCCATGGCTGGTTTGCACATCGGAGACCAGGCCCGGTACGGCGTATGTGATGTTCCTCTGCAGCGAATCGGCCACCTTCTGCAGTTGCGCTTTCTGGTCACTGTCAGTTTTCCATTTTTCTATGCGGAGCCTGCCAATATCTCCGTTCATGGACACCGCCAGCCTCTGCACCTGTTCCAGGATCCCGTTCAACTCGGCCTGTGCATTCTGGCGCTGCCCCGGTCCCACCTGCGATTGCGCGGGTGGTGCAGGCAATGCCTCCGCGGACGGTTGCGCCCCCGGACAGAGCGCGCCCGCGAGCAGAAAAAGCGGAATGGCAAGGGTCTTTTTCATTCTCTCTCCTGACGCTGGTTAGATGAGAGTAGCTGGCCCGCAGGTTACTTGAGGAGCGCGGTTAGAATACCTGGAGACAAACGCATGCCCGCGGCCAAGACACCCAAAGATATAGTTTACACAAATGCCGTGCGCGCGTTACACGCCCACGCCAGTCCTGAGCGGGCCAAAGTGTACCGCTGGTATTTCAAAGATCCCGGCCAGGACGTCTTTTTGGGCGTCAGCACCAGGGAGATGCGCCAGGTGGCCAGGGAGTTCCGCGAACTGCCCATGGCCGGCGTCCTCCGCCTCATGCGCTCGCCGGTGCATGAAGAGCGCTCGCTGGCGCACGCCATTCTGCGCTGGAGGTTCGAGAAAGGCGCGGAAACTGAACGGGGAAAGATATTCAATCTTTACGTCCGCAATCGCCGTTACATTCATAGCTGGGACGGCGTGGATGACAGCGCTCCCTTCATCGTCGGGCCTTATCTGCTCGATCGCGACAAGGCGCTGCTCTACCAGCTTGCGCGCTCGTCCCGTCTGTGGGACCGCCGCATCGCCATGGTGTCCACGCTCTGCTTCATCCGCCATGGACGCATCACAGATACGCTCAACCTCGCCGAACTCCTACTCGACGACGAAGAAGACCTCATCCACAAGGCTTGCGGCTGGATGCTGCGCGAAGTCGGCAAGAAAGAGCTGGCGGCGCTCAAACGCTTCTTGCGCCTCCATTGCAAAACCATGCCGCGTACCATGCTGCGTTACGCGATTGAAAGATTTCCGGAGCGCGAACGACAACGGTATTTGAAAGGATTGATCTGACCAGATGCGCCTTCGTCGATTGCCACTTTTGCTGGTATTGATGGCCCCTTGCCTCGCGCAAAAACATCCCGTCGCAAAAGGACCCTGTGAGGGTCAGACTCTATATGCGCGGCTGGCGACGGAAAACGGCCACGGACCCATCAAATCTCCCGATGGCCAGAAGTCGGTTACGGCCAATCGCCTGGAAGACGCACAGGACCCTGACGGACAGTACATGTCTTTGTTGGTCCGAGTCGGGAAAGAGAGGTTCAAGGCCCGGCTCGACGGCTTTCATGCAGAAATCTTGTGGGCCCCCGATTCCAGCTCCTTTGCCGTCAATGAGACCGAGGGCGGTGGTGGCTTTGATCAACGTGCTTACATCTTTTATGCGAAGGAGTCCGGTCTCATAAGGCTTGACGTGTCTCGCCCTGTAGAGAAAGTCTTCGGTTATCCCGGAAAATGTGAGGTGCAAGTCCCGCCTAACTCAGCAGTGCTGGCATGGTTGGGCCCAGACCGCCTGCTGGTTGCTGCTGAAGTTGTAAACGTGAGCGTCTGCAAATACATGGGCACGTTTGTCACGTACGAAGTCTCTCTTCCTGATTTGAAAATCCTTGCTCGCCACACCCAGAAAGAATCCAAGCTCAGGTTCAACCAGTATCTGGGATGTGAGCTGCGCGATGCCGACGACAAATCTGCTTCCGCCTGGCAAACCCAACCCAAAGCGCATTAGCTGATTGAGCCGTCCAACCCTCCATTCTCTCCACCGCCTCTAACCTCCGTGAAGCCCGGAGGCACCCATGCGCTGCGCCGTCTTGCTCATGCTCCTGTTTTCATCTCTTCTCCTTCTCGCCCAAACCCCGAATCACCGCGCCGCCAAACACCGCCCCCACAAAACCGGCGCTACCGCTGCGCCTCCGCCACCTCCGCATTTCACTCTCTGGGAAAGACAGAACGACCTGCGTCGCCGACTGGGCAAGCCGCCGGAGTACTTTGTCCCCAGAATTCAGAAGGTCATCCGCCCCGCTCAGTACGAATACTATTTCGATAACTACAAGAACGTGGACGACGTTTTCTATCGCCGCACCTCGCTGGGTGAAATCCGTGTGCTCGTGGCCTACGCGGTCGATGGCTCCCGCTCCCACCTGAATCCCGACGTGCGCGTCTCCAAGGTCCACTTCGTTTTTGACAAGGACGTTTCCTTGCGCAAGGCCCTGGCCGACATTGCCGAACTGCGTGAGCTGTGCGCGGAAAGCTGCATCCTGAACGGGTTTACCGCCAGCGTTGTCGTCCAGCCAGCCGCGCCCAGCCAGGCGCAGATCGACTTGGCCAGGGAGATGAAGCCGCTATGGCGCGGACAAGACATGAGTGACGCCACTCCTGGCGCCGAAGTCTTCTATCAGGACAGCCCCTATCCCATCGACTTCGAGCACAGCCCGGTGGAGCGCATCGACCTCACCCTGGTCAGCAACGCCGCCAAGGAACGCTATACCATGTCCGTGATGAACACCCGCGCCACGATCCTGGACGTTTGGCATCCGCGCGGACACGGACCTCAGGTAGCGGCCCAGCAAACCGCATCTCAATAAAAGCGCGACAACAGCGCGACTCGGGCACGTAATCGCCTGCCAGGTGATGCGAATCACATGTACTTTGGCTGGCGTCGCGCAGAATGGAAGTCAGTGACACTGGTTCTTTGTCATGGGAGCATTGCCACAATCGAACTTTCCGCTGCCCGCTACGGATTCCGGCGGCCCGGCCCGGCTTGTTGGTTTGAGCGAAGAAGAAGCCGCGCGCAGGCTGCGCGATGAAGGTTTCAACGAGTTGCCCGCTGCCGGCCCGCGCAACATCTTTGCCATTGCCGCTGCCGTGCTGCGCGAGCCGATGTTGCTGCTTCTCCTGGGCGCCGGCGCAGTGTACATACTGTTGGGAGAGCCTCGCGAAGCCATTCCTCTCTCCGTAGCGGTTCTGGTAATCCTCGGCATCACTTTCTACCAGGAGCGTAAGACGGAACGCGCTCTCCAGGCGCTGCGAGACCTTTCCAGCCCCCGGGCGCTGGTCATTCGCGATGGCACACGCAAGCGTATTCCCGGCCGCGAAGTTGCGCGGGGCGATCTGGTCCTGCTGCTGGAGGGAGACCGTGTTCCCGCGGACGCCATCGTCCTTGAATCCGTCAATCTCTCTGTGGATGAGTCCTTGCTCACTGGGGAATCGGTTCCGGTCGGCAAGGATGCGGTAAGCGGCGAACAAGCCGCGGGACAAAGCATCGCCCGCCCCGGCGGTGACGGCCTGCCCTTTGTCTTTTCCGGCACACTCGTTGTCCGCGGCCACGGCGCTGCAAAAGTGCTGGCCACCGGCCCGCGCACCGAACTGGGCAAGATCGGCAAATTTCTGGAAACTTTGCAGCCGCAGAGTACGCAGGTGCAGCGGGAGATCAACCGTCTAGTCAAAATTTTTGTGGTCGGAGGTTTGTTTCTCTGCGCCGCTGTTGCTCTGATCTACGGTTACACGCGCACCAACTGGTTGCAGGGGATGTTGGCCGGAATCACCCTGGCCATCTCCATGATCCCTGAAGAATTTCCCGTGGTGCTGACCATCTTCCTGGCCCTGGGGGCCTGGAGGATGTCCCGCCAGCGCGTGCTCACGCGCCGCGTGCCTGCGATTGAAACGTTGGGATCGGCCACGGTGCTGTGCGTGGACAAAACGGGCACGCTCACCGTGAATCGTATGTCCGTCCAGGCCATCTTTGCCGACGGCAACTTGTTTGAGGTCAACGATGCAATTTTGGACCTGCCGGAAAAGTTTCATCCCGTGCTCGAGTACAGCATCCTTGCCAGCAGTCGTGAGCCGTTCGATCCCATGGAAAAGGCGTTCCTCGACCTGGGAAAGCGCCTCCTTCCCCAGGACCTGCATGCCGATTGGTCGCTGGCCCGCGAATATCCCCTGTCTTCACATCTGCCCATGATGTCCTGCGCCTGGGACGTTCCTGCGCAGCCGCGGCGCATCATCGCCGCAAAAGGCGCGCCGGAAGCGGTGTTGCGGCTCTGCCGCCTTTCGCCCGCGCAGACACAAGAGCTGATGGCAGTGACTGGAAAAATGGCTGCGCGCGGTCTGCGGGTCCTGGGCGTGGCAAGAGCGGAGCTTGCAGGTGACCTGCCTTCGGAGCAGTCCTCCATCCCCTTTGAGTTCGCAGGGCTCATCGGTTTGGCTGATCCGGTGCGTGCCTCGGCCCCTCAAGCCGTTGAGGAATGTTACCGCGCCGGCATCCGCGTGGCGATGATCACAGGAGACTACCCGGTGACCGCGCAAAACATCGCCCGGCAGATCGGTCTCAAGCACCCGGACGAGGTGATCACAGGCGCGGAACTGGACTCCATGGGCGAGAGCGAACTGCAGACGCGCGTACGCGAGGTCAATGTCTTTGCCCGCGTCGTCCCCGAGCAGAAGCTGCGCCTGGTGCAGGCCTTGAAGGCCAACGGGGAAGTGGTTGCCATGACCGGGGACGGCGTGAATGACGCGCCTGCGCTGAAGGCTGCCGATATCGGCATCGCCATGGGCGCGCGCGGCACGGACGTGGCCCGCGAGGCTGCGGCGCTGGTGCTGCTGGATGACGATTTCTCGTCCCTGGTCCGGGCCATCCGCCTGGGCCGCCGTATCTATGACAACTTAAAGAAGGTGAACTCTTACCTCCTCGCCGTACACGTCCCCATCGCCGGCGTCACGCTGATTCCCGTTCTTTTACGCTGGCCGCTGGTCCTGTTACCGCTCCACGTGGTTTTTCTCGAACTGATCATCGACCCCACTTGCTCCATCGCTTTCGAAGCCGAGCCGGAAGAAACCAATGTCATGCGCCGCCCGCCCCGCGATCCCAAAGAGCGTATGTTCACCCGGTCCCGGGTCATATTGAGCCTGCTGCAAGGACTCACCGTCACCGCCTCCGTGTTGGCGGTGTACTACTTTGCCCTGCATTGGGGACACGATGAAGCGGATTCGCGCGCCCTGGCCTTCTCAACCTTGATTGTGGGCAATCTCGCCCTGATCTTTACCAATCGTTCCTGGACGAAGACTATCTGGGAAACATTGCGCGCGCCTAACCCGGCCTTGTGGTGGGTAACCGTAAGCGCATTACTCGTCCTGGCAGCGATTTTGTACGTGCCTTTCTTGCAGAGCCTGTTCCGTTTTTCCCAGTTGCACCCCAGCGACGTTCTGATTGCCTGTGCCGCGGGCCTGGCCGGCGTGGCGTGGTTTGAAGCGCTGAAATTTTCGGTGACACACATGAGAAAGGGTTCCCGTGAAAGAAGAGTGCTGCCGTGACGCAGGACGTGAATCGCTCAAAACTGTTTCTCTTCGTGCTGACCGCGATTGCGCTGGCCCTTTGCTACCTTGTCTTTCGCCCATATGCCGGCCCGGTGTTTCTGTCCGTAGTGATTGCTGTTGTCTTCTATCCGCTGCACATCTACTTTCGCCGGCGCCTTCGCCGCCCGAATTCGAGTGCCTTGCTCAGCACGCTGATAGCTTTGTTGGTCACGGTTGTTCCTCTTGTTCTTCTGGGACTGGCGATCAGCAACGAACTTTCGAACGTCTATCAGTCGTTGACCGCAAAAAGTGCGGAAGAGGGCGGAATCTCGGCTTACCTCTTTCACAGCGTGCAGCGGATGATCGCCTGGATAGGCCGCTACTTTCCCTTGCCCGCTCTCGATATCAGGGCCATCGTCATGCGGCGCGTCGAGGAGCTGAGCACTTCACTCGTCCGCTTCGGGGCCGGCCTGGTGGGCAACGTGTTTTCATTCGTCGCCAATGCCGTTATCGCGTTCCTGGTGCTGTTTTTTCTCTTTCGCGATGGCGAAGCCGCTCTGGCATACCTTGCTTCCTTGCTTCCGCTGTCAAGAGAGCGTTTTGCCGCACTGCAGCACCGCATCAGTTCCACTCTGGTGGCCAATTTTTACGGCGGAGTTGCCGTAGGGGCAGTTCAGGGAAGCCTTACCGCTCTCGCATTCTGGGCATTGGGATTGGGTTCGCCGATCTTGTGGGGACTCGTGACCGCCATTTTCTCCTTCCTTCCCGTGGTTGGTTCCGCCGCCGTATGGGTGCCTGCCGGCGTGGCCCTTCTGTTTACCGGGCACGTCGTGAAAGGGATCGTGCTTCTCGCCTGGGGCGCAGGCGTAGTTGGGCTGGCAGACAATGTGGTGCGCCCGTGGATCATCAGCGGGCGGACCAGCCTGCATCCGGTGTTTGTCTTCCTCTCTCTCCTGGGTGGCGTGCAGGCGTTCGGCCTGCTTGGCCTGTTCATCGGTCCGGTGATTATTTCCGTCACGGCTGCCTTGCTGGAGATGTTGCAGGAGGATTACGAAAGCAAGGAGTCACAGGGATCGTCCGTGGCCCACTGAGCGGGCGCGATCAGGCTTCCCGGTACAAGAGCAAAGCTGCTCCAATCATTACGAAGCACAACGTCCAGACCCACGAAAGCGCTTTTGGGCTTTCCGGTTCCATTCGCAACTCCAGCCACCGGGCCCAGCCGGCATACACCGCGAAGATAGCCAGGGGAATGTGGCTCAGCTCAATCAGGGTGGATTCTTTGTTGTTG